>JACCDP011437315.1_pt1 | contig 22925 bp, 22 predicted proteins | sample 7445841 | NCBI WGS metagenome assembly JACCDP01 (sample SAMN15323441, study PRJNA562643) | freshwater metagenome | isolation source: river surface water | place: USA:Blue River Watershed | collected 2017-08-17
GATCGACAAGGCCACCAAAATAGAAATAGAAAAACAACTCAAGGCTAACCCAGCGGAACCTCTGCGCCACTCCCTCGTCGAAATGTTGCTTGAAACCAACTTGGGTCTCGGTCACTCGCAAGATTATCTCCACACTTTTCATAATTTTTATACCAACTATCCTCGTGCAGCTCGCAAAGATCGCTTTATGAAGCAGGCTGCAGAAATTTACGCCCAGCAAGGTGACTTCCATCGCTTTCACGTTTTGCTCGAGCAGCTCCTTGATCAGTATCCCGTGACCGAAGAAGCACGATGGAGTCTCGATCAGCTCATCGAGCGATCTCTGCAACAGCCAGCCAATGGCCAACGCTATGCTTTCACTTATCCGCTGCTCAAAAAGGTCTATCGTAACTCCTCTACTGAGGGAAATCAGCAAACCAAAATCTTGCGTCTTATCCAAAGCCCCTTGCGTAAGACTCAGGATTCTGTCGCTCAGATCCCCGATAAGTTCGACATGATACGCCTCTATTGCTATCTACAAATGTACGATCAGGCTCTCGACTATACAAAGTCACTCGTAGATCAAGTAAATCAAACACCACAGGAAAAGCTAGCTCTCCAGAATTGGATCGCCTATATCCTCGCAGAAAAGGGTGATCACCTGGCAGCGCTCAAGCAGTACCCAAAACAGTCTGCCGAACTCATCTTTCAAGAATCAGAAGCAAAGAGTTTTATGAGTTCCAAGCAATTCTCTCAAGCGGCTGAAGAATATCTGGGTCTCCTCAAGCGCAAGGATCATCCTCGTTATCGTTGGTATTACTTTTGGAATCTCATGGCTGCAGGTAGCCTTGATTCTGCTGAGCAATTTATTTCGCGCCAACCCGAACGCCTCTTTGGAGAGCGCGAATTTCGTGATGACGCGAGCCGTTACTGGCAGGCTAAAACCTTTCTCTCTGCGGGACAGCTGGAAAAAGGTCGTACTCTTTTACAGCCCCTGATCAATCGCCCACGACCTGGTTACTACACACTCTTGGCTCGTCAAGCTCTGACCGAAGGCGAAGCCATCGCTGCCAAGCTACAGCTTAAAAAGACTGCCGAAGGTCTCCCCAATCCCAACGAGCTCAAGCTTACTCTCGCACCAGAAGCTTGGAATGCAGCTGCTCGTCTCACAGCTTTTACTCCGCCAAGTCCAGCTGCTACAGGGTCTCAAGTCAACGATAAGTTACCTAGTATTCCAAGCGATGACTCAGTCCAAAAAATTCCTTACAACGATAGCATTCGCCAATTAGCTAAACTTTTGCAAATAGATCCCTACCTCGTCATGGGAATCGTCCGCTCTGAAAGCGCCTTCAACTCTAAGGCCCTCTCGATAGCAGGTGCTCAGGGTCTCATGCAGCTCATGCCTTACACAGCTGTACGTCTTTCTAAAGTAGTAGAGGATAAAGATTTCCGCCTCGAAGATCTTCAGACCGGCGAAACCAATCTTTTATACGGAACCATGTATCTAACTCTGCTACTCGACTACTACAAAGGTCACGCGGTCCCAGCTGTTGCTGCCTATAATGCAGGACCAGTCATGGTTGATAAGTGGCTCAAAGAGTGTAAGGGCTGCCCTGTCGATGCTTTCGTAGAGTATATCCCCTACGCAGAAACACGAAACTATGTAAAAAAAGTGCTTTCGGCCTACGTGACTTTTAAAAGCGCAGAGACCCACACCGACCCTGAATTTCTGAGTCGAGATCTACCTGTTGAGCTTCCGATTCAGACCACGATTTTCTAAAACTTAGAGGAAACGAAAAAAACTAAAGAAAAGACAAGGCTCCCCAGAAAGGGAGCCTTCTCTTTTCGCTGCGCAAAGACACTTTTCTCTCCTGTGCTTTCTTGCTACAAATGCATTCCATGATTTGCAGAAAGCGGAGGAATTCCTTTGCGTAAAATTCTTATAGCCCTTAGCCTTTTCTTGCTGACACTAGTTGGCGTTTACCTCTCTTGGCGCTCCAAAGCACCTAGCTGGCAAGGTCAAGACCTGCATCTAAAACACGAGGTAGCAAGTCACTTCAACCTCCTTTTTGTCGGAGATATGGGTAGCGGCAATGCTGATCAGAAGGCAGTGGCTTCTGCTATGGAAAGCATTTGCCAGCAAAGCGCCCCTAAAGCAGTCTTTTTTTTAGGCGATAATTTTTATCCCAAAGGGGTTGAAGGTCCTCAAGACCCTCAATGGCAAACGAGTTTTCAGGACGTCTACGCGCTGCCTTGCCTCAAAAACCTACCTTTTTATGCCATACTTGGGAACCACGACTACTACGGCAAGCCTGAAGCTCAGATCAGCTACAAGTCTCCATCTGAGCCGCTCTGGAGTATGCCCTTTCGTCATTACTATATCGACTTCGGACAACGATTAAGGATCATGGCTCTCGATAGCAATATCCTAGACCTTTGCGGTTCTCCTACCCACTGTACCTTAGATTTCTTGAGAGACGGACTACACGGCCCACAAGCAGAGACCTTCGTCCTCGCTCACCATCCGATGAAAAGCCTCAGCGCCAAGTATCCGGAAGAACCATTCGCCGGTCGCATCTTGCGCCAATTTTTATGTGACAAAGATCTTCTCTTTATGGCGGGACATTCCCATCATCTCGAGCATCGCAATGACAAGGCATGTCGCTTGGATCATATTATCAATGGAGCAGGCGGAGCTTCGCTTTATGAGACGAGACCACTTGAATCTGAGGTACCTTTTGCCAAAAGTACGCACGGTTTTGTTCAGATTCATATAGGCCCTCAAGACTCCCGTGTCGAATTTTACGATAAGAATGGTCTCGAACTCTACGAGTTCACACGCACGCTCAGGCCACAGCCATGAAAAGTCAAAATTTTACTTTCCCTCAGACGCATGCAGAAGCAGTTCAGAAAGCACTTGCCTTTATTCCGAGAGCCGGGTCTCACTATGCCGACTTTCGCAACTTCGATGAGAGCCCAAATTCGCGGAGTCATGTGAGTGAGCTTAGTCCATCACTCCAGTCACGCCTGCTGACCGAAGCAGAGCTCCTCCGTATGGTCTTCGAACACCATACGCCCGAAGCCGCACAAAAATTTTGTCAAGAAGTGCTTTGGCGCGCTTACTGGCGCTCGTGGTTAGAACTGCGCCCCCAGGTGTGGAGTAATTATTGCCAGTTGGTAAATGAGTCTGCAAGTGAACGCCATCATCATGCCCTTTATCGAGATATTACCGAAGGCCGATCGCAAATCGCCTGCATGAATCAATGGGTCAGAGAACTTACTTCGCACGGATATCTGCACAATCATGCGCGGATGTGGTTTGCGAGCTTATGGATATTCACCTTTCGCTTGCCTTGGCATTGGGGAGCTCAGTTCTTTTTAGAGCATCTGGCTGATGGGGATGCTGCTTCCAATACTCTAAGCTGGCGCTGGATTGCAGGCCTTCACACCAAAGGCAAGACTTATCTTGCATCCGCAGATAACATTGCTCGCTTCTCAGGCCTAAGCGTTGAGTCGCAGAATTTGGCAACGAGTGCAGAAGCCCTCCGAGAAGAGCTCGATCTAAGTCTACGGGTTATGCCCTCTTTTCAAGTGGAAAGCTTTCCATCCAGTGAGACCAAGGACACCATCCTGCTTTTGGCAGGGGATGATTTGAGTCCCCACAGGATTCCAGGCTTCCTGCAGAGTCCTTGGCTCGCTATTGCCTGCCTAGATGAATCTGTGCTTGCAGAAAAGCTCTCATGGAGCGATCCCCTGATTCGCTATCGCAAGACCTTAGCTGATAAGGCACGAGAAGAATGGCAAGTTACAGCGCAACAGCCTATTCGCAAGCTTCGTTCAGCTGAAGACTTACACGAGCTCATGCGCACATCTCACGCGACTCAGCTTGTGGTCCTAGAACCTTCAGTGGGACCCCATGCGGATGCCATCAGTGATTTACTCTCTGGTCAAACATCTGTCAGCTTCTTTAGGCGCGGCTATGATGTAAAGCTACAGGCTTTAGGAAAAAAAGGTTTTTTTGATTTTTGGAAACAGGCGCAAGACTTGCTCGCGGTAGATCTCCTCTCCTCAGACACTGAGCTCTATCGTCTAGACTAGGAGCACCTTCCCGCAGTCCTTCACAACGCTACTTCCTGGTGACGATCAGGTTGAGACGTATAGATATGTTCTCGCAAAAAGTCACGCTCGCCAAGCAGTCCATCTTCTAGAACATCCTTGTACCAAAGTCGCTTTTCTGGATCCCACCGATAGTCTTGCTGCTTAAGCTTATCTTTGGCCTCAAACGGAGCCTGAACAGCAAGGATCCGCATCTCTCTCAGATAGCTTCGTTGCAATAATTCTTGGAAATAAGGAGTCATGAGGCGAAACGTAGTCGCACAATCAAACAAGGCCCTGTGTGCAAAGGCATTTACGAATCCATGATCAGCTGCCAGGTAATTGAGAGCTCTGGTCTTAAAGCCTTTGCCTCGCCAATCAATATGCTTCATCGTACATGCCCAATGGAGGGAAAGACCCTGCAATTCAGGTCGTCGCTCGATAAAACTGCGATCGAAGCTCGCATTATGAGCTACAACCACAGATGCTCGTTCGAGAAGGCTTCGAATATAATCCCAGGCAATCACCTGACCTTTCAAAAGATCATCATCCAGCCCAGTCAACTTTTTTATCTCATCGCTGAGGGGACGCTGGGGATCTTGCAGAGCTCCGTACATGTTCAGTAGCTCGGGCTCTGTTCGCCCCTCTCGCAAAACAAATTCCAACACACCGATTTCGATAATCAGATCTTCGTCGGGATTGATGCCAGTTGTTTCGACATCTAGTATGAGCCCGTAGTCCACGATCGTCTCTCCTCTCTACCGCCACAAACTAGGCAATAAAAGCCTAGATTCCTTGTTCTTGCTTAATTGGCATACTCAGCCAGCTCGTGTAGACTAAAATATGCGAACCACTATCAGAAAGTAAGAGCGTCTATGAGTGCTAATGCCAGAGACATGAAGACCTCAACGTCCCAACCCTTGGCTTCCAATGCGGTGCTTCAAGGTTTTGATGACTTAGTTCGCTATCTCCAAAGTACACAAGAATGGCCAGAGTGCCAGCTTGACAATCCCCTACCCGGTTTAGCAAGCCTTGTGCGCAAGGATCTGTCGCTAGCTTTTGTCGACAGTACAATCTGGTCTGATAAACAGGCTATACAGCCACTTATGGCGCGCGCAGACGACAACTCCGTGGCCTTTATCTGTGTGGGACACGATGCCGAGTGGGACCTTTATACCAAAACCTTGGAGAGCAATAACTTTCGCTTCCTTGCCCTTCCTTTGCGAGTGTCACAGCTCCATGCAGAAGTGCATAACTTCTTTCGTCTTCAAGAAATGGTTGTACGCGCCGAGCAAACCAACCTCGATGCGCGAGAAACCAGCGAAAATGTTAAATATGTCCTGCGAATTTCTCGTGAGCTTAATGGAATCCGTGATACGAAAAAACTTCTCAACCTGATCTTGCAAAAAGCGCGAGAGATTACCAACGCAGATGCTGGTTCTATCTACACTGTGGATTGGAATGAACAGAGGGAAGCTGACAGTCGCATCATCTTTAAAGTCACCCAAAATGAAACTGTTCAACAAGAGCTTGAGGAATTCTCGATCAAAATTAACGAGGACTCCATGGTAGGCTGCGCTGTCGTACATAGCAAAGCTATCAATATTCCGGATCTCTATCATCTAGACCCCGATCGCAATAAAAATCCCTTCCGAGCCCGACACGACAAGACCTTCGATCAACGCACTGGGTACCAGTGTCGCTCAATGCTCACTCTTCCGATGTATGACATCAGCTATCGAGTGATTGGCGTAATTCAATTGATCAATCGCAGAGGACCTAACGTCTTCAGCCTCAAAGGACTACAAGACTTTAGCAGCTCGGTCGTCCCGTTTACCGAGACAGACATTGAATATGCAGAGATCGTAGCTCAACAAGCAGGAATAGCCCTCGAAAATGCTATGCTTACGCAGGAAAAAGAAGATCTCTTCGAAGGATTTGTCCACGCTTCGGTGACAGCCATCGAACAGCGGGATCCGACCACGAGTGGTCATTCTCACCGCGTAGCCCTGCTGACACTTAACCAAGCTGAGATTTTAAACAACATCACTACCGGCCCTTTCAAAGATGTGCATTTTAACAAGATGCAGCTCAAAGAAATCGAATATGCATCGCTGCTCCATGACTTTGGTAAGCTCGGAGTCCGCGAACAGGTTCTTGTCAAAGCCAAAAAGCTCTACCCATGGGAGCTTGACCTACTTCTCGAGCGTTTTGAACATATTCGTTCCCGCTTTGAGGTCGAATACCTTCGAGACTACGTCGCCTTTCTAAACGGCAAATCCACTCTTGCACCAGGCTTTGGTCCTGATACTTTCCGTACTTCGTTTGAGAGCAAAGCTGCAGAGCTTGAGGAATTTCTGGGTTTTATACTTAAATGCAACGAGCCAACCGTTCTCGAACAGGGTGGCTTTGAACGGCTGAAAGACATCGCCAATCTCAGCTTTCGCGATGCCAAAAACCGCAATCGACCAGTCCTTAGTTATCGAGAGCTCGAAGCTCTTTCGGTCTCTCGAGGCTCTTTGACCCGTGAGGAATTTGCTGAAATCCAAAGCCATGTGACTCATACCTACGAATTTCTTCGCAAGATTCCTTGGGGTCGTTCTTTCCCCAATGTTCCGGCTATCGCCGCCAAGCACCACGAAAAACTGGACGGAACCGGTTATCCCAGTGGCTCTCACGAGGGAGAAATTCCTACACAAACCCGTCTGATGACCATTTCCGATATCTTCGATGCTCTAACGGCATCGGATCGGCCCTATAAAAAAGCCGTACCAGTACAAAAAGCGCTTGAAATACTCGACATGGAAGTGAAGAGTAAGAAGGTCGATGCCGAGCTCTTTAAGATCTTTTGCGAATCAAAAGTTTATTTGAGCGTGATCGAAAAGTCCGACGCAAACAGTTAAGCGAAGGCTGCTTATGCAGATGACTTCCGAAATGCTCCTGGCAGCCTATATGCATGGCTTTTTTCCTATGCCTCATCCCGAGACAGAGGAAATCTGCTGGCTGAATCCCGATCCGCGCGCCATCTTTCCACTCGATCATTTCCATTGTTCACGCTCACTTGCACGCACACTTCGTAACGTGCCCTTTGAGATTCGTATCGATTCGGACTTTGCGGGCGTTCTTGAAGGGTGCGCGGATCGACCAGAGACATGGCTCAACGCAGAAATGAAACAGATTTATACGAAGCTCTTTCAAGAGGGGGTCGCCCATAGCTTTGAAGTTTGGCTTGGCAAAGACCTGGTCGGAGGCACTTACGGACTTGCCATCGGTGGCGCTTTCTTTGCCGAATCGAAATTTCATCGCGTCACCGATGCATCCAAGGTTGCTCTCTATTATCTTATCGAACATCTCAAACAGCGTGGCTTTGACATCCTAGAAGTCCAGTTTCTCACACCCCACCTCAAGTCACTCGGCGCCATAGAGATACCGTCCGACGAATATCTTCTGCGTTTGAAAGCCACGATCCGCAAAAAAGTCAGCTTCGCACCCTACTCCATAGAGCCACTATGGCGCAAGACCTCTCAAAACCCTTAAGAAACAGCCCTTTTACTGCCAAGTCTCATAAGTTTCTCTAGCGTTTCCCGACAAATTCTCATAGGATCAGGCTCCGATTTTGTCTGGCCTAGGAGGCGAAGGGGGTTCCTCGTTGTCCACAGCCACTCGGGTCCACTCATTTAGGGGAGACTATGCCAGGAGTAAGACTTAAAGACGGTGACAGTGTTGAAAGAGCGCTCAAAGCCCTCAAAAAGCAAGTTGAAAAAGCCGGAACTATCTCCGAGCTGAAAAAGCGCCAACACTATGAAAAGCCGTCCATCAAGCGTAAGAAGAAGCAAGCTGCGGCTCGCAAGCGCTTGATGAAGCAGATGCGCAAGCTGGGTCTCGCGTAAGTTACGCGAACTTGTGAGCTCTCGCATCCTCATCCAGTCTTGTCGCTATGAACTCGTCGAGAAAGGCTCTCGCTTTATTGGACTTGCTTTTCCCTGCAAGTCCCAAGAAGAGTTCAAAGACCGGAAGGCCGAACTAGAGGCTCTCTATCCGGACGCGACACACATTACTTACGCATTCAAAATATATAGCAAAGGCCAGGTGATTATACGGTTCTCTGATGCAGGGGAGCCCGCAGGAACAGCGGGCAAGCCTATCCTCATGCATCTCGAGGGCCAGTCCTTCGTCAATACCGCTTTATTCGTTGTTCGCTACTTTGGTGGCACCAAGCTTGGTGCAGGGGGCTTAGTCAGAGCTTATGGCAATACCGCCAGGCAATTGCTCCTCGAAGCTCCTGCTAACCCTTATGTCGTTTTAGCAAGTTTAGAACTTCAGTTTCCCTATGCGACCCAAAGCCAAATCGAATATCTAGCAAAGAAACTTGGGGCTTCCCTCAGCGATTGGGGCTTTACCGAACAGGTCAGGACTACAATAACCCTCCCTGAAGAACGCAAAGCTGAGTTACTCACCCTGCTCCCCAAGGATTGCTTGGTCGAGAGCCCTCAGACGCCTTAACTCTTTTGTTTGCGTCGCCGCGTCACTTTCTTAGCTCCGGCTTTTTTCGCCTTCGTGCCCAGCTTTGCCAAACGTCCTCGACTGGCTAAAGAAGCTGTTTTTGCGGGCTTTCGTCGTCGTCCACCCATCACCCTTGCCTCTTCAACTTCAAACCAAGGCAGTGGCATTGCATAGGGAGTGACCTTAGAGGGACTCTTGGCCTGCAACTCTAAACTACTCAACAGGAGAGCTGGAGCGACAGTAGACACCGGTACAGTCCCAGATTCCGCACCACAAAATCCATTATCGATATGGTAATCTTTGCCAACAGCCACAATATGCGAAAGACTGCTAAGTGGAGTGCCCACAAAGTCCACACCTTTCACGTAGCGCTCCTTGCCATTTGCATAGACTTTCACTGCAACTACTATCTGGCCCATAAACGCTTGAAAGTTATAGGCATCCGTTTCGGTCTCTCCGCCTTCTACATCGAGAAGTATCATACCGTAAGGTGCCCCTGTTCTTTGGATCTCTTCCACGAGCTTTTGCTTTAAATCAGCCCAACTGTGCTGGCTATGACTCAGAACCAGGAGGTTCGCCATGCGACTGATGGGTCGCTCGTCGGAGCTATTGCGTGCGTGTCCGTTGGATTCATGCCCCTGCTTAAGCAAAGGACTTCGCGTTGTCAAAAATCCTTTGAGAACACCCCGCTCTACTAGTACCGCACGCTTGGCTGGCGAACCCTCGTCATCAAAAGGATAGTGCCCCACTAGACTTTGGCCTGCGAAACTCTTCAAGGTAGGGTCGTCATAGAGTGAGAGCTCGGGATGCATGATTTTCTGACCGACCTTATCTTTAAAAGTCCGACCTTCGCTTTCTGAGAGAAGACGCGAGCCTTCCATCCGATGCCCAACCACTTCATGCAGAAATAAGCCAGCTGCTTTTGGAGCAAGGAGAACCGGACCCGCAAAGGAACTGATCTCTTCACCAGCAGCCACTTCCCGAAACTGTTTGATTTTGGCATGAATCTCCCGTTTCAACTCATCGAAACGAGGTAATTCCTCCAGGCGCCCTACATGGTGAACGATAGAGTAATCCTGGTCGAGGTCCTTGGTATGAAACCAGAAATAAGCGTTGAGGCTGTAGATCGGCTCCTGCCAAACCCTTTGGTTGCCCTCGGCATCCACAAATACCTTGGTCACAAGTTCGGCCGTGAGCTCGACATAAGAATTTTTTATTTCCGGAAACTTCTTGAAAAGAAGGCTAGCTTTCTTTACATAAGACCGCCAGCTGTCTTCCTCCATAGCAAAGGCATGGAGTGGCCGAACCACAACACTCGGCTCTAGCTTTTGAAAAGAAGGCAAGCTGCGATACTGATCGAGGTAGCTGACATCCCTGGACCGTTTGCCATGATAGCGGCTGACTGCATCTCGGAACTTGGCATCGGTCAAGCGCCAGAGGCAAAACCTGAGGCTATCCATATCGTTCTCAATGGGTAGATCTCCGATCTCGGTCGCTTCTGATTCTTCGGTCTCACCAAGACCAACCCAGGAGCTCTGATCGTAGCGATAGCTACCAACTCGAACATCTGCGTAACAGCTTCGCTTATGTTCACGTTTGTCTTGATAGAGAGCTCCGTAGCGAGCCCAAACGTTAAAGCTCTCGCTATCTCGTACGAGATAACTTATATAATAGGGACGCGGATGCCTAGGAGCTCGCAGACGACTCATGGAGCGTTGCAGTTCCGCACTCATTGCTTTGATTAGCTGATAAACTTCATTCCGTGTCATAATATCCATACTCCTCACCCGGAGATGATGAAGCACACTAGCCTTGAAACCTTACCCGACGCCGCTTTCAGCTTCAAGGGGTCAAAATGTGCTATTCTGTCTTGGTAGAGCAAGATTTACGCAGTCTCTCAAGAGATTTTGACGCGATCATCGATGATTCCGCCTTTGAGGCATACCAAAGCTTGCGAGAGCTTGATCCTAAAAAATTTCGCGATCTCGCCAGCAACCCTCGAATTTATCCCCAGTATTTTGCACCAGTCATTGTGAGTGAGAACGGACGCCGTCACATTCGTCCCATGCGCTATCGTGTACGTCCTCATGACTCCCCAACGGAAGTCCCCAGTAAGTACAATCTTTTTAATGCACGACTGGACAGCCTTGAAAGCAGAGCCACTTGGAGCAAGCTCTTTGGACGCTGTCATGGTGTCCTCATTGCTCACGCTTTTTTTGAATGGGTCACCCACGAAAACAAAAAGCAAGTGATAGCTTTTCATGCTCGCCAGCAAAAAAATCTTCCGATACCGGTCCTCTTTGATACCTGGACTGCGCCAGATGGACTTGAATCCTTCTCGTCATTCGCCTTGATCACGGGAGAACCGACACCAGAAATTTTAGCTGCGGGTCACGATCGGTGCCCCCTCGTTTTACCCTTATCTGGGTTAGATGCTTGGCTGCAACCTCAGCAACAATCGCGACGAACCCTCAAAAGTCTTTTGCATAAGCCTGTTCCCCTCACCTTCGAAGCCCAGCTTGCAAAACCTTGAGGAAAAATGCGAGCGACATGCAAAGACTTCGCTTTCAACAATCAACTCCCTCCTATTTATCGATGTAAACAATAAGAGGGGAGCGTGTTAGACTCTTTCTATCGCGTTCTTCTACAGGAGGGATTCCATGAAACGCTACTTTCCCACACGATATTTCTTACGCTTCCTGATCGCTCTATTCGGCCTAGGCCTTATGACAGAGATGGCCTTGACGACTGATGCCGAAGCGCGCGCTGGTAAAGGCCGTTCCTTTGGACAGCGCTCGGCTCCTAGTTATTCAAGACCAGCACCTCAGCAAAGTCCCAATTACAATACACCTCCGCCTGCTTCACCTTCACGTGGATCTTTTATGAAAGGACTCGCGGGAGGCATTGCTGGTGGTTTTCTCGGCAGTATGTTGTTTAGCTCTCTAGGCCACGCTGCAGGTCCTGGTGGCCTAGGCGGCGGGGGAATCGGCTTACTAGAAATTATCCTGCTCGGCGGCGTCGCTTTCCTTCTCTACAGATTTTGGAAGTCTCGCCAAGAAGCGAGGCTTCAGCCAGCTTTTTCTGGTGGAACGCAGCAAGTCTCGTCCCAGCTCTGGCGCGAGCCTGTGCTGGCTCAGGACCCTACAAAACCTGGCTATTTTGCAAGTCAATCATCACAAAGTATGATAGAGGCACTCGATCGTGAGACGGCTGAAGATCTCTTTTTTAGAGTCCAAGCTGCCTGGACGAGGCGGGATCTGAATTTAGTGAGGGATATCCTTACAGCTGAAGCGGCTCAGTACTTGGACGCAGACATCAGGTCTCTCAAAGAGCACGGGCACATCAACCATCTAGAAAATATTTCCATTCGCCAATTTTCCATCACTGACAGTTGGATCGACGGCGAGCGCAGCTATCATAAAGTCCGCTTCACAGCAAATCTCCTCGATTACACCTCTGATGAGAGTGGCCGCATTCTGGAGGGTAGCAATAGTGTACCTGTGAAATTCGACGAATACTGGATCTTTGTCTTTGCAAAAGATCTTCGCCGCTGGCAGCTGGCAGGAATAGAGACGATCTAAGAACGTGAGTGCTATAATAGGACTCTCAGCACAGTAGCTTCTGGGAGTCCTTATGTTCGGACGTCGTTTAAGTCTAAAATTTAGTATCAGTGGAGCGTTTGCAATCGTCGTAGCTCTCTCCGCGATGGCTATGGGTTGGTCGACATATGAAGTAGCTCGCTCCCATTTTCGTGAGAATCTACGTAACAAGATTCGTGACTATGCTGTCCTCTGCGCTTCCTTTATCGACTTAAAAGAACACCAGTCCATACTCGGTCCGCAGGATGAAGCAAGTCCAGCTTACCTCAAAATCAGACAGACACTGCAATCGATCAAAAACAGCAGTCCTGAAATTCGCTTCATTTATACTCTACGAACTTCTCCTGAAGGCCTTCGCTTCGCTGTAGATGCCGAGACAGATCCAGAGACTCGGAGCGCAGCTGGTGATATTTACGAAGATGCATCACCGAATATCAGGAATTTTTTAAACTCCAAACAACTTGTCTTTGTAGAAGATGTCTTCACAAGCGATAAGTGGGGCACTTTCCTATCCGGATATGCTGCTCTCGGTGATCCCTCCAACGGCTCATCGGCCATGGTTGGAGTGGACATCACAGCGGAGTATGTGCAAAAGGCCGAAGCTGATCTAGCAAAAGTCATCGCCATCTGTACACTCCTCACCATACTCTTGGTCCTAGTTTTCAGTCAGTATCTCGCCAAAAAGCTCTCGATTTCTGTCACTCGCCTCACTCAAGAAGTCCAATTGATTCAAAGCCTCAACCTCGAAGAACGGCCGCCTATTCGTTCTGAGATCAGAGAGATTCATGAATTATCCAAAGCTCTTGCCGCCATGAAACGCGGCCTCAAATCCTTCAAAAAGTATGTTCCCTCCGATCTTGTGACAGACCTCCTCCAACTCGGTATAGAGGCGCGCTTGGGTACCGAAAAGAAAAATATTACTATCCTTTTCTCTGACATTGCTGACTTTACAAGCATCTCAGAAAAGCTTAGCTCCGAGCAGCTTGCTCAATGCATGGCCGAATATCTCGATGTATTTATCGCAGTGACCCGTGAGTATAAGGGAACGATCGACAAGTTTATTGGTGATGCCGTGATGGTGATCTGGGGAGCTCCTCATGACCAAGCTAATCACTGTGAGCTCGCATGTCTCACAGCCATTAAAGTCCAAGAGCGACTCGCGGAACTGAATCATAAACTTGTGAGTGCGGGTCTTCCTGCTTTACGAACTCGCATAGGGGTCCATACAGGCGAAGTTACGGTGGGAAATATCGGCACCGAAGAACGCATGAGCTACACAGCAATTGGAGATCCGGTAAACACGGCAAGTCGCCTCGAGGGCTTGAATAAATTTTATGGGACACAAATCCTCATCTCTCAGGCTGTGCTTTCTTCAGTAAGTTCCCTCTTCCTGGCTCGATTTGTTGATAAGACTCTCGTTCAGGGCAAAGATCACGCACTCGACATTCACGAACTCGTTTACTCCAAAGCAGAAGCTGCTCAGGATCTTAAGCAAAGAGTTGCTCAGTATAACGAGGCCATGGGGGCTCTCCTGGCGGGCGACGTGGACAAGGCCGATGCGGGAATTCGACTTCTACTCTTAGGGCAACCGGAAGATAAGCTGTTGCTGTTCCAACGCGAAGTTATTGCTACCGCCAAGCTGCAGGCTGGGTCTTATCACTTTGAGCCCCGCATTGTGCGTCAAAAATAGCTCTTAATTACAGCACTTCATTGCTGCCCAAACCAATGCGATGATACAGAACGATACTCCCAGCCACTGCTAAATTAAACGAACGCTCCCCCCGCAACTGCACCAAATGATGGCAGCGTTCCTGAATACGAGGCGGAAGCCCGTCGTTCTCCGATCCCAGAAGATACACCGCACTTAGTGGATGTTTAAACTCTTTGAGATCCACCGAGCGTTCCGCTCGCTCCACACCCACCAGCTGACAGGAACGAGGCAGATTCGCGTAGAACTGATCAAAGCAGTCGTATTCAAACAACGGAACGTGATGAGCTGCGCCATAGGTGTCCGAGGCTTGCCGCTGATAGCGACCGTCAATCAGCGCAATAAAGGATGCCTCTAAGATTTGAGCCGTCCGTAAGAGAGAACCGTAGTTCACGTCCTTCTTGGGTTGATAGAGAGCGATCCCAAAATACCCACGAGCAAAACTCGGGAATGACTGCGTAATAGACATCAAAACATCCTACCTTTCGGTTTAGAGACCGCACTTCAGCTCTTCAAGGAATCCAAAAGCGCAAAACAAACCCATGAATTCTTTGATCTTTTTTTGCATATAGATAAAATCTATCATCAAATAGAAATTATAAATTTGATTGATTCGACGAAAACACCGAATATTGAGTTCATGAAGGGCAAGAGGGATCAAAAACAAAGACCCTCGGCACGTCAAACCTCAACTTTCTAGCAAGGAGCGATTTTCAATGGCTAGCATTATCAACAGCAAGATCCCTGAGTTTAAGGTCCAGGCCTACCACAAAGACAGCTTCAAAGCTGTCAGCAGCTCTGACCTTGCCGGCAAATGGTCCATTCTGTTCTTCTACCCAGCTGACTTCACCTTCGTTTGCCCAACCGAACTCGGTGATATGGCTGATAAGTACAGCGAATTCCAAAAGCTCGGCGTAGAAGTATACTCAGTCAGCACCGACACCCACTTCGTTCACAAAGCATGGCACGATGCTTCTGAAACCATCAAGAAGATCCAGTTCCCCATGCTTGCTGACCCAACTGCACACCTCAGCCGCGCCTTTGGCGTCCATATCGAAGAAGAAGGCCTCGCTTATCGCGGTACTTTCCTCGTCGATCCAGAAGGCCGCATCAAGTTGGCTGAAATCAACGACAACGGCATCGGCCGTAACGCTGATGAGCTTCTCCGTAAAGTTCAAGCGGCTCAATATGTCGCAACCCACCAAGGTCAGGTTTGTCCTGCCAAGTGGAAGCCAGGTGCAGAGACCCTCAAGCCAGGTCTCAACCTCGTCGGCAAGATCTAATCTGCGAAAGCTCTGTGGCACCGGCCACAGAGCCTTCTACCACCAAGAGACACACTCAGCGAGAAGGATGAAAAGGCCATGTTAGATACAGACATGAAAGAACAACTTCGCAGTGTATTCCAAAGCCTGACGGATACAGTTTCTCTGCATCTAGCCACGAGCACTCACGAAAAGCAGGACGAACTGCGCTCGATGCTCGAAGATCTGACCAGCTGCAGTGATAAAATTAAACTCGTTGCATCGCCCGAACCAGCAAAAGTACCGACATTTCGATTGTCTAAGGGTGACGAACCAACCGGAATCGCCTTTCAGGGAATACCTGGTGGACATGAGTTCACATCCCTCATCTTAGCTATACTCAACACAGCGGGCCTCGGCAAACTCCCAGACGCGGGTATCATCTCGCGTATCCAGAGTCTCAAGGGTCCCCTTGATATAAAAACTTACATCTCGCTCAGCTGCGAGAATTGTCCCGATGTCGTTCAGGCCCTTAATGTCATGAGTCTCTACCACAAAGATTTCAAGCACACCATGGTAGACGGCGGACTGGTCACTGAAGAGATGACACGCATGAATATTCAGGGTGTGCCAAGCGTCTATGTGAATGGTGAACCCCTTCACTCGGGTCGTGCGAACCTCGCCGAACTCTTGACCAAACTTGAAGAAGCTTACGCAGACAAGAATGCAAAGCGTGAGGCCATAAACCTTGGTCACGCCGATGTAGTCGTGATCGGTGGGGGACCTGCTGGTTCTTCGGCTGCCATCTACAGCGTTCGCAAAGGCCTTAAGACTTTCTTGATTGCCGAAAAAGTCGGTGGCCAAGTCCAAGAAACGAAGGGTATCGAAAACCTCATTTCGACGGTTTATACCGAAGGTCCCCAGCTTTCCGCCAATCTCGATCAGCATATGCGCAGCTATCCGATCGAACTTTTAGAACACCGACGCGTGGATAAGATCGAAGAGACTGACGGCAAAAAGCAGATCACACTCAACAGCGGTGAATATCTGACGACTGATTCTGTCATTATCGCAACCGGTGCCAAATGGCGAGAACTTGGCGTCCCTGGCGAGAAGCAGTACATCGGGCGCGGCGTAGCATTCTGTCCTCACTGTGATGGCCCTTATTATAAGGGTAAGAAGGTTGCTGTCGTCGGTGGCGGTAACTCTGGTGTGGAGGCAGCTATTGACCTTGCAGGCATCTGCCGCGAAGTTGTGCTCTTCGAGTTTATGGATAAGCTCAAAGCCGACGAAGTCCTCGTCAAAAAGCTCAAGTCGCTGCCCAACGTTTCTATCGTCACAGAAGCAAAGACTAAAGAAGTGCTCGGCAATGGCGACAAGGTCATCGGCATGAGCTATGAAGATCGCAAAACAGGCCAAGCGCAATCGGTCGACCTCGACGGTATTTTTGTGCAGATCGGCTTATCACCTAACAGTGCTGCTTTTAAAGACCTGGTCGAAGTCAACAAGTTCGGCGAGATTGTTATCGATCCAAAGGGCCGTACCTCTCGACCTGGCATCTATGCTGCGGGTGATGTCACAACGGTACCCTTCAAGCAGATCGTAATTGCGATGGGCGAAGGGGCTAAGGTCGCATTGACCGCCTTTGAAGATCGTATGCGAGCCTGATCCTGTCCTTCCGCTGAGAAATTCTAGGGGATCGCTCGCGAGCGGTCCCCTTCTTGTTTGGGAACTTGGACTCCTTCCTGTATGCTAGGGAGGTTCTCAATCCTGCATGACTCTGCAAGAAGGATAACCACTATGGGGCGACTCACGACACATGTGCTCGATACCGGGCTCGGCAAACCAGCCTCGCACATGAAGCTTCAACTCTTTCGTGTTCATGGCGCGACAAACAGAGACTTGGTTCTTGAAACATCGACCAATGCAGATGGAAGGACAGATAAACCTCTCCTTGAAGGAACGACCTTTCAATTAGGAACCTACGAATTGAGCTTCCGAGTTGACGAGTATTTTGCTCGCACAAGAGACACCGCAGAGTTGGCTACGCCGCCCTTCCTCGACATTGTCACTCTTCGCTTCAGCCTGAGCAAAAACGAAGAGCACTACCATGTTCCTCTCTTAGTTTCACCCTGGTCCTATTCAAGTTATCGTGGCAGCTGAGGAGTTTGCACAGTGGAACAGTATCTTTTGGAATGGCTTTCCATGCTCCTGCGTTTGCTGCATGTGATAACAGCAATAGCTTGGATTGGAGCTTCGTTTTATTTTGTCTGGCTCGACAACCATCTGCAAAAGCCTACGGCCCCCGACCTCCTGCAAAAAAAGGTCGATGGCGAGCTTTGGGCGGTGCATGGGGGAGGTTTCTATAATCCTCAAAAGTATATGGTGGCGCCACCCAACCTTCCCCAAGATCTACACTGGTTCTACTGGGAGTCATACTCTACTTGGCTCTCAGGCTTTTCCCTCTTCGTATTGCTTTACCTGACTCAAGCACGAGCCTACTTGATAGATCCTCAGGTCTATCCACTCAGCCCTACGGCTGCTGTATTAGGGGCGCTCGCCTTTTTAGGAGCTGGCTGGCTTGTTTATGATCTTTTGTGCCGACTTTTTGGCTTTCGCAATGTTCCACTGGGTATAGCTGTGGCGCTTTATGTTGCACTAGCAACGCTTCTTGCCTGCCACATCTTTTCGGGAAAAGGTGCCTTTCTCATTATCGGCGCAATGATGGCAACGATTATGACCGCTAATGTTTTTTTCTGGATTATTCCAGGTCAGAAAAAAGTGATTGCTTCCATGCGAGCTGGGGAAGCCGTAGACCCTACTCATGGTCAAAGAGGCAAGCAACGAAGTGTACATAACACCTATTTCACACTACCCGTCCTCTTATGCATGCTCTCCAATCACTTCGGTCTCCTCTATTCCAACGCCCAGCGAGCTTGGGTACTCATCTTGCTTATGATCGCAGCAGTTTTGATTCGAGAGTTTTTTCTCAGACGCCATAAGGGCAAAACTGATTGGCAATTCCCTCTTGCAGCTCTCGGTATCATCATCGCCGTAGCACTCTGGATTCAACCAGCTCCTCGCGCAAATGCCTCGGATAGCCCCAAGGTTACGAGCGAAACTGCTTACGGCATCATCCGCCAGCGCTGTTATGGATGTCATGCAGAACAGCCGACGCTTATTGGAGGAGGGGCCCCCAAAGGCGTTATGTTTGAAAATATCGCTCAGATGGAGCAACATGCTGAGGGAATTTACAAGCAAACGGTCGAACTCAAGATCATGCCTCTCGGTAATATCACGCAAATGACCGAGGAAGAACGCGATCTGATCGCAAAGTGGTATCTACACTCTCGCTAGATCTTACTTCTTTAAAAATTTTGGAGACTCAACATGACAAGAGTGCATTCCTCTCGCACTTCAATTCCGAGAGCACGCGCTTTGTAAGTAAACAGATCAGACTCCGTACCTGGGTTGAGAATAACGCGGCGAGGCTTCAGAGCAAAAACCTCCTCCATCATACTCTCCAGGATTTTTGGCCCAACGTATACCGTAATTGTATCGATGTCTTTGGGAAGTTCACTTAAGCTTTTTACCAGAGAAACTCCAAGGACTGCCTTCGCCTTAGGATGAACGCCCCAAATTTTTTGATAGCCTTTTTGCAAGAGTCGCTCAGCAGCCTTATAAGCATAGCGATCGGGATCTTCGGATAGGCCGAGAATAGCCACTTTGATCGAGAGAGGACTCGTCACACTCTGTCTCCTTAGTGAATCGGTATAGTTTTGAGTTTTTTCTCAGGATCTTGCAACTCCCTCGGAAGCTGGGCTCGCATGCACTGCAAAAGAGCCTGAAGGAGCGAATTGCGCACAAAGCTCCTATGTACCACAAGACTGACTTCGCGACTGGGAGCGGGATCTGCGAAAGGTATGCTCACTCCAGGTCTCTGTTGCAACCAAGCCTTGGCCAGATGGGGAATGATCGTATAGCCTTCGCTCCGTTCGACGAGGTGACACAAGGTCTCGATACTACCACTTTCAAATTGCAAGCGGGTGTTGCGCGGTTCCTGATGATCCTTCAAGCGACAGACCTTAAGCATCTGCTCACGCATACAATGCCCCTCGGTCAGGAGCAGCATCTCATAGTTCTTAAGATCACTTTCTTTGATGTGATTTTTTTCTGCGAGTCGACTCTTGGCTGCTGTGTAGACGTAAAAAGGCTCTTGGAATACCGGATGTTCTACCAGATTGGGCTCATCCAAAGGAGTGACGAGAAGTCCAATATCTAGCTGATTTCTCTGTAAAGCAGCGATGATTTCGTCGGTCTTACTTTCTTCAACAAAGAGCCGAACCAATGGGAATTCTCGACTAAACTCATTGACGAACAAGGGGAGCAAGTAAGGAGCAAGCGTCGGAATCACTGCGAGACGCAGATCTCCCTCAATACGATCTTTAGCTTGGTTGATAAGCTCTGTGATGAGATTAGCCTGACTCAACACTACCCGGCTTTGATCCAAGACTTTTTGTCCTAGGGGAGTCGGGGTCACAGGCTGCTTACTGCGATCGAAGAGGATGACCCCAAGATGATCTTCGAGTTTTTGAATCTGCATGGACAAGGTCGGCTGCGTAACAAAACAAGACTTGGCAGCGCGCTTGAAGTTTCCATAGCGTTCAACGGCCACAATGTACTCAAGCTGAGTCAAGGTAATCATAAACGCGCATCCTTTCGCACTTCACCTCGCCTAACAGTCTAAACTATGGCAGTGATAATGGGAAACGCGGCTTCTCGGAGTAGAGTCCTCATGCAAGAATATCTTAGTCTGAGCAAGGTGCCATTTTTGCCGGAACTTTCGCTTTGGTTGGCTGACCCCAAGAGCCCTTGGTGGACTATGCATCCTGATCAACTTGCTGACACAGCTTACGCCGATCCCTACTGGGCCTTTTGCTGGCCAGGAGGAGCAGCCTTAGCACGCTTTCTCCTTGATCATCCCCAACGAGTCCGGGATCGCATGGTCATTGATGTGGGAACAGGTTGCGGAGTGGTAGGACTCGCTGCAAAAAAAGCTGGAGCTCGCGAAGTCGTTGCTAATGACACAGACCCTTGGTCGCTGTGGGTGACTCGAAAAAATGCCGAAGTCAATGAACTCTCTCTGACTCTCAATGGCGAAAACCTTGTAGGTCAGATGTTTCCAGAAAGCACCATACTGGTGCTGGGTGACATGCTCTATGCCCCCGAACAAAGCCGAGATATTTTAGCTTGGTGCAGGGACTTAAAAGCCAAGGGCTGCGAGATACTGATCGCGGATCCCAGACGCGGATACGGGCTACCCGATAGCTCCGCGCTTGCCTGGACCACAGTAGCCTCAGAAATCGACCCTGGTGACGGTCGTTACCGCATTGAGGTCGGAATTTGGGAACTTACTCGACCTTCTTTTCCAAGCGAATCGTAACATCGCTGGTTCCAAAGGGTACATTTTCTACGATACCCACGATATCACCCGGTTGATCAGGACCTGCCAGTCCGTCTTTATCTAAACGCGCCTTAAGGCGCAGATACTTCGGGTGATGAGTGACTTCATCTCCGCCCATAGCTCCCCCCATGCGAATCATCTTTTCTTTGGTCAGCGCAAAGGAAAAACCATCCTTAAATCCACCAGGCAATCTTTCTTTCATCGCTCCCATCGGCATGGGCATGGGACTGTCAGGATCAAAGACGATGACAAACAAAGTTTCGACCGAATGTGCATCAGTGCTTAGCTCTGGCGCTATGGTCACCTTTCCCGCAGCAAAGATAGGAGATTTTTCTCCCATATTGAGAGCTGTCACCAAAGAGATGACGATAATTATGGCAAGGACTACAGCGCCAATGAGTGTTATCCGCTTCACAAAGATCTCCTTATCCTGCATCGAACGCATGACGAAGTCGTACTCGCTGGTTGTTCGACATGTTTTATGTACTCTATAACGAAAATCTCAAGCTTTTTTTACTCTGCGCTTAAGAGAAAGCACCATCTCCATCTCCGCAACCACTTCTTCCGAAACGGAGGGTACCGTCGCAGTGATGAGAAGCAAGGCTTCCACCCTCTCCCCAGTTTGCTGGGCACGCTCCACAAGTTCTTCGATCTCTTTCCCCTGAGTACAGGAGAAGACCACATCGCCTTCCGGTCGTTTTAAAAAACGGGCTGACGCTGTGCGAAATAAAAAATCGATCATGTAGCCTTTTTCATAAATCAACTTAGCGGCGTAATACCCAGATGCCACATCGGCCCCTATCATCAAGGCTCCCATGTACATGGACTTAAGATGGTTCCGTGATCTTCGACTCAATGGTATCAACATGCGCATAGATTCAGGACTGACTTCAAGAACCCTAGGGCGGACATAGCCGATCAGCGGCACTTTTATCCAACCGAATAATCTCAAAAGAGACGTATCGACGACAGTTTCAGGAACAACCTTGCGCACAACATCCAGCAAGCTCATGTCTTGTCCTCTGCGAATATTAGAGCTCTTAAAATATCCAACACCGGCATCCCTAACCAGCTGAATTCACAAAGACTTTTAGCGCCAAAAAGGCTCCTCCTGCTTCCGTCTTTGATCAGAATTGGAGGAGAAGCTGAAGACACGTCACTATCCATATAAAACATCAATACTATTACTTTTTTTCGAAATTAAGAGAATATGCGCAAAAAAAACACAAGAGAAACTTGACTTACTACGTCAGTATGGTAAACACCATCAACGCCAATAAGGCGGCTCTCTTGAGGTTTCGAGGTTGATATGAACCACAAATGGACAAAAGCTCTCTCTCTGATCGTCGTACTGACCGCAGCCGCCTGTGGCAAAGCAAAGTTTAATGGAGGCGGTGCTAGCCGTGGACAAAATGCACCAGCACCGACCACTCTACCAGTCGATCCATGCACGCTGACCAACACCTGTCCCCCAATCATCGATCCGAACTTATGTAACGAAGACCCTTCGTGCAAGACACCAGTGTGTGATCCAGCTGACCCCAATTGCTTCCCTGGTCCTTCATGCAACCCAGCGGATCCCAATTGTAGGCCAGTGATTCCTCCTCCTGGCTGTGGCCCGGACTGTCCTCCTCCTTGCGCTCCTGGCAAAGATTGCAACCCAGGTGGAAATCCCGGTGGTTACCCAGGTGGAAATCCCGGTGGCAACCCAGGTGGAAATCCAGGCAACTGTATTCCTGGTAAGTGGAACTGTTGTGATTCTTCTAAGTACAACTGCGACGAACCTTGGCAAAACAATCCGTCTCAGCACTAAAAGCTGAGTCTTCCTCTCCCCTACAAGAATCTAGGGACGAGTCTCAGTGAGGCTCGTCTTTTTCTGTTTGAACGGAAATAAAGGGCCTCTGAGACGAAGCTGTGCTTCTTTCAGGTCTTTAAGTGGATAAAAATTCCCTCTCCACTTCACACCTCTTTGCCTCAAAGTTATCCAGGCTGAGCGAGCAAACGCAAAAAACTGCACTAGAATGGCTGGCAGCAAGAAAAAGCATCGGTACCAGGGCACTTCAGATCGCTGGCAGACGAGAGCAAAAAGCCCGTGACAAAGAATTAGACTGAAGACCGAAAGAATTTGTACGGAAGTCTCGGAATGAAAGATCAGAAATACAGGTGCAAAAAATAGAAGTGTCTGCCCTACAATAGCGAGAATGAGCAAGCAGAGAGAAAAGCGTAATCCTGCGAAGCTATTTTTTTCTATCCCGCGAATATAGGCCCAGACCCCATCGTACCAATGTAACTGTGCTTGATTCATACCCAGGAAAAATTGAGATCGCCCTCCCCAC
>JACCDP010003928.1_pt1 | contig 22918 bp, 18 predicted proteins | sample 7445841 | NCBI WGS metagenome assembly JACCDP01 (sample SAMN15323441, study PRJNA562643) | freshwater metagenome | isolation source: river surface water | place: USA:Blue River Watershed | collected 2017-08-17
CCTATCCCGATTTCTGTCCTCGGATGACCGACCTGTTTGCCCGGGCGCAAAAAACCCTGTCCGCCCAAACCGATGCCCCGAAGAATCTCCGATTCCTCTCCATCTCATTCGACCCCGAACACGACACCCCGGAACTCCTGCGCGCCTACGCCGAAAGGCAACATTATGATCCATCGCATTGGACCTTGGCCACCGGTGCCTGGGATCAACTCGAACCGCTCACCGGCCATTTTGGGCTCATTTTTGGACGGGATGTCCCCCCGGAGAAAATGGAGCACAACTTGCGCACCGTGGTGGTCCGACCCTCCGGCAAGATCCAGGCGATCCTCCCCAGCAACGAGTGGCAACTGGAGGACCTGATCCGCGAAATCCAGGCCGCCGCCTCGGCCGAGCAAAGCCAACCAAATCCGTAAACGCAGTCACAACCCAGCGGCAGCGAAACCCGAGCCGGAGCAAGCACTGGAAGCGATCAAACCCCTCAATCGCGCACAGCGCGAAAGCTCCTGCTCCCCAGAGCTTCCCTGCGCGCGCAGGAACGGGTCTCGCGGAGCCCTCACGAGCAGCACACCACCTGAGGATCTCCGCTCAACGACCCTGACTCCGAACCCCACCCCTCGCAACCCCTGTCAGGACGCCGCGATAGTAAAGAGTGCCCCTTTTTGTGTAAAAGTGTGGGACTGACCCCGTAGGGCTATTTCTTTTTGCCGAACTTCTTGGCGGCGGGGGCTTTGAGGCGCTTGAACTCCTTGGTGAGGTTGGTCAGCGAAGCCTCCACACCCATACGCTCCAGGGAGCTGGCTCCGACGAAACCAACCGCATCCGTATGCTTCATCACCCGGTCCGCATCCGCCGGCGTATTGATGGGGCCGCCGTGGCAGAGGAAGAAGATGTCCTTCCGGACACGCGAAGCCGCATCGATGATTTCCTGCGTCCGTTTGATGGTGAAATCCCAACTCACCACCGCCTTCTGCACACCAATGCTGCCGCCCACCGTCGTTCCAACGTGCGCAATGATCGCGTCGGCCCCCGCCTTCGCCATCTCGACCGCCTCCTCCGGAGAACCGACATAAACAATGGAAAAGAGGTCCATCTTCCGGGCCAGGGCGATCATCTCGTACTCCTTCTGGACGCTCATGCCCGTCTCCTCAAGCACACCACGGAAATGCCCATCCACAATCGTGTGGGTAGGGAAATTGTTCACACCGCTGAAACCCATCTCCTTCACCTGGCCCAGCCAGTGCCACATGCGGCGACGCGGGTCGGTGGCATGCACACCGCAAATCACCGGCACCTCCTCGACCACCGGCAGCACCTCGTACTCACCGATCTCCATCGCGATGGCATTGGCATCACCATAGGCCATCATGCCGCAGGTGGAACCATGACCCATCATGCGGAAGCGGCCCGAGTTGTAGATGATGATCAGGTCGGCACCACCCTTCTCGATGAACTTGGCACTGATGCCCGTGCCGGCACCGGCGGCGATCACCGCGTCGCCCTTCTTGATGGTGTCCATCAGGCGCGCGCGCACTTCTTTGCGGGTGTAGGGGTTTCCTTTTCCGGTCCAGGGATTGGGCATGGTCTTAAAACAAAAACAGGTTGAGACAGACGGAGCCATTGAAGCAGCCGGGCGTCAATCCCGGCCATGCCGCCGAGGCACTGTTTCCTATCCTGAAACCAACGCCGCACTCGCGCCCGGAACGAATCCCAAGCACGCTCAACACCGATGAGCCGCATCGAATCCAAGCTGGCCGAACTGGGCCTCACCCTGCCCGCACCCCCACCGCCCGGAGGCAACTACCTTCCCTTCCGAATCGAGGGCAAAACGTTGTATCTGCCTGGCGCCATCGCCAGTCGTGAAGGGAAAATCCAATACGCCGGCAAAGTCGGTGAGACCCTCACCATCGAACAGGGCTACGAGGCGGCCAAACTGTGCGCGCTCAACTTGCTGGCCTGCACCAAACTGGCCCTGGGCGACCTCGACCGCGTGGACCACGTGATCTCCGTCAGCGGCTACGTCAACTGCGTGGCCGGATTCCCCGACAGCCCCAAGGTCATCAACGGAGCCAGCGACCTCCTGGTGGCATTGCTCGGCGATGACGGTCGTCATGTGCGTGCCGCCGTTGGCGTGGCCGGTTTGCCGGTCAACTCCGCCACCGAAGTGCAAATGATCGTGGCCTTGAAATAAGGGCCCGCGACGAAGTTCCCGAGAGACCTTGTTTTCGGAGAAACAGCCGACCAGCAACCGGCCACCAACCACAGACATTCGACATCCATGGAAGACCGGTCCACGGCCGGTCAGCGCGGGAAGTGTTCTGCCAGCGAAATGGCCTTCCGCATGGCCTTCGACTTGTTGACCGTCTCGTCGAATTCAGCCTCGGGATCGGAGTCGTTGACCCAGCCGCCCCCGGCTTGCACATACGCCACCCCGTCCTTCACCAAAGCCGTGCGGATGGTGATGCAATGGTCGGCGTTGCCGTTGAACCCGAAGTAACCCACGCAGCCGCCATAGGGCCCGCGCGTGGTGCCCTCGAGCTCCGAGATGATTTGCATGGCCCGGATCTTGGGCGCGCCGCTGAGGGTGCCCGCCGGAAAAGTGGTCCGCATCAGGTCGAAGGAGGTGCGCTCGGGCGAAAGCCGACCGTTCACCTGGGAGACGATGTGCATCACGTGACTGTAGCGCTCGATGACCATCAAATCCCGCACAGCCACGCTGCCATAGTCGCACACCCGGCCGATGTCGTTGCGGGCCAGATCCACGAGCATCACGTGCTCGGCCCGTTCTTTCGGATCGGCCAGGAGCTCCTTTTCCAGCGCGAGGTCTTCACCCTCATTGGCCCCGCGACGGCGCGTGCCCGCGATGGGGCGGATCTCCACGGCCCGGTCCTCGCACCGCACGTGCAGTTCCGGAGAAGCCCCCACCAGCGCGAAACCCTCCAACTCGAGGAGGAACATGTACGGCGAAGGATTGATGGAGCGCACGGCCCGATAAATTTCCGTCGGTGATGCCTTCACCGGCGTGCTGAAACGCTGAGAACCAACAATCTGGATGATGTCGCCCGAGCGGATGAACTCTTTCGAGCGGACCACATTGGCCAGGAATTGCTCGCGCGTGGTGTTGGAGACGAAGGGAGCATCGGGCGCCTGGGGCTCCAGGGTCACCGCGCGGCTCTGGAGCGGTTGCTCGAGCAATGCCACCAACCGTTCGATCTCGGAAACGGCATCTTCGTAGGCCATGGCCGGATCTTCTCCCGGAGGCAACACGGCATGGACGATCACCGTCAGTGTCTGCGCCACCCGATCGAAAACGAGGACCTGATCGGCGATGAGGAAATAAACCGTGGGAGTCCCCAATTCGTCCTTCGGCGGGCGCGGCACCACCGGTTCCACATCATGGATGAACTCGTAGCCCAGGAATCCTACCGCACCACCGGTGAAGCGGGGCATGCCTGGCACCGGCACCGGAACAAACCCGGACATCACGGCCTCCACCACCTGAAGCCCATCGCGGACCACCTTCTCTCCGGGTTGACCCGGCTGCGGAGAAACACGGTACGTTTCCACCACACGCCCTTGTTCCAGGACCTCCACCCGGTCGGTGGTTTGCCGGATGACCGAACGCGGACTGCAACCCACGAAGGAATAACGACCCAAGTGCTCGCCGCCCTCGACAGACTCGAAGAGGAAGGATTCGCCCTGTCCCCTCAGCTTTTGGTAGGCGGACAAAGGTGTTTCAAAATCCGCGAGCAGGCGACGGGCCACCGGGATGCAATTCCCTTGGCGGGCCAGCACCGCAAACTCTTCTCGGGTCGGCGTGTCCATGACGGAACCGAACCTAATGCAAAACCCCGCCCGACCAGAAGCCCGAAGCGCGGCGGCCCGGGCGCGAACATTCCACCCGCCTCCCGACGCCATCACTTCAGCACCTCGAAACTCCGCAGTCGAAACTGCTCGCGCTGGGGTGAAACCTTGGATTGGCTAAAGGCCCATGCCCTCGGATGAGATCTCCCCTGCCGCCAACTCTCCGACCCCGAGAGAGATCGGTTGCCTGGGGACCCGGTTGACGGTGACCGATCACCCCGGAGCTTTGGCTTTGTGCCACCACTTGGCCCGTCGCCCGTCTCCGGCGGCCATCGAGTTCTGCAATACCCAGATCGTGACCTTGCGCCGGTCAGATCCCGGTTATCGACAAACTTCCCAGTGTTTCGAGCACTTCATCCCTGACAGTTCCCCCTTGCTCTGGCTCCTCAATGCGGCCGGAGCCGGCATGAAGGACCGCGTGTACGGCCCCGCCTTCTTCCGTCACGCACTCATCCATTCACCCGCCGACCTGACGCACTACTTCCTCGGGGGATCCGAGGTCTGCGGACGGGCTTTGGTGGAACGCTTCACCGCCCTGAATCCGAGCCTCAAAATCGTGGGCTCATTCCATGGCCGTTGCGATTTGGGCGGATTCCTCGGAACCGATGATTCGCGAATTCTCGATGAAATCCGCCGGATCAAACCCGACTTCATCTGGGTGGGTCTGGGAACTCCGAAGCAGCAGCGCTGGATCGCAAGGGTCAAACCATTGCTGGGTCATGGCGTCCTGCTCTCGGTGGGTCAGGCCTTTGACGTCAATGCCGGACTGCGCGCCGATGCCCCGGAATGGATGCAACGCTGCGGCCTGACTTGGCTGTACCGCATGGCCTCCGAACCCCGCCGTCTGGTGGGACGCTACCTGCACCACAACTCGCTCTTCTTGGGTTATCTGCTTTGGGATGCCCTGCGCGGCGCGGTTTTCCTGCCTGATTCCTCCAGCAAGACTCCGAGCAGAGTTTGAGTTGGGATCGGCCCCGCCAAAATACCGCGTCCGGAATCGATCTGGGCCATGCCAGCCGCGGATCAGGCTGGAACGGTCTCGGCCTGGAACAAGTCTTCCGAAGCCGTGCGGCACAAACCGAGGAACGTTTCTTCCGCCAAGGTCAGACGCCGGGTCCGCCAGTGGAGAGCACCCCAATCACGGCGGGCTTTGCGGCGACCAAGTGGCAAGGCCACCAGCGATCCATTCCGCAATTCCGGGGCGGCGACCCAGGGGGCCAAGATGCCCACCCCGAGGTTCAGCTTCGCCAATTCCTTCAAGGCCTCGAAGCTGCCCATTTCGATGACGGTGTTCAGCACGATGCCTTCCTCCCGGAAATACGCATCCAGGATACGCCACGTCAGGCTTCGCTTGCCATAAACCACAACGCTTTGACGGGAAATCTCTCCCCGCGGCACCGATCCGGAACGAGCCCAGGGATGTTTGGGTGAGGCGATGAACGACAACTCATCGGAGAAGAGTGGCACAAACTGGAAACGCTCCTCGGACTTGGGCTCGAGGGTGAGGGCCAGATCGGCCCGGTTCGATTCGATCATGGCCACGGCCGAGGCTGAATCTCCCGCCTCCACGCTGATGAGGCTCTGCGGAAAGCTCTCCTTGAACTCCCGCAAGACCGCCGGCAGCAAGTACGCGCACAAGGCCGCCGGAGCCACAATGCGCAGTCGACCCACCCCCCACTTGCCCAATCGCTCGATGCCTGACCGGGCGCTGGCCATTTCCTGAAGCACCCGCTCGGCATGGACCAAGAGCTGTTCCCCGGCCTGAGTGAGCAAGACCTTCTTGCCCAACCTGTCCAAAAGACGACACCCCACGTCGGTCTCCAGCGCCTTCATGGAATGGCTGACGGCGGATTGGGTGAGGAAGAGTTCACGGGCCGTCTGCGTGAAACTACCCGTGCGGGCGAGGATGACAAACGCGTGGAGCTGCCGGCTGTCGAGGGGCGCCTTCATGCATGAAACAGGTTCATCCAACACATCGAAACTTAGAGAAGCAGTTGACGGGCCGATCGCGTGAAACGCCCTCCGACTGGCCCAGGAAGTGCGAACTGCGGCCATCATGGTGATGCCCGACACGCCACCGACCCGGCCCGAAGCAGAACTGCGAGTGGGCTTCACGGCCGAGCTGGCTTGCGCGCCACTGGTGGTGGCGGCCGAGCTGGGGCTCTGGTCTCAACGCGGATTGTCCGTGCAACTGTGCCGCGAATTGGGCGTGGCCGGACTCCGCAACCAACTCCTCGAAGGCAACCTCCACGCCGCCCAGGTTCCCTGTGGATTACCCCTGGCACTCCTGGCGGAAGCCGATCGGACGCCGCAAGCACTGCCGGCACTCTGGGTGGGAATGACCCTCAGCCATGGTGGACAAACGCTGGTCCTCTCGGAATCCCTGTGGCCGCCCGGAAAACCGGATGCCCCTGCTGCGGTCCATTCGTCGCGATCCCGCCAGCAACGCGTGGTTACCCTGGCTCTGGCTTCACGTCATTCAGGCCAGGCTGCAGTCATCCGGGAATGGATGCGAACGGCACAATGGGCCGACGAGCACGTGAATCAGGTCGTGATCCCCATGGCGCAGCTCACCACGCACCTGCGCGCGGGCAACATCGACGGGTTCTGCGCCGGGCCCCTCGCGGCAGCCGAGGCCCTGATGGATCAACCGGGGCCCGCCTCGCGAACCGGCCGAGTCGTCACCTTCAGCAATCCGGATCGACCGCCTCTGCCGGAAACCGTGTTGGCACTCCGATCGGCCTGGGCGCATCGCTCACCCTTCCAAAGCCGTCTGCTGATGTCCGGGCTGAGGGAGGCCTGCCGATTTTGCGAGGACCCAACCCATCGGCCACAAGTGGCCGAATGGCTCTCCCGGCGCCACTACTTGCACCGGCCCGTAGACCAAATCCTTCAGGTTTGGAATACCGTCGCCCAACGAGGAAACACCCAGGGGTGTCCCGACACGAACTCCCTGGCCTTTCAGTCCACTGACGCCGTCCAAGACCCTGCGGCCTTCGGTCGGTGGATTTTCGATCATGCACTGGAGGCTGAAGACCGTCGCATCATCCCCGTCTCGGCACTGAATACGGTTTTCAGGATGGACCTTTCAGGCACCGAGTCTGGGTCCCACGCCCTCTCGCTGCAGCGAGTCACGTCCCGCGGTCGGGGCTTGAAGACCCCAGACACCGCGGAACGAACCCAGAATGCGCCGGACTAGCGCATCGCACCGAGCGACTCAATTCTGGGTGACACCCCGGAAGTGATCGGTGCGAAAGGGCGAAGCCGGCAATCCGCTGCCGTTCACCAAGTTGAGGACCGGAAAATCATCCCAACCGTAACGAACATGCAGCGGATGGGGCACCTTCGGGGAACTCAACCGGACGCTGGATCCGGAAATCTCAGCCGTGGCCCAGTGCCACACACCATCTTTGCCGGCCAGAGCAAAACCCGTCGGAGCCGCTCCGTCGGTTGTCTTGAGGCCTCGGGCGTGGTTCAGGTTCAGGATCAAGGTCGAGCCGGAACGGCCTTGGGAACCATAGGTCGGGCCGCTTGATTCTACCTTCTTTCCATAGGCCATGGTCTGGGCCAGCAGCGACAGGCGCACGCCCACCGGAGCCTTCTTGTTGGGATGGATGTCATCCTTGTCACCCACGTCGGTGATCACCGCCACACCTACGCCGGGAAGAGTCTTGGCCACGTGGTTCTGGGCCTCGCGCAGTTCCGCCCAATCGCTCTCGACCGGCTTGGCTGTGATGTCCGCGATCGACCGCTTGCGACCCTTGTCCCAGGGAGCAAGCTGGACGGCCAAGAAAGGGAAGTCGCCCTGGTTCCAATCGGAGCGCCAATTGCGGATCATGTCGGCGAAGAGACTGCGGTACTGCCAAGCCCGACCGGCATTGGACTCGCCCTGATACCAAATGGCGCCCGCAATCGCGTAAGGCATGAGCGGACGCAGCATGCCATTGTAGAGTTCGGCCGGGCACCACGGTGCACCCGGGGCTCCCTGGGTGAACTTCTCTCCCTTGGCCTCGGCCGCGGCCTTGGCGGCGCGCCATTTCGAGAGGGCCGCCTCATGCGCGCGTTTGACCGGAACGTAGGGATCCAGGATGTCGCGGGTGTAGAGATGGTCGGCCTTGATGGCGTCTTCGCTCATCCACACTTCGGCCGGGGACCCCCCCCAACTGGTGTGGATGAGACCCACGGGAACACCGAGCGCCGGTTGCAAATCGCGACCGAAGTAATAGCCCACGGCGGAGAACCGACGCACAGCCTCCGGAGAGGCGGCGCCCCAGGCATGCGGAGCGTGGTTCAAATCGGCCTGCGGCACCGGAGAACGGCGCTTGGTGACCGTGAAGAGACGGAGGTTCGGGTTGGCACTGGCCGCGATGTCTGCCGCCGGCTCGAAACTGGCCGTCATCGGCCATTCCATGTTGGACTGACCGGAACAAATCCAAACCTCGCCGACGACCACGTCGGTCAGGACGACCGTGTTGCGGCCCCGGACTTCCAGATTGCGTCCCTCGGCGGTGGCCTTCAGCGGCTTCAGGCGCACCGACCAGCGCCCGCTCTGGGCCACGGTGGTCACGCTTTGTCCGGCAAACTCCACGGTCACCGTCTCGCCGTCGGCCGCACGCCCCCAGACCGGCACCGGGCGGCCCTGCTGCAACACCGCATGATCAGTGAAGAGGGAATGGAGTGACACGTCGGCCCGGGCGATGCCCAGAGTCAGGCCGGCCAGCGCGACGAACGCGCTTCGAAGGAATTTGGCGGGATGCACAACGGCAGTTGAAGCGCAGCCGGGGCACCCGGGTCAACGCGGGATTTTCGTCCGGGATTGCCCACGACAGGATGGCTCTCCATGATCGATCCCGAAGCATGAGGTTCAGTGTCATCCATCGCACCCGCTACACCTACGCGACGGCGGTGAAGGAGAGTTTCAACGAGGTTCATCTGGAGCCCGTCACGAACGAGCACCAAACCGTGGACAGTTTTGTGCTGAAGGTGCTCCCGCCACCCCGACTGCGGCACTACACCGACTTCTACCGGAATCGGACCCACCACTTCGAAATCCCGGAGCCGCACACCTCGCTGCTCATCGAGAGCCAGTTTCGCGTGACCACCAATTCGACCAACTGGCTCGATCCGCTGGCTCGCCCCTTCCCTCGGGAGCGCCTGGCCGAGTGCGAACGTCTGGACCGCTGCTTCGACTTCCTGGGGGCCAGCGAGTTCGTGGAGATCACCCCGGAGGTCTGGCGCACAGCGCTGGACGTGGTGGGAGACGAACCCGACGTCTGGCAGGCCTCGCAAGCCTTGATGGCCTATGTCCATCGGGAGTTCACCTACACCCCGCTGGTCACCTCGGTGAAGACGCGTTCCGGCGAGGTGTTCGCGGATCGTCGGGGAGTATGTCAGGACTTTGCCCACGTGCTGCTGGCCCTGTGCCGAGCGTTGAAGATTCCGGCCCTTTACGTGAGTGGTTACCTGCATACCGCCGATGCCAATGCAAGCCACGCTTGGATCGAGGTGTTCCTGCCCGGGTGCGGATGGTGTGCCCTGGATCCGACCCACAACCGGCAGCCCGACCAGAACTACATCAAGCTGGCCATCGGCCGGGACTACTCCGACGCACTGCCCATTCGCGGCACCTACAAGGGCATGACCGAGCGCACGATGCAGGTGGAGGTGCGGATCGAGCCCCTGTTCTCGTGAGGACGCAGAAGAGCGCATTGTCGGAAGGATGGATTCGGAGATTGCGAAAGACCCGCGCCACCGCGATGACCTCCGGTGTGAGCGATTCCATCCTCCCGCTGTGGCGGGTCCTGAACCGTCGCAAGGGGCTCTTCCTGATCTCAGGCCCCTGCGTCATCGAGAGCGAACCCCTTTGCTTGGAGATCGCCCGCACACTGAAGTCGGTGTGCGGCCGGCTGAAGATTCCCTATGTCTTCAAGGCCAGCTTCGACAAAGCAAACCGCTCTTCAGGCAAATCGTTCCGCGGTCCCGGAATCACCGAGGGTTTGGACATCCTGCGACGCATCCGCAAAGAGGTGGGCGTGCCGGTCTTGACCGATGTCCATACCGAGGAGCAAGCCATCGCCGCCGCCGAGGTCTGTGACATCCTCCAGATCCCGGCCTTCCTGTGCCGACAAACCGACTTGGTCCAGGCCGCAGCGGCCACCGGAAAAATCGTCAACATCAAGAAGGGTCAGTTCCTGGCGCCGCAGGACATGAAGAACGTCGTCGCCAAGGCGGCAGAGACCGGCAACCACCATTTGATGCTCACCGAGCGGGGCACCACCTTCGGATACCACAACCTTGTGGCCGACATGCGCTCGCTGCCGATCCTGGCCGGTTTCGGGTATCCCACGGTCTTCGATGTCACCCATTCCGTGCAGTTGCCCGGCGGACAAGGAGACTCCTCTGGGGGACAGCGGGAGTTCGGTCCGGTGTTGGCACGTTGCGCCGTTGCTGCTGGCGTGCACGGCCTCTTCATCGAAACCCACCCCGAGCCGGATCGGGCCCTCAGCGATGGCCCGAACATGATCCCGTTGGATCAGATGGCCGCGCTGCTGCGGCAATTGCTGCGGATCCAGAAGGCGCTGTGAGGAACCCGGTGGAGAGCGGGTGCTTCTCGGTCAGGAGCCGCGGGCCAAAGAACCGCAGCCAATTCGATTCGCACTGGGCAGCCAGCTCTTCGATCGGGATTCCCAGAAGGCCAGAAACCCCTTCCGCAATACGAACAAGGTTGGCCGGATGATTCACTTGGTGACCGTGCGCATCGGTCGCCGGCTGCGACACCCACCCGGGCGGAGGCAACTGGTCCGGGGCATCGGTCTCGAGGAGCAAACGATCACGGGGAATGGCCCTCAACACCGCCGCATGGGTGGCCTTCCGCGGTTGGAGGGAATGGCCCGAGATGCTGAACCAGCCACCGAGTCCAACCCATTCGTTCACCAGTTCGGAAGACCCTGCGTAGCTATGCAGCAGGAAACCCCGCGGAAGGCGTGGTCGCCGCCGCAGGCAATCCCGCAAGGCACCCCAGGCCTTCAGGCAATGCAGGGTGACTGGAAGGCCACGCGCCGATGCCATGTCCAACTGCTCATCAAGCACCTTCAGCTGGATGTCCAGCGGAGCCGGCCCCTGCGGCCCGGTACCCATCGCCAGGCAACGTTCCAAGGGTTGATCCAGGATCCAACGGTCGAGTCCCACCTCACCGAGTCCCACTCGAGGGGTGTGATCCAGACATTCGACCAAGGCCTCGCGCCAGGCATCAGACCGCGCCGACACCCGCCACGGGTGCAACCCGAAGGCGGGGATCACCGAGGGACACTGTTCGGCCAACCGCCGGACCTGAGGCCAATCGGCTTCGCTGGTTCCATTGACGACCATGCCGGCAATGCCCTCAGCGGCCGCATCGGCCACGATTCCAACCGGATCATGACCCAGCCGCGGATCTTGCAGGTGATTATGGGCATCGAACCAACGCATGGATTCCTATGGGGGATGAGTTTGCCCCATAATCCCTGTCGCGGAAACCTTCTGTGCGCAGGCCAGTTGAGTTTCATCCAACCCGTGACACTTTGTCGGGTGCCGTTTTCGAAACTCAGTCGGACAACGGAGGCCGCCGTCGGCTACTTCGAACTAGGAATGATGGAGGCGGCCCTCCAGGAACTCGACCAACTCCACTCCCAGGATCAACTGGAACCGGAGGTGCTGGAGTTGCGCTCAGTCATTTACCAACAGAACGGCCAGTGGTCCAAAGCGGCTCGGGCATTCGAAGCCCTTTGCGCTCGAAAGGATGCCGATGTGGAGCAATTCATCGGCTGGGGTTGTTGCCTCTATGAACTCGGCGCCTATGAGGAGGCCCGCCAAGCCCTGCTGTCGGCCCCGGAACCCATCCAAGCCAACGGGCTGTGGCATTTTCATCTCGCCTGCTACGAAGCATTGGTGGGCCATCCCGAGAACGCCCGCGAACACGTCCAACGCGCCCTCCAACTAGATCCCTGCCTCCGTCACATGGCCGAGCACAACACCTACCTCTCCCCGTTGCTCAGGCCGGTCATCTGAAGCGGAATGCTGCAGCCAAGAGCCTCTAACCCCTCCGTTTGGCGGATGCGGGCAACGACGGAATCGAGGGACCGGAGTAATCGTACAGCGGTCCATCCCAACCTCGCCCCGGCCAGGACACCTGATCAATCCCCTCGTGTTCCACGCCCTGGAGCAATGGCTCGGCGAAGAGCCCCTCCGCCTCGAAGACCAGAAGATCGGTCCGAGACATCAATCCTGAAACGGTGGCATGACATTCCAAGGAAGCCACACGGCACAGTTCGCGAATCCGTCGGAGTTGTTCCCCTTCAAGATCACCAGTGCGATGCAGGACCACCACCGGCTTGGGACATGCGGTCAACTGCTGGAAGGGACCGTGGGCGAACTGGAGCAATTCCTGGAGATCCGGTGCCGGACGAAAGAGTCCTTCGACGAACTTGAAGACCCCATTCTGGAGGTATCCGCTGAGGTCGGGCGACACCAGCAAGGCGAAGCCCTGGCCAAACACCGTGGGATCCATCCGGGGCCAAGCCTGTCGACCGGCTTCCCAGCCCCCGCGATACGCCGCCGCTGCCTCGGCTCCCACCGTCATTGGATCGGCGGGCAAGGTGTCTCCGGCGAAGGCACCGACCCAAAGCCGGGCCGCCAAAAAACCCAAGGCCGGTCCCACCACCCGGATCAACAGCGTGTATTCGTCCTCCAGCGGAAAGCGAATCACTTCAGCCCCCTCGGAGAGCAAGGCTTGCAGACAATCGGCGCGGTCGTCTTTTCCACTGCGGCGTAACCCTTCGAGGCTCGCTGCAGTGAAGAGCACTGTTGAGGCGAAATCGCTCCGTCGGCTCAAGGCGATCCGGGCGTGGGCCGACAATCCCTGACTGAAAACCACCAGTGTGCGGTCACGGTAAGAGACCGGCTCGGGATTCAACAAGGCTCCGGTGGGCAAGAATTCCGCCGGGATGTCCGTGAAGCGGTTGAGCAACCACGCGAGGTACCGCGCGTGGGCCTCTGAGCTGCCGAGACCCGTGGCCACCACGCGCCGCGGAATCATTCGTGGCTGTGCCGCCCGTGCCGCCTCGGGTGAACGCGCCCAGCCCTCCAGAAGGTCCGGGATGGATTGCAGGCGTTCACGCAAAAGAGCGAGGCCTTGCTCAGAGACACCGGCCGGTGACAACGGCATGAGGGAGGCCTACGCCGGGAATCCCCAGAACGCAATCCATCGGCGATTCTTTTTCCCGCACCGGACGGTGGTCCGATACGCAAAGATGCAGCCGACACCACCCATTCAACGGCATCGTTGGCTCAGGGAGACGGCGAAGCCAGCGGTGCGGATGGAACCGTGTTGGTACCCACAGAAATACGACCACCCGGACCCGGAAAGGACGGCAGCGGCGCTTTCACCGTGTTGGTGTCTGAAGTGGTCGAACTCGGCGAACTCGACGAAGTGGCCGAGTTCGTTGAATTCGTCGCTGTCGAGGCCACCGAGGCAACTGCCACGGGGGTCTCGCCTTCGACGCGGACGGGCAACCCCGGCCACGCCATCCGTCGCAGCAATTCCGCATTCCAATTGGCCAAGCGAAAACACCCATGGCTTTCGGTGCGACCCACGTCTTCCGGCTTGGGAGTCCCATGGATGCCATAGCCGGTGCGGTTGAGTCCGATCCACGCCACACCCACCGGATTGTTGGGCCCGGGCGGAATGCGCAGCTTGCGGCCGACCGTGCGGGATTCGGGCGACTCGGGGAACACCTCGGGATCCCACGTGTAATCCGGATTGGGCACGGTCACCACCACCTGAAGATCCCCGACCGGACGTTTCTCCACACGCCGGGCGATGCTGCAGGGAAAATGCGCGATCAATTCACCGGCCGTGTCCAACACCCGCAAATACCGCCCAGAAAGATGGATGCGGATGAGACCTGCACGGCGGGCGGCGATCGGTGGAACCGATGGCACGGTCAATTCCAGTCCTTCGGCGGGTTGAACCCAGTCGACCGCAGGATTGAGCCGACGGAGCAATGCCGGATGGGTTTGAAAACGTTCGGCCAAACGCTCCAGCAAGGTCTCATGTTCCAAACCCGGCACCTGCGACTTGCCGACCCAAGTTTCCGGCAACGGGGCCAGACGCATCAAATCTTCGGCACTGACCCGGTAGGGAGCCCATGGAGCCCGCTTGAGCATGAGGGCCTTGCGGGTATTGCGGTCCAGCCAACCGGTTTGCTCCAAACCTTGCTTCGCTTGAAACGCCTTCAATGCGGCGGCGGTTTGCGCGCCTCCCACGCCATCGATGGAACCAGAGGAAATCCCCAATCCGGCCAGTGCGATTTGCGCCTCGAGATAATTGGAGGCACCGCGAGGCACCCAGGCGGCACCGCTGTTGGAACTCGACAACTCAGGCAGCACCACCGAAGCGCGAAGAATCTGGGTGGACAGGATCACCGGAGCCGAGGTGGGCCCCACCAGCGCCGGTGCGACGTTGGAAACGACGAGCAACGGCGACAAGGGAGACGGCCCGCTGATCGGAGCCGGAGCCAAAGCCGGAACGGGCGGAGCAACTGGAGGCACAGGAACAACCGTTGGAACCCCAGGAGCCGGAGTCGGTTGGACCGGCTTTGTTGGGGCCGCGGCCTCAGCAGCATCCTGAGTTGAAACAGGCTCAACTGGAACCTTGGAGGCTTCTTTGGCCATTCCAACCTCGGGCTTGGAAGCGGCGCTCTTTTCAGGCCCCAACACCCGCCAAAGTCCCCAGACCAGGACCCCAACCAGCGCCAGCAGCAGCAAGGCGGGCGCCAGCGCCCGCTGTGGGCGAGGCTTCGACGATTCGTTTCGGGACTTTGATGCCATGGATTTGGATGAAGATGAGGGTCCCGTTGGGCTCACACATCGATGAGTGGACCGCCGCCGTCCTCATCCTGTTTCTTCGGCCGACGGCGTCCAGGCGATCCGCGGACACTGCCCTGGAACTGCACCTTGGCTCCACGTCCGAGGAATCCATTCACCACCAGCGACACCAGGCTGATGATCACCCCGCCCCAGAAGGCGGACCCGAATCCATCCACGACGAATCCGGGCTGAAGCATGCCGCCCACCAGACTCAGGAGCACCGCATTGATGACCATCACGAACAGACCGAGGCTGAAGATCAACAGCGGGAGGGAAATCACCATGAGCAACGGGCGCACAAACGCATTGAGCAAGCCCAGCAACAACGAGGCCTCCAGCAAGGCACCGAAGGTCTGGTGACGGATCCCGTCCACCCAGACATCGGCCAACAAAACGCCGATGGTCGTCACCAACCAGCGTTGCAGGAACTTCACCAAACCCTCCGGCATGGAGTTCATCATAGACCAATGGCCTCCCGAGTCAGTCGCCTTTCTTGCCGTTCCCAAAGGGAGCTTCCCCAACCAACAACTCGAAGAACTCGGTGGCGGTGACCACTCGGACCCGGGGAGGCAACGCGTTGATGGTCCGACTGATGGCCCCCATGGGCCCCCCCGAGTCCCGGAAGGACCAGGCATGGACATTGACCAACGCATAGGCCTCGGAACCCGAATCGGCTCCGGATGACTGTCGTTCGACGGCCCCGGCCACGCCTGCCGGAAGCCAATCTGGCCGCAATACCCCTGAACGGTCTTTTTGTTCCCACAGCAAATAACGGTACGAGACACCGGGCTTGCCCCGGTGCCAGTGCACCGCGCCCCGACCGCGGTTGTAAGGCGCGTAATCCTTGTAGAGGACTCCACGGATTTCCGGCCGCTCCAACCAGTCCTTGGATGAGTCCTGACCTCCCCCGGCATTGAGCAGCGTCACCAAAGGCCAATCCACTCGGGCCACAGCCCGGGCCGTCTCGGCGGCGGCAATCGCTCGATCCGGCAAGTGACTGGGGAACAGGTAACCATGGCCACTGGGCCCGGCAATGAAGTCATCGTTGGGAGAGGCCATGCCGAGAATCTTCCCAAGGATGCGCGGGGCCATCACCCAGGCCTCCGGCGGCATCTCCCAGGTCACCGGAAATCGACCCCGATGCGGGCTGGCCCAAAAACCCGCATCGTCCACAAAACGCCCACCCACCCATTGCAAGTTGTCCCCGTCACTCACCACAAAGGCCACCACCCGTTCGCCTGATGAACGAACCCGCGGTTTCACAGGCCGGGAGCGGATCGGCCGTGTCGCCGGAAGATGGCGCAACGCGGACAAGTTCAGCGACCAATCGGCCGGGATGACGGCTCCTCCGCCCTGACTCACCTCGCGGACAAATTCCAATTCATCCCGCCCCCAGCCATAAACGCGGGTATGCGGACCGAGCGCCTGAACTTGATGGGTCCGCTCGGCGGCCGGCTCTTCGTAGACCGTCCAAGCGCCCAGACTCATGGCCAGATCCCGGAGGTGCAGCGTCTTCGATGGGTCCTGATGAATCATCACTCCACGGGCCACCCGGGCTCGGGTTTCGGACCACAGGTCGGAGGTGGAGCGGGAGCGGGCGTCGGCCAAAACAGGCCAACCCTCGGCCACCAATTGCTCGACCAGCGACGGGTCGGCCACCAACGCATTCGTCAAACCTGCCAGCGTCGTGGCTCGATTGAGTGATTCCGTTCCCACCTGACCGATGATCAGGCCTGCAAACGCCGCCCGGTGTTCCCGCAAGACCGACCAGGGACCGCGGACCTCGCGCAAGACCCAACCCTCATCACGCAAATCTTCAAGAATCCGCGCATTCATGCCGTGCCCCTTCACCCACACGACGGCGCTCGTGCGGTTGAGGACTCCCTGGATCGATGCCAACAAGGCATTCTCCGGACCCTTCAAGCCATTCGCATCAACCACCCACAATTCCCCGGCCCATACCAGACCCACATGCAGGATCAGAGCAAGGATCCCGAACAGGAATCCACACGGCCAGAGGATCCGAGGAGCCTTCATGCTTTGGGCGAATCTCCAGCCAGTGAGAGCAGCAGGCGTCGGATTTCTTGAAGTCGCCCTTTGGCGTCGCGCTTGGACAACCGCGGAAATTGGCCTCCCACGGTCACCAGACTGCCCCGGTGCATGAGCTTCACCTTGCCCTCGGTGACCTCCACCGAGGTCACCCGGCATTCGGCCGCGAGAAGCCGCAGCTCATGGGTTTGAAGCAACAGATCCACCGGTCCTGGCAAGGGACCGAAGCGGTCGCGCAGTTCTTGTCGAAGGCCCTCAACACCGGCCTTGTCGGCCACCTGGGCCAGCTTGCGGTACACCTCGACCCGTTGCGCCGGTTCCCGCACGTAGTCGAGCGGCAGGTAGGCCGGGAATTTGCGCCCATCGTCTTCGGGTTGCGAATGGCGCGAGGCCGAGGACCCCTTGCCTCGCGGAAGGTCCTCGTCGGGATCATCCCAATAAGTGGCCACTCCTCCATCCCTCGGAATGGAGATGTTCAAGGCGGGAGCGCTGTCCGATTTGGAACGTCGGGATTCGGTCTTGGCGGCCCCCTCTTCACCGGGATTGGTGGCCAGGAAATCCAGCGATACACGCACCTCGATCCGCGTCCGGACCGTTTCTCCCTTCAGCACCGAAATGCTCTGACCCAGCAATTGGCAGTACAAATCAAAGCCCACGGCCGTGATGTGCCCGCTCTGCTGGGAACCGAGCAAATTGCCCGCTCCACGGATCTCGAGGTCGCGCATGGCGATCTTGAAACCGCTGCCCAGCGCGCTGTACTGCTTGATGGCGCTCATCCGTTTGCGGGCCTCGGTCAGCAGTTGCGCATGGCGTGGCAAGAGCAGATAGCAATAGGCCTGATGCTTGTAGCGGCCCACTCGGCCCCGGAGCTGATACAGTTCGCTGAGGCCGAAGCGATCGGCCCGGTCGATGATCATGGTGTTGGCATTGGGGATGTCCAAGCCACTCTCGATGATGGTGGTGCTCACCAGCACGTCGGCCTCGCCGTTGACGAAGCGCGTCATGACCTTTTCCAAATCGTCATCGGCCATCTGCCCGTGGCCCACCAGAATCCGGGCATCGGGCACGAGGGCCTTCAGCTTGAGGGCCACGTCCTCGATGGTGGAAACCCGGTTGTGCAGGAAATACACTTGGCCACCCCGGTTCAACTCCCGCTGGATGGCGTCGCGGATCACCCGCTCGTCGTAATTGCCCACCACGGTCTCCACCGGCAGGCGGTCCTGCGGCGGCGTCTCCAGAGTGCTGAGGTCCCGGGCTCCCGTGAGGGCCAAGTACAGGGTTCGCGGAATGGGGGTCGCGCTGAGGGTCAGCACATCCACGGTCCGGCGCAGCAGCTTGAACTGCTCCTTGTGCTTCACCCCGAACTTCTGCTCCTCGTCGACAATCACCAGCCCGAGGTCCTTGAAGACCATGTCCGCCGAGACGATTCGGTGGGTGCCGATGACAATGTCCACCGCGCCGACAGCGGCCGCTTCCATCACCGCCTTCTGCTGCTTGGCCGTACGGAAACGGCTCATCAATTCGATGCGCACCGGATACTCCGCCATGCGCTCGCGGAAATGGTTGTAGTGCTGCTGGGCCAAGACCGTGGTGGGCACCAACAAGGCCACCTGCTTGCCACTCATGACCGCCTTGAAGGCAGCCCGGATGGCCACCTCGGTCTTTCCGAATCCCACATCTCCGCAAATGAGGCGATCCATGGGCTTGGGCAATTCCATGTCAGCCTTGGAGGCCGCAATCGCCCGGAGCTGATCGGGCGTCTCCTCGAATTCGAAGCTGGCCTCGAACTCCCGTTGCCACGGGGTATCGGCCGAGAACGGATGACCTGGCTGCGTGGCCCGTGCCGCTTGCACGGAAAGCAGTTCGGCCGCCAGATCCCGAACCGACCTCTGTGCCTGCTCCTTGGCCTTGGTCCAGCGGGTGCCACCGATGGTGCTGAGTTGCGGACGCGCCTTGCCCGCTCCGACGTACTTGCTGACCAAATGCGCTTCCGTGACCGGGACGTAGAGCTTGGGTGCCTCGTCGTGACTGGAGCTCGCGGCGTATTCGATCACCAGGCATTCCTGACCGCCGCCCGCTGCGCCTGCCTGACGCGGGGGCAGCGTCTTGAGACCCCGGTAGATCCCGATGCCGTATTGAAGGTGAACGACATAGTCCCCGAGGTCGAAATCGGTGAAATCCACCTCGAACGCATTGCGCACCGACTGCGCATGATGGGACTTCAGACGCCGCGGTCGGGACACCTTGTAGCGCCCGTAGATTTCCGCGTCTGAGACCACCACGCGTCGGGCTGATTCGCAGAGGAAACCACGGGACAAGGTGCCCGAGAGGACTTCTGGAATGGGCGACCCTTTGGAATCTTCGGGGGACCCGGATGGGCTGGAAGGCAACAGTTCGCTCCACAGCTCACCGAAGCGCTGAAGTTCACCGGCATTGTTGCAAAAAACCTGGAGGTGGTAGCCTTGCCGCAGCCACCGCTGCATTTGCTGGAAGAAAGTCCGGCGCTGCTCCTCGGCCACCTGCGCCGCAGGCAGGGTCGCTCCGATGGGTCGGAAGGGATCGAGCGATTCGAGGCTCAACTCCACCGAATCATCAACGCCTTCTGGGGCGGAATCCTCGAGCCGGATCCACGTGGCTCCCGACGCCTGAACCCGAAGTTGCAACGCCTCCCACGGCTCGTGGAAGGGATCCCCCTCGCGCACCTGACGGGCGTGGTGGTCGGCCTGGAGAGCCAACGCCTGCGGTCCGCACAACACCACCAGAGCATCCGGCCCCCAATGCGCATCAAGCGCGGACACTGGGGGAGCCGGCGTCTCGGACCCCGCCTTGGGTCGCAGCAAACTCAACTCGCCCGCCGGCGGAACCACACACGATTCGATGGCATCGAGTCGGGTCTGGCGATGGGGATCGAATTCCCGCAGCGATTCGAGCTCATCTCCAAAGAACTCCAGCCGGACGGGCCATGGCCGATGGAGGGGCCACAAATCCACGATGCCACCGCGCCACGACAACTCGCCCTTGTTGGACACCTGGGCCTCCGGCTCATAACCCTGCGCCTCGAGCCATTCGATGAGATCGAGGGGATTGACCGTTTCTCCCCGACGAACGGTCCGTGTCCGGGAATCCAGATCGGCCGGAGTGAACGTGCGTTGCTGGACGGCTGTCACGGAGGTGACCACGAGCTTGCCCACCCGAGGAACCAAACCCGGCACCCTCAAGGCAATGAGGGTCTCCAGACGTTCACTGATGATGTCCGCATGCGGAAGGCGCGACTCCTGCGGCAGCGTCTCCCAAGCCGGAAAAAACTGCGGGCGCTCCCCGTCCAACCAAGTCGCCGCGTCGGCGTGCAATTGTTCCTGCGCCTTCAAGGTGTCCGTGATGGCCACGACGACGCGGTCGGGATGAAGCCGGTGCAACACCGCCACCAACCACGCCTGCGCGGCCGGTGCCACTCCTTGCAGACTCAAAAGCCCGCCCGCCCCGATGGATTGGCGCAATGCCTCGACGGCGGGCGATGTCAGCCAACCTTGCAACACGGAATGGGATGCGGGATCCAAGCGCGGCAACCCTAGTGCCAAACGGGCGAATGGCGATTTTGGAATTGAGCAGATCGAGCGTCCATTGCCCGATGCCCTCATGTCATCGACACCGTGCGTAGAAATCCGGGACCAAACCGGAGCCATGGCCCAGGTCCTGCCGGAACTCGGAGGCTGGCTGGTCCGGTATCAGAAGCCCGTTTCCGGACACGGACTCGTGCAGGGACTGCATCACGACGAGGCGGTGATCGCACGGTACCCTCGCGAAATGTGGGCAGGCAGCCCGTTGCTCTTTCCGATGGTGAGCTACAACCACGTTCCCGGGTCTGACCACCATTACCCGTGGGCCGGGCACAACCATCCCATGCAACCCCATGGATTCGCGCGGAAAACACCTTGGAAGGTGACCGCACGGGCCACCGATCAAGTCGAGATCACCCTCACCGACAACGAGGCCACGCGTGCTGTGTACCCCTTCGCCTTCCGCTACAGCCTGACCTACCGGCTCCAAAACGGTCGGCTCCACTGGGAACAACTCATCGAGAACCACTCGTCGGACCCCATGCCTTACGGCGTCGGCTTCCACCCGTATTTGCCAATACCCCTGAGCCCCAACTCAAAGCGGAGCGACTGCATCATCCGCGTCCCTCGGGCCACTCGCTTCAATCCGGTCGGGCGCGGTGAGGCCTACTTTTCGGAACCGTTCCCCGAACAGGAATTTCCGGCCACCGTTGACACCGGCCCCGCCCTGCTCTTGGGAGACCTTCAGACACGGGAGGTGGCCTTGGTGGATCGGGCAGCGCACCTCGAGGTGGTGATCAACTGGCAGGAGGCACCGGCTTACCGCTTCTGCGGACTGTGGTCGCGGACGCCATCGGAAAACTTCTACTGCCTGGAACCCTGGACCTCGTTGCCCAACGCCTTCAGCCGACCGGACGATGGCGAGATCCAAATCCTCGGCCCCGGCCAATCGTTCCGGGCGGCGATGTGGATGGACGTCCGCTCCTGCTGATCAACCACCCTTCGGTTCACCCGCGAAAAAACACCCGGAACGGCAATCAGGGCCATTCCGGGTGTTTGCGATCAATTCCTCCAAGGAACCGATCAGAGCCCGCGGAAGTTCGGCAGATGGAGTTTTTCGCCGCCGCGCATGGCACTCTCGTGGGCCAGGATGCCGACGAGCGTCCAGTTCACCGACTGGTGCAAGTCGGGGAAGCTCGGGCGGTCTTCGAGAACGCTCATCACGAACTCGTGCGCCAGGTGCGGATGACTGCCGCCGTGGCCGCTGCCCTGCACGAAGCTCAGGTGCACGTTCTCGCTCATGTCGTACACACCCTTGGTGGTGAACGGACGGATGGCCTCGGGCAACAAGTGGGCGTAGTCAGGAATCTTCACCTTCTCCACGGACTCACCGCCGACATGCAACACCGGGTCATCATGCTCGGTGAGCTGCCACTCGAAGGAAGTCTTGGAGCCGTAGCAGTCGAAGCTCTCCTGATACTGGCGCGCGGAATCGAACAAATACCGGGTCACTTCACCGGCGACATCCTGGCTGCGGACCTTGAACTGCGCCGTTTCGAAGGAGAACGGCGACCCGTACTTGGCGATGCGCGATTCGGCGATGCGACCCGAACCCAGACAGGACACGAACTCCGCCTCACCGTTGACGATGCCCAAGCACGGGCTGACGCAGTGCGTGGCGTAGTGCATCGGGGGCAAGCCTTCCCAGTATCCGGGCCACCCATCCATGTTCTGAAGATGGCTGCCCCGGACGAACTGGATGCGACCCAGACGGCCGGTGTCGCGCAGTTCCCGCACATACAAGTACTCGCGGCTCCAAACCACCGTCTCCATCATCATGTACTTCTTCCCGCTCTCACGGGCCGCCTTCACGATCTCGCGGGCTTCCTCGACGGTGGTACACGCGGGGACCGTGCAGGCCACGTGTTTGCCGGCGCGCAGAGCAGCGATGGCCTGAGGGGCATGCAGATGGATGGGCGAATTGATGTGCACCGCATCCACCGAGGGATCGCGGATGAGGTCCTCGAAGGAGGTGTAGCGCTTCTCCACCCCGAAGGCATTGCCCACCGCATCCAGCTTGTCCTGGGAACGCTGGCAAATGGCATACATCTCCGCATGGGGATGGCGTTGATAGATGGGGATGAACTCGGAACCGAATCCGAGTCCGACGATGGCGATGTTGAGTTTTCGGCTCATGGTTTCGAAAGGCTGAAGCACGGCATGTCGCAGACAAAAACCGCGCTGAGAACAGCTTCAAATCAAACGCCCCCATCCCCCAGCCGGCAACGCGAAACTGCCTCCAACCGAAACCACCTCATCAGAACGAATGGGATCCAGAACCTGTCCCGCTCCATCCTACTCATCACCACCCAACCGCACACCCCGGGCGGCAGCGGGACCGGACCGGAGCGAGCATTGCAGGCGAACACCCCATCCCCTCGCGCACAGCGCGAAAACCTCCCCTCGCCCCGAGCCTGCCTGCGAGCGCAGGCCCGATCCCGCAGAGCCCCAGCACCCAAAACACACCCCAGAATCCATACCCCCCC
>JACCDP011344675.1_pt1 | contig 22917 bp, 28 predicted proteins | sample 7445841 | NCBI WGS metagenome assembly JACCDP01 (sample SAMN15323441, study PRJNA562643) | freshwater metagenome | isolation source: river surface water | place: USA:Blue River Watershed | collected 2017-08-17
ACTATGATTATTTAGCCGCATACTTTTGTCGAGATTTGCCGAAAACAAACCCGGCATCATCTGCAGGCCTTGCTGGCTGATCACTGTCAGGATGGGATGATCGATCTCCAGATAATCTGGCTCGATTTTTGTGAGTTTGGCCACCAGTTCTTCGCCGGTGTTGAGTTTGAAAGTGTAGATCGTGTTTAGTTCTAAGTTCATAGGTTTCCGATATCGTTGGCTAGAGCATCACGTAATTCTAGTTCTTGGCGTATCTGCTCTGGGGTCATCTTACTTAAACCTTGCCAACCACCGGCGACAAAAACTCGACCATTGAGATAGATCTGGGGTACAGTCCTGTGCCCTTCACCCATGATGAATTCCCGGGCATCAGAATCCTGCTCGATGTTGATCTCTGTGAAAGGGATATCGTTGTTTTTGAGATAGTTTTTAGCGTTGACACAATAGGGGCAAACTGTTTTGGAATATAATGTAAGCATTAGAGGCTGAGTCCTGATAGGGTTGATTCGGTGACGTCTTGTTTGGTTCCACCTACTACGTAGGAGGAGATTTCGGTTTCTTGTGGTGCTACTTGCACTTCAGCACCAGCGATCCACTTCTGTGTCCAGGGCAAGGGATTGCTTCCACCTTTGTAGGGACCGTGCAGTCCGATGGCAGTCATACGCTTGTTGGCAATCCATTCCACATAATCGCATAGCAGTTGCTCGTTGAGACCGATCATGCTGCCATCTCGGAACAAGTAGTGTGCCCAGGCTTTTTCTTGGGCCACAGCGTCTTCGAACATTTTCAATAGTTCGGGTTCACATTCCTGTTTGATCTGGATGTAATCGGGATCGTCTTGTGGTAGGAGTTTCAGGAGTTGTTGAGTACTTGCAAGATGTACGTTTTCGTCTCGGGCGATAAACTTAATGATCTTAGCGTTACCCTCCATCTTCTTGAGTTCTGCGAACGCCCAACTGCACGCGAAAGACACATAGAACCTGATACCCTCGAGAACATTGACAGACGCCAGGCACAACCACAATTTTTTCTTGAGTTCATATTCGTTTATCTCAAATTCCACTCCATTGCAGGTGTGTTTGCCAGCACCCAACAACAGATACCATTGGCTGTAACGGATTAAATCATCGTAATATTTGCTGATGTCGTTGCCGCATTGGACGATCTCTTCCATGTCCAGCATCTCGTCAAACACTTTGGCTGGATCTGAATAGACATTGCGGATGATGTGGGTGTAACTCCTGCTGTGGATGGTCTCAGAGAACGCCCAAGTCTCGATCCAAGTCTCCAGTTCTGGCAGGCTCACCAAAGGCAGCAAAGCCAGATTGGGGCTTCGGCCTTGTACCGAGTCCAGCAGTATCTGTCGCTTGAGGTTGGCTGTGAAGATATGCTGTTCCCAAGGAGTGAGGTCCTTGAAATCCTTGGCATCACGTAACACATCCACTTCTTCGGGTCTCCAGAAGAAACCCAATTGTTTGTCTGTGAGTTTGTCAAACTGACGATACTTGAGAGTATCGTAGCGTTGCATACCTACCGAACCGTTGGGGTCTAAGAAGGCCAGGCTGGTGGTGTGGTCTCTATCACGGCGTAGATTCAATACTGTCATTTTAATTCTTCTTTTAGTGTTTAGATCTTACAACTATCACAGTCGGCATCGTCGGCTTGGAGACTAGTGTCCACGGACTCTACCAACACCTGCTTTTGATTGAGACGATCGAGATCGATCTCACCGGATCCGTCGTAAGTGTTGAAGTAATACAATTGCTTGCCTCCATACTTATAAAACATCACCATGTGCTTGATCATTTCGCTCATGGGTATCTTCTCATCCTCATAATGCTGTGGATTGTACGACGTATTTACAGAGATACCTTGATCGATATACTTCTGGAGAATGGCCATTATTTTTAGATAGCCTTCGGGACTCTTTTGATCCCAAAGCAATTCATATTTGTTCTTGAGTCGGCGATACTCAGGTACCACTTGCTTGAGCACACCATCCTTGCTTTGCTTGACGCTGACATAACTCCTAGGCGGTTCCACACCATTGGTGCTGTTGGAGATCTGTGCCGAAGTCTCTGCTGGCATCAGAGCCATCAATGTGGAATTGCGGATACCGTGTTGCTTCAATCTCTCACGGAGACCAGCCCAGTCCACTGCGTCCACATGTGGCACCAGTTCGTCCACTTCACGCTTGTAGGTGTCTACCGGCAGTATGCCGTCGTGGTATCGTGTCTCGTTGGATTTAGGACAAGCACCAAACTCCTGTGCTAGATCCACCGACGCTTTGATGAGGTAATAACTCCAGTGCTGTGCCCAACGATCCACTTCAGGCAAGGCAGCAGGATCACTGTAGCTGAGATCGTTCTTGGCCAACCAATAGGCCAGGTTGATGATGCCCACGCCCAAAGGTCTGCGGTTCTTGGTGGCCATCTCGGCAGCGATGATGGGATAGCCTTGATAGCTCAGGAGAGCATCCAGGCCACGCACTGCCAAGGTGCAGGCCTTCTCCATCTCTTCGGGATCCTTGAACACACCCCAGTTGATGGCACTCAGCGTACAAAGAGCGATTTCGCCTTCAGCATCGTTGATGTCATTGAGTGGTCGGGTAGGCAGGTTGATCTCGCAACAGAGATTGCTCTGGCGTATGGGAGCCAGTTCGGGCTTGAAGCTGCCATGGCTGTTGGCATGGTCCACGTTCATGAGATAGATGCGGCCAGTGTCCTTGCGTTCCTGCAGGAAACTCGAAAACAGTTCTACAGCTTTGATCTTCTTCTTACGGAGTTTGGTGTTGCGTTCGGCTGTCTCATACAGTTCGCGGAAACGATCTACGTCTTTGTAGAAGGCATCAAACATCTCAGGCACATCATGCGGTGAAAACAAGGTGATATCGCCGTTGCTGAGCAGACGCTCATACATGACTTTGTTGAATTGTACGCCATAATCCATATGGCGTACTCGGTTGTCGTCTGTGCCTTTGTTGTTTTTCAGGACCAACAGATCCTCTACTTCGAGATGCCAGATGGGATAATAGAGCGTGGCTGCACCATTGCGTACACCACCTTGGCTACACGAGCGGGTGGCAGCCTGGAATAGTTTATAGAAAGGTATGACGCCTGTATGATATGCATCTCCATTACGGATGGGGGAGCCTAGTGCGCGGATTCTGCTGGCACCTACACCGATGCCGGCTTTTTGTGAAACATATTTTACGATACTGCTTGCTGTGGCGTTGATGCTGTCAAGGCTGTCGCCGGTCTCGATCAACACACAACTGCTGAACTGACGTTGTGGAGTACGCACACCAGCCATCACAGGAGTAGGGAGGCTCACTTGGTGTGTAGAAATAGCATCATAGTAGTCCTTGATCCACATCATGCGTGTTTCTCGAGGATAAGCGGCGAAAAGAGTAGCGGCTATCAAAACGTAGCAGACCTGGGGAGTCTCGTAGATCTCTTTGGTCACGCGATTCTGCACCAGATACTTGCCACGGAACTGTTCCATGGCTGCATAGGTCAGTTGCTCATCCCTGTCGTGCTTGACGAAACTGTTGATTCTGCTCCACTCTTCAGGTGTATAGGCTGTCAGGAGTTCAGGATCATAGAAGCCGGCTTCCACGTTGCGTTGCACCAGGGCTAGGATGTTCCAAGGTTCGAAATCACCATATACTTGTTTGCGTAGATGATAGCAGATCAAACGGCCAGCCACGTATTGGTAGTTGGGCGTTTCTTCAGAGATCAGGTCTGCTGCACTCTTGATCAGAGTCTCTTGTATATCCGAGGTGGGAATACCGTTGTAGAACTGTATGTGGCTTTTGATTTCAACTTCACTGGCACTGACGCCTGTTATTCCTTGTGTGGCCCAGAACACTACCTTGTGCAGTTTTTCTAGGTCCAATGGCTCTCGCTGGCCACTTCGTTTTGTTACCGTTATCTGCGTCATCGCTTCCTCTAATTGTATTTGTGTTTTACTAGATCGCTGCCAACGATCCGTTTTATGTCTTGGTTGATTGAGTTGATATTTAACACTGTGCTGGGAGCCCAATTCAATATGTATAATCCTTTGTTGATCAGGACTAAATTGTCATTTTCGGTATAGGCTATGGCCACATCTACAACATCAGAGTGATCAATATCTAATAAAGTATACACTATGCCCAGGGCTCTTGCAAGATCGCAATAGATGTTGTCGTTCAAAAGTTGCCAGGGATCTGGCCAATTGGGAATGTCTTGACGATGGATGTAATGGTTGACCACAGGTGCTTGGAACCACCAATTGTTGATGGTTTGCAGTGCATGTTCTACCGTTTGACTACGGCATTGCTTTTTAAGATCGCTCCATTCAGCCAATCTCTGTTCGAAAGTCTCGGGCCACATCAAGCGAGATGCGTAATGGAAAAGGTTATGATTCCGTTGCTGCCGGTATTGCTGGCAGTGTAACTTACTGTGACTGTGCCGGTGCTTTGGGCAGCTGTCAGAGTGATGCCGGTGCTGGCGTTTTCTTGCCAGTCGTCATTGTAACTCAAGGGATTAACGCCCGCTTCAGTGGCTACAGTCAAGGTACCAGTACGTATGGCATTGCTACGAGTGATGGTATAATCAACACGGAAAGCACTGACATCAGCTGCTTTGACAGTACACACAGCAGCAGTGCTGTTGTTTGTGAGAGTCATGGACTGCCCTATGACTCGTGTGTAACGACCTAATTGCTGTTGGCTAGCAGTAGCGCCGGCCACAGAAGTCTGAGTGCTGCCAGAGATGGAGACTCTGGGCTCAATATCGTTTTCGGCGTTGGTACGCTCGAACATGTCATTGACTGACACATTGTCGTCATAGCCAAATCTTATGATTGAATGTGTGGGTGTACCGCTGAGACTTTCTGCCACATCATAGAAAGCGTTGTAGGCCGAGATGTTGGTGCTGACTTCGTCATAAACTATGCCTTCGGCAAAGATGCTGTCAAAGATGTTGTGCAAGGCACGGAAGCCTGTAGGCCCACCTCCATCTAATACGATGCCTTGGTAGAGTGTATCCAATTTGCTGTTGCTGACAGTGACGCCTTCTAGGGTAGCTGTGGTATCGATGCCATAGGTCAAGCCAGTGAAACGGCATTTGTCAAAGGTGATCTGATTGCAGACCAGGCTGGCTGTGCTGGCGAATCTAACACCTGCAATGTCATCAGTGGCTACGTTGATGTCGGCGATGGTCAAGGGCCCAACAAAATTCACGCTGTCGAACCAGCACTGGCTGGCATCTTCGACTAAGAAAACATCCGTGACATCGGCAGTCTGGAAAGTCATGCTGCTGATTTCGATATTCCTGGGTGCAGTGGCACCGTTGGTTCCGATATTGACGCCAGTCTGTTGCAGGCTGTCGCCAAATCTGGCCACGTAAGCATTCAAGGTCGAAACATCTGATGTGAAGTCTAGATAGATGATGGTACAATCAGCACCTTCTCCTACCAGTTTGGCATAGGTAGGGATAACCAGGCTTTCAGTGATCTTGTAAGTACCAGCAGGAAAGTAAAGGCTCCTGCGAATCTGTGTGTTGGTCTCTCTACAGTAGAGCTGATACAAGGCACGATTGATGGCAGCAGTGTCATCCGTGAGCCCATCGCCCACAGCACCAAAATCTCTGACATCTGCGAAATCGTCCAGCTTGGCCTGCACAGTGCGTACCACCGGTGCACTGGAAGTAGGTCCGGTCTGGGCAGCGTAACCCACCGCGATGTCTTCGTAGGTGTAACTGCTCAACACCGTGATGTCGCTGAATTCTGTCAAGATCTCTGTGTTGCCGATGACTGGAGCACCTTCTTGCAGGGTTCCGTTGCCGATGAATAAACGGCGTTCGTCGACGCTCCATCCAAGTTCTGCTCCCGCCAGTTGTGGCAGGTTTTCCTGGAGACCTTTGCGGTTAGTGATTCGCGAAATCTGTACTATGGCCATGTTCGTTTACCTGTTGATCAGGTATTTATGCGTATCTTTGGTAGTATTCTTCTACCCTGCTCCACCATCGATTGGCCCAAGCATCAAAATCCGCACCTTCCACGATCCACTCTTGGTATTGAGGTTCTGTGATGGGATTACCCATATCGTCCAGCTCGGGTTTGGCACACATCAAGATAACACCACGGCGTATTTTCGTACCATACACTTCGTTGTGTGCTTCTGCATAGGCCGCTAGTTGCAGGAAATAGTCTTCGATCCATTCGGTCTTTTTGGGTTTGTTGGTCTGCTTGAAGTCGAGGATGGCTTCTTGTCCTTGATGCACTCCCACGCAGTCTGTGGTACCGGCATAGATTTTAGGGAAATACAAGGGGACTTCTGTGCCCCAGAACTCGTCAACTTTACCTAATCCTTCCTGTATGACTTTTTCTGCCATGGCATGGCTGGGCCAACTGAAGGGATTGGTGCCACGATCTTTATGTACGCCGTTTATGACGTAGTGTTCCAAATAGCTGTGCATCCTAGTGCCACGGTTGGCAGCTTCGGTAGTGATTTGCTGGGCTTTTTCAACCCCCACCCGTCGCTTCCAATTTTCCAAGGCCATTCGTTTTTCTGCTGGCTTGGTCTTGTCCAGGATCGTTGTTACGCTGGGTAACCGGTTGCCATCCGGGGTGGCATACAGCCGTTGCCCGTCGACGTTTTCGCGATTCAATGGTTGATAGTCAAATCTTTTGGTTATCATGTATTTTCCAAGGTTAAATATCCCACTTGAGGAGATGTTGTGAACATTTTGATTTCAGGTTGTAGTTTTACTCATTGGCCTGAGGAACCCGGCAGCGAAAAAAACATCTGTTGGCCTACCTATCTCCAAGAAAAAAAATCTCATTTTAAAATACGCAATCTAGCCGAACCTGGTGCAGGCAATCTATATATTGCCAACAGCATCGCTAATGCACTTATCGCCGACCCGGGAAAGTACGATATGGTGTTAGTGATGTGGTCTGGCATGACTAGATTGGATTTCCTCACAGATCTCAGCAACGACAATTGGAGATCTTTGTTTAATGCTTACGGTTTTTATCGCAGGATGGAACATTGTCCCAATCGGTTGGGATATATTTTCAGTGGTGGTGAAATCGGTCCATGGTTCCAGAACAATGCCACCAGGACCCTTTATCGCGAAATGTATAAAATCAGTGATCATGCCAGCCTTGGCTACTCAAACTTGATCGAGATTGTAAAAACACAACATCTTTTGAAAAGCATGGGCATCCCCTATCGGTTCATGAGTTATGTGAATTACTGGGGAGATCAACCACGTGTGAGCCCAAATGGAGATTTTGGAGTCGCCGCACATCCCGAGCTGAAGGTATTGATTGATAACATAGATTTTTCACAGTGGATATTCGCCGACAGCAACAAAACCTGCATCTATGAACTGGCCAAAGCCAACAATGATTATCATGGAGATCGTTTCCATCCTGGGGCCAAGACCCATAGAGAGTGGGTGGATATCATGTTAAAACATCTTTGAATCTATCATCGATGACCGACTGTATCCTAGTAATTGCATATTGTGTCCAGTCGGTCGACAACATCAGATGATAATTGTGTTCCAATGTGTCTTTGATCTGCGGGAATATTTCTTGTTGTGGTACACTACATAGATATCTTATCTGATCAAAAGCAGCTTGGTATCTTTTTTGGCCATCTTGTATGAGATCATAGCTTTCATCGATCACGTTCTCGAACGTCCGAAAGCCCAATGATTTTAGATTGTGAAGAAACTTGTAGCCGGAAAACACAACGAATAATCTACGAGCAATGATGGGTTTGACTGTTTTCTCAGAGAAAAAACTCAGAGTGTTGTCGTAATCTGTTTCTGCCACGACACTATAAGCAGTTTGATTGAACACAGAAATTGGAATAATCTGGCTGAGATGGCATTGCTGTCCGTGATAACGTGCCCAATCCATGGTGCCAAGGTGGAGATCTGCAGTGACTTCAGTGCCAGGCTCATAGATAAAATAATCCTTGGCATAAAATTCTTTATCGCTCCATCGTCCCCCATAGGTCATCACGAACTGAGTATGCAACCTGTATTGTTGTACCGACCGTGACACGAATTCTCTATGCGGTTTGGGACTGCCTAACAATGCATCGAAAGACTTGGATTTTGTCTGATATGGAGTGAGCTGATCCAATATCTCCGGCAGTGCTTTGTACAATGCAGATGTAGTTTTGAACCAATCGCCCCAATAGATGATATGGTCAGACATCTCGGGTCGATCATTAACTGTCCCCGGCAATACCCAGTACACATTTTCTCGATGGCAATAGGACCAAATACTCCAATGGAAATTGTGCAGTTCGCTTTCGATACAAAATACCAATCTACAGGTCTGACTCAATTGTCGGACCTTTGATTCAAATCGCATGTCAGCGTCGTGATCTGCATGTAGACGCTGAGCTACAAAAGCAATCTTACTGGCCGACTCGATCTGATCGAACTGTTCAATAGAATGTATAACTGATAACAAATGATGAGGGATCTGTAATCTAGGTATCCATTCCAGATCAACGATCTGGCTATCACTGTAAATGTAAATCAAATTCGGAAACTTTCGCCACAACCGCAGCGGTCCTTCTCTTGGGGATTGATGAATTCGAAGCCTTCGTTGAGGCCTCGCCGTTGATAATCTATGGTCATGCCCGAGATGTAGGGCAAGTGTTCGGGATTGATGTATATTCTCACACCCCGGTCGTCGAAATGTGCCACGCAGTGTTGCAGACCTTGTTCTTGATCTACATATTCTAAAGTATAGGCCAACCCACTGCAGCCGGTGGTGCGGACACCAACTTTGATGCCCAGACCGCGGCCACGCTTTTCGATGTAGGCCTTGATCTTCTCTGCTGCTATTTCAGTTACTGATATCATTTCCGATAATTTCCAGATTGCGTTTTATTTCAGGTTTACAAGATCGTACACAGTTAAAATGCCATTGCCCTGATTTTAAACTATGTGTGAGATTTGTAGAAAAAAATTCGTCTTGTAAAATTTCTGCCAGCGGTCGAAGATTAAGATCTTGTTTTTCGAGTCCGCCTGTGAGTTGATCGAGCCTGTGTTTTCCAAAGTAATTTAGTTTGGTATCAAAATGCATCATGCAACAAGGAATGACCATCCCCTGATAGTTGATGTAAATTTCTCCCCGAGATAAATTTGGACATATTCTTTCTCTGACCTGTTTGATCTTGATAGGTTGATCTAGATTTGCTGTATCACCAACACTGAGATCTGTGGCTGGATATATTTCATAACTGTGTGTTTCGTCTTTGACTAGCCAGGAAGGTTGTCCTTGGAATCTATCTACGTGTGCAGGGGACCATTTGAAACTGGCAAATCCCAACTGTTTACTCAACTCTCTTGCCTGTGCGATTTGATGTTGATTGTGCCCGAACGTCAGGAATTTCCAAACAGCATGTCCGCCAGCTTCTATAAAAGCTCTAGCGTTGGACAAAGTCTTGTTATAATCCAGACCTTTTCTATAGAGATGATAGGTGTCTTCCAATCCATCGATGCTGAATGTCACTTCTAGTCTTTGTTCACGAAGTGCGCCCAATGCAGCCCACCAATTGGTATCACGTATACATCCGTTGGTCACTAGCAATACACGAGGTTGGTTTGGATGAGCTATGAGTTTTTCCAACAACAATGAGATTTTTGGGTGCATCAACGGATCACCTTTGTCACCTTCGATCAACACTTCTCTAAGATTGACCATTCTGTCAATTTCCAAAGCAGGAATGATTTTTTCCATATCCCAATGCTGTAAAGTGAGATCGGGATGGATTTCTCCGTTTTCATCAAATCTAGGACAATGAGGACAGAACGAATTGCAATAACTCGTTATCTCAAAAGTCAACAAATTGATGTCATGATGGATCATAAAATTTTTTCTGCGATTATTTTCGCTATGACCCAACGTCCTTCCATGTTGGGGTGTTCTCGGCAGGGATGGATTAGTTCAGCGACCATTTTAGAATCAGACTTCAGCCAATCATAAAAATCACTGTTCATGTATTCCTCAAATTGAGAAAACCATTTGGGATCTAACCATTCTGCTACTGCACAAGTGGTAGGGTCCAACAACCAACATTTGTCGGGGATACGTTTCCATCTACTTTCTAGAATCTTATTGCTGTCAAATCTACTACGATTGAATGAACAAAAAAACCAAGGGATCGCTTTTCTACAAAGACATTCTTGATAAAATTCATTTATCACACCCGATGATATCCAGGAATCATTATAATCATTAATCGAATTTCGATCACCGTGTTGTGTCGATTGAGGGTGGCCGTTGTCATCTAAAAAAAATCTACGGCTCGGGGCAGTGAGAGAAAAAATGACATGATCTCCTGCTCCTGCATCGCTTTCAAAAAGACTATACAACATGTGTTCTTGACTCGAGCCTGATAAACTGAAATTTTGATAATTTAATCCAGTGATCTCTGCCAAAATAGCAGGAATACTTTTGATTGGTTTTGTGGGTTTGTAGATACCACGTCGGTAAAGATCTTCTACTTCACAATTTTCACTTGTCCAACTATCGCCAAAGAAATATAAAGTCGTCATCAAATTATGGGATCATTGTAGATGTTTCTTGCGATAGTCTTCAATGGCAGCCTTGATGGCGTCTTCGGCCAGGATCGAACAGTGGATCTTCACAGGCGGCAGAGCCAACTCATTAGCGATCTCAGTATTCCGGATCGTGGCGGCTTGGTCGAGAGTCTTGCCCTTAACCCATTCTGTAACCAGCGAACTACTAGCGATCGCACTACCACAGCCATAAGTTTTGAAACGAGCGTCGGTAATAACACCATCTTCAACCTTTATCTGTAGCTTCATCACATCTCCGCAAGCCGGAGCCCCCACCATGCCGGTTCCCACATCGGGGTCGTTTTTATCAAGTGATCCTACGTTTCTGGGATTTTCGTAGTGATCTAAGACTTTGTCTGAGTAAGCCATTTTAATCTCCTACTGTTATTATACACGACGGATGTCGTGCGTGTCAACGCTTCTAGATACCTTTTTTGGCCGCACGTTTGGCCATTGAATCCACGGTCTTGCGAGCTTGATCCACGCTCATGGTGTCAGGTGGAGTTTCGGCACCTTTGAAAATGATCTCGTCATTTTCCACATTGGCGATGAGATTGCTGAGGGGTGGTCGCTGCACCATGTCGATCAACTGGCTTCGGGTTAGGCTGATGCCCATGTCGCCGGCCAGTTTGAGATAGGCGTCTGTGGAAATCTTTTTGGCTGCTGCTGTGTCTTCGCTGCGACCCAGGAGGAACTGGGTTAGTGCAGTCAGACGCTGTGCATTGGGATCAGCAGCCACTTCTGTGATCCGCATTATCTGCGTTCGCGACCGAGGCCCACTACTTCGGTCTCTTCTTCGTCTTCTTCCTCACCACCAGCAGGAAGTTCAGCATCAATGTCGAGATCGAGACTGGCATCTACACCGGGTTCAGCACCCATGTCAGCTTCGCCGGGCACCACAGGTGCTTGACCTGTCAGCACACCTTGTGCAGCTTCCATCTGTGTCTTGCCAGCTTGGATGGCCTGCAGCAGTGTGGTCAAGGCAGCAGTAGCATCGGCCTGGAACTGTGTGGCTTGATCCACACCCATGTCGTTGCGGATGCTGTCTGTGAGTGCAGGCACGTCTTTGAACTGCATCTCGGAAACATCTTCCAGCATGCCTTGCAAACGATCTACCATATCTTGGGCGGCCATCACTACTTGTGCCTGTTGGATTTCGCTTTCTTTGACAACACGTTTCTTTTTAGTTTCGGCTACACCGCTGCTTTGTTTCAGCATTTGCTGTAAACGACTGGCCTGCGTGGGATCCGACATCACTTTGTCCAATCCACCGGCCATGGCCGCCATGGCCTGACGCTGAGTTTGATCCAATGGTTTGCCGGCTGCAGCTGCCTGCATGGCCTTGCCCAATGGGCCGGCCTTGGCACCAGTGGCCATGGCTGCTTTGACTGCACCTTGCTGGCTGTCAAATTCTTTAAGATGTGCCGATAGTGCCTGCTCCATCATAACCAGCTTCATGTAGTCAGGATTGCGTTCACTGTAATGGAAGCTGGGAGCGGAGCGATGCTCACGGATCAGGCTGCGTACACGCTTGAGCATGCTGCGAGCCTTGTCGCCTGTGATGGCACCAAAGTCTATGCGTTGGCCATGATGACTTTCAAAAACCTTAGCGACTCGTTCGGTTTGACGCTGTGCGTCCAGTTCGTGCAGTTTCATTGTTGAATCCTTTAATTTGCCAGTATTTAGCCAGATTTACACATTTATCAAGCTGTTCTGTAATATACCTCAGGTGCCGTCTGCGTGTCTCTAGCTTGGTCTCTGCTATGGATCTCACAGCAGCATCTTTGGTACGATTGGCCAAAGCAGATCTCACGTCAAGGTCTGCTTCGGCTTGTGTTTTTTCCTGGTCCAGTTGGCGTATCTGCAGGCTGAGATTGAGCTGTCCTAGTTTGTCAGCGATGCAGTAGCTCAGTGCAGTGCGTGAACTGCCAAACAAACCGTGATCGCTGGTGAATTTTTCTACCCTATAATCTCGGCCTTCACGAGATATCCGATAAGTGTTGAATGCATGGAAAACGTCGCCTTCTCTTATGATAGCGATGTTTACTAGATTGCGGCTGTCTTCTTGGAGTATTGTTTCCAGGCGTTGGATGGCCTGTTGCTTTTTGTTCATTTGACCACGTATGTGACGAGCAAATATCCCACGATAGCGACCAAGGCACCGATTATGCCCATGCCCCAGGCCATCAGCTGTTCGTTGCGTTTTTCAGCCATGCTCTGCACCATGTCATGCACTTCGCGGATCACAGTGCCTTGCTCGGTGATCTTGCCTTCCACCACTTCAAATTTCTGTTCCAGGAACTTGTAGCGTTGAGCACAGAGATCAACGTGTGCTTCTAGGCTTTTCTTTTCTAGTTCGGTGGTCTCTGACATGATAGTCTATTTATCGGGATCAATTTCAAAATAGATGTTATGGCCGGGCACAAGACATGCTCCGATACCAGGATCCTCATCTAGATCTATCAACATCGGTACATCTTGGCAGTCCCTGATCAATGCCCCCACTGGATCGCCGGCCATTTCTATGGTGCTGGCTGTTTCAACTGTGAACTCGAATCGCCAATATTTCGATCCATCTTTTTCTATCTTTTCAGGGGCGGATATCTCATCAGGCAAGGTGCGTAAAGAGATGATCTGATTCACAGTCTCCCAATTGCGTTGTTGATTGCGAGACCTGTGCCAGTCTCCAACCGCAGCGATGGTACGGCCTGCATCGTCCACGAACGGGATCCTGCCGGGACTGAAATGGCTTTTGACCCCAGTGGCTGTGATATCAAACTGTGTGCGACAGATTATGTGTACAGTCATATCTTGAGTGTGATATTGGTCATGTCGGCTTTTTTGATACGACAATTGACAGCTATCACCAGCCTATCCTGATCCCCTCGATATGTGATGGCCGAGTGTGGTACCCAACTGGGAAATATCACCAACTTTCCGGGTGCTGCTTCCACATCACAAGATGTGTTGGCTGTCATGAAAGCAGTGCCCATGTCCACATACATGTTGCGATTTGAGTTGTAAAATCTATTGACGCCATTGGTACTGCCAGCCTTCATAGCTCCGGTGTCTAGGTAATAGATCGCACTCCAACTGCTGTCGGGGTGAGTGTGCATGTCATGATAGCCGCCATCTCTAGTGATGTGGCACCAGCTTTCATGCAACTCTATTTGCAATTGTATGTTGGATGACCAATAAGAAGCATTGGTGTCTTTGGCGGCTTGGAAAAAGCAATGTTTGATCCAATGGCTGAAAGTCAGCACCGCAGGGTCATCATAAGTGACGAAATTGAATGTGCTTTCGTACAACCCACCTTTGGCACCTGGTGCCACTCCGCTGGTATCGCCTTGACGTTCGAGATCGTAGCAGACTCGTTTCAGTGCATCAGCGTAGTCATCGTGTTGTTCCCAGTGGAATTCATAGATGGGCACTGACCATATCAACATTTGTTCCATAGTGCGGGTATTTAATGGTCAAAAAAAAGCCCGGACAAAATCCGGGCTTTTTGCTTCGCTGGGCGAAATATTAAGCTGTAGCCAGTTTGAAACCAAATGTCAGAACGTTGGCACTTTCCATACCAATCGCACCGTTGGCTTGCTGCATAGCTGTGGCCAGTGTTGTGTTGCTGTAAGCACCTGTGGGGAAAATGCCCAGGCTGATCTGAGCACCGTCCACTTGATAAACAGCGACGGTGGCTGTCTGCTGGATGGACTGGATCAGGTTGCCAACATACTCGTTGACGCCCTGCTCAGCAGCCATAGTTGCGTTGGCTGTAGCAACGAAGAAGTCCAGCTTGGGACCCATCGAGTTGACGGGGGTACCGGATGTGCTTGTAGAAGCAGCAACAGGACCATTGTTAACGTCCATGTGAAATACTGGTTGCGAATCACCATTTACTTTAGTTACGCCGATTGCCATGATAAATCTCCTTAGTGTATGAGGACATTGCCTCTGCACTTATTTACCAAAATGTTGCAAAATGGTGAGGTTGGGTCAGGAAAGTTCAGGATTGTTGCGGGCGAAGTTGGCAGCACTGAACCGCATTCTATCAACGAATTTGGCACCCTGACCTACATATCCTTCGTGTCCAGGCTCGTCGTCGACGCTGGCTTCCACATCGTGCCCTTGTGCATCTAACTGACGAACTAGATCGTTTTTGAGGCTACTAAGTTCCAGGAACGCTTGGAACAATGCTGCTACGGCCTGCTTGTTTTCTGTGGCCCATTCGAAGATCCTGGGCGTTTTGGTGGGACTCTTGGCTTTGACCCATTCGCCAAATCCACCCACGAGATTGTCATAGCTGCCGGACCGCACCCTGCTGTTGATGTAGGTCTTGATCAACTGGGGCAAGTCCGTGATACGGCGATCACGCAATTCTTGGGGATTGAACAAGCGATCTATAGCACTGCCATATTGCGAAATGATGCGTTCCACGTCCTTGGCCACCCGATCGTTGAGCGTGATCTTGCGTGGCTCTCTTAGACTGGGATCCATGATCAGCAGGCCCTGACTGGGCTGTAGATCCGCAGCACGGATGGCTTCGGGTTCAGCACCGGGTGCAGCGATACGAGTATGCACCACCACCGCGGCTTGACTGTCGCCGATTTTCTCGCCCAACTCGCTGTCGACTGGCACACGATATTTCACTGTGTTGGGAGTGAATTCATAGGCACCATTGACCACAGGAGGGGTATCAGAGTAAAGCAGATCGCCCTGCACATAGCCCGAGAATCCCTGAGGTACTGCTCGACGCAGCATGGGAAATAGGCGTTGGTAAAGTGCGACCAGTTCGCTTCTCTCGCCGCCACGTTGCTGCATGATCCTTGCTATCATCTCAGGACTGGTGGCCAATCCGTCATAGCCACGGGCCATGAAGCCGGCTTTGTCTGTGAGCACGAATTCCCCGTTGGGCTTGCGGCCGAATATTATGGCAGGCTTGCCATCCCACTTGACTGTGGCTGTCTCGGGTTGGGCAGCAGTCTTGCGTATCGCTGCCAGGGCTTGGCGTAGGCCGCGGCTGCCCGAGTCAAACACCATGTCTTCGGGATGCTCGATCCTGGCACCTTCTACTATGACCTGCATGCCTTGGTTCACGATTCTATCACGCAACCTAGCCATGATGTTGACTTCGTTGTATTCGGTATAGACCTCAGTGGTCTCTGCAATGGGTGTGCCGGCACGTTCCATGTGATCGCGGAAGTCGGCTAATTTTTCTTCTCGTCGGGGATCAGTCTTGAGTGCAGACATGATGCGTTCCACGGAGTAGAGATCGTCTTCAGTGGCCTTGGAGTTCAACAGCATGCGAGCGATCTCTTGGGGATCGTCTGTGATCAATTCACCAGACTCGCGACGTTCTATTCCTGCGTTGGGATTGAGTTTGAGCCCCATACTCTTGGCTATCGAGTTGATCAGCACAGCACGAGTAGCACCTTTGAATTCGCTGGCAGGGTCTTGACGCATGTACCACTTGGCGAAATTGACCTTGGGCACGAACATGAAGTCGGTCTGCACGAATCCTGTGCCGGCACGACCGGCTATGGGAGTTTTGAAGTGCACCGAGATACCAGTTTTACGCACCCAGTCTCGGGGGTCTTGACCGTTCTGCTCCACATACTGGCTGAGGCGTTGGAACAGTTGTTCTTTGCCGTGCTGGGTAGCATCCACTGCCACATCTATGTCGCCCGACGTGGGCTTGAGTCCAGTGCTGCCCAGCATGTTGTCCAGCAAGGGCAAGTCTGTCACAGTTTCCAACCAGGCCAAGGTGGGCTTGATGTCGGTCTGGTTGATGCGTTGGGTCAAGGGTTTGCCCTGCTGATCCTTGAAGATGTTGCCGCCTTCAGTCAGCATTATAATTTTCCAGCTTGTTGCAAATTCTGGATCAACGCGATCAAAACCGCATCATTTTTATCGCTGGGATTTAGTGTGTACCTGCCCATGGAGATCTTGCCCGAAGGATCGATCTTTGTAGGAATCACACCGCTGGCAGCAGCAGCGTTTGCCCGGCTTGGACGGGCCATCATCGCTGTAGACAACAGTTTCTTGAACTGTGCTTGTCGTAGATCATTGCTGGTAGTATTATTGACCACATTGATCAATTTTTTGATGGCTTGTTGATAGCGAGGATCCACAGAGTCCATTTTCAAGTAGCCTCTGAAAACATTGTCTTCGAGCCATGCTTCTAATTCTTCGTCAAAATTTACCTGAGTCCTGCCTAGAGATCTCTCTAATGCAGCACGTTTGGCCAGCCATTGTGGCAAGGCCTGTGTTGCAACTCGATCTATCTGTTGTTGTTGGGCAGCGGCAACTTTTTGTGGATCTTGCGAACCACCACTGATGGCCTTGGCTATCCCACCTTTGATGAGATCTCCCACCATGTCTCCAAGTGCTTCGTTAACTTGAGTTTTTGTTATTTCATGAATCTGCATCTGTTCGCCTCACCGATCTTGTGAATTTGCCGGGTTCTTTGGCCTTGATGGCATTCAATAACTTACGCACGAGATTTTCCGCTTGATCAGCAGGATAGCTGCTTTCGATCTGCTCCACCAGACGGATGGCAGATGCTATCACATTGCTGGCACGGCTTTCGATGATGTAGCGACGATCACGCTCGGCGTGCCGTTCTTCATAAAGACTGTCCAGTTCATCTAGTATGCTGCGGGTGCGTTTTTGCATGGTTCCAAAGACCTTTGTATTATTTATGGATTTCGGGTGTTTGGGTTATTTTGACATTTCTTGCCAGATGTGTTCTCGATCTGCATCGAACGGCACCCATACATGATTTTTGATGCGACGTTCCAATTCCATTTGCCATCTAGTATCAACTTGATAATCCATTTGTGGCACGATTTTTTTAACCACGTAATAAAAATGTGAAATAGGGCTAGGCTGTATCTGATTCCCCCGGATAGAAGGATATGATTGCTGCAAAAATTTTTCTTGATCATGATTGCTAAACTCATAATATCGACATTTTTTATTTTCCAAGTACGCCTTTATCAAAATTTTTGCAACATCGTACCTACGAGAATGTTGTTTGTGTTGTATCATGACGTCATGATAATGCCGTATTTCTGTATCTTGACTGGCACTGCTTAACCACCAGATTCCGTGAGGACTGTCATAGGTGTTAAAAAAATATACCGGATCATGTCTGGCACGATCTGTCCAATATTGATCCTCTATCAATTTGTCAAATCTTTCAGCGTTGGGCCATTGGAACAACACGTCACAGTCTTGTGGATCTTGATCCAGTAGTCCGGAAATCAAAAACTCATGCCCTGATCCCACACCAGTGATCTCTATGACGTGTTTGTTAGGCATCAGAGCTTGTAAAATTTGCGGCCATTCGGGCCAAATATGTCCATGAGCGAATCCATCACCAAGACAGAGGATTTTATTGGTAGACATAATAGGAGTCGGTCAATAATTCATACTCGGCTTCGTGGAATCGCTTGACATAAAAACTGTTCCAAATGTCTTTGTCGTAAAGGAATTCATTTATTCCTTGCCATCTATCTAGATGTTTTATCCAATCGTATGATGTCACGATATTGGTAAACGCAGGCGATCGTTCCACTATGTCAGAAAATTCCAGATTGATGATGTGTCTACCCGATAATGATTTGAAGGGTTTGAGATAATTTTTTGCTGTTTCTCTTACTTTGTCAACATAAGTTTCGTCGTCCACTCGAGCATCCAGCCACGGCTTGCTGGATTCGTAGTAATGATGACAGCATCTTAACCATCGATAAACTTTACTACGATATGTTTGGGTAGTGACAAGGATTATCTTGTTGAAAATCGTCTTATCCAACAAGTCCGGCCAGATATGAGTAGATATCCAAACATCATCATGGACTTGATCTTTGGCCGAGCGGAAAAAAGAATCATATAAACTTACATCGTAGTTGTCGTAGACATCATCTGAATCAATCTGATCGATTTTGCCAAGGCTATGATAGTGATTTTGTATCTGACCTCTCGAGCCAACTTCGCTCCATTGATCGTTGAGTATATCACACAGCAGTCCTCCGCATGTGTAATGCGGAAAAGCGATCAAATTCATGATTGCTTGATTTGTCCCAAAAGTTGTTTGAGTTTGTTGCTCTGTACTTCGGCTGTGACTTTGGGACCTTCGTCCTCTTCCTGTGTGTTCACAGTGCTACGGGCTTTGATGCTGTCTAGGATGTTGTTTTTCTTCACGAATCCTGTGCTTGACTCTGCATCCTCACCGGGGTCTGTGATCCTCATGGTCTCGATATTGTATTCGAGATCGATCTTCATGCCCACACCGTTACTGCTACGAGTCTTCATACACTGGATCTGATAGCGACCACGCTCTTTCATGGCTCTACTTGTGAAGATACCAAACACGTTGTCTGCTGTGTTGATCTTTGAAATACCACCGGAAATGTGGCTGTGATCAAACTCCACTTCTTCCACAGCACTTCGATTCAACTGACTGGCAGTGACCAACAGCACATTGAGTTCGGCAGCCAAGTTCCGCAATTCTTCAGAAACATACTTGTCCTTGACGAACAAGTCATTGGGACTTACTTTGGCACTCACAGGCATCAGTAAGTCCAAGTAGTCCACCATCACGAAGTCCACTTTCATGCCAGTCTGGATCTGCACTTCTTTGAGATAAGCACGGATGTCGTTGATGTTGCTCTGTGCCGGCAAGGCTTTGATCTGATAGCGTCCCGACTTCTTGCCCACTAGGTTTACTTTCATGGCTGCTGTGTCGAGATCTTTGCGGATCTCTTTGGTGCCCATGTTAGACAGCATGGCAGTGGTCCGCAAAGCACACAGTTCTTCTGAAAGTTCTAAGCTGATATACACACCACTGAGTCCGGCCTGCAGCCAGTTTAGTGCGATGTTCATCATCACCAACGATTTACCCGAGCCAGATCCACCTGCAAAGATGTTGAGCTGTCCTCGGCCAAAACCGCCATACAACACTCGATCCAACTGTGGCCATCCTGTGGAGATAACACCAGCGTTGTCATAATAACCTTCGATGCTGGCTCTGGCGTCATGGAAGTAGTCTGTGCCCATGTCCTTGGTGAGGCTGATCTGTACTGCATCTTTGACCAACTTCTCCACGGGATCGAAGTCGCCCTTCTCCAGCATGTCAGCAGCCTTGAGGATGGCACGTTCCAGTTCTTGCCGCTTGGTGAACTTTTCAAATTCCTGCATGAACCACTCAAAGTGTCCTTCGTTGAGATCAGGGATGTGTTCTAGCTTGATGCCAGTGGTGGCCGAGATCTGATCTCTGCTGGGCAAGGTCTTGTGTCGGTCTGTGTGTTCACGCACAAATTCCGCGGCAGGACGCAGGCTGCGATCAAAGTTCTCGGGATTGTAGATGTTCTGCACACGCACATAGTTCTGTGCGTCTTCCAACATCATCTCCAGGAACAGACGTTGCACATCAATAGTGTATTCTTTTAGCATAAATTTGATCTTAACGCCCTTGGGTTACCAACGATTCTTTATGGAAATAAACTGCTGTGTCGTACAAACACTGATCAAAATCTAAAAAATCTATCAACCATATGGACGGTTGGATTTTGGCCAACTGCTGATAAAAAATTTCTTCCGCTTCAGTTGATGGATTTATTCTAGAAGATTTCAAGAACCAATCTGCGATTTCTGACGGTACATTCTGTCCAAAAAAATCCAACAGTTCTAATGTGTGTGTTTTGTGATCTAGTTCCGTGTCTATCGGTATCCAGTAAACTTCTTTGGCCTTTTCGCCGATCAAATTTTCTATGCTCATGCAATGCTGATCGAAGCTGTGTAGATTAGAAATAACTGTCATCCAATCTTCCATCATGATTAGATTGTATCGCTTTCGAAGGACAGAGAATTCTTCTCGATAAAAAAATACTTCGGTTATTCCTTTGCGATGCTTTGTGAGTGGATCTCTGATGTGCCCAAAAAAATAATTGTCGTCGCCTTTGATATCCATAAAATGACATCTCTGCCAACCCAATTTAGTCAACAACTCCATGTAGAGACTGCTGGCTGATTTGGCGTTTTGAAACCAAAACAAATTACCTGTGGGCGGTTTCCACCAAAATCCTCGACGTGGAGATGCAAATCGAGTTTGCGAATCTATAGTGTCGACCGGTTGTATTCGTGACAATTGTTGCTTGAATTGGTTTATGCAGTTGGTTGTAATCATTTACTTTGGGTCTTGAATTTTTGTTTGATTTTTCTTTTTTGTATTTCTATCTTTATCCGACTGGTCTCTCGGGCTTGCATAATAGTTAGCAAAGCTCCGAGGCGTCCGTAGAGTTTGACAGCATCATTCACATCCTTGCAGCCTTCGGGCCATTCGGGTATGCTTACTGCCCATCCCAGTTCCATGGCACGGTCTACCAGTTTCATACCAGCTTCGTCTTGATCGGGTATCACGGTTATCTCTCGACCCAGATTGCGTATCAGTCGGACCTGTGCATCGTTGATCTCGGCATGCAGCACTGCCAGTCCTGAGATGCTTAGTGCGTCAAACACGCCTTCCATCACAAGTAGATGCTGCCACTCAGCCCGTTGTAGATCCGTGCCAAACACATAACCTGGCTGTATGTCATGGATGTATTTGGGAGTTCGGTCATCTAAAAAACGCTTGGTGTGGCCTACTATCTTGCCATCATAAGTGAAAGGCACGATCACCGCAGATCTTGGCTTGCCGGGACCCACATATCTGCCATTACCTTCATTCATGTAAGGATAGTCCATGGGCACTGCACGATTTTTTAAATATTGCCAATGCTCGCTGTCCTTCTCTACCAAACTGGCACCGGCTGGCAAGTCCCGTTCTTCAAATTCGATATTTTGTAAAGCGTTGGCGACTCGTTGGCGATCATCCAGGATGCCGGCCATACTCCGATGTTTGAGGCTTTCGAGATTGATGCGTTCGATCTCTTCCTGCGGCACGTTGAGCCAACTCATGAGTCGGCGTGCTTTAAATGATAGATTCCTATCTAAGATGAATGACGCAGTGAATCCACAGTTGAAGCAATGGAAACTCCATCCCTGGTCCGTGGCTTTGATGCCGCCACGCTGCCTGCGATCTGCTGATTCTCCGTTATGCACACAGCAGGGTGCATTGAAGCTGATCCAGCCAGATCCCGATTGTTTGCGTCGAGCAGGGAGATAACCAAGTATGTCAATCACTTAGTCAGTATAACACGGTCTATGTCAATTTGCAACATATCAGCAATGATTAGATGGCCTTTTTCATTGGGATGCCCGCCGGGCATGATCAATTCTCTTTTTTGGTTATCGGGACGATCACGGAAAAAAGTAATCCAATCAAATTCTGGATGCATCAGTGTGGGCACACGAAAATCCACGACGGTAGGAGCACCATGGTATTGCATCAAATCAAATCCCACCCGAGACTGTTGCCCATCAAAAAACATCATTGCTTCTATGTAATTCAATTTGGAATGTTCTCGATCGTGTGTTAAGGTAACATATCTTTTGATCATATCCGTGAAATCCGGGCCGATCACAGATGATCCATGCTGTACCCAAGTGCTGTGTACAAATTTATTCCAGGGTGGATCGTTGCTGTAATGCACATGGGAAGGATTATAAAAACTTTCTCTATCAGGTTCGGTCAAAAATAACAAAACAAGACAATCTTTGGGATTGGGTTCGTGTTGTATCCACCATAGATAAGTCCATATGGTACTACGTAGACTGCCGCCAGGGATACCAAAGTTCTCAACAGGTACTTGATATTTCTTGCTCAGTAGACCCAAAAAACAGTTTTGTTCACGATAAGGAATATTTTGGATCCAACAAGGATGTGCGTCGGAAAACTCTTTTGCTAGTTCCGGATCCAACAGTTCATCGCCGTACATCCACGAATCGCCAAATCCTACTATTTTTTTAAACTTCATCGATAGGTGATGAGATCTACGTTTCCGGAATTGATGCCAAACTCCAGCCTGATGTAGGGATGATAGCCCGAAACATTGATGCCCAAGCGTTCAGTGCTGCCACTGAAACTGACATTACTGACAGTGTTGCCGGTCTTGAGATCCAGGAAGTCCACATCATACCATTCCACTGTGTAGGCAGTGGCATCGCTGGCACCCTGCACCGAGAGATTGCCAGTTAGATTTCCTGTATCTAGTTGGAAGGTGGTGAGGCTGCTGCCGTTGGTGGTCACGGTGCTGCTATAATAGATATTGCCAGATGGTGCTTGTGCAGGTATAGTGAGCTCTTGACTGGCAACGAATGCTGGAAACACACTGTCCACTATGTCGATATCACCACGTGCTCCGCTGTAATCATC
>JACCDP010159594.1_pt1 | contig 22898 bp, 12 predicted proteins | sample 7445841 | NCBI WGS metagenome assembly JACCDP01 (sample SAMN15323441, study PRJNA562643) | freshwater metagenome | isolation source: river surface water | place: USA:Blue River Watershed | collected 2017-08-17
CGGCGCGTTTGCGCGGGGTCGCGGCGGTGCGCGTCTTTGACGCCCGCGGCGCGCTGAACTCCGCCGACGGCGTGCTCGGTGAATTGCCGCCCCCGGCCGCCGACGACTGGCGGCGGGTCACGCGGGGCGAGGCGTTCGCGCGCGTTTTCCCGGGGATGCCGCCGGAGGAGATCCTGCTGCCTGCGTCGGCCTCGAGGGAGGCGGGATTGGTGGAGGCCTGGGTGCCCCTTCATCGTGGTGGAAACGGCGCGCCGGCGGGCGCGGCGCAGTTCTGGCTGTCGGCGGCCCCGGTGCGCGCGGAACTCGCGGCGCACGACGACCGGCTCTGGCTGCAGGCTGCGATCGCCTGGGCGGCGGGATCGTGCGTGATCGTGATCGGTGTCGCTTGGGCATTCCGGCGGCTGGCGGCCGCCAACCGCGCGCTGGCGGCGCGCTCCGCGGATCTGGAAAGGGCGAATCGGGAGCTGGTGCTTTCGGCGAAGACCTCCGCCCTCGGTGCGGTCGCCGCCCATCTGGTGCATGAATTGAAAAGCCCGCTCGCGGGCCTCGAGCAGATCGTGGCGGCGCAGGGCGTCGGCGGGTCCGAGGATGGCGGGGCGGAGCTGGCCGCGGCGTCGGAGCTCACGCGGCGCCTGCGCACGATGGTCAACGAGGCCGTGGGCGTGATGCGCGATGAGCAGTCCGGCGCGACCTTCGAGCTGACGTGCGAGGAACTGCTCGAGGTGGTCGCCTCGCGCGTCCGGCCCGAGCTGGCGCGCGCCGGGGTGCGGCTCGAGCCGGCGGGCGAGGCGGCGGTGCGCGTCGACGGACGGCGTGCCAACCTCGCGATGCTCGTCCTCAAGAACCTGGTGCAAAACGCGGCTGAGGCCGCGCCGCGGGCAGGGCGGGTGCGGCTGCGCGGTGGCGCGGGAGCCGACGGCGCGGTGGAGTTCATGGTTGAGGACGAGGGCCCCGGCTTGCCCGAGCCCGTGCGGTCGCGGCTGTTTCAACCGTGCGTTTCCGGCAAACCCGGCGGCACCGGCATCGGCCTCGCGCTGAGTCATCGGCTCGCGCAGCAGGCCGGCGGACGTCTCGAGCTGGTCCGCTCCGGTCCTGAGGGCACCTGCTTCCGCCTTGTCTTGGCCCGGGAGCCGTGATTCCTGCGCAGCCTGCGCTCAAGGCTGTCAACTCTCGGGGCGCGGGATCCTGATTCCCGCCGACGCGGGCTCCCGGCGCTGCCCGCCCGGTTCCGGTCGCTGCTGCTCGCCGTGAGCCTGCTCGCTCCGGCGCTTTCCGCGCAGGACGGTTCCCTGCAATGGGCGCTCACTCTCCAGGGGTGGTCGGTGTCTTCTCCGGCGGTGAGCGCGGACGGAACCACGGTGTTCGTGGGAGTGGAGACGCGCACGGCAGGACGGCTGGTCGCGGTGGGGGCTGACGGCGCCGTGCGGTGGAGCATCGTGCGGCCGGACGGTATCAGCGCGTCCCCGGCGGTCGGACCCGACGGCACGGTTTACGCCGGTTGTTACGACGGAAAACTTTACGCGGTGAACCCGGTTTCCGGGTCCATCCGATGGCAGTACGACGCCGGCTCGTTCATCGTGAGCTCCCCGTCGATCGGTCCCGACGGCACCGCCTATTTCGGTGCGGGCGACGGCCGTCTGCATGCAGTGGATGCACGGGGGGTGCGCCGCTGGACTTTTCAGACCGGCGACTGGGTGGAGTCCTCGCCCGCGCTGGGCGCCGATGGCACGGTCTATTTCGGTTCGCGTGACCGCACCTTTTACGCGGTCGGTGCGGACGGGAGGGAAAAATGGCGGTTCGCGGTCGCGGGTGCCGTGGTCGCTTCGCCGGCGCTGGGAGCGGACGGCACGATCTACTTCGGGTCGGCGGACCAAAGGATGTACGCGCTTTTTCCCGACGGACGGAAACGTTGGGACTACTTCACCAACGGGGACATCCAGGCATCACCGGTGCTGGGCGCCGATGGCACGGTTTATTTCGCGGCGCTGGACGCTTCCTTTTACGCCTTGGAACCCTTGTCCGGGGCTGTGCGGTGGCGCGTTTCACTGGAGAGCAACAGCGTGTCTTCCGCGGCGGTACGCGCCGACGGGGCGGTCATCCTCGGCGCCGACGACGGGGTCGTGCGGGCGCTCGACCGGGCGAACGGCGCGGTGCTGTGGCGTTTTGACACCCGGAAGGCGGTGCCGGACGACACGATCGATTCATCGCCGCTGATCGCGCCGGACGGCTCGATCTATTTTACCTCTTTGGATGGCAAGCTCTACAAGCTGCGTGGCAACGGGGTCGGTCTTTCCGAGGTTTCCAACTGGCCCGCTTTCCGTGGTGACGCCCGCCGCACGGGCAGGGCGCGTTTCGGCGTGGATGCGGGCCGGTTGCTCAACCTGTCGGTGCGGGCCCCGGTGGCGCCGCAGGAAACGTTGATCGCCGGTTTCTTTGTCCAAGGGGCGGGGGCAAAGGCTTACCTGGTACGGGGCTCCGGACCTGCGCTGGAGGCTTTCGGAGTGGGTGGTTTTCTGGCGGATCCGCGCCTGGATCTCTACGCCGGTGCGGTGCGCATCGGTGGCAACGACAACTGGGAGGAGGCGCCGCCCGGCCTTTCCGTGGCCGACACCGCCGCCGCGGTGGGCGCATTCCCCTTCGCCTCGGGCAGCCGTGACGCGGCGATCGTGCTGGTCCTTCCGCCGGGCCCGTATTCCGCGCACCTTCGCTCCGGAGATGCGACGGGAGGCGTGGCCCTGTTCGAGGCCTACGACGCGATCGGAGGGGATCCGCGCAGTCGATTGATCAATCTTTCCCTGCGCGGGCAGGCGGGAACGGGCGACTCGACTCTCATTGCCGGCGTGGTTGTCGGAGGAACGGAGCCGGTGAATCTCCTTCTGCGGGCGGTCGGCCCCGGGCTTGAGGTCTTCGGCGTGGGAGGAGTCCTGGCCCGCCCCAGCATCGCGCTTTACAGCGGCTCGCGGTTGCTGGGTTCCAACGAAGGTTGGTCAGGCGTTCCCTTCGCGGCCGATCTTGCGGGAGCCGCCCGCGCGGCGGGGGCTTTCCCGCTTTCCCCGGCCAGCGCCGACTCCGCTCTCACGGTCGTGATTCCCCCCGGTCCCTACACGATCCACGTCTCCGGGGCCGATGGTTCATCCGGCGAGGTCCTCACCGAGGTCTACGTGTTGCGTTAGGTCGGTTGCGGTCATCCGCCCGAGGGGAAACTGCTTGCCACTGCCGACGGCTGGACCGGACTATCCGCGTTCTAACACCCAGTAATCCTCGCGGGCTCATGCCCGCTTTCCCGTAAGTTATGGACGACAACGCCTCGCCAGAGAAACAGCCCGCCGCGGAATTCAACAAGATCGACCTGAGTCAGCTGCAGGGCTTCAGCTTCGGCACGCAATGGTCACAGGAAAAACCTGGCCAGGGCGACCACCGCGACTCCGGGGAGCGTCCGCGTCGCGATGGCGGCGGCCCGGACCGCCGCGACCGTCGCGGGTTCCGGCGTCCCGCCGGCGAAATGGGCGGTGATGCGGGGCCGGGTGGTCCGGCGCGCCGGGACGACGGCGGGGAGCGGCGTTTCCGTGGCGGTGGCCCGGGCGACTTTCGGGGAGGCCCGCGCCGCGAGGGTGGGCCGCGGGAAGGTGGCGGCGAGCGCGGCGGTTTCCGGCGCGGACCCGGGGGGCCGCAGTTCGGCGGTCGCGGTGCGCCGCAGTTTGGTCCCTACGAGAGCCCTTACTTCACGGCCACGTTTTATCCCGAGGACTCGAGCTTCAACACCCTCGTGCAGACGATTCGGAAGTCCTGTCGCACGGTGGAGCTTTTCGAGATCGCCCGCACCGTCGTCGCCAAGGACGATCGCTTCGTGGTCGTGCTCGGCCACCGCGCACCCGCGGCGCCCGCCGGGGCGGAAGCGGCTCCGGCCGCGGCCAAGCCCTTGTTCCACATCGCCGTGCCGGACGGCCTGCCCTTCGACAGCGACGAGGCCGCCGTGGCGCACGTGATATCCGTGCACCTGGAGCGTTTCTTCGACAAAGCCGAGGTCGAGATCGAGGCCCCCAAGGGCAGCTACCAGGTCATTAACCGCTGTGGGGTCACCGGTGAGTTGCTCGGGCCGCCGAATTACCACCGCTACAACCAGATCGTGCAGCAGCACTACACGTCGCGTCTCAGCGGCCGCATGGGCCCGGAGGCGTTCCGCGGTCGCATCGAGACGGTCCGCGATCCCGAGCTGGTCAACCAATGGCTGGCGAAGATGAAGAAGGCCACGCGGTACACCTGGAAAACGGCCGGAGCCGAGGCTCCCGCCGCCAGCCCGGTCGCCGACGCCCCGGCGGAGACGCCGGCCGAGGCTCCGGCCGCGGAAAACGCCGCCCCTGCCGCCCCCGCGACCCCGTTCTTCGACACTTTGGAGGACGCCCGTCTTCACCTTCTCACGCATGCGCGTGACAAGGTCGTGCGGACGTCGGAGAACGCCCGTTTCGCCGGACGTCTCCTCGAGACGCTGCCGCCGGGTGAGATCCGCCGTGCGGTCGAAGGCGCGCTCGAACGGCAGCGCCGTTTCCCGCTGGATACCGCGAACGGTCTCCGGGGCCGTCTCCGCCGCGAGCACTTCACGATTTTCAAGAAGGGCTCCAAGGGCGTCTCCTACGTTTGCGCGGTGAAGCGCAAGTTCCGCGTTCCGGGTCAGACTTTCGCGGACAGCATCGGCACCCTGATCGCCTACATCGAGGCCAACCCGATGGTGCGCGCCGGCGAGTTGCCGGTTAAGTTCCTGGGCCTGAAACCCGCTGTCGCCCCGGCGCAAGTTTCCCCGGCGCCGGCTTCCGCCGAGGGTTCCTCCGCGGAGACTCCAGCTGCTCCGGAAGTTGCGGCGGCGAAGACCGAGGAGGTCAGCATCGAGGACCGGGCCCGGCTCGCGCGCCTGCAGGGAGACCTGATGTGGCTCGTGCGCGAGGGCTACGTGACCGAGTTCATCGACGGCCGGCTTTTCGCGCCGCCGGTGATGGTCGAGGCTCGCAAAAAGGAGATCGAGAGCGAGGAGCACGATCCCGAAAACTTCCCGGAAGCTCCGGCCTCGGCCGAAACTGCCGGTCATGACCCGTCCGAGCCGCCGGCCACCGAGACCACGCCCGCCGGCGATCCCGTCGCGCCGGTTGAATCGGTCGCCGAGGCCGCTCCCGACACCCCCCCCCCGGAAAGTCCCGCCTCGGAGAGTCCTCCGGCGGCATCCTGAGCCCTTCGTCTCGCTCTTCACCCTACGCCGGCCGGGTTCGCCCCGCCGGCGTTTTCATTTCACGTCCTGAGCCGGACGTGGTGCGCGGGACCTGGCCGGATCGATAGATCTAGGTGGAGGGCGTGCGCGGGAAGCCAGGTCGCGACCTTTTCCGGCCATTCCACCGCGAGGCACCAGGGAGGCTCCATGAAGTCCTCGAGCAGCAGCGATTCGATCTCCCGTGGTGACTCCAGCCGGTAGGCGTCGAGGTGCAGCAGGTTGATCTTCCCCCGGTGCAGCGTGAAGATGTTGAACGTGGGGCTGGTCACGTTTCCGGCCACGCCGAGTCCCCGTCCCAGGCCCTGCACGAAGGTGGTCTTGCCCACGCCGAGGTCGCCGTGCAGGGCCAGCACGGAATCCGCCGGCAAGGCGGCGCCCAGCTCCGCCGCGAGCGAGCGCGTTTCCTCGGCCGTGGTCGTGGTCACCCCGGCGCGAAGCCTATCGAAAATGCTCGTAGCCATGCAGGGTGGAAAGAGACGCCGCGCCCCGGCGGGACTTGCCGATCGCGCGGAAACGTCCGATGCGGGTGATCCGCACGCGTGGAAAGCGGCGCCGCCAGGCTGTTTCTAAGGTCCCGCGGTCGGCACGGGACGCGACAGCGAAAACCAGCTCGTAATCCTCGCCCTCGGTGAGAGCTGACTTCGCCGACGCGCCCTTCCGGAGCGGGAGGCTTCCCGCCTCCAAATCGGGGATGGAACGGGGCGGAGTGAGCGCGGCGAGGTCCTTCGCCAGCCCGTCGCTGATGTCCATCATCGAACGCACCTCCGCCCGGGTCGCGAGCCAGGCGCCCTCCGCCAGTCGCGGCGTGAAAGCATGGTGGTGGCCGCTGGCGCGGCTGGCGCCAAGTTCACCCGTGACGTAAATCCAGTCGCCGGCGCGCGCCCCGCGGCGGGTGAGGATGCGCCGTCCCGCCGCCGAGCCGACCAGCGTGAGGCTGGCGGCGAGGACGCCCGGCGCCTCCGCGACGTCGCCGCCGACGATCTTCACGCCGTGCTCCCGGGCGGCGGCCGCGAGCCCGCGGTAGAAACGTTCCAGCCAGCGGATCCGCACCCGGGCGTCCAGCGTGACGGCGAGCACCGCGGCGCGCGGCCGGCCGCCCATCGCGGCGATGTCGCTCAGGTTGCGCTTGAGCAACTTTCCACCGACGGCTTCAGGCGGCACCGAATCGTCGAAGTGTCGGCCGTGGATGACGGGGTCGACGGTGACGAGGCTGGCGCCGGGGACGGAAGGCAGCACGGCGCAGTCGTCACCGATACCGAACGGGCTGCGGGGCGAGGTGTCGCCGAGCCACTTGCGGATGGCGGCGATGAGACGCACCTCCCCGAGGGCGGCGACTGATTCGCGGGGCTGGCGGGTGAACGGGCTCAGGCGTCTCATGGATCGAGTCCGGAGAGAATGACCGCGATCGTGTTCAGATTGAAGCAGGCGTGCGCGATGATGACCGTGCCGATCCTTCCGGAGCGCTCGTAGGCGAGCGAGAGGACCACGGCCAGGGCGAGCAGCGGCGCGAGGCTCACCAGTCCCTGCAAAGTGCTCCAGCTGACGTGCAAGGCGGCGAAGACGGACGCGGGAAGCAGCAGCGCCACGCCGCGAGGCACGTGCCCGCGGAGCAGGCGGAAGAGCCCGGCGCGAAAAACCAATTCCTCGGCCAAGGGGGCGATCACCACGGCGAGCGTGATCATGCCCGCGAGCACCCACGGCGAATCCGCGTTGGCGAAGAGCGCGACGAGATCCTGTTTCTCCACGGGCAAGCCCAGCAGCTTGAGCAGCTGCTCCCAAAGCGAGCCCACGACCACGATGACGGGAAGGCAGAGCAGAAACGTGCCGATTCCCTCCCGTACCACCGCGACCGGGAAGATGCCGGCGCTCACGCCGCCGCGCTCGACGCGCCACCGGAAAAGAAGTGCGCCGGCCATCATCCCGAGCTGGGTTCCCGCCCCGTTGACGATCATGGCGGCTGCACCGCCCGTCCGCGAGCCGGCCAACGCGGCGACCTGTGCCGCCAGGAGGGAACCCGTGAAGGTCGCGCTCAGGACCAAGAACAGGAACATGAACACATCGATCAGAGGTGCCCCGGAGACCGGCAGGGCCGGGGACGGCCGGCTGGCCCGGGCTTCCGGGGAAAGGATGCGCCGCCAAAGCAGAAAGGCGCCCGCGCCCACGAGCGCGACCTCGAGGGCGCCCACGACGTAGGTGACGGCTTCGGGCATGGTGGGCGCAGCGTGGCCGGGCAAGGCGCGTGACGCAACGCGTCAAAGCCCGGTGCCGCGGCGGACCCTTCAGCGCGCGACGATGCGGCCTTCGGCGAAAACCGCGCGCCCGGCGACGAATGTCATGCGCACGCGGCCGGTGAGCTTCTGGGCGTGCCAGGGGGAGTTGGACGATTTGCTCTGGCCGGCACGAGCGTCGTAGGTCCAGGTCTCATCCGGGTCGAACAGGCAGAGATCCGCTTCCGCTCCCTGGGTCAGCGTGCCACCCGGCAGGTTGAGAAGCTGGGCGGGGCGCCGCGTCATGAGGTCGATCACAAATGGCAGCCGGAAGCGGTTGCGCCGCACGAGCACCTCGAGGGAGACCGGCAGCGCGGTTTCCAGACCGATGATGCCGTTGGGCGCGAAGTCGAACTCCTTGTCCTTCTCGTAGTCGGTGTGCGGCGCGTGGTCGGTGGCGATGATGTCGATCGTGCCGTCGCGGAGCCCGGCGATGACCGCCTTGCGGTCTTCCTCGGTGCGCAGCGGCGGGTTCATCTTGAAGTTGGTGTCGTAGGTCGCGAGCGCCTCGTCGGTAAGGGCGATGTGGTGCGGCGTGGCCTCGGCGGTGATGCGGACGCCGCGGGCCTTGGCCCGGCGGATGATGTCCACCGAGTGCCGCGACGAGATGTGCTGCAGGTGGATGTGGGCGCCGGTGTGCTCGGAGAGGATCGCGTTGCGCGCGACGATCAGGTCCTCGGCGGCGTTGGGCCAGCCGCGCAGGCCGAGGCGGGTGGAGACCACGCCCTCGTTCATCACGGCGCCCTGCGTCATCGAGTGGTCCTGGCAATGGTCCATCACCGGCAGGTCGAACATCCGCGCGTACTCGACCGCGCGGCGCATGAGGTCGTTGGACTGCACGCAGTCGCCGTCGTCGGTGATGGCCACCACGCCGGCGCGGCGGAGCGAGCCGATGGGCGCGAGGGACTGGCCCTTCATGCCGACGGTGATGCAGCCCGTCGGGAGGACGCGCACGACGGCGTCGCGTCCGATCACGTCTTTCATCAGCTGGATGGTGCCAGGGTTGTCGGCGACGGGCGACGTGTTGGGCATGCAGACGACCGTGGTGAAACCTCCGGCGGCCGCGGCGCGGGAGCCGGTGGCGATGGTCTCCTTGTGCGTCTGGCCCGGTTCGCGGAAATGCACGTGGACGTCGATCAACCCGGGACAGGCGACGAGGCCCTTGGCGTCGACCTGTCGCGCGCGACGGCGTTCGGCGGCGGGGAGGGAGTCGACGAAGCGGCCGTCGCGTACGAAGACGTCGCCGACGGCGTCACGCCGGGCGGCGGGGTCGATCACGCGGGCGTTCCGGATCCAGAGTGAGGGCATGCGGTGAAAAGTCCGGGTCGGGGTCAGGTGGGCAACTGCTCCGGCCGGCCGCCGGCGCAGAGGAAGAGCACAGCCATGCGCACGGCGATGCCGTTGGTGACCTGCTCGAGGATCACGCTGCGTTCGCCGTCGGCGAGTTCGCTGTCGATCTCGACGCCGCGGTTGATCGGCCCCGGGTGCATGATGATGGCGCGCGGGTTGAGCCAGGAGGCGCGGGCCTTGTTGAGGCCGAACATGCTCGTGTACTCGCCAAGCGAGGGGAAGTGGCCGGCGGCCTGGCGCTCGTGCTGGATGCGCAGGAGCATGACGACATCGGCGTCGGCCAGGGCGCCGCGGAGGTCGTGGCTGACCTTCACGCCGAGCGCGGTGAACGAGTCGGGAACCAGGGTGGACGGGCCCACGAGGGTGACGGCCGCGCCGAGTTTGGTGAGGGCGTGGATGTTGGAACGGGCGACGCGGCTGAAAAGGATGTCGCCCAGGATGACCACCTTGCGGCCGCGCAGGTCGCCCAGGTGCTCGATCATCGTGAAGGTGTCGAGGAGCCCCTGCGTGGGATGCTCGTGGGCGCCGTCGCCGGCGTTGATGACGGGGATGTCGAGGATGCGCGAAAGGTAGAGCGGTGATCCGGCGGCGGCGTGGCGGATGACGATCATGTCGGCCTGCAGCGCCTGGATGTTTTCCGCGGTGTCGCGGAGCGTCTCGCCCTTGGTGGTGCTGCTGCTGGCGGCGTCGAAGGGGATGACGTCGGCCCCGAGCCGCTTGGCGGCCATGTCGAAGGCGAGACGCGTGCGGGTGCTGGGCTCGAGGAACAGGTTGACGATGGTGCGACCGGCGAGGACGGGCACGCGGGCGCCGCCGGGCTGCAGGGTGCGCTTGAAGACGCGGGCGGCGGCGTGGATCTGGTCGATCTCGGCGCGGGAGAGCTCTTCGAGCGTGAGGAGATGGCGGCGGGTCCAGGGCATCGGTGCGGCGGCGGCGTGGACCGGAACGGCGGAGCCCGGCCGCGGGGACACGGCTCGGGCATTCCGGGATTTCGTCGACGATCGGGCGGCCACCGGGGCCGTTTGTGGCCGCCGCCGCGGAGCGTGGGAAGCGTTTTCTAGCCCGCGTGCCTCACGGCACCTCGTAGATCTCGACCAGCGCGTCGCCGCGGGCGACGCCGCTTCCGGCGGTGATCTGCATCGTGTAGCTGCCGGGATCGAGCAGCGCCAGGGTGGAGGCGTCGGCGGAGCCGCCGGTTAGCGGAAAGGCGCCGACAAACTCCCGGGCGACCAGCATCTCCGAGACGAAGTCCGCGCTGTTCCAGTTGTTGTTCACCAGCACAGTGCGGTTGTTGGAGTCAAAGATTTCAAGCTGCGGGTCGACGATCGCGTTCTCGACGCCGAAGGCGGCCAGCTGCGGGCCGATGCCGCGGGTGAGGAGCGTCCGCTTGCCCTGCCCGGCGATGTTGAGGCCGAGAATAAGCGTGCTCTCGTCGGACCCGGTGGGGCCCCGGACGGAAACGTTGGTGAACTTGCTGGCGCCGGTGATGTTGCCGGCGTCGTACACCTCGAAGAGCACGATCCCGCCCTCGCCGTTGGCCGAGAAGGCGTGGATGGAGTAGCCGCGGCCGGCATCGAGTTCGATCACGATGGCGGCGTCCTTGCTGCCTGCGGGTAGCCCGAAGGCGCCGACGGCGGAGAAGACCGGCGCGATGGCCGCGCTCCAGTCGTTGTTGGTGTTGATGCGGGTGGAGCCGCTGTATACCTCGAGGGTCGGGTCGGCCATGGTGCCCGGCACGCCGAAGGCGGCCAGCCCCGGGCCGACCGCGCGGATGAGCGCGCGCTTGCGGCCGGTGCCGGAGATGAAGAAGGCAGGGATGACCTTGTCCTCGCCACTGATCGCGATCCGGCCGGAGAGGTTGGATAGGCGCGAGGCGTCTGGATTCAGAGCGACGGTCGCGGCGTTGGTGGTGACAGTGGCGCCGCCGCCGGTGAGGCGCACGGAATACTGGCCGGCGTCGTTTTGGTTCACGTTCTGCCGGAGGAGGATCGCGCCGGTTTCGCCGGCGAGGGCGGCTCCGTTGCGCAGCCACTGGTAGGTGACGCCTGTGCCGACGGCTGACGTGGCGAGGGCGAAGGTGCCGCCGGGCGCTACGACCTTGTCGAAAGGCTGCAAGATGATCTGGGGCGCGGTGGCGCTGGAGGGTACCGTGACGGTGGCGGCGGTGAACGTCTGCGTGCCGCCCGGACCGGTGACGCGCACGGTGTAGGTTCCGGCACTCGAAACGAGGACGGTGGGCAGAACGTAGGGGTTGGAGGTGGCGGCGGAGATTGTGGCGCCGTTCAGGAACCATTGGTAGGTGAATGGTCCGGTGCCGGTGACGGTGACCGGGATCACCAGCCGGCCGCCGGGGACGACGTTGAGTGAAGCGGCGCGGAAGCCGGCCGGTAACGCCGGGGCGGCTGCGGTGGCCGCCGTCGTGAAGGCGGTGCCCGAGGACCCCGCGAACGAGAAGCTGCCGCTCCACGCGCTCCAAGGGGAGGTGCTGACGCCGTTCCGGGTGGATGCGACGTAGGAAGCCTGGCCCGGCAGAACGGTGACAACCACGGTGCGCGTCTCTCCGGGTGCGACGACGCCGGCGTGGACGGCGGCGCGTGCGACGCTGGAGTCGTCCGTGTAGACATCGGTGCCCCAGACGCCTCCCCCCGAGGCGCCGGTGAGGGTGAACTCGAACGACTCCCCGACGCGGCTGCGGTAGCCGGTGAGGTTCGCAGGCGCGGCGATGGCGGTGGCGGGCAAGGCCGCGGCGGTGTTCTGGCCGGAGGCGGCCGTGCCGACGGCGGAGCCACTGGACAGGGAGGCGATTTCGGCGCTTGAGAGCGCGCGGTTGTAGACCCGGATCTCGTCAAGGTCGCCGGTAAAGAGGTCGAGGTTATTGTCGGATCCGGCGACCATGAGCATCGCGGACGAGAAGGTGCCGAGCGCGCGGCGATCTGCGGTTGTGGTGCTTAGCGCGCCGTTGACGTAGATCCGCACGTTCGTGCCGTCGTGGGTCACCGCGAGGTGGGTCCAGTTGGTGGCGGCGGTGCCGGTGGTGACGACACCGGCGGCGGAGTAGGCGGGGGGATAGGAGCCGTTGCCGTCCTGCAGAAAGCCGACCCGGCGCGGAGAGGTGGCCGAGCCGTCGAGGAAGAGACCGTAGAAGTGGGAGGAGCCGCCGCCCGGGCCGACCGCGACGAGGCGCGGGCTCCAGAGCCCGCCGGCGGTGGGGCGCACGAAGAGCGAGAGGGTGGCGGCGGCGGAGGAGAAGGAGCTGTTGACGAGGGCGCGCAACCGGACGCCCGACGTGCGCAGGGCGCCGGCGCCGACGCGCCCGGCGGTGGAGGAGACGATGCCGCGCACGGCGGTGAGGTTGAAGCCGCGGCCGGAGTCGTCGCGCAGCGGGTTCGAGGTATTGTCGAAAGAGTAATGGGCCAGCAGGTCAGATCCCGCCGTGCCTCCTCCGGTCGACCCGCCGCCTCCGGTTGAGCCACCGCCGCCGGAGGCCGGAGTGAAGCCGGTGCTCGGATTGAGGCGGAACTGGGTGGTGCCGTTGCCCAGGGTATCGCCGTAGCCGGAGCTCATGGTGGTGCCGCTGATGGTGGCCGAGCGGATGCCGAATGAGGCGATGCCACTGCCGCCGGTGAACGTAACGGCCCCGGAGGCTGAGACCGTCCCGGTCAGGACCCCGTTGCTCACGTTGATCTCGCCGGCGGCGTTCACGCCCGCGATGTAAACGCCGGCGGCGGCCTCGATTGTGCCGATCACCGGAGCGGTGACACGGGAGTTGATGGTGCCGGTGTAAGTCCCGGCGAACTGGGCCTGGGCCCGGAGGGTGGAGGCGCCCGCAATCAGGATTGCGGTCAGGGCGCCGCGCAGCAGCAGGTGTGTTTTCATGTTTCGATGGGATTGGGTGGCGGTCGGGACTAATGCGAAAAGTCCACCCCGTTGAATTTCGGGCGAAGTTTCCGCACCGGCGGTGCGCGAGCGGGATCGCGCGGTGAACGCGCCCGTCGCGGTCGATGGTGCCGCCGCGAGAACCTACACTGTGCCGCCATGCGCGGGAATACGCAGGCGTGCGTAGTACGCCGATCAGAACGCGAGCGGGCCTCGGAGCACCTCGAGGGCGATGACGGTGGCCGCATTCCGCGACTCGCAGCCGAGTTTGCGGAAGAGGTTCTCCACGTGCTTGTGGATGGTGCGCACGCTTGCGCCGAGAATGACGGCGATCTCCGCGTTCCCCTTGCCCTCGGCGATCCAGAACAGCACTTCCGCCTCCCGGGGGGTCAGGCCCAGCGTGAGCAATGCGGCAGGTCCCGCGCGGGTGGCGCGTTCCTCGAGGATGAGCGACTCAAGGTCGTCCTGGCCGGCCTCAGCAAAACGCCGCACCCGGAGCGGTCCCGCCGGTGCGGCTAGGCCCTTGGGCAGCACGGTTCCGTCCCAGCCGCGAAAGTGCCGGTGAAGCAGCGAGTTCGCGAGGCGGGTCGCGAAAACGATCCGCCCGGATCGGTCGGCCAGGACAAGGGCGCGGTCGAGCGCCTGCGAGAGCTGGTGTTCCGCCTCGACGCGCAGCGCGAGCTCCTCCTCCAGCGAGCGGCGGAGGGCGCGGATCTGCAGGTGCGCTGAGACGCGGGCGAGGACTTCCGGAGGATAGACCGGTTTGGTAATGTAATCGATGGCGCCAGCCGCGAGGGCGCGGACCTTCTGCTCCGGTTCATCGACGGCGGTCATGAACAGCACGGGAACATCGCGGCACCGCGGATGGCTCCGGAGCCGACCACAGAGCTCGATGCCATCCATGCCTGGCATCACGAGATCCAGGAGGATTAGCTCCGGCGACAAATGTTCGATCACCGACAGCGCGCTCCGGGCGCTCTCGGCCACGCTCACCGCGTGGCCAGCCTCGGCAAGCGCGTCGAGCAGCAACGCGAGGTTGGCCGGCGTATCGTCCACCACGAGAATGCGGGCGGGCGCGGCGGTCATACGGAGGCGGACGGCGGGCGGGCTACGGCGCGGAGGACTTCGCGAATCCGTTCAAGGCGGTAGCCGCGGGCAAGTTCATCCAGCCGTTCGAGCAACGGATCGGAGCCCGCGGTGCGAAGCGCCGTGATCCGCGTCCGGAGCGACATGATTTCTCCCCGCTCCGCCATGGCCAGCAGCTCAAAGCGTACAGCTTCATCCAGCGGTGTCTTGACCGCGTCGCATGGTTCCTGGGCGACGGGGGTCTCGCTGCGGACCCACTCCAGCTGGAGGATTCGTCCGAGTTTATCCCGCAGGTCTTCCTCACGGAACGGTTTGGGTAGGAAGTCATCGCAGCCCGCGGCGAACGCCTCGTCGCTGTTGAAGGTCAGGACCGAGGCTGACATCAGGATGATCTTAAGGTTTGCGCCTTCCGGGCGCGCGCGGAGGCGGCGGACCAGTTCAAGCCCGTCGATGTCCGGCAGCCGGAGGTCGATGAGCGCGGCGTCGGGGGACGGCGCGGCCAGCGCCTCAGCGCCGGTGGAAGCCGTGGAGACCTCGAAGCCGAGCGGGGTGAGGATCTCCAGAAGAAGGTTTCGGTTGATGGCGATGTCGTCCACCACGAGGACGGAGCTTGGTGTTCCTGCGAGGCCCGTGATCGTGCGGCGGTCTTCGGTGGTGCGGGCGGTACCGCGGCCGAGGGCAGGGAGTGATATCTCCAACGTGAAGCGGCTGCCCACACCGGGCCGCGACGCGAGCGTGATTTCGCCACCCATGATCAGGGCGAGGCGCCGGCTGATCGCGAGCCCCAGGCCGGTGCCGCCCTCGGGCGGGCGGCCTTCCTGCGCCTGCTGGAACGGTTGGAAAAGTCGGGTTTGGTCGGCCGCCGAGATCCCGGCGCCAGTATCGTTGACGTGAAAGCGCCACCGGTCGTCCTCCGGGGGCGTGACCTCGATGAGAACCTCTCCCCGCTCAGTGAATTTCACGGCATTCCCCAGCAGGTTCTCAAGGATTTGGCGTACCTTTTGGACGTCGCCGAGCACGAGGTCCGGCAGGTCGGCTGCCATCGCGATTCGGAGCTTGAGACCCTTTTCGTCCGCGCTCGGCCGGGTGACGGCGACCAGGTCCTCGAGTAATTGCGGGAGGTGGAAAGGCGCGACCCGTGTTTCCATGCGGCCGGCCTCGATCCGTGAGAGGTCCAGCACCTCGTTGATCATCCGTAACAAATGCTCCCCGCTGGCCTGCACGACGCGGAGGCGCTCGCGGTTGCGTTCCGAAAGATCGCGGTCGCGGCCGATCACCTGCGCGTAGCCGATGACACCGTTCAGCGGGGTGCGGAGCTCATGGCTCATGCTCGCAAGGAAGTCGCTCTTCGCGCGGTTCGACGACTCGGCTTGTTCCTTGGCTACCGCGAGCTCGGCGGTGCGCGCCGCGACCAGGCCTTCCAGCCGAAGCTGTTCGCGGGAGGCGGCGCCTAGGCGCCATCGCACGTAGCCGGCCACAAGCGTGAGCGCCACCGCGCCGTACATCGCGTAGGCCCAGCCGCGGCGGTGCCACGGCGGGCGTACGGAAAACGCGAGTGAGGCCGCGGGACCGGGAATGCCTAGCGGATCCACGGTGCGGACCTCGAAGCGGAATGGCCCGCCCTCGAGGTTGGTGTAGACCGCCTCGGCCTTGCCGGAGGCAGCCGTCCAGTTGTCGTTGAAGCCGGCCAGCCGGGTTTGGAAGCGCTCCCGCTCGGGATGGCCGAACGCGCCGGAGACATAGCCGATCACGATCGGCTCGGGCGAGGCCTCCAGCCGGATTTCCCCGGTCGTGACCGGAGCGAGCGGCCGGTCCCGGCCTTCCGCCGATAGTCTCCGGATCAGTGGCGCAGGTGGGTTTTCCCGCGCGCCTCCGCGGGAGAGATCCACGCGCACCAGTGAGAACTCGCCTTTCGCCCACAGCACCCCGCCGCCCGACGGGCCGACCTCATGGAACATCCGGTGAGCACCTGACGGATTGAATAGCCCGGAAATCGCCGGCGGTGCGGGTTCGGCGGAGACCGTCCCGGACTCCCCGCGCCGCAGGCGTAGAACAGGGTAAGGGATCTCCTTCGTCATCAGGATGCCGTTCGTCCAAACCTCGCCCCCGCCCCCGGCCACTAAGGGGTTGAGTACCACCTTGCGCTGATCGAACGCCGTAAGTTCAGGGTAAATTGAAAATCGCCCGTCGGCGGTGTCGAATCGATAGATGCCGTCGGCGGTGTCGAAGAGCAGGCCAAGTCCCGTTGCGCTGAGGTAGATGGCGCCGTGTTTCTCCGGCAGGCCGTCAGCGGGCCCTTTGCGGCTCGCCTCGGCCCGCCGCCAGTCGCGGTCTCCTGCGGGGCGGGTGACGCGGAAGACCCCTTGGCTGACCGTCGCGACCCAGAGTTCGCCGCCCACCTCGATCACGCCACAGTTCTCCGCCTCCACCCCGGGGATCGCTCCCTCGTCCCTCCAAGCCCCGTCTGCGGTGAAAACGCCGGTGCTCACCCCGCGGGAGTGGCCCAGGTAAATCCGCTCCGGCTGAAGCGTCGAAACCGTGACGTCACCGACCCCGTCCGGCCAGGTTTGGAGAACTTCCAGACCGCCGGACCCGAGGCGCTGAAAACCGCGGCCGCCGCCGAGTAGCAAGCCCGACGGATGGGAGGTGAGCGAAGTCAGGCTGGATTGCAGATCAACGCGCGCGTCGCGCTCGAAGCGGGCCGGGATTCCCGGTTCGGCCGACGGCACCAGCCGGTAGAGCCCGTCGCTGCTCAGGTACCAGAGCGTGCCGTCGTGGCGGGTGAAGGCCTGGGCGCGGGCGTCGGTTATGCCCGAGTGGACGTGGTCGAATTGAGAGACCGGCGTGCGCCAGTCCACCCGCGCGGGGCCCTGCCGCGTGCTGACCCAAAGGTTACCGTCGCGATCCTCCAGCAGGGCGATAACGGATGGGTGGGGCAGCCCCGATTCCTTGGTGACCTGCCGCTCCAGCGAACCGTCGCCGGAAAGGATGATCACGCCCTCTCGGAGCGTCCCCACGGCGAGCGCGCCGTCGCGCAGTCGGCGTCCGCACTGCACCGCGGCGCGGCGGAGGATCGCGGCCGCCGCGTTGGGCCAGGGCCGGAGCGTCCCATCGCGGAGCACGAACAGGCCGGCTTGCTCGAATCCGACCAACAACGTGCCAGGCTCGGGTCCCGCGACCACGAAGGACGCGCCTTCGCTACGGAATTCCGGAGCGCGGCTGACCTCTGAAAGCGCCTCGCCGTCAAAACTGAACAGCGCCTCCCCCTGGCGGTGTAGAAAGAGTTGGTCCGCAACCAGAGAGAGCCGGTTTCGGGCCGTTCCCTCGAGCGGCCATGCGCGGAACCCGCCGTCGCGCCAGCCCAGCAGGGCCCGGTCGGTAGCGAAGTAGACCGTTCCCCTCCACGGGACGATGTCGCGCACGAAGCCGAAGGGCCGGGCTGCGGCGGGAAGCTCACTGAGCAGGGAGCGGTGGCTCATGGTTCCATCCGCGGCGCGCTCGATGACGCCCAGCGCCTCCTCGTCGCCGATGTAAATGGAGCCCGAGGGTCCCGAGGCCATGGCGCGGGTGAAAGGTTGCGGAGTCCGTAGCACACGCCACTCGCGACCGTCGAACTCCAGCACGGCGAGCTGGTTCCCGAAGTAGAGCAGGCCGGTTTCCGACTGGAAGGGCGCCCAGAACTGGGCGTGCGCCTTGTGTTCGAGGCGGGTATAGGAACGGATCAACGGTCGCCCTGGCTCATACCGGTCGGGAGCCGGTGCCCCTCCGGCGGAGTAAATGACTCCGGTCAAAATCAGGGCCAGGGGCGGCGGTCGGAACCAGCGGCTGTACCATGCGGGTCTCAGGTCCGAAGGGTCCGGGGCGTCCGCGCGCGAGGCTGGACGCGGCGATCCGGTCTCTGCTGGGGAGGGATCGCCGCCGAATGGACGTGCAAGCGTGTGGAACACGGTGGACTCGGCCGGTTAGGTATCGGAGAGCCGGATGCAAGTCCGGCTCCAGTAACATGTGCAAGCCGTATCCTTGCCATGAGCACGCTTACCGGCCGGACGCCACTCCGTTCACGGCACCTCGTAGATCTCGACCAGCGCGACGCCGGTCGCGTTGGTCACGCCCGTGAGTTGCGCGGTGTAGGAGCCGGGGGTGAGCGTCACGAGCAAGGCGGAGTCGCGGCTGGAAGCGGAGGGCAGGGCGAAGGCGCCGATGGCGCGGAAAGCGGCGGCGAGATTCTCGCCGCCGCCCCAGTCGTCGTTGTCAGCGACGACGGCGCTTCCCCGGTAGATGGTGAGTGCGGGGTTCGCCAGCGCGCCCGCCACCCCGAACGGCGCGAGGCCGGGGCCGACGCCGCGGATCAGGACCGGCCGGGGAACGTTGCCGGAGACGGTGAAGCCGGCGATGAGGATGCCGGCGCCGGTGCCCACGTGCGCGCGGGCCGAGACATTCACGAGCCGCGAGCGGCCGGTGGCATCGGTGTCATACAGTTCGGCGAGGGCGATCCCGGTGGCGGCGCCGGCGCCGGCGATCTGCATGGTGTAGGAACCGGGCGGGACGGGCCGCAGCAGCGCGGCATCAGCCGATCCGGCGGGCAGCGCGAAAGCACCGGCGGCGGAGAATACCGCCGTGAGGCCGCCCGCGGTGCCCCAATCGTCGTTCTCGGCCACGGCGGAGGAGCCGGAGAAAAGCCGCAGCGCGGGGTTGGCCAGCGCGCCCTCCACCCCGAAGCCGGTGAGGGCGGGGCCGATCGCGCGCAGGAGCACGGGTTTGTCGCCGGTGCCTGCCACCGCAAATCCGACGGTGAGCGTCTGCGCGCCGGTGCCGGCGGTGGTGCGAACGGACAGGTTGACCAGGCGACCCACCACGGGCGACTCGACGGTCACGACCGCCGGTTGCGACTCGAGGGTGCCCTCCGGTCCCGTGACGCGGACGCGATAGGTGCCGGCGGAACCGGCGGAGACCTCGGGTATGGTAAACGCGGCGGCGCTGGCGCCCGGCACGGGTGTCCCGTCCTTGAGCCATTGGTAGCTGAATGGTCCCCGGCCGCTGACGGTGACGCTGAGCGTGAGAGGCAACGTGAGCACGGCGGTCTGCGTGAGCGGCGGCGCGGTGATGGTGAACGGCTCGACCTCCGCGCGACCCGTGCGCCGGGCGTTGTGGCGATACTGGGGCCACGGCCCGGCGGCGCCGGCGCCGATGTCGAAGGCGTAGACCCCCTCGTCGTTGGAACCGATGTAAAGGGTGGATCCGCTGATGGCCGGTGAGGAGCGCACGATGCCGGCGGTGGACCACGTCCGCTTCAGGGTACCGTCGGGGTTCACGGCGTACAGTAACCCGTCGTAGGAACCGATGTAGACGACACCGTTGGCGTCCACCGCCGGCGACGAGGCGCGGGCCTCCTTGCCGAGGGGAAAAGCCCATCGCGCCGAACCGTCGGCGGTCTGCACGGCGTGGAGTTTACCGTCGTACGCGGCGAAGTAGACCGTGGCGCCATCCGGGCTCAGCGCGGGCGAGGATGATGTGCCGAGGCTGGCGCCCGTGTAGACCCAGCGCGACGCTCCCGCGGAGGTCGCGGAGTAGAGACGACCGGAGGTGAGGGTGCCGTAGTACAGGTTGCCCGCGCCATCGATCGCCGCTGCGGTGTAGACCGCGTTATCAGTCGGGAGCGACCACTTCACGGAACCATCGGTGGGGTTGAGGGCGTAGAAGCGGTGGCGCGTCGCGGCGTCGTCCGATCCCAGGTAGATCGTGCCGTCCCGGCCGGTGACGGCGGAGGCGTAGGACGATCCGGGGATGGGCGCCGACCATCTCACCGCGGCCGAGGTGCCGAGGTCGGTGAAGGCGAACAAACGCGAGGCGGACGGGGTTGCCGCCTCGTGCCGGAGGTAGATGGTGCCGTCGGCGCCGATCGCGACGGCGTTGTTCGCGCTGTAGCCGGTGCCGACGACAATCTCCCATTTTTTCTCTCCGGTGCGGCTGTCGTGGGCGAAGAGACGCGCGTCGTTGCCGGCCACCGTCGAGCCGGCCCCGAAGTAAAGCGTCCCGTCGGGGCCGATGGCGGCGGCCGAGGTATCCTGGGCGGCGTCGAGCTTGATGGCCGGCCAGCGCCGCGAGCCTTCGGCGTTGAAGGCGTGGAAGACGCCGTCGGTGCTGCCCACGTAAACGGCGCCGTCCGGACCGATCACCGGGGCGCAGGTGACGCTGCTGCCGGCGAGGCCCTGCCAGATCGAGTCGTTCAACGTGAGGGTGAACGGCGCGTTGCTGGGGGGCGTGGAGCCGGTGGCTTTGCCGTCGACCTGCAGGTGGTAGGTGACGCCGGCCCGCGCCTCGATCGTGACGATCGCGGTGGTGGATGGCGTGGTGCCGGCAGTTCTCGGGTCGGCGTTGTCGCTGGAGTCAACCAAGGTGAGCGCGTTGAGGGCGGAACCCGTGTAGACGGCGAGCAGCGGATCAAAACCATCGCTGCGGAGTGCAGCCTGGAAACGGCCGGTGGCCGGCGCGGTCCAGCGGTACCAAAGGGACTTGCCTCCGGTGAAGCCGAGGACCCGCGGCTCGTCGGGCTCCAGGGAGGCCTGCGCGTTGGCGGAATCGATGACGGAGGAGCGGCCGGTGATGATCTGGGCGCTCGCGAAACGGTCGTTCGGGGCGATCGCGCCGAGGTCGAGGAGCAGCAGCCCCGCGCCGCCGTTTTTCCCCGCGACGACGATCTGGTAGGAACGGCCGGCCTCGGCGGCGAACTCGAGGCGCGAGGTCGGTAGTCCCGCGTCGTCATCGTTCGCCGCGACGGGGGTGAGGCCGTCGAGCGCGGATCCGCTGAACACGCCGAGCAGCGTGTCGAAGGCGCTGCCCGCGGTGGAGATGCGCACGGTGGCGCTCTGGGTCGGGACCCATTCCCACCAGAGCGACGCGGCTCCGTTGAGGCCGGCGACGGCGGGCTCGCTCTCGGTCGTGGCGCCGGTGCTCACGTTGCGCACGCTGAAGTTGTTGCCGGCGAGCCGGGAGCGCTGCGCGAAGTCGTCGTTGAACGGACGGTGGTCGTCGGAACGCAAGGCTCGGTCGAGGTTGAGCCGTCCCCCGGTCTGCACCCGGCCGCGGAAGGCGGGCACGGGGTCGACGGAGCGGAGTAGGCGGTTGATGACCTGGCGGTAGGTGTCCCCGGGAAAATGGGCGCGGAGGAGGGCGAGCGCGCCGGCGACGTGTGGCGCGGCCATCGACGTGCCGGAGCGCAGCGCGTACGGCGTGGCGGTGGTGTACCAGGTGGACCAGATCTCGGTGCCGGGCGCGAAGAGCTCGACCGAGCCGGCGCCGAAGTTGCTGGAGATGGAGGCGTCGTCGCGCGCGGTGGAGTTGGCGACGGCGATGACGTTCTCGAGGCGGTAGCTCGCGGGGTAATGGGCGAGGAGCTCCATGTTGGCGGCGTCGTTGCCGGCCGCGGCGACAAAAATGACACCGGAGGCGCGGGCGCGCAGGATCGCCTCGCGCTCCGCCGGGTCGAACTGCGTGACCGGTCCCGCCGCCGCGCCGTAGCTGGCGTTGATGATGTGCGCGCCGTGGCGGATGGCGTAGTCGATGCACTCGATGCCGTCGGAGGTGGCGCCGCGCCCGGCGCTGGTGCCGGTGCCGCCGCGCAGGAACTTCAGCGCCATGAGCCGCACCTTCCAGGCCACGCCGGCGACGCCCAGGCCGTTGTTGCCGACCGCGCCGACGATGCCCGCCACATGTGTGCCGTGGCCCAGGTCGTCCAGCGGGTTGCCGTTGTTGGCGATGGCGTTGATGCCGTGCACATCGTCGACGTAGCCGTTGCCGTCGTCGTCCCGGTTGTTGCCCGCGATCTCACGCGGGTTCGTCCACATGTTGGCGGCGAGATCGGCGTGGTCGTAGCGCACGCCGGAGTCGATCACCGCGACGACAATCTCCGGGGCCTCTGAGCGCACGTCCCACGCCCGGGTGGCCCCGATGTCGGCGCCGACGATTCCGTTGTTGGAGCCGTCGTTGCGCAGGGGCCACTGGCGGGAGGCGAAGTCCGGGTCGTTGGGCACGGCCTGGGCCGCGCGGATGGTGTCGCGCTGCACGAACTCGTAGCGGCCGGTGGCGCGGAGGCGCGCCTCCGCCTGCGGGGGGCTTTCGCCGGGGGGGAGCTCGAGCAGGCGCATCCCGTCGAGGCGGTCCCAACGGCGTCGCAGGCGTAGTCCCTCGCGGGCCTCGGCGGCGTCGGCGACCGCGCGCTGGGCGGCACGCGGTTTGGCGATGACCACGCCTTCCCGGTAGCCCTGCGCGAGTTCCCGCGCGGTGAACGGGGCCGTCTCGGCGGCCGCTGCCGCGAGGGCCGGCAGGCCGGCGAGCAAAAGGAGGACGACGCGGAGGATTTTCAAGCGAGGAGGGTGGACGTGGCGCGCGCGGCGGAGTTAGCCGGAGGCGGCTTCACTCCGGAGGAGGGCGAGCACCTGCTCCTCCAATTGCGGGAGGGCATCGGCGGGCGGGGCGGCGTCGATGTCGTGGATCATCCAATAGTCCACGCGGTTCTCCCAGGCGGGGAATTGGCTTCGCATCAACGGCCGGTGCTCGGACTCCTTGAGGGCGATGACGCGGTGGGCGCGGGTGAGATCGCCGTGCGCGAGAGGAACCGGTGAACGGGCGGTGTGGTGCCGCGGGATATTGCGCAAGGCGAGCGCTTCGCGGGTGTGGGGCGACAGGTCGCCCGCCCCGGCGACCAGATGGGTGGCCAGGCCGCGGGAGAACGCGCGGCAGGACGTGTCGAAACGCGTGGCGTGGAAATTGAACACCGCCTCCGCGAACCGGGACCGGTAGAAGTTGCCGGAGCAGACGAAGAGCAAGTGGCGCATGCGGGACGACGGTTCCGACGAAACCGCGATCCCGCGCGGGCGCAACCGCGGGGGTGGAGGGTCGCTTGCGAAAGCGCCGGAGGGCCCTACCTGTTTTCGCGATGAAACTCCTCACCGTCCTCCTCCTCTCCCTCGGCCTCGCCGGCGCGGCGTCCGCCAAGTCCTCCAAGGTTCCGGACATATCCCATGCCGACCTCCAGAAAGCCGTGGCCGCCAAGGCCGTGACCC
>JACCDP010084184.1_pt1 | contig 22890 bp, 18 predicted proteins | sample 7445841 | NCBI WGS metagenome assembly JACCDP01 (sample SAMN15323441, study PRJNA562643) | freshwater metagenome | isolation source: river surface water | place: USA:Blue River Watershed | collected 2017-08-17
ACCCACTGAGACAAGACATGATCAAGATGATTGATGAAAAGGGGCATGTCACCGTAACCGAGATCTTCGTAGAAATGAGAATGGAACAGTCAGTTGCGAGTCAGCACCTTGCCATACTCAGAAGAGCCGGCATTGTTGTTCCCGAAAGAGATGGCAAGTTTGTTTACTACAAACTGAATGCAAACAGGTTGAACTTGCTCAACCAGGTCATCCGAGACTTGCTGCATTGACTCAGGATAAATTCAATTCTTCCAACACCAAATCGTTGTACTCAGGCTTGAAAGGGTGTTTCCAGCGACGATGGCTCCATAAATAATTGTCGGGGCGTTCCCGAATCCTGTCTTCCAGGTATTTTATGTACAACTTCGTGAGGGCACCCGGTTCCAAGGAAGCGGGGTCGTCTGTAATGCGCTGCGCTGAAAAAGTATATAGCCCCCTTTTTATTTTATAGAAGGTACCAAATACCACCACTGTATCCCTCGTGCGGGCAGCCTTCTCAGGTCCCATGACAAAGGGGGCAGGTTTACCGAAAAAATTCAACCACCATGCCTTGGCTGGATTTCCGGGATTTTGATCGGCCACCAATGCCAAAATATATTGTTTGCCCTGATGGGGGATGAAGTTGTTCTTGAAATCATTAGCAGGTATCAAGATGGTGCCATTCCGTGTTCTGATCTTTTTGAACAAATCTTCAAAGAAAGGATTGATGATGGGCTGGTATACTCCCAGAAATGGTTGTTTCAATGCCTTGGAAATGCCAAGATTGACAATCTCCCAATTGAAATTGTGCAAGGCATGGATCTGAATATTTTTTTCAGTCTCCTCAAATACCTTCAATAGCGCAGGATCAAATACAAACATGCGATCGATCAGTGCATTGTCTGCACTGATGAGTTTGATGGACTCCAGCATGGCGTCCGTGAAGTTGCGGTAAAAGGCCTTTGCGATCGCAGTCTTTTCTTTGGCCGATTTATCCGGAAAGACAATGGCGAGGTTTGACAACACCACTTTCTTTCGATAGCCGATCCAATGGTATACCAGAAAAGCCAGCACATCACTGATAATATACAGCCCCTTGAGGGGAATCAGTGAGAATCCATAGAGCAGTATGTATACAAGCCTGTTCTTCAAAACTTTTACCCAATGTTCCGATGGCTTCCATCACAAAATGGTGGCGTCTTGGTTTGCTTGCATTGGCAAAGCCATACTTCCTTCTCTTCTTCAAAAGTTACCTTAAGGCTTGCATAGGGATTGCCTTCTATCTTCTTGTGTTTACCATCGCAGAAGGGTTGCTTCTCGCTAAGTCCACAGGTACACCATGCATAGGTCTTTCCTGCTTCCACTTTGACACAGCAGGGTTCTGCTTTGGCTGAGATCGGAAAACCTTCGTTGGGGATCATTTCTTCCATATGATGCTATTTTGATTTTTTATTTTTTTGAAACTGGAAATGCTGCGATCAATTCTTCAATACCCTGCTGGTTGACCGCTGAAACCAATAGGACCGGTCGGTGTCCCGCCATCATCCTTAGCCGTTTGGCGAACAATTCTGCACCGGGCCGGTCTGACTTGTTCACCGCAAATACATCCGCTACTTCCATCAAGCCTGATTTCATGAACTGGATCTCATCCCCCGCTTCCGGCACCAGCACCAAAACCTTTAGGTTGGCCAGTTTTGCCACATCCACTTCTGACTGCCCCACTCCCACCGTTTCCAATAAAACAAGATCAAAGGAACAATGTTTTAAAAAGCCGGTAATCTCCTTGATCATGGGATGAAGACCTCCGGTAGTTCCCCTGCTGGAAAGAGACCTGATGAAAAAATCATCATGATCATGCCAGCGGTTCATCCTGATCCTGTCCCCCAACAAAGCCCCTGTATGAAAGGGAGAGGAAGGATCGACACATACTACTGCAACCTTCAATTTCTGCTTAGCAAAAACCGCCAGCATCGCATCCACGAGACTGCTTTTGCCAGCACCCGGTGGTCCCGTAATGCCGATCAGGGGAATGGAAGAAGGCTGATGGGAAATCTCGGCGATGGCGCTGTTTCCCTCCGCATTGTTTTCAATCAGGGAAATACAACGGGCAATGCTTTTTTTATTCCCTGCCAGTGCTTCCTGAATGATGGTTTCCTTCATGCCGACAGTAAAATTACCTCATTATGCTGATTTACCCCACCTTTGTAAAAACAGATCGGCATGAGAACCCTTTGCCTCGACCTTGGGAATACCCGAATGAAGGCAGCTTTGTTTGAAGATGGAAAACTGCTGCACAGCGATGTGCTGGAGAATGATGGTGTGGAGAAAACCAGTCAATTGCTGGATCAATACCAGCCCGAGAAGGCTATTCTCTCCTCTGTGATCAAACATGATCCCAGGATTGAAGCACTGCTGAGTGCCAAAACCCGTTTTCATTTGCTCAACCATTTGTCCAAACTGAACTTCACTGTCCCGGTGGGGAAACCCGAAACCATGGGTGCAGACAGGCTGGCCCTGGCCGCTGCGGTCGTTCACTTTTACCCTGAAAAAAACAACCTTGTGATTGGTCTGGGCAGTTGCATCACCTACAATTTCATCAACAAGTACCACCAGTTCCTGGGCGGAGGCATCTCACCCGGCATGGAAATGCGCCTGAAATCCTTGCGCGACTATACCGCACTCCTCCCATTGGTGGAAAAAGAATGGGAGTTTCCACTTGTTGGATACGATACCAAAACCAATATCCTGAGTGGAGTGGTGCTGGGAATGGCCAAGGAGATAGAAGGAATGGTGGAAGAATACAGCAAAAAATACGCGAACTTTAACGTGGTTTTAACCGGGGGGGATTGCACCTATTTTGCCCGACTGCTTAAAAACAGGATATTTGCAGACCCCGACTTACTTTACAAAGGATTGTATGCGATCAGTGAGACCAACAACTAATTGTTTTTCAGCCGTTTTGATGCTTTTGATGCTTTCGCTTGCATCCCTTGACACAAGGTCACAGGAGAATTCCCCGTACTCCCGTTATGGACTGGGTGACCTTACCCCCGCACAGAACAATCTCAACCGTGCCATGGGCGGTATAGCCACGGCCTTTGGTGATTATTCCACCGTTAATTTTACCAACCCTGCTTCCTATGCTGAGCTGAAGATCACTTCGCTTGACATCGGATTGGATTATACCTCCAGAACGTTGAGGGCACTCAATCCTCCCAGGAAATTCAACTCCTCCTACCTGATCCCATCTTATCTTCAGTTGGGTCTTCCCCTTTCAAAGAAAAGGAACTGGGGAATGAACCTGGGATTGCGCCCTGTGACCCGAATCAATTATGAGATCGTCAAACGCACACGTTTGGCCGGTATCGACAGCGCCCGCTACAGTTATGTAGGAAATGGCGGTACCTACCAGGCCTTCACGGGCATGGCCTATGGTACCAAAAACCTGAACATCGGTTTCAACTTCGGCTACATGTTCGGTAACAAGGAATACAGCTCACAACTGGCTTTTATCAATGATACCCTCATTTATAAAACCGCCAACGCATCGGATACCACCCGTTTTGGCGGACTTTTCTTCAATGCTGGTATTCAGTACAAAATCAAATTGAGCAGCAAAACCACCCTTAAATTAGGGGCCCATGGTAATCTGGAAACCAAGTTGAATGCTACCCGCAATCTTTCCAGGAGAACAGTTGAATACAGCTCCAGTGCAGGATTGACAACAGTTGACAGCATCTATACAGGCCAGGACCAAAAAGGCTCCATACTTTACCCAACCACCTGGGGCGCAGGCTTTATCGTTGAGCATGAAAATACCTGGCAGTTTGGCGCAGAATTGGGAGTGGCCGAATGGTCGGCTTACCGATACTATGGGGTGGGGGATAAATTGCAAAACAACTGGACAGCCCGCTTGGGCGGACAAATCATACCGGATTTTAAATCCGATAATTATTGGAAAAGAGTAGCCTATCGATTGGGTGCATCCTTTGGGCCTGACATTTTCAACCTAGGCACCAATGTGCCCCAAAGCGGTTTCAGCTTCGGATTTGGATTACCCGTTAGAAGGAATGTCTATACCAACCAGTATACCATCATCAACACCGCCTTTGAAATTGGTTCACGCGGCAACAAATCCAATGAGATCCGCGAAAACATCTTCAGGCTTTCCCTGGGTCTGAACCTCAGTGATATCTGGTTCAACAAACCGAAATACCAATAACCCCCGTTCCGTGCGAAGGAACTGCTTCATACTGCTTGCTTCCTTGCTCGTTCTTTCCTGCGAGAATGATGAAAAAAAGGTGAACGCTCTATTCAACAAAAGACTCGGTGTAGACGAAGCCATCAACATCGAAAGTTTCATGAGCCAGGGGGGTAAGATGAAGGCCAAATTGACGGCACCCCTGATGCTGCGTTACCAGGATACCAGCTCAAGGGTAGAACTTCCCAAAACACTGCATGTTGACTTCTATGATTCCACTTTGCAGATAGAAAGCAAGTTGGATGCAGGTTTTGCCACCTATTACGAGACCCGTAATTATATCTTTCTTGACGACAGCATCCGTGTTTACAACATCAAAGGAGATACCCTTTTCTGCAATGAGTTGACTTGGGACCAGGCATTGGGCAGGTTTCATACCCAAAAACCGGTTCGCATTCATACCCCCGACATGATCATGTACGGTGAAGGATTGTCGGCTCCGCAAGACTTCAAGACCTTTGAGATCTTCAAAGTGACCAACAGTGTGATCAGGGTCAAGGAATGATCCCTATTTGATCCCACTGATATTGTCCATCACATACACCCCCCTTCCATAGGTAGCGATCACCAGGTTCCTGTCACGCGGGTGAATGAACAGATCATTCACTGAAACAGTGGAAGGAAGATTGGCCTGTAGCGATTTCCAGCTTGCACCCCTGTCAGTACTTACATAAATTCCCATGTCCGTTCCACAATATAGAATGTTGGGATTCTTGTTGTCCTCACGGATCACGTTGACAGGTGAAGCAGGCAGGTTGGCTGCTATGCTTTTCCAAGTAGTTCCTTTATCCTCTGACACAAATACATAAGGCTTGTCGTCATCCTCCCTTCTGTTGCTCAAACTCAGATACACGCGGCCCTCCTTGAAAGCAGAGGCCACCAAACGAGACACATGGGCATTCTGTGGAATGCCTGTCATGACTGCTTCAAACTTTCCCTCTGCACTGGCTCTTCTCCATACCCTTCCATCATCGGTACCGGCATACAACAATCCTTTCTTCAAAGGAGATTCATCGATGGCGGTGATGGCCTGGTGATTGATGGCATAGGGTGTGCGACCCATTTTGCTTTTATCATTGTAAGTCAGGTCATCACTGATGCGCTTCCAGGTATTGCCACCGTCGTTGGATTCGAACAAATATTGAAAACCATGATAGATGGTTTTGTTGTCATGCGGAGAAATCAGGGTATAGGCCAGCCATTCACCGCGATGAACCGCTTCATCATCAGCTTTCTTCGGGAAGATATCGCGGGTGCGAATGGAATCCGGATGCGGCTTCTTGCCCCATGCTGTTTTGGGCATGCGCAGATCACTCCTGGTGAGCCTGCCATAAAAAGTACTGGCATACATGATATCGGAATCCTTGGGATCCATGGCGATGATGGTGCCTTCTCCACCCGGTGCATCGTCCCATGCCATGATCCCTTCCGGTTTTTTGCCGAAAGTGTTTTTGATGCTGCCCATGAAACTTCCCTCATCCTGCACAGAACCTACAATATTGTAAGGCTGCTTCATGTCGTATGTGATGTTGTAGAATTGGGTGGTAGGGATCTTGCGGAAGAAATTCTTCCATTTGGCTCCTCCGTTGTATGACAACACCACACCACCATCATTGCCATTGATGATGTACTGGCTATTGGTGGGATCGATCCACAAGGCATGATTGTCGCTGTGTTGTGCATCACTCTCTTTGTCCGTTGCGCGCATGGCATTGAAAGTCTTTCCACCATCGGTTGATTTGGCCAGCGGCACACCCATGATGTAGACCACATTCTCATCATTGGGATCTACCCGGATTTGTCCGAATACCCATCCATAGGTACCTGCAAACCTCTCGAGTTTGTCGTCTTCGGTGCTTACCTTCTTCCAAGTATCTCCCTTGTCTTCACTCTTGTACACTTGCACACCAAAGGGGATCACTTGAATAGGCCTTCCATAAGGATCCAATTCGCCTGGCTTGGGATCCCGCTTGGGAGTATGGTTGTCTACATACGCGTAGACCACATTGGGATTGCTTTTTGAAAAAGACAATCCAACTCGACCGGTATATTTTGTTTCAGGAAGTCCTGCTGTCAGTTTGCGCCAGCTCTTTCCACCATCTGTCGTTTTGTAGAGATTGTCTCCATCCTCGGGTACCGGATCACTCCAGCGCCTGCGGATGCGGTTCCAGGTGGATACGATGATCAGATCAGGATTGGTGGGATCCATGACCATGTCCACTGCACCGGTCTTTTCGTCTGAACCCAAAATCTTGTTCCAGGTCTTGCCGCCATCAATGGTCTTGAACACACCACGGTCATTGTTGTAGCTCCACTCATTGCCTCCTGCTGAAACATAGGCCACATTGGGATCTTTGGGATGAACCAGGATGCGCGCGATGGTACCGGTATTGATGAGTCCGATGGAAGACCAGGTCTTGCCCCCGTCAGTTGATTTATAGGCTCCCATGCCCGGCAAAGAAGCACGGAAAATATTGGCTTCTCCGGTGCCGAGATAGATGATATCAGGATTGGAGGGCGCCAAAGCAAAGGCTCCTATCGACAAGGTTCCCAGCTTATCGGTCAAGGGTAACCAGTTCTCTCCAGCATCGGTGGTTTTCCAGAATCCACCCGTAGCAAAGGAAGCATAGATGATTTTTTTGTTTCCAGGGATGCCGGCCACTTCTGTAACACGACCGCTGATCAAATCGGGTCCTACATTGCGCCACTGCATCAACTTGTAAGGGGATGTATTTCGCAAAACTTCATGCGCCTTGAAGGCCGCCACGCGACCGGAACCGGCATTGTTGCGGATGGTTTGAGCAAATGCAGCAGGGATGATGAAAAGCAGCACAAGCACTGCCAATAAGTTGAACCGGTTCTTGATCATGGTGATATTTTGAAGCTTTGTAAAAGGGCCGGCAAAAATATAGTGCCAGCCTCCCATAAATGTAAGGATAAGCCGTTAAATTGTGAGCCTAAAAAGGCAGAAATGAAGACAAGACTTCTGATCATGGTTGCGGTGATTTCAGTGATCGCAACCAACGCACAAGCGCAAAAGAAAAAAGCTCTAGCAGCTCCCTCCAATGAACCGCTCAAAAATGAAACCTTATCGGCATTGCAGGCATCCTACGGACAATACAAGGATATCTCCCTGCAGATCTGGAAAAATGCAGAGCTGGGATACAAGGAAGTGAAGAGCTCTGCCCTGTTGCAGGAAACCCTGAAAAAAGAAGGTTTCACTGTAGAAACAGGAGTAGCCGATATCCCCACAGCCTTTGTGGCCACCTATGGGAGCGGTTCGCCTGTGATCGGTATCCTGGCTGAATTTGATGCCCTGCCAGGATTGGCACAAGAGGCCGTTCCTGAGAAAAAACCCATCGCTGGACAGGCCGGTGGACATGGCTGTGGACACCATCTTTTTGGCGCAGCTTCTGTTGCAGCCGGGGTCTCCATCAAAAAACTCATCGAAGAAAAAAAACTGACCGGTACCATCAAAGTATATGGTTGTCCCGCTGAAGAAGGTGGCTCCGGAAAAGTTTATATGGTTCGTGCAGGCCTCTTCAACAATGTGGATGTGGCCATTCACTGGCATCCTGGTGATGGCAATGGCGTGACCATGACCAGCGCATTGGCCAACAGTTCTGCCAAGTTTAGGTTTTATGGACTCTCTGCCCATGCAGCGGGTGCGCCTGACAGGGGAAGGTCTTCACTGGATGCTGTTGAATCCATGAACTACATGGTCAATCTCATGCGCGAACACATCCCACAGGAAACAAGGATCCATTATGTGATCACCAATGGCGGCAAGGCCCCCAATGTGGTTCCTGATTTTGCAGAAGTGTATTATTATGTTCGTCATCCCAAACGCGATCAGGTTAAACAGATCTTTGAACGCGTGGTAACAGCTGCAAAAGCAGCAGCATTGGGAACAGAAACCAAAATGGATTATGAAGTCATCGGTGGCACCCACGATTTGTTGTTGAACAGAACACTGGGTGAGGCCATGCAAAAAAACCTGGAACGCGTGGGCGGTGTGAAGTATACTGAAGAGGAAAAAGCCTTCGCTGCCAAAATCCAATCCAGCTTTGCTTACAAGGCTCCAGCGATTGAATCAGCTGACAGCATAAAGCCCCTCAAGATAGAGATGGATGCAGGTGGAGGATCAACCGATGTGGGAGATGTAAGCTATGCCCTGCCAACAGTAGGCTTGAGGGCTGCCACCTGGGCACCGGGCACACCCGCCCATAGCTGGCAGGCAGTTGCCTGTGGCGGAACCGAGATCGGAACCAAGGGTATGCTCGTGGCTGCCAAAACCATGGCCCTGACAGCGATTGACCTGTTTACCAACCCTGCCTTGATCCAACAGTCCAAGGACGAGTTCCAAAAAATGAAAGGAGATTACAAATACGAAGCCCTGTTGGGAAATAGAAAACCTGCCTTGAATTACAGAGATTAAACCTGCTGCCTCCAAGACCAAAACGACTGCCATGAAAAAAAGAAACCTGCTGATGCTCCTGTTGCTGACAGCAACCGTATACGGACAAAAAAAACAACTCACAGAGGCACAGATGTTGCGCGGAGCATCATCGGGTGTCATCGGAACCCTGCCCAGGGTGATGGGATGGATCGATGACAATCGCCTGCAGATCCAAAAGAAAGAACATCCGGATTCTGCCCTAAAGATGTTTGTGATCGATGCCAAAACGGGAAAAACATCCGTCACTGCAACTGATCTCGTACCCAAGGAATCAGGACCTGCCGTTAGTGTTTTTGTGCGCGACAATGATGTGTATGTATTGGTGAGCGGACAATCAGCCAAACAATTGACCAAGACTCCTGAAACAGAGGTGAATCCAACACTGTCCCCCGATAAAGAGTGGGTGGCCTTCACACGCAAGAACGATCTCTATACCATCAACATCAGCACAGGAAAAGAATACCGCATCACCAACGATGGCACTGATCTCATCCTCAACGGTTATGCCAGTTGGGTATATTTTGAAGAGATCCTCGGAAGACCTACCCGCTACAAATCTTTCTGGTGGAGCCCCGACAGCCGCAACATTGTTTTCATGCGAATGGATGACACCAAAGTTCCGCTCTTCCCCATCTATGGCGAAACCGGTCAGCATGGATATTCCGAAAACACCCGTTATCCCAAAGCAGGAGATCCCAATCCCACTGTCAGGATCGGCATCACCGGTGTAGAAGGCGGAAAGACCACCTGGGCTGATTTCAATGAGCAGGACGATCAATACTTTGGCATGCCCTATTGGACGCCTGATGGAAAAACATTGCTGGTGCAATGGATGAACCGAGGACAAGACCAGCTCATCGTCTATGCTGTTGATCCTGCATCTGGCAGTAAAAAACCACTCTATCAAGAACAACAAAAAACCTGGATCGACCTGGATGACCAGGGCGGCAGAATTCAATTCCTGCACGGTAACAAAGGCTTCATCCTGCAAAGCGACAAAGATGGATGGGAACAACTCTATTGGCACAATGCCGATGGTAGTCTGCGCAACGTCATCACTTCCGGTAACAACTGGAGTACCAATATCGTCCACATCGATACCACCAAGAACATTGTTTATTTCACATCGCGACAAGAAAATTCAGCCCGAACAGATCTCTATCGGGTAGGATTGGATGGCAAGAACCAACAGCGACTCACATTTGGTGACTTCACACACAATACCATCCTCTCCGCCAACGGCAGTTATTTTGTTACCCGCTACTCCAATGCGGGTTCACCCGACAAGCTTGCTCTGTTGAGTAACAAAGGTAAACTCATCATGGAGTTGGGTGATAGCAAGGGAGCTGATTTTGACAACTATGATCTGGCCAAAACCGAGATCATCCGCATCCCATCCGAAGATGGTGTGTTCCAACTTCCCATCCGCATCACCTGGCCGCTGAACTATGATCCTTCCAAAAAATATCCTGTGATGATCAACATCTACGGTGGTCCCAATGCAGGTACTGTAAGAGATGGATGGCAGTTCAACGGACAGACACAATGGTGGGCTAAAGAGGGATTGATTCAGGTTGCCATGGATCATCGTGCCAGCGGACATTTTGGAAAAGCCGGTGTCAACTACATGCACCGCAGCCTGGGCAAGTGGGAGTTGAAGGATTGGATCACCATCGTCAAATGGTTGCGTGAACATGGAGCCGACTCCACCCGCGTGGGCATCGCAGGATTCAGCTATGGTGGTTACATGACCTCCATGGCATTGACAGCGGGCGCCGGATACTTTACACATGGTCTCGCCGGCGGAAGTGTTACCGACTGGAAACTCTATGACAGCCATTATACCGAGCGTTTCATGGACACTCCAGCAGAGAATCCGGAAGGCTATGCAGCAGGATCAGTAATGACCTATGCCGACAAATACAAAGGCCTGCTGCGCATCTATCATGGTACCATGGACGACAATGTGCATATGCAGAACAGCTTGCAACTCATCAGGAAACTGCAGGACAGCAAAAAACATTTTGAGTTCATGCTCTATCCGGGAGGCAGACATGGCTGGGGCGGTAACCAGAACCTGCATTCCACCAATGAGAACAATAGTTTCATCTATAAGAACCTGCTGAAAAAAGAGATTCCGGCAGCCATGACCAGATAAGGTTGAACAAAAAACCTTTTTTGCGATAAATTCAGCATATTCGCTCTATAACCAAAACGATTTGCTTTGACACCTACAAGACTATTCGATTGCATCGACTGGCAATTGGAGCAATTTCCTCAGGAAGACATGTTTGCCGCCAAGGAAGATGGCGTTTGGAGAAAATACAGCACCAAGAAAGTAAAAGACCTGGTTGACAAACTCAGCATGGGACTCATGCATGTGGGTATTGGTTATCAGGATGGAACAATAGAAGGCAGGGATAAGGTTGCCGTACTTTCCAACAACCGTCCCGAATGGTTGATATTGGACATGGCTGTTCAACAGTGTGGTGCCGTACTCGCTCCCATTTACCCCACCATCAGTGTCAATGAACTGGAATTTGTGTTGAACGATGCATCGGTCAAACTGGTCTTTGTGAGCGATCAGGATCTTTATGACAAAGTACAATCCATTCGCTCCAAAACACCCTCCGTTCAAGCCGTATACACCTTCAATGATATTCAACCTGCGCTTCATTGGAAAGACCTGCTGAGGATGGGCACCAAGGAAGAAGAGGAGCAATTGAAGCATATCAAATCAAGACTCGACAGCAAGGAACTGGCGACCATCATCTATACATCAGGTACAACCGGGGTTCCCAAAGGTGTTATGCTGTCTCACTTTAATATCCTTGACAACATCATGAATGTAGAGGATATTTTAGAACCCGTATGCGGACCCAAAGACAAGTCTTTATCGTTCCTGCCACTGAACCATATTTTCGAGAAAGTGGTCAGCTATATTTACATGTATCGGGGCGTTTCCATCTACTATGCCGAAAGCCTGGATACGATCGGTGACAACCTCAAGGAAGTCAAGCCATCCCTCTTTTCCACTGTACCCAGATTGCTGGAGAAAGTATATGAGAAGATCATGGCCAAAGGAAAAGAACTCACCGGCATCAAAAAGAATCTATTCTTCTGGGCAGTGGGCGTTGGCAGCAAATTTGAAGTGGGTAAAAAAATGAGCCCACTCTACAAACTGCAACTGGCGATCGCCAACAAACTGATATTTTCCAAATGGCGCGAAGCATTGGGTGGAAATGTAAGAGCGATCGTTACCGGAGCAGCTGCCTGTCAGGTCAGGCTTCTCCGTGTCTTCACCGCCGGTAAGATCACCATCATGGAAGGCTATGGTCTGACTGAAACATCTCCTGTCATTTCTGTGAACCGATATGATGAAGACGGCAGAAGATTTGGAACCGTCGGAAAAGTGATCCGCAACGTGGAAGTAAAGCTTGCAGAAGATGGGGAGATCTGTTGCCGTGGCTCTAATGTGATGATGGGCTATTACAAGCGCCCTGACCTGACTGCCGAATGCATCGACGCCGAAGGTTGGTTCCATACCGGTGATATCGGGATTTGGACAGAAGGCGATTTTCTGAAGATAACCGACAGAAAGAAAGAGATCTTCAAAACCAGTGGCGGAAAGTATGTGGCTCCCCAACCCATCGAAAACAAAATGAAGGAATCGCCTTTCATCGAACAAATGATGGTGGTGGGTGCAGAAAGAAAATTCACGGCTGCCCTCATTGTGCCGTCTTTCCCCAACCTCAGTACCTGGTGCGCCAAAAATGGGATTGATACAGGCTCAAACGAGCAGATGCTGCGCAATCCCAAAGTGATCGAACATTACAAACAGATCATTGAAAAATACAATCCGGTGTTCAACCCAGTAGAGCAAGTCAAGAAATTTGAATTGTTGAATACCGAGTGGACCATCAATGGCGGAGAACTTACCCCTACCCTAAAACTCAAACGAAAGGTGATCATGGAAAAGTATGGGGACCTGATCGATAAGATCTACTGCTGATCTTTGTGGTTTCGCCGATCAGAAATAATGCTGATTGGCTGGCATGCGAAATAATTTGTTTCGTTGGTAATCAACGTACCGGCCATATTGCTCCTTGTTGTTATTGATCCACCATTGAAAAGCGTTGGGTTCAGTACTTGCGCCAAAAAGCCATTGGTTGTAGGCATCAAACATCCCTTCCCGCATGAGGTATTGCATATGATCAAAAAGCTGGTGGGGAAATTTACCCGCTGAAAGGTTGAACCAATCCAATACAAAACGGGATCGGATCGTGAGCAAATTATCCGTGGTGATGCCCCTGAGCGCAAGAGCAGATTGACGGTTCATCACCTCCAAGAACAATTTCTCAAAGGCTGTGGTGGGTTTTACATAGAACGCTTTGGGATCATTGGCCATGAAGATCCTCTTGTAAGACTCCAGCAAGAGTATTTTGATTTCGGCGGTGCGGACCGAATAGCTTTCCAGGTTCACGAAGATCTCTCCGTAAACAAGGCTTCTGGCCTTGTCGGCAGCAGCATAATAAAACTTGGCTGCATGATAGTAGTTTCCAGAATAAGAAGGATCAAGGTTGATGCCCGCCTCCCATTGGGCAATGGCTTCAGGGGGGCGCTTCATCTCCCAGAGCAATTCACCATATTCGCTGTAAAGGGGACCACTGTTGCTGAATTTTTTCAATCCCTTTTTGTAGATCTTCTCACAGGTCTTGTTCTCTTCAAGCGCTTGGAAAATATTACCGGCAATCTGGAATACCTGAACATCTGCATCTTCACGGTCGGTCAATGGGAGTATCCTTTCAGCCGCTCGTTTAAAATCTCCACCCAGGTAATAGGTGAAGGCAACATCCTTGTTGAGGGTAAGATTATTGGGTTCCAACTCCAATGCCTTTGACAGCACCATCATGGTGTTGCTATAGTCTTCCTGTCGCTGAAATGAAATGGCTGTCTCTCTCAATTGTTGGACTGTCTGCTGTGCCAAGAGAGGAGAGGAAGCCATCAGTAAAAACGAAACTATTAAACACCTAAGCATGTTGCAATATCAGTTTTTCAAATCAAATGCGTCAACAGACCATCCCTCAATTTGGGTTCAAACCAAGTGCTTTTGGGAGGCATTACATTACCGCTATCGGCTATGTCAAACAACTGGTGAATGGTAACGGGATGAAAGCTGAAAGCCAACTTCATTTCTCCACTATCCACACGTTTCTCGAGCTCCTTCAAGCCCCTGATACCGCCTACAAAATCAATTCTCTTGTCGGTACGCTGATCTGCAATTCCCAGTAATTTTTCCAACACATTGTTGGAGAGAATGGTCACATCCAACACCCCGATCGGATCATCGGTATAGGTTCCTTTGATAGCAGTAAGATGATACCACTTGCCTTCAAGGTACATACCAAATTCATGAAGTTCCTTTGGATCGACCGGCTCTTCTTCTGAGGAGATCATGAAATCATCCTGAAGGGCACTGATCAGATCTTGTGGCGTCATGCCGTTGAGATCCTTGATGACACGGTTATAAGGCAATATCCTCAGTTCATCCGCTGGAAACAAAGTGGTCAAAAATCCATTGGCTTCAGGACCTGCTTTGTCGCCCAAAGATTTTCTCACTTTGGCTGCACTGGCTGCACGGTGGTGTCCGTCTGCAATGTATGTGCAAGGCACTGCATGGGCAAAGGTAGCAGTGATGGTGCTCACGGTTTCATCAGCATCCACCACCCAAATGCGGTGCAAGATGCCATCATCGGCCTTGAAGTTATAGACCGGTGCATGAATTTCTTTCCATTCGCCGATCAACTTGTCCATCGCCGCTACATTACGGTAGGCAAGAAAAACATTTCCGGTCTGTGCACCTGAAATGGCAATATGGTTGATGCGATCCTGTTCTTTTTCAGGACGCGTATATTCATGTTTCTTGATGATGTCATTTTCATAATCATCCACAGAAGAGCAGCATACCAAACCTGTTTGTGAAATACCATCCATTGTGAGTTCATAGATATAGTAACAGGCTTTCTCTTCCTGCAAGAGGATGCCTTTTTGCAGCATGGCAGCCAAATTCGACTTCGCCTTTTCATAAACCGTTACATCATAGATGCTAAGATCCGCAGGCATGTCTACTTCTGATTTGGTTACATGCAGGAAGGAGAATGGATTGCCGGCCACTGCATCTCTTGCTTCCTGGCTGGACAATACATCATAGGGAGGAGAGGCAACCTGAAGGGCGTATGAAGACGTTGGTCGCACTGCTTTGAAAGGGGAAATGGTAGCCATAATTTTTTTTATCCGTGTTTGCTTGCAAAATGTTTCATGAGGGCTGTGAGGGTTTCCACACTGGTCAGGGGAAGGGCATTGTAGAGGGATATCCTGAATCCACCCACACTGCGGTGTCCCTTCACTCCCACCATGCCTTCCTCTTTACAGGCTTGCAAAAAAGAGGCCTCCAGACCAGGATCTTTCATCGTGAAAACAGCATTCATCAAGCTGCGGTCTTGGGGGGCAACCGGCAGATGAAAGACCGGAAGCGATTCCAGGGTATTGTACAACAAGCTTGCTTTCTGGTCATTGATCTTTTCCATGGCAGCCACACCCCCAATGGATTTCAACCAACGGAGTGTCAACAGACAAACATAAATGGCAAAGACCGGGGGGGTATTGAGCATGGAACCATTGGCCACATGTTGGCGATATTCCATCATGGAAGGAATTCCTGTATTGCCCTTCTCCAAAAAACCTTTGTTGGCAACCACCAAGTTGACACCCGCTGCACCAATATTCTTTTGTGCACCGGCGTAGATGAAATCAAATCGGTTGAAATCCATTTCTCTGCTCAGGATATCGCTGCTCATGTCCGCCACCAACGGAATGTTGACGGCCGGGATGGCATGCATTTGGGTACCCTCGATGGTATTGTTGGTGGTATAGTGAAAATACACGGCATCATCCGGAACCGAATAGGAATCCGGTATGCGATCGTAATGGGTTTCCTTGGAACTGGCCACTACCTTGACTTTACCAAAGAGTTTTGCCTCTTTGATGGCTTTTGATCCCCAAACACCTGCGTCCAGGTAGGCTGCCGTTGTTTCTTTGCTAAGGAAATTCATGGGCAATTGGAAAAACTGGGTAGAAGCCCCACCATGCAGGAAAAGCACTTCTTTGTCTTCCTTCAATTGCATCAATTCCTTTACCAATGAAACAGCTTCCTGCAAAACTGCCTCGAAGAGTGGGGTACGATGACCGATCTCCAAGATGGAAAGACCAGTGCCATTGAAATCCAGTATCGCCCTGCTGGCTTCTTCAAAAACTACCCTGGGAAGAATGCTGGGCCCTGCATTGAAATTGTGCTTCATGAGATGATTGATTACCGGGTGGGATGGCAGCTCGCAAATATACTCATTTTGCAGAAGCCTTCAGTTGATCGAGATCAGGCTGACCGGCATCGATCCAAGCACTCAGCCAGAAGGATGCAACACCATGAATAGCGGATCGCATCCTTCTTTCGACCATGCCATTGAGTTTCCGATGATATTGGTGAGCGTATGTGGAGGAATACTGTCGCATGACCATCCCATTCCGCAATTCATAAGAGAATCGCTGGTCGGAAGGGATGCGGAGGGAAAGCTGCTTTTCCATCTTCAACACAGAATCTGCAGCATGTGCACTCTCCTGAACCCGTTGCCAAATCCATTGGGAGGGATTGACCAGGTATCCCGCCTTCCCAATCAACAGGTCGTATTCTTTTTCTGCATACAATTCCGGCAAGCGACTCTCCCAAAAACCATGAATACCATGTTGCTCTGTTTTTTGTCCGTTGTGGTTGCTGCTGGCATGCAAGGGCACATGCACATCGGCAATATAATGTCCGATGTCTGCTGATGTTTTGAGGATCATGTTGGGATCCTGCGCCTCAAATGCTTTTTTCAATCGGCCTTGCATGACCATGATCCACCAGGGAGCAATGCCATGGGCCCGAAGTGAATCTTCACTGTATTTAGCAACAGCCTCTTCCCATTGCATGGGCAGCGTCTGAACATTGTTGCCATAATGATCCATGTCGATATAGTGCCGAGGTGCTTCCTCCATAATAGCATATCTTCTTTTGTCCGGATCGATGGCATGATCAGCCAGGTAACGGATATTGGCTTTGTAAAAGCCAATCATCTCAGGCGGCAAAAGAAAGACCGCATGGTAATTGATATGCCGGTGTCCAAAGAAACCCCAGCTCCCGGCAGGCAGCACAAAAAAAAGCAACAGAAAAAACAAGAGAAAATACCTGCGCATCCCATCCATCCATTTCATCACCATTCCATTTCTTTACACTAACGGGGCCAATGTTTACAGGGCGAACCATCCAACCAAACACTCAATTCTCCTCTCCCACATCCGTCACGCCACCGGAAAGCACAAACTTCATGGCATCTGCTGAACTGATGTTGTTCAACAATCGGATGCGATCGCGTTTCACCAGGTAAGTAATTCCTGAAAAGGCATAGGAATGTGGTACATAGACCGATACATGTTCAGCGAGGTCGAACTCTGAAAGGTCATCGTGCGTGATAAAGCCTATCCGCCAAACATCAGTCGCTTCAATGCTGACCAACACGGGCTGGGTGAATTTTCTTTTGTTGCCGGCAAAGGCTTCAAAGAAATCCTTGACGGTTGTATAGATGATCTTTACTCCCGGTGTTTTTTCCAGAACAGCATCGAACCATTGTACCAATTTGGACACAATAAACGAGGAGGAAATATACCCCACCACCAAAAGCAACAGTACAACAACCAAAAAACCAAGTCCTGGTATTTTCTCAGGATTGCCACTGGGATCCAATTTAACCAGGTCCGGAACCAATACATGGAGCAAGTTCGGAAGGATCCCATCAATCAGGTTGAAAAGGGTAATGACCGTCCAGGCGGTGATCACGATGGGGGCCAAAATGACCATTCCCTGGAAAAAATAAGTGATGAGCCGGCCGAATTTGAAGGGTTTCATGAGCGGGTTTGAAGCAAATATAGTAGCAATTCGGGGGCAAAAATCGAGAAAATCGCCATGATTTCATAGAAAAACAGCCCAAAAACCATGTTTTATCCGCATTATGTACCGTTCAACATTTTTCCGGATAAAACTCAACGGAAACTTTTTTCACATTATAAGTTTCCATAGTTTTGCGGCGCGAAAAGGACATGGAAACAAAAGAACGCATCATCGAACAGGCCAAAAACCTCTTTTTGAAGCTGGGCATCCGCTCAGTTTCCATGGATGATATTTGTTCGCACCTGGCCATCTCCAAAAAAACACTCTACCAGCATGTGGCAGACAAGGATGAACTGGTGGACATGGTGCTACAGGGGCAGATATCCGGTATGCAGGCCGAAACCATGGATTGCTGTTTGCAGTCGGACAATGCCATACAAGAAGTCATCAAGACCATGGAAATGCTGGTCAAACATTTCACCAGCATGAACCCGGTGGTGCTGTTTGACCTTCAAAAGTTCCACCTCAGTGCCTTCAACAAATTAAAAGACCATAAATACCAGTTCACCCTGGAGATGATTTCCAACAACCTCAAAAGAGGCATAGCAGAAGGATTGTATCGGGCCGACATCCATGTGGACATCCTTTCCAGGTTCAGACTGGAATCCCTGGAAATCGCTTTCAATGTGGAAGTCTACCCTACCAATCGCTACAACCTCGTTGAAGTAAGCATTGCCATCATTGAAAATTTTCTTTACGGTGTTGCTACAGAAAAAGGATTTGCCCTCATCGAACAATATAAAAACAAGTCAAAAAACTGACATGCACAATAAACAAGTACACATGATACGTTGGTGTTTTATTTTATCTGGACTGCTCATGCTGCAGACATCGCAGCTTTCAGCTCAACAGAAATACAAGCTGTCTGCTCAAGAGGCAGTGGACCTTGCATTGAAGAATGTAACCGAACTGAAAAACCTGCAGATCGACCGCGAACTGCAGATCGCCAAAAACAGGGAGTACATTGGACAGGCCTTCCCACAGGTTAATGGTACTGTGTCCTCACAACATTTCTTCAGCATTCCGGTGACCCTGTTGCCAGACTTCATCTCCCCCTCCGTGTACCAGGTGCTGGTAGACAATGGTGTGAAAAACGGTGCGGGTAGCCCCATTACCAGACCCAACAATCCCCCTCAATTCTTTCCGGCCCAGTTTGGCGTACCCTGGCAGTCATCCGCCGGCGTCCAATTCCAGCAATTGCTTTTCCAACCAGACCTCTTCATTGCCATCTCTGCCAGAAAAAAGGCTGTAGACCTGACAGAAGCGAACATTCGCGTCATGGAAGACTCAGTGAAAAGCAACGTGATGCGCTCCTATTATAGCGTACTCATTGCAGAAAAGAGAATGAACTACCTCAAACAAAGCATCGTTCGGTTGAAAAAACTAAAAGATGATCAGGAGAAACTGTTCAAGAATGGATTTGCTGAACGGCTCGACATGGATAAAACACAGGTTGCCTTGAACAACCTGGTCACTTCCGCCAACCAAATAGAACAACTGGTGGGCATTGGAAAAGCCTCTCTCAAATTTGCAATGGCCATCGAACAGAAAGATACCCTGGAACTGAAAGACACCTTGTCGATGGACATGGTCAAAAAAGACATTCTGGACATTGCCAACTTCAAGTATGCAGACAGAAAAGAAATACAAATGCTCAATGTGGTGAAAGATCTTCAGGGATTGGATATCAGGCGCAACAAGTTGTCCTATATCCCCACGATTGCCACCTATTGGAATTACAGCAAGAATGCATTGGGACAATCTTTCAACCTGTTCAATTTTTCTGACAAATGGTTCAAGACTTCCGTCATGGGCATCAACATGAGCGTTCCCATCTTTGATGCGGGACAAAAAGCACAGAAGTTGAAACAGGCACGACTAAACCTTGAAAAAACAGACAATACCATCGAAAACCTTCAAAGGGCGATCGATCTGCAACTGAAAGCAGCTGGAACGATTTTGGGAAATGCATTGTCGAACCTGGACATTCAGGAGAGAAATGTTCAGCTGGCGGAAAAGGTCTACCAAACCACCAAGAAGAAATATGAACAGGGACTCGGATCCAGTTTTGAATTGCTCCAAACAGAGAGCGATCTAGAAATGGCTGAATCCAATTATTTTCAAGCACTCTATGATGCCATCAATGCAAGAATCTCTTACATGAGGGCATTGGGTAAAATTTAATTCACACAAAAGCACAAACCACTGATATGAAAAAGTTACTGATGATCTGCATGCTGTTCACCATGGCAGCCTGTTCAGGAAACCAAGAAGAGAACAAGGACCTTTCTGCCAAGAAGACCGAACTCGAAAAGCTGACCAAAGAGCGTGATGCCATCGCTGCTAAAATCACTGCGCTGGAAGAAGAGATCAAGAAAATGGACGGATCCGCAGGTGCTGAAAAATCCAAGTTAGTGGAAATCACCGCCATCGCCACACAGGATTTCGCCCACTACATTGAACTGCAAGGCAAGATCACCACAGAAAATGTCTACTATGTAACCCCTAGAGGGATGGGCGGACAAGTGAAATCAATTTTTGTCAAACCAGGCGACAATGTGAAAAAAGGACAACTGCTGATGAAACTGGAAGACGGAATTGTTCAGCAGAACATGAAACAGGTAGAGAGCCAGCTGGCCTTCGCCAAAAATATCTTCACCCGCCAGGAAAACCTTTGGAAAGAAGGCATCGGTACAGAAGTACAATATCTCTCAGCCAAGAACAATGTGGAAAGTCTGGAAAAACAAATCGCATTGGTGAAAGAGCAACTGAGCACAACATCAGTTGTGGCTGAAGTATCGGGCATTGTTGAAGCCGTGAACATCCGCGTAGGAGAAACCTTTGTAGGATCACCCATGGCCGGCATCACCATCGTCAACCCCAGCTCCATGAAGGCTGTAGTGGAAGTACCTGAAAATTATATTGCCAAGATCAGAAAGGGAATGCCAGTGGTGGTGACCGTTCCTGACATCAACGAATCTTTCAATTCTACCATCAACCTGATCAGTGAGACCATCAATGTGAGCTCAAGAAGTTTTACTGCCGAAAGCAAAGTGCCCAGCAAGTCTACCATCAAGCCCAACCAGGTTTCCATTGTGAAAATTCTGGATCATGCAGCGAAGAATGCCATCGTGGTTCCGGTCGAAACTGTTCAGGCAGACGAAAAAGGCAAATACGTTTATGTTTCTGTTTCGGAAAATGGAAAGATGGTTGCCAGAAAACGTCCTGTGACCATTGGCGAATTCTATGACGACAAGATCGAGGTCATGAGCGGACTGAACGCCGGTGAGCAACTGATCACCAAAGGCTACCAGGGGCTGTACGACGGTCAACGCATCAGCACCGGTAATTAATCCGAATCCTGCACCATCACAAACAAAGCATTATGGACAACGCTTCAAACAGCAATCCCATCTTCAAACTGCTGAAAAATCCCAAGACTTTTGGTCCAACCGACTGGGCCATCAAGAACAAGACAGCAGTATACCTGATCACCCTCATCATCAGCATTTGGGGCATTGGACTTTTTGTGTCCTTTCCCAAGGAACAGTTCCCCGATGTGGTGATCCCGAACATCTATGTTCAAACTGTCTATGTAGGCAACTCACCCAAAGAGATTGAAAGCCTCGTGACGCGCCCTATAGAAAAACAATTGAAGGGCATCACCGGTGTCAAGATCAACAAGATCACTTCCAACTCCCTGCAGGATTTCTCTGCCATCATCGTGGAGTTCAGTACTTCCGTAAAAACAGATGTGGCCCTACAGAAAATGCGGGATGCAGTTGATAAGGCCCGAAAAGACCTTCCCAACGATCTGACACAGGAGCCAGTAGTCCAGGAGATCTCACTCTCAGAACTTCCCATCATGGCGGTGAACGTGAGTGGCGACTATGATGCCGTGAAGCTGGGCGAATTTGCCGAACAATTGAAAGACAAGATTGAAGAACTCTCTGAAATCAGCAGGATCGACGTGATCGGTGCACCGGAAAGAGAGATCCAGATCAATGTGGATCGCTACAAAATGGAAGCGGCGAAAGTAGGGTTCAGTGATATTGAAGCAGCCATCCAACGCGAGAACGCAGACATATCCGGTGGTTTGCTGGAAGTAGGCGAACAGAAAAGATCATTGCGACTCAACGGTCAGTTCCACTCCTCTCTGGATTTGAACAACGTGATCGTTAAAAATATTTATGGTGCGCCGCTTTATCTGCGCGACCTGGCGCATATCACTGACACCATCAAGGAAAAAGAAAGCTATGCCCGCTTGAATGGGAAGAATGTCGTAACCCTGAGCATCATCAAGCGTTCCGGCGAAAACCTGATCAATGCATCAGAAAAAATCAACGCCTTGGTGAAGGAGATGCAAAAAGATGTTTTCCCCAAGGACCTGAACATCAACATCACCGGTGACCTTAGCATCAAAGCCTCTGCAGCATTTGAAGAACTGGTCAACTCCATTGTGATCGGCTTCATCCTTGTGATGATCATCCTCATGTTCTTCATGGGAGTCACCAATTCATTCTTTGTGGCCTTGTCGGTTCCCCTCAGCATGTTCCTGGCCTTTATCTTCCTGCCCACAGCGGATTTCATTGTGGGATCTAATGTAACCCTCAACTTCATCGTTCTCTTTGCCCTCCTCTTTGGATTGGGTATCGTGGTGGATGATGCGATCGTGGTGATTGAAAACACTCATAGGATATTCGTCCAAGGCAAAGGAAAGATCAGTGCTGTCGATGCAGCGAGATATGCAGCCGGTGAAGTATTCATTCCGGTACTGGCAGGTACGCTGACCACGCTTGCGCCATTCATCCCATTGTTGTTCTGGCCAGGTATCATCGGTAAGTTCATGATCTACCTCCCCACGATGTTGATCTTTACGCTGACTGCATCCCTCATCGTTGCCTATATCATGAACCCTGTGTTTGCCGTGGATTTCATGGCACACGAGGAACATGGAGAAAAGAAAAAATCAAATGTTTTCAGGAAACCCCTGTTCTGGATCTTTGTATCCGTGGGTGTTCTTTTTGACCTGGGTGGATATGGAGGCGGCAGCGAATCATTCCGCTTCATTGGCAACCTGCTGCTGTTCTTTGCCGGACTCATGGTATTGAATGCCTATGTGCTGACCGATGCCATCAGGGTTTTCCAGGA
>JACCDP010071607.1_pt1 | contig 22885 bp, 25 predicted proteins | sample 7445841 | NCBI WGS metagenome assembly JACCDP01 (sample SAMN15323441, study PRJNA562643) | freshwater metagenome | isolation source: river surface water | place: USA:Blue River Watershed | collected 2017-08-17
CCTTCAAACTACATCGCCCTGTGCCCATGCCGGCAATGCGAATGCTTGGCCGATCCAGGGACACACAAATGCGCTTGCTTGGAACACGTCGATGCCCTATTCCCCAGCTGGCCATCCCCTCACCAGCCCCAACCAAGCCATCAACCCGGTGGCCACCTTGGTCATGTCGGCAGACTTCGCCGCCGCACTTGCCAAAGCCCTGGCAGCGGCTTCCAAACCACTCAAGAATTTGCGCTGAGAAATTAAATCTTGCGAAATGCATTCTTTTTCTTAAAATGCATGCACTTTCTGATTTCAACAAGGGTGTAGCCATGGCCATGCTGACCGTTCGCAATCTCCCAGACGATGTTCACCGCGCACTGCGTCTGCAAGCCGCACGCCACGGTCAAAGCACCGAGGCCGAAGTTCGCCAAATACTGGCCCATGCGGTCAACCCTCCAAACCGAGTCAAGATGGGAGATGCCATGTCTGCATTGGGTCAGCAAATGGGCTTAACCAATGAAGACGTCGAAGCTTTGGAGGAAATTCGACCACGAATAGCCGCCGAACCTATGCGTTTCGAATGATCTTGCTCGACACCAATGTGGTTTCAGAAGCCATGAAACCTTTGCCCCATAGCCAGGTTTTGGGTTGGCTGAATATGCAAGCCGCTGAAACTTTGTTTGTGTCTTCCATCACGTTCGCTGAATTGTTGTTTGGTGTTGCCGCAATGCCTCAAGGACAACGCAAACTGAGACTAGAAGAGACCGTGGATGGACTTGCAGACATCTACAAAGGACGAATCTTGGGCTTTGACTTGGACACGGCCAAGACCTACGCTCGACTCGCCGCTCTGGCTAAATCCAAAGGCCAAGGTTTTTCGACTGCAGATGGCTACATCGCCGCCATCGCGGCATCCAAGCGCATGATCGTGGCCACTCGAGACACAGCACCTTTTGCGGCTGTGGGTTTAGAGGTGATCAACCCTTGGCTTGCTTGACCTTGCCCGCGCTTCCTCCTGCAACCTCAACACCCGTCTCTGCACCTTGCCCGTGGTCGTCATGGGCAAAGCATCGATGAATTCAATCTCTTTCGGGTATTCATAGGGCGCAAGCAGCCCGCGCACATGCTGTTGCAACTCAGTCACCAAATCATCTGATGCGGCAAAGCCCGCTGCCAACACCACATAAGCCTTCACCACGTTGCCGCGTTCGGCGTCGGGCTTGGGCACCACCGCAGCGTTGGCCACAGCGGGGTGTTTGACCAAACAATTTTCAATTTCGCTGGGCCCGATGCGGTAGCCCGCCGACTTGAACACATCGTCGGCGCGGCCTTGGTACCAGAGGTAACCGTCGGCGTCGCGCGTGGCCAGGTCGCCGGTGCGGCACCAATCGCCGGTGAACTTGTGGGCGGTCGCCTCGGGCTGACACCAGTAGCCGAGGAAAAAAATCGGGTCGGGGTCGCCATGCGCATCACAGCGGTGCAAGGCCACGTCGCCGGGCACGCCAACGGCGCATTCATGGCCATCCTCATCGATCACCGCCACCCGGTGCCCTGGGTAGGCACGGCCCATGCTGCCGGGCTTGGCTGGCCAACCCACGCCGCTGCTTGTTTCACCATTCATGGCGCAATTGCCAACGATGTAGTTCACCTCGGTTTGGCCAAACATCTCGTTGACCGTCACGCCCAGCTCTTGTTGGCAGTAGTTGAAAACAGCGTCGCCCACGGCCTCACCAGCGCTCATGATGGCTTGCAGGTCAAGTTGAAAGCGTGTGCTCGGATGGGGGTACGCCTTCATCATGGCCTTCAATGCGGTTGGAAATAAAAACGTGTGGGTGACGCGGTGTTGCTGCATCAAGTTGAAAGCCAAATCGGCTGAAAAACGCCCTTGCCAAGCAACGATGGGCCGCCCGAAATACAGGCTGGGCAACAAGGCGTCCATCAGGCCGCCGGTCCAGGTCCAATCGGCGGGGGACCACATCACGGCGTGGCTGCCCAAGGGCAATTCGTTGTCATCCGCTGGCGAGGGGCCACTGGGCGCAAAACCAAACCAGTTTTGGCTGCACACAAAGCCCGTGAGGTTGCCAATCAAAGCGCGGTGCGGAATGAGGGCACCCTTGGGCGGACCGGTGGTGCCGCTGGTGTAAATCAGCACCGCTGGGTCGCTCGCCAAGGTGTCGGCCATGGGCCAGGGTTTGGCCTGCATGTGCCAGGGCATGTCGTCCACGTTCAACAGGGTTTGCAACTCGGGGCAGTCGGCTTGCAAGGCTTGCACCGTGGATGCCGAAGCGTGGTCGACCACGGCCAACACGGCTTGCGCATCTTGCAAGCGAAACAACAACGCCTCGGGGCCAAAGAGCTGCGACAAGGGCATGACCACCGCGCCCATTTGCCAAAGTGCCATGAAGGCCACCGCGGTTTCAAAGCGCTGGGGCAGCACCACGGCCACGCGGTCACCGCGCTGCACGCCCAACGCGGCCAATTGCTGGCTCATGGCGTTCGCTGCGGCTTGCAATTGGGCAAAGCTGTGCTCTGTTGCGGGGGCATCGGTTTGGTGGCTGATGACGGCCAGGCGTTGACCGTTGTCGTGGGTGGCCCAACGCTTGGCACACAGCTGCGCGATGTTCATTTGACGCGGCACCTGCCAGCGAAACTGCTGCAGCATGGTGCGGTGGTGGTCTAGAGCCTGAGGCTTCATGCGAGACGTCCTTATGATCGACGGAATGTACCAAGCTCAACGCCAGCCCCTCAGCCGTTTTATTCCCCTGCGCCACCTTCAATACCATGTGCGCGAATGGGGCAGCCCCCAAGCCCATCAACCCACACTGTTCATGGTGCATGGCTGGATGGATGTGGGCGCATCGTTTCAATTTGTCATTGACGCCATGGCGCAAGACCGCCACATCGTGGTGCCCGATTGGCGCGGCTATGGCCTGACCCACCCCGGCGAGGTGGACAATTTTTGGTTTCCCGACTACCTGGCCGACCTGGATGCGCTGATCGACCATTTCCAAGTGGCGGGTGAAATTGACCTGCTCGGCCACAGCATGGGCGGCAACGTGGTGATGCAATACGCCGGTATTCGGCCCACGCGGATTCGCCGTCTCATCAACCTCGAAGGCTTTGGTTTGGCAGCGACACAGCCCTCGCAAGCACCCACCCGCTATGCCCAATGGATGGATGAAATGAAGGCACTGCGCGTGGGTGAGAAAGCCCTGCGCAGCTACCCCAGTGCCGAGGCGGTGGCCGAGCGATTGATGAAAACCAATCCGCGCTTGGACACGCACAAAGCCGCATGGTTGGCCCAGCATTGGGCCCGTGCCAACGCCCAAGGCGAATGGGAGATCTTGGGGCACCCAGCGCACAAAATCACCAACGCCAACTTGTTTCGGGTAGAAGAAATTTTGGCGATGTACGAGCGCATCACAGCACCCGTGCTGAATGTGGAAGCCAGCGACAACAGTTTGGACACCTGGTGGAAAGGCCGCTTCACTTTGGCCGAGTACCACCAGCGCATTCGTTCGGTGAAAGACCTGCGCACTGTGGTGATCGACAACGCCGGTCACATGATGCACCACGACCAACCCGCCGTGTTGGCGCAGCACATCGAAGCGTTTCTAAACCAACCATGACGCAAACCGATGTGCTGATCATCGGTGCGGGCGCAGCCGGTTTGTTTTGTGCTGGGGTGGCGGCGCAACAAGGCTTGCAGGTGCTGCTCTTGGACCACAGCCCCAAAGTGGCCGAAAAAATCCGCATCTCGGGGGGTGGGCGCGCCAACTTCACCAACAAAGACATCGACCCGCGCGCGCCGCACAAGCATTTTTTGGGTGAGAACCCGCAGTTCGCCCGCAGCGCCTTGAGCCGTTACACCGCTGCCGATTTCACGTCGCTCATGCACAAGCACGGCATCGCTTTCCACGAAAAACACAAAGGCCAGTTGTTTTGCGACCGCAGCGCGCAAGACCTGATCGACCTGTTGTTGCGCGAATGCGAAGCCGGTGCCATGGGTGGTGCGGTCACGCGTTGGCAGCCTTGTGGTTTGCAAAGCTTGCAGTTCAGCGATGGCGCGGCCCACGCTTACACCGCGCAAACCAGCCAAGGTGAGGTGCAAGCCAAGGCCGTGGTGGTGGCCACCGGCGGTTTGTCCATCCCCAAAATTGGCGCCACCGATTTGGGGTTTCGCTTGGCCCAGCAGTTTGGTTTGAAGGTGGTGACGCCGCGCCCAGCCCTCGTCCCCCTCACGTTCAGCGCCGCCGATTGGCAGCCTTTCGCGGCTTTGGCCGGTTTGTCGCTGCCGGTGGACATCAGCACAGGCATCGGCAAGCAACGCCCGGTGTTTGAGGAAGATTTGCTGTTCACGCACCGGGGTTTGTCAGGGCCGGCGGTGCTGCAAATTTCAAGTTATTGGCAGCCGGGCACGACCATTTCGCTGAATTTATTGCCCCAAACCAACCTGGACGCGGCCTTGCTGGCCGCCAAGCAGCAGTCCAAAAAGCAGTTGGCCAATGCCTTGACCACCTGGCTGCCGCAGCGCTTGGCCGACACTTGGGTGGCCCAAAACAGCGCTTGGCAACGCGCCCTGCCCGACACGCCCGACAAAGCCTTGCACCAACTGGCGCAGGCTTTGAGTCAGTGGACACTCACGCCAGCAGGCACCGAGAGCTATGCCAAAGCCGAGGTCACCGCTGGCGGCGTGGACACCCGCGAGCTGTCCCAGCAGAGCTTGGAATCGCGCCAGCCGGGCCTGTATTTCATAGGGGAAGTGGTCGATATCACCGGCTGGCTGGGCGGCTACAACTTCCAATGGGCCTGGTCCAGCGCCCATGCCTGTGCCACGGCTTTGGCCCAGAAACTTAAAACGCTATAATTTCGAGCTTGATTACGGCCACCCCCCGACAGCCACAACCCGTTGGGAACCACCGCCGCCACGGTTTTGAAGTCCGATCTTCTTCTTTTCCAAGGTGTGCACATTTTGAAAATTGTTGTCAATGACCACCATCCGTGTAAAAGAAAACGAACCCTTTGACGTGGCCCTGCGCCGCTTCAAGCGCACCATCGAAAAATTGGGCTTGCTCACCGACTTGCGCGCCCGCGAGTTCTACGAGAAACCCACTGCCGAGCGCAAACGCAAAAAAGCAGCTGCCGTCAAACGCCACTACAAGCGCGTTCGCAGCATGCAGTTGCCCAAAAAACTGTACTGATCCAGACACAAGCATTGGCTTGATCAGGCTCGCCCGGCACGTCCGCGCGGGCCTTTTTACTTTAGGAGCACAGCCATGGCGCTGAAAGACCAAATCACCGAAGACATGAAGACCGCCATGCGCGCCAAAGACAGCGTGCGTTTGGGCACCATCCGCTTGCTGCAAGCGGCCATGAAGCAAAAAGAAGTGGACGAGCGCATCGAACTCGATGATGTGGCGGTGATTGCCATCGTCGACAAGCTGATCAAGCAACGCAAGGACTCGGTCGCGGCCTTCATCAGCGCTCAGCGCCAAGACCTGGCCGATGTGGAAACCGCTGAAATTGGCGTGCTCGAGGTGTACTTGCCAAAGCGGTTGAGCGCCGAAGAAATCCAAGCTGAAGTGGCTGCCATCGTGGCCGAGGTGGGCGCAGCAGGCCCTGGCGACATGGGCAAGGTGATGGGTGCAGTGAAAACCCGTTTGGCTGGCAAAGCCGACATGGGCTTGGTCAGTGCGGCTGTGAAAGCTGCTTTGGCTGGTTGAACGAGCCGCTATCCTTGGGCGGCTGTTGTCATCAGGCCCTCCCCCTGTCGTAGCGGATGCCTCAACACCACGCGCCGTAGCGGCGGGTTTCCCAATCGGTCACGGCGGCCTGCCACTCCAGCCACTCCTGCTGCTTGACCGCTTCATAGACTGCACAAAAAGCCGATCCCATGGCCTGGCGCAAGGCTGGGTCATGGCCAAAGGCTTGCAGCGCTTGGCCCAAATCGGCGGGCAAGCGGCGCAATTGATGCTGCTGTTGCCGGACCACGGGCATCTCGTACAAATCTTCGTCCATCGGTGCGGGTGGCGTCAGGGCCCCGTCGATGCCCAACAGACCCGCACTCAGCGTGGCCGCCAAAGCAGCATAGACATTGGCACTGGGGTCGGGCAAGCGCCACTCCACCCGTCCTGCCACGCTGCGCACCAAAGCGGTTCGGTTGTTGTCGCCCCAGGCGATCAGGTTGGGCGACCAGGTGGTGCCCGACTGAGAATGCGTGGCCGCCAAGCGCTTGTAGCTGTTGACGCTGGGGGCGCAAACCGCCGCCAACGCAGGTGCATGGTGCAGCAAGCCAGCGACAAATTGACGGCCCTGCGCCGACAAACCATGCGGGTCGGTGGCCTCTGACAACACGGCGCGTCCCTGGGCATCGGTGATGGAAAGATGAAAGTGCAGTCCGCTGCCAGGGGCATGGGCCAAAGGTTTGGGCATGCCTGAATAAACCATGCCGTGTTGCTCGGTCACGGCTTGGGCGGTCATCTTGAACAGCATGTAACGGTCGGCGGCGGCCAGCATCTCGTCAAAGCCATAGTTCACTTCCCACTGGCCGTTGGCATCTTCGTGGTCGATTTGCAGCAGATGAAAATCCAGTGCCAGCAGTTGGCTGCGCAGGCTTTCTAGCCAAGCGGCTTGGCGTTGCATCACCGCCAAGTCATAGGACGGCTTGGCCTGCACATCGGTGGGGTCGGCGGGCTTCAAACCACCAGCCAGCTGCTTGTCAAACACAAAAAACTCGGGCTCGATGCCCACCCAAGCGGTCCATCCGCGCGCCTTCAAACCACCCAAGACCGTGGCCAACATTTGACGAGAACAGGTGTTGAGCGCCTGCCCACCGGCATAGCCGCTGCACACCGCACGCGCCACACCGGGCCACCAAGGCAGGGCTTGCAGACTGGGCGCTTCGATGCGCCCAAAGTATTCCGAGCATGGCCCCGTGCGCGGCAAACCTGTGCCCCAAATCGACGGACCGCTGAAACCCGCGCCTTCTTCGATGAGTTGCTGCACATGGGTCAAAGGCACCAATTTGCCTCGGGCTTGACCCAAGATGTCGGTGAACTGCGCCAGCACCGAGTGCACGCCTTGGGCGCGCAGTTGTTGCAAGCGTTCTTCCAATGAAAAAAGAGGGTTAGACATGGTTTGCATCGGTTTTGAACGCTGCCATTGTGCCCTTGAAAACAGTGCTTCTGATTCTGCCTAAAATCGCCCGACCCATGCTCTTTCGCCCGCGCCCTCATTCAACCACTTGACCCAGGCCCTATCGTGACCGACAACGCCACATTCCTGCGCATTGATCACATCACCAAGCGCTTTGGTGAGACCACCGCCGTCAACGACATCAGCTTGGACATTGCGCGTGGCGAAATCTTCGCCCTGCTCGGCTCTTCGGGCTGCGGTAAATCGACCTTGCTGCGGGTGCTCTCTGGCTTTGAGACGCCCAGCAGTGGCCGGGTTTGGTTGGGCGGTCAAGACGTGACCGATTTACCGCCCAATGAGCGACCCATGAACATGATGTTCCAGTCGTACGCATTGTTTCCGCACATGAATGTGTGGGAGAACGTGGCTTTTGGCTTGAAGCGCGATGGGGTGGGCAAAGCCGAAATCGCCCAACGTGTCGAAGCCATGCTGCAACTGGTGCAATTGCAAAACTTTGCCAAGCGCAACCCGCATCAACTGTCTGGCGGACAACAGCAACGCGTGGCTTTGGCACGCAGCTTGGTCAAACGTCCGCAGTTGCTGCTGCTGGACGAACCCTTGGGTGCGCTGGACAAAAAACTGCGTGAGCAAACCCAGGTGGAGTTGGTCAACATCATCAAGCAAGTGGGCGTGACCTGTGTCATGGTGACCCATGACCAGGACGAGGCCATGACCATGGCCGACCGCATCGCTGTCATGAGTGAAGGGCGGTTGTTGCAAGTGGGCTCACCCAGTGAGGTTTACGAGTACCCCAACTGCCGCTTTGTCGCTGACTTTGTCGGCAATGTGAATTTGTTCGACGGTGAATTGACCGAGGACCAACCAGACCATGCAGAAATCAGCAGCGATGCGTGTCGTTTCCGTATCGGGCACGGCATCTCTGGGCACCTGGGCATGGCCGTCACCGTGGCCTTGCGCCCTGAAAAAATCAACCTGTCCTTGAGCCCTGTGGCTAGTGATGTGAACACCGTGTCGTGTGAAGTGCAGAGCTTGTCCTACTTTGGCAGTTACACCAGTTATGCATTGAAGATGCGGGACGGACGGACCATGCAAGCGTGGGTGACCAATGCGGATCGGCACCAAGACCCGATCGAGATGGGCCAACAACTTTGGGCCCATTGGCAAGACAACGCCATGGTGGTGCTGACCCAATGAATCGCCACTGTGGTGCCCACGGTCTGACGATGCGCTGAGGCGCTCAGCCCCCAGGCCTGGTGCTCAGGCGCCCGCCACCTTCATGCGGTTGATCAGCACCGAGCCCACGGTTTTGGCGCCGTAGTTGTAGGTGTCAGCGCCCACCGCTTGGATGCCCATCAGCATGTCTTTGAGGTTGCCCGCGATGGTGATTTCTTGCACAGGAAAAGCAATCTCGCCTTGCTCCACCCAAAAGCCACTGGCCCCGCGTGAGTAGTCGCCGGTGACGTAGTTCACGCCCTGCCCCATCAGTTCAATGACAAACAAACCGGTGCCGAGTTTTTTCAGCATGGCTTTCAAGTCGTCATGGGCCTGCGTGAGTTTGGAGCTGAGCACCAGGTTGTGCGAACCGCCTGCGTTGCCGGTGGTGCGCATGCCGAGCTTGCGGGCCGAGTAGCTGCTGAGGAAGTAGCCTTCCACCTCACCATCGCGAATGACCTGACGAGCTTGGGTTTTGACGCCCTCTTCGTCGAATGCCGAGCTGCCTTTGCCGCGCATGACAAACGGATCTTCATGGACTTGGATGTGCTTGGGCAGCACTTGGGTGCCCAAGGAATCCAGCAAAAAACTGCTTTTGCGGTAGAGCGCACCGCCACTCAAAGCGTGCACCAAGCCCCCTAACAAACCCGCCGCCAAGGGCGACTCGAACAAGACGGGGCAACTGGTGGTGGGGATTTTGCGGCCATGCAAACGGCTCAGGGCGCGTTCGGCAGCGTAGCGGCCTACGGCTTCAGGCGAGGCCAATTCATTGGCGTGGCGCATCGAGCTGTACCAGTGGTCGCGCTGCATGTCGTCGCCTTTCCCAGCGATGGGCGCGACAGAAATGCTGTGGCGTGAACTGGCGTAGCCGCCACGAAAGCCATGCGTGTGGGCGCTGAAGAAATGGCTTTGCTGCGCCGACACCGCCGCGCCTTCGCTGTTGGTGATGCGCTTGTCCACACCCATGGCGGCCGCTTCGCAGCGCAAAGCAATGTCAGCGGCTTGTTCGCTGGTGATGCTCCAAGGGTGGAACAAATCGAGATCGCGTTGTTGGTGGGCAATCAAATCAGCATCCGGCAAGCCGGCCATCGGGTCTTCGGCGGTGAAGCGTGCGATGTCGTAGGCGGCTTGCACGGTGCGTTCAATCGCTGCTTGCGAAAAATCAGAGGTGCTGGCACTGCCGCGGCGGTTGCCCAAATACACCGACACACCCAAGGATTTGTCGCGGTTGCGTTCGACGTTTTCCAACTCACCTTTGCGCACCGAGACGCTCAACCCGGTGCCTTCAGAGGCTTCGGCGGCGGCGTTGGTGGCACCGATTTTTTTGGCGTGGGCCAAAGCACTGTCGACCAAGGCTTCAAATTGGGCGCGGCTGTTGCTGAAACCTGGCAAGGCGGCGGACGAGGATGCGGGGGCGTGAACGGTGTGGGTCATATCGACGGCTATGATACTTGGGCCCCTATAACCACACACCATGTCCCGCAAACCCACCAAAGGCTATTACGTCAAAGGTCATTTTGTTGCCGAAGGCAGCGATCTCGATCTGGAGCTCAAGCGCGAGCAAAAAGGCCAGGATTTATCCAGCAAAACCGACTTGAAGCGCGAGAGCACCGAGTTGCAAAAGCTGGGCGAGGATTTGCTGGAACTGCGCCAAGACGCCATGTTGCAACTGGTGGCGCAAGAACACGTGCCCGAAGCTTTGCATGAAGCCATCCGCGAAGCGAAAAAAATCACCAACTTCGAAGGCAAGCGCCGTCAAATGCAGTTTGTGGGCAAGCTGATGCGCAAGCTGGATGACGACCAGGTGCAAGCCATTCGCGCGGCACTGGATGTGCAACACAACGGCAGTGCCGAAGAAACCTTGGCATTGCACATGGCCGAGCATTGGCGCGACCGTTTGTTGCAAGACGACGCCGCCTTGGCCGAGTGGCTCAACGCCCACCCCGACACCGACAGCCAGCAACTGCGTGCCTTGGTGCGCCAAGCCCGCAAAGACGGCCTGCCCGACAAAACCGCTGTGTCCCATGGGCAGTTTCCTCGCCAAGGACGGGCTTACCGGGATATTTTCAAACTCGTGCGTGACCATTTGAACGCCTCAGCTGAAACCGCCAAACCATGACCATGATTCTTGACACGGTGCGCATTGGCATCGTTTCCATCAGCGACCGCGCCTCCAGTGGCACCTACGAAGACAAAGGCTTGCCCGCCCTGCGTGAATGGCTGGGCCAAGCGCTGCAAAACCCGCTGGAGTTCGAGCCGCGCTTGATCCCCGATGAACAAGCCCTGATCAGCCAAACCTTGGTGGAACTGGTGGAGGCGGGTTGCCATTTGGTGCTGACCACCGGTGGCACGGGCCCTGCCAAACGCGATGTGACGCCAGAGGCCACGTTGGCCGTGGCCGACAAAGAAATGCCCGGTTTTGGCGAGCAAATGCGGCAAATCAGTTTGCGCTTTGTGCCCACTGCGATTTTGTCCCGGCAAGTGGCCGTGATTCGCGGCGAATCGCTCATCATCAATTTGCCCGGTCAACCCAAGTCCATCACCGAAACCCTGGGCGGTTTGAAGTCGCCTGAGGGCCAGGTGTTGGTGGATGGGATTTTTGCTGCCGTGCCTTATTGCATCGACCTGATTGGCGGCCCTTACATGCAAACCAATGAGGCGTTTTGCAAAGCCTTTCGTCCCAAGTCAGCCATTCGTCCAGTGGCCTGAACCACGCTGATGGTCGCTGGCTGAACGAAGGAAGCCAAGCCAATGGCTCAGTCCTTCTTGTGTTTGAGCGCGGCTATGCTGTTATCGAAGAACAAGTCTTGAAAATACAGCCGAAATGGCTGCGACTTGGACGATTGGGAAGACGGGAGGCTCTTCTTGGGCTCCCCATCATCGAGCACAGCTTGCTGGGGTGAAAACTTGAGATTCAAAAAAACGTAGTGCTCGATCGACTTGAGAAACATCAAGAAGTTCGGCACCCGAAGTTGTTTCGGGTCCTCACAGGCAAAACGCCAATGCTCATAATGCTCGTTCGGTTGCAGCAATGCCAACTTGAACTCGAAGTTGTCAATCAACAAGCCGTACTGCTCCACGCTGAAAGACAGCTCACCCAAATAGGTGTCTTCCTCATGGCGTTGCACCATCAAATGGTGCGGATAAAGCTTGATGAAATTTTCCACGGACCCAATGTTCCAAAACCAAAACCAGCATTTGAACCGCTAAAACCTGCTCAATCGATCAGTTTGTTCAGTTTTTCAATTTCTAAATGGGCAGATTTTGCCGCTAAATGGGGCTTGCAATCGTCGGCATGGGCTGTGCCAGCCGCTAGTTTTTCAAGCGCTTGCCAAAGCATGGCGATTTGTTTGTCTTGCTCGGCCGCATAGTCGATCAGGCCACGCATGGCCTGGCTCAAGGGATCGTCGTTTTGCGTGACGCCATAAGCGGAGAAGCCCATTTTGGAAGCCACTTCTTCACGCACCGCATCGGATTGGGCTTCGATGATGCGTGCCGGGTTGCCAACCGCTGTGGCACCTGCGGGCACGGGTTTGGTCACCACCGCATTGCTGCCCACTTTCGCACCATCGCCCACGGTGAAACCGCCCAAGACCTTGGCGCCCGCGCCGACCACCACGTTTTTGCCCAGAGTGGGGTGGCGTTTGGTGCCTTTGTAGAGCGATGTGCCGCCCAGGGTGACGCCTTGGTAGATCGTGCAGCCGTCGCCAATTTCAGCGGTTTCACCCACCACCACGCCCATGGCATGGTCGAAAAACACGCGCTCGCCAATGACGGCCGCCGGATGGATTTCAATGCCGGTGAAAAACCGTGACACATGGGAAATGAAGCGGCCCAGCCAATAAAACCCAGCCTGCCAGCAAGCGTGTGCCATGCGGTGAAACAACAGCGCATGCAAGCCGGGGTAGCAGGTGAGGACTTCCAACCATCCGCGGGCAGCAGGGTCACGATCGAGGATGGTTTGCGCATCAGCGCGAATTCTTGAAAACATGCAAAGAGTCTAACTTTTTCCCTTGGCCGACTGGCTCATGGCCTTGGCAATCCCGCGCAGGATGTGGACTTCTTCCTCGGACAGGTCGGCGCGGTTGAACAACTGGTTCAGGCGTGGCATGAGTTTTTTCGGCGCGGCCGGGTCGAGAAAACCGATGTCCACCAAGGACTCTTCCCAGTGCTGCAACATGCCCGCCACTTGTGCCGCATCCGCATGACTGGGCGTTGAAGTGGCTTCTTGAACGGCATAGCCGCCCAAGGCCAATCGCCATTCATAGGCCACCACCTGCACCGCGCTGGCCAGGTTCAATGAGCCAAAACCCGGGTCGGTGGGAATACTCAGGGCCACGTGGCAACGGTAAACGTCCTCGTTTTTCATGCCAAAGCGCTCGGAGCCAAACAAAAACGCCATGCCACCTTCGCCTTGGGGGTTGGGCAAGGTGGCGAAATGTTCTCTGGGCGAGCGTGTGGGCGGGCCAAAGTCGCGCGGCGTCATCGCCGTGGCACACAGGTGGGTGATGCCGTCCAAGGCTTCATTCAGGGTGGCCACGATGCGGGCCTTTTCCAGCACATTCAAGGCGCCGCTGGCACGCTGAATGGTCTCCTCGCGCCGCAGCACGTTGGACCATCGCGGGGCCACCAAGACCAAGTCGTCAAAGCCCATCACCCGCATGGCGCGGGCGGTGGCGCCAACATTGCCGGCGTGGCTGGTTTCGATCAGGATGAAGCGGGTGTGCATGGGTCTAAAATAGCCGATTGTCGCCGCCCGTCTTACCGGGCGCATTTTTTGGACTCCCCACGCCTACTTTGGTGCGCGCCTCAACGGCCGCCACCCCTGCCCATGAATCTTGCTTCCTCTTCTTCCATCCACCCCATGCTGAATGTCGCCATCAAGGCGGCGCGCGCGGCAGGGGTCATCATCAACCGGGCCGCGCTGGACGTGGAATCGGTGCGGGTCTCCCAAAAAATGGCCAACGATTTCGTCACCGAAGTCGACCACGCCAGTGAAAACATCATCATCGACACCCTGCTGACCGCCTACCCCGATCATGGGATCTTGGCCGAGGAATCGGGCCAGACACGCGGCAACCCCAACGCTGAAAACATTTGGATCATCGATCCGCTGGACGGCACCACGAATTTCATCCATGGTTTTCCGTTTTACTGCGTCAGCATCGCGTTGCAAAGCCGAGGACGCCTAGAGCAAGCCGTGGTGTTCGACCCCACCCGCAACGACTTGTTCACCTCCACCCGTGGCCGTGGCGCGTTTTTGAACGACCGCCGTTTGCGCGTGAGCAAGCGCACCCGCTTGGAAGAATGCCTGATCAGCACTGGCTTTCCGTTTCGCCCCGAAGACGACTACTCGGCTTATCTGAAGGTGATGGCCGACATGATGAAACGCACGGCCGGCCTGCGCCGCCCCGGTGCCGCAGCACTCGATTTGGCCTATGTGGCCGCCGGGTTTGCCGATGGTTTTTTTGAAACCGGCCTGCAACCCTGGGACATGGCGGCCGGCAGTTTGCTCATCACCGAAGCCGGTGGCTTGGTGGGCAATTTCAGCGGCGACGCCGACTACCTGCACCAGCGCGAATGCATGGCTGCCAACCCCAAGGTGTATGCGCAAATGGTGGGCCTGCTCAAGCCTTATTCCAAATTTGCCAGCGTCGAAGAAAAACGCGCCGTCAGCGAATCCCTGAAAACCTTGCGCGTTTCAGCCCCTGAAGAAGGCGGCGCATAAGCCGATCGTCGTGCTGTGACCATGGCCGATTTGTCGCAACACACCCCCATGATCGCCCAGTACCTGGGCCTCAAAGCGGACTTCCCCCACACCTTGCTGTTCTACCGCATGGGGGATTTTTACGAGCTGTTTTTTGAAGACGCTGAAAAAGCCGCGCGCTTGATGGACATCACGCTCACCCAGCGCGGGCAATCCGCTGGGCAACCGGTGGTGATGGCCGGTGTGCCGTTTCATGCGGTGGACAACTACCTCGCCAAGCTGATCAAGCTGGGCGAATCGGTGGCGATTTGCGAGCAAGTGGGTGAAGTCGGCGGCAAGGGGCCAGTGGAGCGCAAAGTGGTGCGGGTGGTGACGCCTGGCACGCTGACCGACGCCGAACTCTTGAACGACAAGACCGAAGCCTATGTGCTGGCCGTGCACGCCAGCGAGCGCGCTGGCAAACCGCAAGGCTGCGGCTTGGCTTGGTTGAGCGTGACCGAAGGCGAGCTGCGCTTGGCCGAATGCGCCGCCGATGAACTGCCCGCTTGGGTGGCGCGCATCGCACCCAGCGAAGTGATTTTCAGCAGCGAGTTGCCTGCGCATTTGCGCCCGCTTTTGAACCACGCGCCCGTGAAAAGCGAGCGCCCCGCTTGGGAGTTTGACAGCGGTTTGGGCCAACGCAAACTGCTCGCGCAATTGCAGGCCGCCAGCTTGACTGCATGGCAAGCGCAAGACTTGGTTCAAGCGCACGCAGCAGCATCTGCCCTGCTGGCCTATGCCGAACACACGCAAGGGCGCAGCCTCTCACATGTGCAAAAGGTGCGGGTGGAGCGCAACGAAGAACGCATCGACCTGCCCGCCACCACGCGGCGCAACTTGGAACTCACCCAAACTTTGCGCGGTGAAGACAGCCCCACCTTGTTTTCTTTGCTCGACACCTGCATGACCGGCATGGGCAGCCGTCTCTTGAAACGTTGGCTCTTAGAGCCGCCACGCGAACGCAGCTTGGCGCAACAGCGTTTGGACGCCATCGCTGCTTTGCAAGGCGAACACGGCGCTGGGGTGTGGCGCGAATTGCGCACAGCCCTCAAAGGTTTGGGCGATGTGCAGCGCATCAGCGCGCGCATGGCCTTGCGCCAAGTACGGCCACGCGAACTGGTGGCCTTGGGTGCGGCCTTGGAGCGCGCCAGCGCCCTACCCGCTTTGCTCAAGCCAGCCTTGCAAACACCGTGGCTCAACACCTTGTCAGCCTCTTTGCTCGCCCCGCCAGCATGCGCGGCCTTGCTCAAAGCCGCTTTGCTGCCCGAGCCCTCGGCCATGGTGCGCGATGGCAACGTCATCAACCATGGTTTTGACGCCGAGCTGGATGAGTTGCGCGGCATACAAAACAACGGTGACGAATTTTTATTGGCCTTGGAAGCACGCGAACGCGAGCGTACCGGCATTGCCAACCTCAAGGTGCAGTTCAACCGGGTGCATGGTTTTTACATCGAGGTCACGCAAGGTCAACTGGACCGTGTGCCTGACGACTACCGCCGCCGTCAAACCTTGAAGAATGCTGAGCGCTTCATCACGCCCGAGCTGAAGGCTTTTGAAGACAAGGCTTTGTCGGCGCAAGACCGCGCCCTGGCGCGTGAAAAATTGCTGTACGAACAATTGCTCGACAGCCTGCAAAGCTTTGTGCCGGCCTTGGGACAAGTGGCCTGGGGTTTGTCCACCTTGGATGTGTTGGCCACTTTGAGCGAGCGCGCTTTGACCCTGAATTGGTGCGCCCCCGAGTTGGTGAGCACGCCGGGCATCAGCATCACGCAAGGGCGGCATCCGGTGGTCGAGTCGCGCTTGGGCGAAACCGGTGGCAGCTTCATTGCCAACGACACGCAACTCGGGCCGTCACAGCGCATGCAAATCATCACCGGCCCGAACATGGGCGGCAAGTCCACCTACATGCGGCAAGTAGCGCTCATCGTGCTGCTGGCCAGCATCGGCAGCCATGTGCCGGCCACGGCTTGCAGGCTGGGACCGATTGATGCCATCCACACCCGCATTGGTGCGGCGGATGACTTGGCGAACGCCCAATCCACCTTCATGCTGGAGATGACCGAAGGTGCCCAAATTTTGAACAACGCCACGCCGCAAAGCCTGGTGTTGATGGACGAGATTGGCCGTGGCACCTCCACCTTTGACGGCCTGGCGCTGGCCAGTGGCATTGCCACCTATTTGCATGACAAGACGCAGGCCTACAGTTTGTTTGCCACGCATTATTTCGAGCTCACCGAATTCGCAGCCAGCCATCGCGCTGCTGTGAATGTGCATGTGAGTGCCGCCGAAAGTGGCAACGATGTGGTGTTCTTGCACGAGATTCAACCCGGCCCGGCCAGCAAAAGCTACGGCATTCAAGTGGCGCGTTTGGCAGGCATGCCTGCTGCCGTGTTGAACCATGCCAAGCATGCCTTGGCCGCACTGGAAACCGACGCGCAAGCCAGCCGCGCGCAAGTGGATTTGTTCGCCGAACCGCCCGAAAGTGTGGACAACGGCCCCAGCCCCTTGCAAGCCGCCTTGAAGCAACTCGACCCCGATGCCCTGACACCGCGTGAAGCGCTGGATGCGCTGTACACCTTGAAGAAACTCACATGACCCCAGCGCTTGCAAGACCCACACCAGCGGGCACACCCTTGGTGCTTTTTTTTCATGGCAACAGCTTTCCTGCCAGCACCTACAGCGTCATGCTCAACGAGTTGCGTCGTCGTGGCTTGCAAGTGCATGCCTTGGAAAAAATCGGCCACAACCCCGCCTACCCCGTGACCAGCAATTGGCCGCATTTGGTGGAAGAGCTGCTGGCCTTTGCCAAACCTTTGGTGGCCGCGCACACCGGCCCCGTGGTGTTGGTGGGGCACTCCTTGGGCGGCATGTTGAGTTTGATGTTGGCCGCGCTGCACCCCGAATTGGCCCACGCCGTGGTGATGGTGGACGCACCCGCTGTCGCCGGTTGGCAAGCGCATGTGTTGCAACTGTCCAAAAAATTATCGTTGACGAAGAAATTTTCACCCGGTGCGGTCAGCCAAAAACGCCGCCATGTGTGGGCCAACCTGGACGAGGTGCGGGCGCACTTTGCCAGCAAAAAACAATTCGCCCGCTGGCATCCGCAGGTGCTGGAAGACTACATCCAGCACGGCACCCAAGAGGCGCTGATTGAAGGCCAGGTGCAGCGTGAACTGTGCTTTTCACGCGACATCGAAACCCAGATATACAACAGCGTGCCGCACAACTTGGAGCGCATCGTCATGCGCCATCCTTTGAAATGCCCAGTGAGTTTGGTGGCGGCGCGGCATTCGCGTGAAATGCGCATTGCTGGTGGTGAGTTCACCAAGCGGGTGACCAAGGGGCGCATCACCATCATCGACGGCACCCACTTGGTCCCGATGGAAAGCCCGGTGGCCACCGCCGCAGCGGTGGAAGCTGCCCTGTTGAACATGCTGGGGCCCGTGGTAGCCAAATAACTAGGGCTGCCAAACCACCAAGCCGCTGTAGGCCGTGGCCAACACCACCACACCAAAGGCAATGCGGTAATAGGCGAACACCACAAAGTTGTGCGTGGCGATGTAGCGCAGCAACCAACGCACACACAACCAAGCGCTTAAAAATGAAAACAGCAAGCCCACGGCAAACATGGGCACATCAGCCATGCTCAGCAAGGCACGTTCTTTGTAGAGGCTGTAGGCACCCGCACCAATGAGTGTGGGGATGGCCAAGTAAAACGAAAAATCGGTGGCGGCTTTGCGACTGAGACCCAGTAGCATGCCGCCAATGATGGTGGCCCCACTGCGGCTGGTGCCTGGGATCATGGCCAGGCATTGCACCAAGCCCACTTTCAAAGCGTCTAAGGGCGTCATGCTTTCCACATTGACGATGCGGGCATGGTCATCGGGGTGGCCATCGTGCAAAGGTTTGCGGCCCCAACCCTCCACCCACAAAATGATGAAGCCGCCAATGATGAAGCTGGACGCCACCACAGTGGGTGTGAACAAATGCGCTTTGATGGCCTTGCCAAACAGCAGCCCCAACACCACAGCGGGCACAAAGGCAATGATGACATTCAGGGCAAAGCGCCGTGCCAAGCGCTGGGTGGGCAAGGCCACCACGGTGCTGGCAATTTTTGCCCAATAGACGATGACCACTGCCAAGATGGCGCCGGTTTGAATGGCGATGTCGAACACCTTGGCCTTCTCGTCGTCAAAGCCCAGCAGTGCGCCCGCCAATATCAGGTGGCCCGTGGACGAGATGGGCAGGAACTCGGTCAACCCTTCCACCACCCCCATGACGGCGGCTTTCAGCAACAACGTGAAATCCACGGCGTATCCTTTTGATTAATTTGGGTTTATTCTAAGCAACCCATGTGGATACAGGTTCTTTCTTGCGCAGAGGATGATTCAAAAATACCGAGCGTTGAAGATCAACTACTGAACAACTCTGAATGTGTACCCGCCCGCACAAAGGTGATCGCTTCATCATCGGCTTGGTAGATCAATAAAAAATCACCGCCAATATGACATTCACGGTGGTCTGACCAGTCGCCCTTCAGGGGATGGTCCAGCCATTCTGGCCCCAGCGGTGCAGCGTTTGCAATCAATAACAACATGGCTTCTTTCAGGCGCACCATGTCGTAACGACCCGAGTGCGACAAGCGCTGCCAGTCCTTCAAGAACGGCTTGGTGAAGTCGCAAGCGCGAGGTAAATTGGTACGCTTACTGGCTGCTGATTTTTTCAAGATCAGCAAACAATTGATCAGACGTTTTGAATCTGGCACGTCGCTCAGCCATCATGGCGCGGGATTCTTCCATCGCAGCCAATGTGTCGGAGTTGGGCACTTTGAGCTCCAGGGGAAAAGCTTGGTCGATGACTACTCGGCGCAAAAACAAACGTACGGCGTCGGACATGGTCAACCCCATGGCCGACAAGGCCACAGTCGCTTGTTCTTTGATGTCGTCGTCCACACGGATGTGGAGCATGGAAGTTTGAGCGGTCATTGGGACTCCAGCTTGTTGAGCTGAATTTTGTATCTCAAATGAGATGCTGTCAAGGTTGTTCGGTCCATCGGTAAAGTCATGGCTGTCACCCCCATGTCATTCCTTTATCGTACTGATGACGTGTTCAACAACCCAAAAGATTACTAAATTTGATGCAATACCTGATCATCATCCCTGCTCTTTTTGCCCTCAGTGGCAAGACACGGGTTGCTACTGGGCTTTTTATCCTGCTTTGGGCTGGGGCTTTGGCGCAGGGGTGATCGGGCCGTTTGCGCTTTGGGCTCGCATGGGGTCTACCCAGCGGCCTTGGTTGCATCGCGCCATGGGTTATGCCTATGCCACCTTGATGTTGTTGGCAGCTGTGAGTTCGTGCTTCATTCTGGACTTCAACTTGCCCAATTGGAACGGATACACCCTGATTCACTTGCTGATTCCCGTGACATTGGTGAGCTTATGGGTCGCATTTCGTGCCATCGCCAGAAAAGACTACGTCACGCACCGCATCACCATGCAATGGCTTTATGTGGGGGCTTGCCTGATCGCGGGTGGCTTTACTTTGCTGCCCTCACGCTATTTGGGCAACTTGATTTGGCATGAATGGTTGGGGTGGTTCTGATGCAAGCAAATGACTAAGGGCTACCAAACTTCCAGCTTCAAAGCCACCGCATGGGCGGCTGCTGCATCCCATGGCCACACATCCATGTGCAAAAGCACTTGCGTCAACGCGTTTCGCAAGGCCTTGGGTTGCCCTCTGCGCTGAATGCCATGTTCAATTTCAGCCAAAGTCACGCTTGAAATAGCCACCTGACCCAAGGGTAGTTTGGCCAAGGAAGCCAACAGTTTGGCGTCCAGGCTCACATGCCAACCAGAGCTTTCACGCGAATGTGATCTTTCACTTGAAAATGTTCGTTCATGTAGTTTTGAAAAGCGCTTTGTCGCTGCAGATCAGAAAGTTCTGGCTGTGCCATCAATTGATTGCGTTTAATGTGCGCGTTGGAAACAGAGCGAGCCCATTCTTTTTCTTCCTGGTCCAGCAACGCCAAGCGATGGGCCGCTTCTTCACCGTATGTTTGTGAACGCAACTGATGAAGGTCTGCTGCATTGACATGGTCTGCAGGAGCGGCCCAAGCCGCAGGCGGCTCCAATTTGCCGTTATCCTGAATTCTTTGCACGGAGGCGATGAAATGCGCATCCTCTTCTGCAAAAAAAACTTTGGCAGTTTCGACCCCCAATATTTGTTGTCGAACAGCTTGTCTTTCCTTGAACAAGGCCATCAATTGATCAGCTTGGAAACCATCCAGTTTGGTCTGCAAATGGCGTTGCGACAACGTGGTGTATTGATCCCACAAAGTCATCACGCTGGCAGCATCGTCGCCCAATTCACGTTGCGCCAAACTCAGAACCATTTGACGCAAGTTGGCCGCATCAAGCTCACCCAGCAGGGTGGTGAATTGGTCAAAACGCATTCTCAAACCGACACTGGGCACCCAACCATTGGGCCCCCTGTGTCCCCAATCGCCATCCATGGTGGCATGCCGAAGTGAGCTCTCGTGATACAGCCAACTGTCCCATTCTTGGGCGGTTGTGGGAACCTTGCCAAGGGGTTTGCCGGATGTTGCAGTTTCCCCTGGCAAATGGATGGACCCCTGAAGGTAGGCCCGACTGGTGTTGAACAAAGGGCTCTCCACCAGACTCGTTTCAGATTGAAACATCCACCAAGTCAACAACAACGCTGATGTCAACAGGGCCCCAATCGATGCATTTCTTCTCGACAACAACATCTCACAAGCCTGCTTCTTTCAACCTGTTCACATGCGTGCGGTAAAAGGCCAGTGTGTCGGTTGCTTCGGTTCTTTTGACACCCAAGACCTGATTGATTTCATCGGCATGGTTCCAGTTGAAATCATCGCGAATGACTTGACCCCAGTGGGCAGAGCAACGTCCCACCAAACCATCACCATCGGGTTCAAAAATGGCTTTGACGCCCAGCAACGCCAAATCGCTGGGGTCTAACGTCCAACCTGATTTGGGCACGCCAGTGGCAGAGTAGTAGCGGATACCTTTGACAACACTGGGGCCCTGTCCACACCACGTTGTGGGCATGCCTTGGGGAAAGCGCCGGTTGAATTCCATGGCACCTTTGGATGACAACGAATTCAATGCCGCCAATGAATCTTGCGACAAGATTTGACCCGTCGAGGTGAAAGAAACCACGCCACCTGCAATATTGACGATGGTTGAAATGACCATGCGCAAGAGCGGTGTGTCTTTCAAATTCTGGCCAATCCAATCGGCAACAGCTGCCCCATGGTTGGGCCCGCCAATGACGGTGACAGAAGCCACCAAATCAGGGGCGACTGCCGCCACATAACGCACACTGTGCGACCCGTGGCTGTGACCAATCAAATTGAATTTTTTGTGCCCATGCGCCGCGCTCAGACGCCTGAGTTCTGCCAACAGTTGTTCACCTCTGTACTCGCTGCTGTTGGCCGCACTGACGGTGCTGGCATAAACCGTGGCGCCACTTTTTTCCAAGGTGGATTTAACGCCATAAAAGTAATCGATGAAGAGTGCTTGGTTGAATCCAAACAAGCCATGCGCCAGCATGATCGGGTAGTTTGTTTGGGTATAGCCGGGTGGGGTTTTGTCGCCTGAACCCATGGCATGGGCGGCTGGCACCCCCAAACCAAGGCTTGACGCGACCACCACGCAGGCCATGATGAACTTTGCAAATTGAAGTTGACGCAGCATTGAGACTCCTTTTTTTGACGCATGAAGAACAAATTAAAAAGTGAATGCTAATTTATTTAATTTAGTTATTAATAGGTATAAATACCGATATAAAAGAACTACAAATGACGGTCAAACAAGCGAGATTTCACGCCACCACCCCAGTGACGCACTGCTTGTCCATGCCGACCCCTAAAATCATCCGATGACCAAACCTGTCTCCCCAGCAACACCCGAAGAACACAAAGTCAGCAACTTTTTGCGCCAAATCATCGAGAGCGATCTCGCCAAAGGCACTTATGCCAACCGCCGCTGGGCGGGCAGCCCCGGGGACGCCGCACACCACGCCAAAGGCGCACCGGACCCCGCGAAAATCCGCACCCGCTTTCCGCCCGAGCCCAATGGCTATTTGCATGTGGGCCACGCCAAAAGCATTTGCATCAACTTTGGTTTGGCACGCGACTATGGCGGCGTCTGCCATCTGCGCTTTGACGACACCAACCCCGAAAAAGAAGACACCGAGTATGTGAACAGCATCATCGATGCGGTGACGTGGCTGGGATTCAGTTGGAGCCAACCGGGCAACGATGCGCCCTACCAAGCCAGCGACTATTTCGATTTCATGTACCGCGCCGCCGAGCATTTGATTCAAGCAGGACACGCCTATGTGGACGAGCAAACGCCCGAAGAGATGCGCAACAACCGAGGCGACTTTGGCAAGCCCGGTGTGAACAGCCCCTTTCGCACACGCACTGCCGATGACAACTTGGCCCGCTTTCGCGAGATGCGCGACGGCAAGTTAGCCGATGGTGCCGCCGTGCTGCGCGCCAAAATCGACATGGCCTCGCCCAACATCAACATGCGCGACCCGGCCATCTACCGCATTCGCCGCGCCACCCACCACAACACCGGCGACAAGTGGTGCATCTACCCCATGTACACCTTTGCGCACCCCATCGAAGATGCGCTGGAGCAAATCACGCACAGCATTTGCACCTTGGAGTTTGAAGACCAACGTCCGTTTTACGACTGGCTGATGGAACGTTTGTGCGAATGCCAACTGCTGGCCGCGCCC
>JACCDP010157264.1_pt1 | contig 22884 bp, 19 predicted proteins | sample 7445841 | NCBI WGS metagenome assembly JACCDP01 (sample SAMN15323441, study PRJNA562643) | freshwater metagenome | isolation source: river surface water | place: USA:Blue River Watershed | collected 2017-08-17
GCAAATCAGCAAATACGCGTGGCAACCCATACACGCCACCGCTAGCGACGTACGAGTCACGAATCAAGTCGAGCAGTCGCTTATCTTCAATGGCTCGATTTGAATCTGGTTGTAGCCAAGCGTAAAGCCAGCCCGTGCAACCTTTAACACTCGACACATGGTGGCTACTTTGTATTCATGTCGGTGTTCATTGATGAAGCGGTACTTCACTCGAGCTCCTTTGCAAAGTACCGAGCGGCCTTTTTTAGAATGTCGCGCTCCTCCTCTGTGCGGTGGAGTTGAGCACTTAATCTAAGGATTTCACTTTTGGCAGCAAGCAAATCGCTGGCTTGCTGATCTGTTTTGTCTGGCTTAACAGCACTGACCCATTTATAAAGGCTGTGTGCTGAAACGCCAAGCCTTGCCGATACTTCAGCGACTGAATAGCCTCGTTCGGTGATTTGACGAACCGCTTCATCTTTAAACTCAGGGGTAAAACGTGGTGGTGACATGGTCTGCTCCTATGAAGAAATCATAGGCCCGAGCTGTCTAGTGCACCGTGGGAAGTCCAAGCCCGAAATCCTGACCCATCTGGAGCTGGTCGTGAACACCGTCAGCATGGAAGAGGCAGCCCAGCAGCAGCAAGTTGCAGAGGCATGAACCTTTCTAAGCCTGAAAACTATTTTTATGACGGAGTGAACCGAACGGCTGAGCAACGGGTACAATGTTCAAGTTCTTACGGAACTTCACTTACTTTGCTACTCCCCGCGACCGCGCTTGCTGAACGTGATACAGCATGGCGGTAGCGAGCCAAAAACACATACAAACCCATACCGTACAGAGAAAACTCGTCAATTTCATGACAAGTCGCCAAGCCAAACTACAGGAAGACACTTATTTCAGGGTGATGAGCATCCTGCAAGAAAACCCTGACCTCACCCAGCGCGAACTCGCCGAGAAACTGGGTATCAGCGTCGGGGGGTTGAATTACTGCCTGAAGGCACTGATGGGAAAAGGCTTGGTGAAGATGAAAAACTTCGCCAATTCCAAGAACAAATTCGGTTATGTCTATGTGCTTACTCCAACAGGTATGGCTGAAAAGGCTGCTATTACTCACCGCTTTCTGCAGCGCAAGATGGATGAGTACGAGGCCCTGAGGGTAGAAATTGAGGCCCTCAGGTCCGAAGTTGATAAGCCTGGCGGTTAAGGAACTCAAAAAGCATGATCAAAGTCACCCCCGTTATCCTCTGTGGTGGTTCCGGCGCCCGTCTGTGGCCATTGTCCCGTGCAGGATTCCCCAAACAGTTTCTCTCGCTGACCGGTAACGAGAGCCTTTTCCAGCAAGCTGCACATCGCCTAGTAGCACTCGGTTCAGATGACATACAGGTTGCCATGCCTCTTATCGTTACCGGCGAAGAGCACCGCTTCCTAGCATCTGAGCAACTGCGCGAGGCAGGCATCGAAATGGGCGCTGCCCTACTGGAACCGATAGGCCGAAACACGGCTCCAGCACTAACATTGGCTGCGCTGGCTGCCCAGGAGGGTGGAGAAGACCCCGTGTTGGTTGTCACCCCCGCGGACCAAACTGTAGTCAACACAGCCGCCTTCACCCTCGCCATGCAGCAAGCCATCCGAGAGGCGAACAGTGGCTGCGTCGTTATTCTGGGCATTACTCCTGACCGCCCCGAAACCGGCTACGGCTACATCCAGACCCAAGCCCAGAACGAAACAGGCGCTATTGCAGTAAAGCGCTTTGTAGAAAAGCCCAATATCGACACCGCCCAGCAGTACCTCAACGAGGGCGGCTACTACTGGAATGCCGGTATGTTCGTGCTAAGAGCCTCGGCCTGGCTCCAGGCGCTGACAGTGTTCCGTCCAGACATCGCCAACGCCACAGTAGCCGCGTGGAACGGCAAGACGCAAGACAGTGCATTCGTCCGACCCGGAAAAGCCGAGTTCAGCGCCATTCCCAGTGAGTCCATCGACTACGCTGTCATGGAGCGTTGCCCTGGCAGCGACGTCCCCATAAAGATGGTTCCTCTGGACGCAGGGTGGAGTGATCTCGGTGCCTGGGATGCTGTGTGGAACGTGCTACCCAAAGATGAGCAGGGCAATGCCCACCTTGGTGACGTGCTCACCACAGACAGCCGCAATACCTTGGTGCATGCCTCCAGCCGGCTTGTGAGCCTGGTGGGCGTGGATGACCTCATCGTCATTGAAACGCCCGACGCCGTGCTCGTGGCCGACAAAACGCGCAGCCAGGATGTTAAGCACATCGTCACACAGCTGCAGGCCACAAAGCGCGCAGAACACACCCTGCACCGCAAGGTACACCGCCCCTGGGGCTGGTACGACAGCATCGACGAAGGCGGGCGCTTCAAAGTCAAACGAATTCAGGTCAAACCCGGTGCCAGCCTTAGCCTTCAAAAGCACCACCACCGTGCCGAACATTGGATTGTGGTCAAAGGCACGGCGAAGATTGCCAATGGGGACAAGGTGCTGCTGCTTACCGAAAACCAGTCCACCTACATACCGCTGGGTGAAGTGCACCGTCTGGCCAATCCCGGCAGCAGTCCGCTGGAAATTATCGAAGTGCAGTCGGGTAGCTACTTGGGTGAAGACGACATTGTCCGATTTGAAGACCACTACGGGCGCACCACGTCATGAGCCAAACACCCAAGATTTACGTAGCAGGCCACCGGGGCATGGTGGGTACCGCCATTGTGCGGCAGTTGCTGACCCAAGGCCACCCGGCTGAATGCATCGTCACCCGCACCCACGCAGAACTGGACCTGACGGACCAAGCTTCCGTGCGCACCTTCTTCGAGACCGAAAAGCCCGACCAAGTCTATTTGGCCGCTGCCAAGGTCGGTGGCATACACGCCAACAACACCTACCCGGCCGAATTCATCTACAGCAATCTGATGGTTCAGGCTAATGTCATCGATGCGGCTTTCAGAAACGACGTCAAGAAACTTCTCTTTTTGGGTTCGAGTTGCATCTATCCCAAGCTGGCAGCTCAGCCTATGCGGGAAGATGTCCTGCTTACCGGCACACTAGAACCGACTAATGAACCCTACGCCATTGCCAAGATCGCCGGCATCAAACTCTGCGAAAGCTATAACCGCCAGTATGGGAACAGTCACGGCGTCGACTATCGCAGTGTGATGCCCACCAACTTGTACGGGCCTGGTGACAACTACCACCCAGAAAACTCTCACGTCATACCAGCCTTGATCCGCCGCTTCCATGAAGCCAAGGTCAACAAGGCCCCTGGCGTGGCCATCTGGGGCACCGGCACTCCGAAGCGGGAATTCCTGTATGTCGACGACATGGCTGCTGCCTGCGTTCACGTCATGAACTTGGACAAGGCCATCTACGACCAGCACACCCAGCCCATGCTCAGCCACATCAATGTGGGTTGTGGCGAAGACATCACCATCCGCCAAGTTGCTGAAGCAATTGGTAAGACCGTGGGCTACCAAGGCGAGATCATCTTCGACACCAGTAAACCTGACGGCACACCACGCAAGCTCATGGACAGCTCACGCCTGAATGCGTTGGGCTGGCAGGCTCGTGTGGAACTGGAAGCCGGTCTACATGCTGCTTACCAAGACTACCTAATTAATTACGCTTCCAAGATTTAAAGGACAATACTGTGACTATTCAACCTAAAGTTGCTCTTATCACCGGCATTACTGGACAAGATGGTTCCTATCTTGCCGAATTCCTGCTTGAAAAGGGCTATATCGTCCACGGCATCAAGCGCCGTGCATCTTCGTTCAATACCCAGCGTGTCGATCATATCTACCAAGATCCGCATGTAGTCAATGCCCGCTTTAAATTGCACTACGGCGATCTGAGCGATACCAGTAACCTGGTTAGGATTATTCAGGAAACCCAACCTGACGAGATCTATAACCTAGGCGCTCAGAGCCACGTGGCCGTAAGCTTTGAGTCTCCGGAGTACACGGCAGATGTCGTTGCTAATGGCACTCTGCGATTACTCGAAGCTATCCGCATCCTGGGCCTGGAAAAGAAAACCCGCTTCTATCAGGCCAGCACTAGCGAACTGTATGGCTTGGTGCAAGAGATCCCGCAAAAGGAGACCACCCCGTTCTACCCGCGCAGCCCCTATGCCGTAGCCAAGATGTATGCCTACTGGATTGTGGTGAACTACCGCGAGGCCTATGGCATGTTCGCTTGCAACGGCATCCTGTTCAACCACGAAAGTCCGCGTCGTGGTGAAACGTTCGTCACCCGCAAGATCACACGTGGCCTCGCCAACATTGCTCAAGGGTTGGAAGAATGCCTTTACATGGGCAACCTCGATGCCTTGCGCGACTGGGGCCACGCCAAAGACTACGTGCGCATGCAATGGATGATGCTGCAGCAAGACAAGCCGGATGACTTCGTCATTGCTACGGGGGTGCAGTACAGCGTACGGCAGTTCATTGAATGGAGCGCCCAAGAGCTAGGCATCACCCTGCGCTTTGAAGGGCAAGGAGTCGAAGAAGTCGGCATTGTGGAAAAGATCGAAGGCGACAAATGCCCCGTCATGAAAGTAGGCCAAACCATCGTCCGCATCGACCCGCGCTACTTCCGTCCCACCGAGGTGGAAACGCTCCTGGGTGATCCCAGTAAGGCCAAGCAAAAACTGGGCTGGGTACCCGAAATCACCATCCAACAGATGTGCCACGAGATGGTGGCGTCTGACCTGCAAGAGGCCCAACGATATGCGCTTCTCAAAGCTAACGGCTATCAAGTGAACGTGAGCGTCGAATGAAGATCGCCATCGCCGGTACTGGCTACGTGGGCCTGTCAAACGGTATCCTGCTTGCCCAGCACAACGAAGTCGTCTGTCTCGACATCGTCCCTGAGAAGGTGGCGCTTCTGAACCAGAAAAAATCCCCGATCGAAGACAAAGAGATCGAAGACTTCTTGGCCCACAGGCCGCTGAACTTCCGCGCCACGATAGACAAAGCAGAGGCCTACACCGACGCGGACTTCGTCATCATCGCCACCCCTACCGACTACGACCCCGAGACCAACTATTTCGATACCCGGTCTATCGAGGCGGTTATCAAGGACATCATTGCCATTAACCCGAGGGCGGTGATGGTCGTCAAGTCCACAGTGCCAGTGGGCTACACGGCAAAAACAAGGCAAGAACTTGGCACTGAGAACCTGATCTTCAGCCCCGAATTCCTGCGCGAAGGTAAAGCCCTTTACGACAACCTTCACCCCAGTCGCATCATTGTTGGAGAGAAGTCAGATCGCGCCGAAGCCTTCGCCAACCTTCTCAAGCAAGGCGGCATCAAGCAAGACATCCCTACGCTGTTCACCGACAGCACCGAGGCCGAAGCCATCAAGCTCTTCGCCAACACCTACCTAGCTATGCGCGTGGCCTACTTCAACGAACTGGACACCTACTCCGCCACCCACGGCCTGGATACCCGCCAGATCATCGACGGCGTTAGCCTAGACCCGCGTATCGGCAACCACTACAACAACCCCTCCTTCGGCTATGGCGGTTATTGCCTGCCCAAAGACACCAAGCAGCTCTTGGCCAATTACCGTGACGTTCCCCAGAACCTCATCCACGCCATTGTTGAATCCAACACCACGCGTAAAGATTTCATTGCTGACGAAATCATCCGGCGCAAGCCCAAAGTGGTGGGCATATACCGCCTGATCATGAAGGCTGGCTCAGACAACTTCCGCGCTTCCAGCATCCAAGGAATCATGAAGCGCATTAAGGCAAAGGGTATCGGGGTGATCGTCTACGAGCCGACGTTGAAACAAGCAGAGTTCTTTAACTCACGAGTCGTCAACGACCAAAAGGAATTTAAAAGGCAGGCAAACATCATCATCGCCAACCGGAAAACCGAAGCCTTGGCAGATGTAAGCGACAAAATTTACACACGTGACTTGTTTGGCCGAGACTAAAAATTTTTCATTTTAAGTACTACGATGTAAAAACACTCTTCAATATTCGTAAGTGAACCTTATCCCCGAATTCATCCATAGACGGATAGCCCACCGGCCCAATTTAGTCAAAATTGCTGACAACATAGGCTGGCTATTCCTCGACAATATTCTGCGCATGGGTGTGGGGCTGCTCGTTGGGGTGTGGATTGCCCGCTATCTTGGACCGGAACAATTCGGCCTGATCAACTTCGCCGCTGCACTTATTGGGTTGTTTAGTGCAGTTGCAGGTATGGGTTTACAAGGAATAGTCGTTCGCGATATCGTCCGCAATCCAAACTGCGCACATGAAACATTGGGCACTGCAGCGGTTCTACTGCTAATTGGCGGGATAGTCGCTTATATGCTCATTCAGATATCAATTGCCTACCTACGACCAGACGATGCCATCGCGCGAATCGTTGTTACCATTCTTAGCTCGATCATGTTAATCGAAGCGAGCAAAGTCGCTAATTTCTGGTTCGAGTCTCAGGTGCAATCGAAATACGCAATCTGGGTTCAGAACGGAGTTTTTATGATTTTCGCGGCTGTCAAAGTGATGCTAATCTTAAGACAGTCGGAACTCCCGGCCTTTGTATGGACAACGTTGGGCGAAGCAGTCGTGGTGGCGCTTATCTTGAGCTGCGTATTAGTTCGGAAAGGCCCTGCTCTAAAAAAGATGCGGGTTAGTCTAGCTCGCGCCAAATCCTTACTTAAGGATAGTTGGCCAATGATGCTTTCTGGAATCGCCATCATGATTTATATGAAAATCGACCAGATTATGTTGGGACAGATGATAGGCAATGAAGCTGTCGGAATTTACTCAGCGGCAACACGTATTAGCGAAGTCTGGTACTTCATGCCGATGGCGATTGTGGCTTCAGTTTTTCCCGCAATTATCGAAGCCAAGAAACGCAACGAGGAAGAATATTATGCACGCCTACAAAAACTTTTTGATTTAATGGTGATAATTAGTGTTTTGGTTGCATTGCCGATGACGTTTTTATCAACGCTCGTCATCTCATTTCTTTTTGGCGATGCTTACCGGAGCGCAGGCCCAGTGCTTACCGTACATATCTGGGCATCAGTTTTCGTTTTTCTGGGCGTCGCCAGTAGTAAGTGGTTTTTAGCGGAAAACCGTCAGTTGCTGAGCTTGCAGCGTACAGTATTGGGGGGCGCTGCAAATATCACACTAAACCTTTGGTGGATACCATCTTATGGCGCATTAGGTGCTGCATTTGCGACCGTCGTCTCTTATGCGATCGCAGCATTCTTCTCAGATTTAATACAGAAAGAGACCAAAAAAATGTTTTGGATGAAGGTCGATGCACTAAATCCATCAGCTCTCTATAAAAGATATCTATGATCAGCAAGCTAGTACCTACTCAAGTCCAAAACATCCTTAGGCGTGGTAGAGACTGCCTCACATGGGATCCATGGCTTAGTCGTTCATGGTCACAAGAAGGTGAGGATATGGTTCTTCGACGTATTTATGAAAGAAAAAAAAACGGTTTTTATGTAGATGTTGGAGCCCATCACCCAAAACGTTTTTCGAATACATATCTTTTTTATCGCCGTGGTTGGAGAGGCATCAATATCGATGCAATGCCCGGCAGCATGGACCTTTTCAAGAAATGGCGCTCAAGAGATATTAATCTCGAGCTTGGCGTAGCGCAACAAGAGGGTATGCTAAATTACTATGTATTCAATGAACCCGCTCTCAATGGATTCTCTGCCAAGCTTTCGGAGGAGCGAAACCAAGAAAAGAATGAATACTTTATAAAAAAAATAATAAAAATACATGTAAGACCACTGCATAAAATTTTTCAGGAAAATTTAAAGGGTCAAACAATTGACTTCTTAACAGTGGATGTAGAGGGCCTCGACCTTGAAGTTCTACAGTCAAATGACTGGAGTAAATATCGACCAAGATTTGTCCTTGCTGAGATATTAAAAAGAGATTTTCATGATCTTAAGCATGATTCAGTCGTATTATTTATGAGAGAGCAGAATTATGCAGTTTACGCTAAGCAAATCAACACAGTCTTTTTTGAAGACCTCTCCTCAAAGAAGCACACTCAGTATGACTTCTTATCCAAAATTTAAATGTTTCCTCAGCAAAATAATACTAAAGACACCGGCGTCATAAGAGTTCTGATCAAACGTCTAGCACAGCGCCTCCTAAAAATGCTTACGACAGAATTTACTAGGACATTCACATAAAGCTAACAACCATTCTTCGTTCAGGTTAAATATATACAAACTTTTCAGTTCTCGTAAACCCTTCCTATTCTAACCAGGATCAATACGAATAAGCACGATACAGAGATACACTAGCCCAAGAAGGCGAGCAAGTCGAAAAAATTTACGTGGTTAAATCTCATCGAAGCAAATCTATCTATACCAAAGTAAAGAACGACCAGATTCTTGCAAATCTTCGAAACTTAAAAAAATTTTGTCGAGCTACATTCAAAGATGTATTAAAAAGTTAAATAAATTACCAAAATGAATATATTAATAACGGGCTTTAATAGGCCAGAAACATTTAAACAAGTGTTAAAAGTAGTGCATGAAGTCGAGTATGCAAAGCTATTCTTGTCACTTGACGCACCAAAAGCTAGCGATATCGTTAATAGAACGAAAAATGAAGAAGTTAGATCGCTAATGTATGATTATGCTAAAGAAAATAATAAGGTTCAATTAATATTCTATGAAAACAATCAAGGATGCCGTAAAGCGATTTCTCAAAGTATCACCAAATGTTTCACGCAAGTCGATGACTTAATAATTCTGGAAGATGACTGCCTTCCATTACCTGGTTTTTTTAATTATTGCAAACGAGCTTTAGACGAATTTCGCGAAAACAATTTGATCGGTAGCGTTTCGTCACAGTCATTTCTGTTTGGAAAGTATCATCCAAGTGAGGATGTCTTTTTATCAAAATACCATCATTGCTGGGGGTGGGCAACTTGGAAGCGATCATGGCTAATGTATGAAGATGAAGTCACTTCGTTCTCGGAATTCATAGAAGGAGAAAAATTAGAAAACCTTTCCTCCGGAGAGATTGGTTTCAAACAGTATTGGAGAAGAATATATAATGATCTTGTTAAAAATGAATTTGACTCGTGGGCGTATAGATGGCTATTTTCATGCTGGGAAAATCAACTATTAAGTGTAGTGCCTCGCTATTCTTTAGTGAAAAATATTGGATTTGATAGCAATGCAACTCATACCAGCCTAGAGCCAATGGGTCTACACAAAAACTATAATTACAATTGGAATGCAGATTTAATAAATTTTAAAATTCCAATAGTAAGAGATACAAAGGCGGAGGTGGTAATATCGAATCACCACTATCACTGCTGGATTGATAGTAGTAAGTCATTAAATTTCTGCATGAAGCTTATGAGAAGTATCAAAAATATATCGCGGAGTTTTACGCGATAGATTCCCCCATTAAGAGCGCCAAACAAAACCGTTGAACAAACCGAAGGCTGATGATGGCGCAGGCCAAGGAAAGGAAGCGCTGATGAATATCTGCGCGACGTTCGTAACGGATGCGCAGGCGCCTGAAGCGATGAAGCCAGCCCAGGATGAGTGTCAACTCCCCAAAGGAAATTGCATCACCGCCTGCCGGCGTAGCTGAGACCGATCGCTACGAGGTATTGATAGACGTTCTAATTTGAATGCTAAAGAAGATTATAGAAATTAATAAATAAAGTCTTGATGCGCCGAATAAAGCAGGCTGAGATATTAAAACCCCATTATTATGTATAACGTAATGGTTGCTTAGAATTATTGCTTATAAAAATCAGGAATTTCGAATGGAAAATATATCCAAATGCCCAATCTGCAATTCGAAAACTCACTTACTTTTCGAGGTAAACATTTTTGGGGTTAATAGAAAACTGCTTGAATGCATGAGTTTAGAATGTAAGCAGGCATTTTTCGACAATGTGACTTGGCTCGACCGTGCATACTCAAGTGCTATTGCTGATTTAGATACAGGAGCAGTGCGTAGGTGCTTGAGCATTCGGAAGTTAATTGCTTCAGTAGTATCTATTAACGCCAATAATTCTATGACTCTTGATTATGGCGGGGGTCCTGGACTTCTTACGAGATTACTTAGAGATGTCGGCATTAACTGCTATCACTATGATAAATACTGCAGTAACATATATGCAGGTTCTTTTGTAGGGATAGATACTCACTACGATGTAGTCACGATGGTTGAAGTCATTGAGCATCTTATGAATCCAATAGAGGATTTGGAAGCGATATTTAGAAAATATACTCCTAATCTAGTCATCGCTACAACTGTTTTGCGGCCTGCCATACTTGACAAATCCTGGTGGTATTTGACACCATCAACCGGTCAACACATAAATTTTTACACTAGTAACTCATTAAAAAAAATAGGTCGCATACTTGGATATCATGTGATAATAAGCGGAACAACGGTGATTTTTCATAAAGAACAAATTAATCTTTTCAGGAAATATCTGCTCAAATTTTCACTAAATAGATATATTAAGTATATTGCATACACTTACCGTTCAATCTTCTATAGGTCATCCACTCAAAAAGATTTTGAAAGCCTGAGGCAAAAAAATGATTCCTGTATCACAACCATGCTTAAATGAAGACGAGTTCCAAGCTGCTCAAAATGCAGTCAGATCTGGATGGATAAGTTCGATCGGATCAGAACTAAGAGCATTTGAAGATGAATTCTCAAAATACTTAGGGGTAAAGTATTGTGTTTCTTGTTCTAATGGAACCACTGCGCTCCAACTTGCATTTACTGCAGCAGGGATTGGTTCCGGGGATGAAGTAATAATTCCAAACCTAACTTTTGCAGCCGTTGCTAATTCTGTTCTAGCTGTAGGGTCTATACCCGTAAGCGTTGATGTTGATATTGAATCATGGAATATCAGTGCGGTTAAAATAAAAAATTATGTCAATGAAAAAACAAAAGCAATTGTAGTCGTGCACTCGTATGGAATTCCAGTTGACGTGCTAGCGATAAAAAAAGAGTTTCCAAGTTTAATTATAATTGAAGACTGTGCTGAATCGCATGGTGCAGAGATCTATAATAGAAAAATTGGGACGTTAGGTGATATTTCGACTTTTTCGTTTTACGCAAATAAAATAATTACAACCGGAGAGGGAGGTTGCGTATCAACTAACAGCGAAGAATTATATCAACGATTAAAGATTTTGCGTGATCACGGCATGAATCCACAGATAAGGTTTTCACATATAATGCCTGGTTTCAACTATAGAATGACTAATATTCAAGGGGCTATTGGAAGAAGCCAATTGCTTAAAATTTCAGAATTCATAGCTGAACGAAATATACAAGAACAAATCTATGATCAAAAGCTTCTCAAACTAGGTTTTGAGCGACAAACTAGACCGAGTGAATCGAAATGTGTTAATTGGCTGTATACAAGACTAGTGCCCGCTGGTTGGGATAGGGACTCTCTTATTTCGCATCTCAAATCAAGACAGATTGAAACTAGGCCGATTTTTAAACCAATCAACTCATTTCCATACATGCACAACTTGTCTGCGTCGAGCGGAGAATACCATAATTCAATATCCATTTCCGCAAGGGGTATTTCTCTTCCAACATTTAACGGATTGTCAATCGATCAGCAGTCCTATATACTAAAAGTGATAGCGGAATTCTAAATGAGCAAAGTCACTGTAGATCTTTTTGGATTAGATCCCAAATACGTAGGCGGCGTATCAAGATTTTCAATCGGCCTTACCTCTGGGCTAATTAATAATTTGGGCTCAAGTGAAGTCACAATTATTTGCTCGTCTGAAAATTATTCATTTATAAGTAGTAAATTTAAAGACACGCCGATTATCGAAGTAGTCAAGCGACCTTTTGATGCATACGTATTTGCTGCTATTGCAATCGTCGCTTGGACCTTTAAAGTTCCCGCCCTTCTTAGGTTATCGAAATATTATCGTAAATCTAAGGTGCTTGAGTTAATTCAAAATAGTCAAATTATTGTACCAACAAGCACTATAAACTTTTTTCAACTACCCTGTGCAATTCTTTGTATTCATGATATTCAACACGAGCTCTTCCCTAAAAATTTTACTGTGATTACGCGTGCCTATCGCTGGGCTCAGTATCGACTTTCTGCAATACATGCAAAGCGAATTCAGGTTAGCTCAGAGTATATTTCTGATAACTTGAAAGAGGTCTTTGGTAAATCAATTCAAATGAAGACTGTAAAGATTTACGAAGGATTTAACAAGAATGAATTTTCTCCGAATTTGCCTAAAAGTGCTCCGACAGATTATATCGAATCGCTGCATCACTTCATCTACTACCCAGCACAACTCTGGAGACACAAAAATCACTCAACTGTTATAGCGGGGCTTGCACTATTTAATTCAACCAGTTCTTTTAAATTAGCTCTAGTTCTTAGCGGGCGTGACTATGGCGAGCTTGACAATATTAGGAATTTGGGGTTGAAAAATAATGTATCTATTGTATATTTAGGTATCGTTGACGATATTCACATGCGATGGTTATACAGTAATGCATTTGCTGTCGTTTCTGCGGGTTACCATGAGTCGAGTTCTTTGCCCATAAGAGAGGCGATCGCATGCGGGGGCAGCGTTCTTGCGGCTGACATTCAACCCAACCGAGAGATTCGCTTTCTAAAATCGATACATTTATTTGACACGTTTACTCCTGATTCATTTTCCAAATCGCTTTTTGTCATGGATGAAAGTAAGAAGAGTAATCTACGTGGCGACTCTTTGACATCTAATCAATGGGAATATTTTGAGAAAACATTTGAATGGAATAATGTTTCTCTTAAATATATCGAGATTTTGCAAAATTTTGATCCTGCTTGCTGCGGGTAAATGTCTAGTTTTGCTATCCGTAATTATAAATTGGCCAAGAATAGTAAAAGGTGAGCTAGGTGATAATTTCTGTGGTAGTATTTTTCGGTAAGCATGATATGCCACTATTTCCTGATAAAGTCTTGGAATTGGCGATTGGACAAGCTCGGCAAACCAAATTGCGCACTTGGTTGTTATGGTCCAAGCCCTAAAATAAACTTTATTATATGAAGATAAGCAATTCAGATAGCATTGTTCATATTAACTTCAGCGACGGACATAGACTTTCGTATTTGAATTTCCTTTCCAGTGTTTTGAATCTAAATAGGTCAATTGGAAGCACTAGAAATATTGCGACTCTTCAAAAATTAATTTGTGCAAAAATTTTATTAATTGCGAGCCTTGACGATGATGTCCTAGGGTTCGTCATAATAGCTCTATTCCGGTCCCTTTTCCGACGCAATACTGTTGCACTATTTATTAGGCCGCAATCTTGCTTCAGCAATAGTATTAAAAGTAGATTTAAATATTTTATTTTTTGCAATCTATCAAAGATAAAATTAGTTAGAATATTTACTATACTTCCTTATGTCGTCAGAAATGAATATCGTAAAGTTTCAAGTGATTGGGTTCACGATCCTCAAATGTGGGATGTTTTTGATACCCGTAGAACTGAATCGACATCATTATCTAAATTGATATTAGATAATGCAAAAAATAGAAAAATTATTTCGTTTCTGGGGAGGGTGTCTCGGGATAAAGGGGTCGCAACACTCGTCAATCTCATTAATAGCCACGAAAATATCGGCAATTCTTGTTATTTTGTTATTGCAGGCAAGTTTGATTGCGAATTTATTGAAATTTTGGAATCAATTAAAGCTGAAAATATTTCATTAATCAATCGGCATCTCAGTGAAGAAGAGATTAGCAGTCTATATCATATATCAAATTTGATTTGGTGCTGTTATGACACTTCGTACGATCAAGCATCTGGCATTTTCGGTAGGGCGGCTCAACATGGAAAAATTGCGATAGTCCGTAAAGGATCCAATATAGAAAAGCTTGCTAACTATTATAATATTCCGGCAATTATAATTGATGCGGAAAATTTAGATGATGCGGCAATAGCTATTGATAGCATGAGGTCGGATATTGATAAATATCAGGATTTGGGATTATTCGCAAAATGGAGGGATGAATTTGTACGCAAAGTTAGCACAAGTTTGTAATTTAACAATTTCAAAACGAAGCCTAATAATATGAAAATAAGGCTTAGATCAGTTATTGCTACAATTTCATTCTCAATATTGCTTGGTCTAATCGGGCCAATTTACTACTTGATTGATGACTCTCTATATCGCTTGCCGAATGAATACTTTATATACAGCATAATTGATATTATTGCGACATCTTTGGTTGTACTACTTTATTTAACACATAAATATCGCGAAGATCGTTTCAAATCTAAATTATTGCTACTATTTGCCGATAGACGGTTTATTAATTTTATTAAAATTACATTATTGATTTGCATTGCGATAGTTGCTTGGCGTTTTAGAGAAATCTCTTCCTTTATTGCTGGAGGAAATCGGGAGGAGCTTGTATTTGACATAGGTCTCTCGCAATCTGTTTCCTTTGCTGTATCTTTCGCTGTCATTGTTATTGCGCTGCAACTATCCGGACTTGATCTTTCTAGAGCTTTTAATTTCATTCCTTTAATGGTTTTGATTTTAGGCTCTGTGCTGCAACTTTCACGCTCTGAAATTCTATTCACATTCTTTTATTCAATCACCTTGTTCTCTTTGTCGCACAAATATTTTCTAATTACATTTCGAAAATTAGTACTTGCGGCGTTTTTAATGGGCGTTTTGGCAGGCATTGGGTTATTAGTAAATATTCAGCAAGGACGTGCTGACGATCTTTTTGATGCTTTCCAGAATTCATCCTTAGCTTTTACGTCTTATAGGAGTGCTTCCCTCTATTTGGGTTATCATTTTTCATCTATGAATTATGGTTATGATAATATATTTTATCCTTTTTTTGGATTTCCTTATGAGAAATTAATATCCATTTTTTTTCAAATTGATACCCCGCTTTCTACAGGTAATTCCGATTACTTTTATAAATTTATTCCCTTTGGGCAGGAGCCCCACCAAGTCGGCAATGTGTATTATCCATTGAGTTCTTTCTACTATTATCAATTTAGCTATTTGGGTATTTTAATTAAGGCGGTCTTTTGTGTTTTATTAATACACTTATCCCTTATACTTAAATTTTATTTCTTGAGTTGTTACATCTGCTATTCAGTTTTATTTGTCTCTGTTTTGAAGCATCCATTATTAAATGCTGATTCAACGTATCAAGCATTATTTTTTTTGGTTTTTGATTTTTTCGCTCGTTTTTTGTTGAGAATTCATTTTGGCGCTAAGAGTTTGTCTCGAGAGCCGAGATGGAGAAAGACTTGAACCACAAACGGGTGCATCGGTTTTACAAGGAGCTGGAGCTCAATTTGCGGATCAAGCCTCGCAAACGGTTATTACGTGAGAAGCCTGAAGCGCTGACAGTGTCGCAAGGCATCAACCAAGTGTGGTCGATGGATTACATGCACAACTTGAAGACGGCAGAACATTTCGATTGCTCAATGTGATTGATGACTTCAACCGTGAGGCCATCGGCATGGAGATTGACTTCTCTTTGCCGTCAGTGCGGGTGATCCGAGAGCTCAAGCAGATCATTTCATGGCGGGGTAAGCCAGAGGTAATTCGGTGTGACAACGTACTAAACGCAATAGGTGTTGCACAAAATGAACAAGCCCACTCCTGGCTGTCAAAGCAACCAAAAAAACAGCGTCACCTCGCTGCTTTGCCCAATGGTCACTTCCACGTTTTACGCAGGGCGTCGATTCACCATAATGAACACAAGATCCAACAGTGATGAACTGCGGTCTTTACCGAACTTAAAACAATCGGTTGCCCAGTGGAAGGTCCAAATGTAATGACCCATCGGTTTCTGCTCAGGTCAAGCTGCTAATTTAAACATTTCAAATGCTTGGTTAGGGGTCAACATCCTCAACGCCTGATGCGGGCGTTTTTGGTTATAGAACCCTATCCAGTCCCCAATCACCCGACTCGCATGTTGCAGTGTCTCAAACCGTTGCCGATGGACACACTGCTCCTTGATTGTGCGAATGACCCTCTCCACCAAACCGTTCTGCTCAGGGCAATGCGGCGTGATGAATTCTTGTTGCAAGCCATAGCTTTTGACCAAGCGGGTGTAGCTGCGACTTGTAAATTCCAACCCGTTGTCGCTTCGCAAAAGGAACGGGGTTGTCACACGGCCCAAAGTGCCATAACGGTTAATCAAGGCTTGCTCCAGCGCTGACTCTGCCGTTGTGGCCTTGGCCGATCGCGATAGATGCCAGCCCAACAGTTCGCGGGTGTAGCAATCAATCACCACCGCCAAACTCGCCCAGCCATCTCGCCCCGTCCAGACACGACACAGATCAGTAGCCCAACGCTCATCAGGCGACTTGGCTACAGAGGGCATAGCTTGTACTCTGGGCCTGAAGCCGATGGGCCTTTGTTTGACCTGCCAGCCTCAGATCTGGAAGATGCGTTGCACCGTGTTCTTGTTGAAGTTCAGCAATCCCGCTACCGTACGGTAGCCAAACGATGGATCTTGGTCGATCATGGCTTTGATGGGCTGCTCAAAGCGCTCCTGCACCTTGGGCGCAGCCTTGCAGGGCTTGTAATAAGCCGTGCGCCTGGGCACCTCAAACCATCGGCACAACTGGCTCATGGTGACCTTCACGCCCTCTGATTTCAAATCCTGCTGGAGCTTGCACATCATTTCTCGTCCTCTTGCCCCAGCAGGGATTGAAGCTTTTTTCTGGCACGTATCTCCAACATGGCTCCCCCTTACGCCTCCTGCAACTCTTTGAGTTGCCGCTCGAACTGCTCTTTGATGTCCAGGGGCTTGGCCCGCAAGGCGTTCTCCATGCCTCGCTTGGCTTCGTCGACCCATTCCTCAATTTCTGAGGGAGCGATGTCAAAGGCCCGTGAAGCCTCCGAGATCGTGGTCTTGCCTTGAATGATTTCCATGACCAACGCCGCCTTGCGCTTGGCCGTCCATCTCTTGATATCGTCTTCCATCGTCATACTCATGGTTGATTTCTCCAATAGTATGACCTGTGCAGGTTTTTAGTGGGACATTACACAAACATTATCTACGGGGTCCTGGTGGCCCCAACGGCCCTACAGAGAGGGATCGATCCACTGGGCGAAACTTCAAAGTAACCCTGGTAGGGTGTACCGGATTTAATCAGTGCATGTATGACACGCGCCATCTTGGCCATCACAGCAGTCATTGCCTTGCGTTTGCAGTCGGCATCCTTGGGTGTGGCTTGGGTGTAGCGATGAAACTTGTTGCGAAATGAGTTCTCGGTTTGACGGATGGCGTGCAAGCTGGCCATGTAGAGTGCTAATCGCAGTCTGGCATTGCCCCGCTTAGACAGTTTGTCCTGTCCCCGAAAATTGCCTGATTGGTTCTTGGCCAAATCCAAGCCGCAATACTTAAGAAACTGACGGTGATGGTTAAAACGACGCAAATCCCCGCCCTCGGCCAAGATGGTCATGGCGACGATAGGGCCGATACCTGGTACTGTCTTGAGCAGACAATAGTCTGGGTTCATGCTTAGCGTGGTTTCGGCCTGCTGCTCGAGTTGCTGGCGTTGGTTGGTCAACTCTTGATAACGCTGGAGTTGCAGTTGAAAGGTTTGACAGGCCAGGGAGTCTGAGGCAATAGGCAGGCCAATACTGTGCTGAGCCGCCTCATACAGCTCTAGGAGTTTGGCTTGTTTATTCATCTTGCGACCGATGATAGGGCTGGCAATCTGGCAAAACGCTTGTTCGGAGTATTGAATGACACTAGCAGGCGTGGGAAAGTGCAGCAAATAGTTGATCCACCAAGCATTGCGGGTCGAACACCAAAACTTGGCCATTTCTGGAAAGTAAAGCGGCAGATAGTGCGTCAATATGGAGTGTTGCAGGCGGGTACGACTCAGCGTGATGTTGCTGTAGGTCTTAGACAGTTCTTGGATATCGTGATAGCCCGACCTGATGGGGTCGACGTAGGTTTGCACAATGCCGCGCTTGAGTAATTCGAGCAAGATGCCTGCATCTTTGGGGTCGTTCTTATCCCAAGAGTTAAAAATGGCTTCCCGGTAGCGGGCGCTGGCTAGAGATGAAATCAAAGAGACATCAAAGCCTTCGGTTAGTAGCCGGTAAGCCAATGGTCGGTGATAGTTGCCGGTGGCCTCAAAACCGATATGGCAGGGCTGGGGCAATTCGCGAATGACCCCAGTCAAGCGATCGTGGTCTTTGCCGGAATTGGCCATGCGAAAGCGGCGGGTCTTGCCGTCTGTTAGCTCAACCATGACAACGTTGAAATCCTTGGCAATATCTATTGCAACCCATGAGTTATAGGCTTTATGCTTTAGCTGGTCAGTCATTTGGAATGCTCCTCTCAAGATGTTGGATTCAAGAGAATGAACTTATTCTTTGTGGCTGACCACACCTATTCTGCATGTACTACGGTCCTGAATACATCAGTGCGGCCATACAAACTTGGGCGCAAGAGATGGGGATCAGGCTTGAATACATTCAACCTGGTAACCCGCAACAAAACGCTTATGTTGAGAGGTTCAATCGGACGGTGCGATATGAATGGCTGTCGCAGTACTATTGGTCAGACTTGGCAGAGGTGCAAGACTTTGCGACGAAGTGGATGTGGTCCTACAACCACGACCGCCCAAACATGGCCTTGGGCGGGTTCACTCCTAAACAGCGGTTGGCCATGGCTGCGTGATGTTTCTACTTCTGCGACCCTTGCAAAAAGGGGACGATTACCGTGGATGAGGTGCAGAGGGCAGGGGAGGTCCTGCTAAGTCCGCAAATCATGCTCATCAAAGTTAATTCCTTTGTGCTCTGTTGTAATTTAATAACAAATTAGGGGGGGGTAGAGCCACTCATCTCGTTGTGATATATTTGTACATGCAGTGGTGGCTACGTGCTACTCTCAGATCTACCAATGAAGGCGATGGCTAGCTTTGGTGAAAGTCAACTCAACTCTCTTTTGGGAATCATCATGAAAAAAATTTCTGCTCTGTTCTTGTCTATCGCTTTGGCCCTGTCTCCTGTTGCATTTGCTCAGCAGCAATCTGGTAGTGCCTCAGGTGGTGCTGGTGGTGCCGCAGGCGGCGCTGGAGCCGGCGCTGGCGCCGCAGCAGGTGCTGCAGCTGCTGGTGTGACTGTTGGTGTTGCCGCTGCCGTTGCAGCCGCCGTGGCTGTTGCAGCCGCTGTTGCAGCCAACAAGGATGACACACCTGCCGCAACCACAACCACAACCACAACAACAACCACAGCCACCAACACCAAGTAAACCATCTTTTGATGGCTAAATCAAACGCCCCTCACGGGGCGTTTTTTTTGACATGATTCGTCAGACCTTCACCACGCTCATTGTTCGTTACGCCATGCTTTTGGTGGTGGCGGGTTGTCAGGGCTTCAATCCTGTGATTGACACGGCCAGCCACTTTTGGGCGGGCAAGGCACAAAAAGACAGTTTCTCGCCGGGTTTTGAGTATCTGGAGGTCGAATGGCAAGGACGAAAAGCAGCCATGGCCTTGGGATACCGAGAGACCAAAGGCACCCAGGTGAGCGAACACTGGTACAGCGGCCAGGGTGAAATGATCAAGCTCGTCAATGGCAGAGTGGTTCAAGCGCTGGGTATGACCAGGGAGGTTCGCCATGCGCTAGGAACTCCTCCGGTGTGGGCGGATTTGCTGACGCACCGTTCACCTGTTTCTTGGGCTCAAACAAAAGAGGTCATGCCTTTTTATCGGTATGGTTTGCAGGAGTACGTTCTATCTCAACAAAGCATGCCAACAGCATCAGACAAAGCCATGGCAAGTGAGGCCACTGCTTGGGTGGTTGAAGAAGTGAAAAGCAAAAATGAAAATGGGATGCCTTGGATTTATCAGCAAAAGTTTGCGTTGTTGGGTGACAAGGTGATTTACAGCGAGCAATGTGTTGCACATGAGATGTGTTTCAAACTCAAGCCCTTGGGCGTGGTGGTTCCCAAATGAGGTTAGCACACCTGATTGGCTCAGGCATTGCAGCGTGCATTTCAATAAGCTTAGCGTTTGCACAAGAAGCTAAAACGACAACGATAGATAAGCCACAGCGACTGCGCGAGTGGCTTCAGGCCTCGCAACAACCTGAGGAAACTTACGCGCTGGGCTTGATGTGGAAAACGCCCGAAGAGTTGCAAAGGCAAAAAAAACTCCACATTGCGCTTGAGGAACATATAAAAAGCTTGTTTCAAAGCAACAAGCTCACGCTCTCGGAAGTGAAGGCGTTTGATCGGATGTTGGGTATTTTCAAGCCGACGGGCCGTGTGAGAACTTTTGCGGCGGAATCGAAGTGGTTAGAAGCTTCCCCCAAGCGTGACCCGAAATTACGCACGGGCGACCTGATTGAAGTACCGGCGAAGCCAATCGTCGTTCGCGTTCTGACCTCTGAAGGTGCAGTTTGTGAGTTACTGCACAAGGAAGGGTTGTTCGCAAAGGATTACGCCAAGGCTTGCTTTCCGGGCTCTGGCGCCTGGGTTTGGCTGGTACAACCTGATGCCCGTATCCAAAAGGTGGGCATTGCATCGTGGAATACTGAGCTTCAAGACCAACTTGCTCCAGGTGCTTGGATGTGGTTGCCAACAAACAAGGCGCTTGGAGACGAATTTAACGAACGTTGGGCAACCTGGATGAGCTACCAAGGCGTAGCGAGCAATGTTCGGTTGGAAGCGTTCGATTCGTTTTTTAGGCAAGTGGCTCCTCCTGTAGAGGCAACAACTGCTTTTGATGTGAGTGGCCGAGGATTGACCGCCAGAGCTACGGCCAGCAACTGGGGAAATGCAGGTTTGATGCAAACACCAACCGCACGCATGCGAGAGGAAGGGTATTTTGGTTTGGGCCTTCACCGCGTGCGACCTTACGAACAAGTGAACCTGATGTTTCAGCCAACGCCTTGGATGGAGGCTGGGTTTCGCTATACATCCATACTGAACCGTTTGTTTTCGCCTTTTGCATCTTGGAGTGGTGATCAAAGTTACAAAGACAAAAGCATTGATTTAAAGCTACGTGCTATCCAAGAGAGCGATTGGGTGCCAGAGATATCTGTGGGTTGGCGTGACATGGCGGGCACGGGGCTGTTCAGCTCTGAGTATGTGGTGGCCAACAAACGCTTTGGCAGCTTGGATTACTCGCTGGGCATGGGCTGGGGGTATTTGGGAAATCGTGGCAATGTGAACAACCCTCTCAGCAAGGTGCTGGGTCAAGCTTTCGACATTCGCCAAAAAGACGTAGGCCAAGGTGGAACTTTTGCGGGCAAGAGTTGGTTCCACGGACCCGCATCTTTGTTTGGCGGTGTGAGTTACCAAAGCCCATGGGACTTTGTGTTCAAGTTGGAGTACGAGGGCAACCACTACAAAAACGAACCATTGGGAAATGCATTTGAAGTCAAGCGGCCCATTAACGTCGGCGTTGTTTACACCGGCTGGAAAGGCTTTGATGTGCATGCCGGTATTGAGCGAGGCAACACCCTATCCATTGGTTTAACGATGTTCACCGACTTGTCCGGCCTGAACGTGCCCAAAGTGACTGATCCACCTTTGCCACGGACCAACACACAACGCCCTAGCCAGCCACCCAATTGGGCCTCAACCGCCCGAGACATTGAAAAGCACACCCAATGGCAGGTAGACCAAATATATGTGGCGGACAACAAACTGGTGGTGGAGGCTGCTCGCTCGAGCAACCCTTATCCGTCGGTGAGGCTTGATAAGGCGATGAGCATTATTCATCGCGATGCACCTGCCAACATTGAGCATGTGGAGGTGCAGCACAAATCGGTAGGCTCGGTATTGGCGGTGGAAAAGGTCAAGCGAGAAGACTGGGTGCAAGCGCAAACACAACCTGCCAGAACCAACGAGGTGGCAACACCGCAGCAGCCCACTTACACACCTGAACCAGTATCAGGAAAGGCAACGCTGCCAGAAAAATCCACCCACTTTTACTTTGACCCAGGCATAGATTTGATTCAAACCTTGGGCGGGCCAGATGGGTTTGTGATGTACCAATTCAGCTTGGCGCTGCGCACAGGTTTGAAGTTGCCTGCAGGCTTTGAGGCTAAAAGCTTGGTACGTCAGCGTTTGGTGAACAACTACGACCGCTTTAAAGATGGCGGTTCTTCGAGCTTGCCACGTGTGAGAACGCACTTGCGTGAGTATTTTGTGACTTCACCCACCACGCTCACCAACCTCACCATCAACAAAACTGCTCGGGCAAGCGACAACGTTTACTGGGGCTTGTACGGTGGCTATTTTGAAGAAATGTTTGGCGGCATAGGCGCTGAGGCGCTGTACCGCCAACCGGGCAGCCGTTGGGCCTTGGGTGTGGATGTGAACAAGGTGAAGCAACGTGACTTTGCGCAAGACTTTGGTTTCAGAGACTACCAAGTGCAAACTGGGCACGTTACCGGGTATTGGATGACGCCCATCGAGGGAGTGAGTACCTCGCTTGCTGTGGGCCAGTATTTGGCAGGTGACAAAGGTGCGACTCTGACCATTTCAAAAACATTCGCAAACGGTTCGGTGATGGGTGCTTTTGCCACCAAGACCAATGTGCCTGCGGAAGTCTTTGGCGAAGGTTCGTTTGACAAAGGCATTTTTTGGGCCATTCCCTTTGATGCATTCTTGACCAGCTCCAGCCGTTCATATGCTAGCTTTGCTTGGAAACCGCTCACAAGGGACGGTGGTGCCAAGTTGACACGCCCCGTGAACCTGTTTTATGAAACGGTGTGGCTGAATCCTGAAGTGAACCGCTTTAAACCGGCGCATCCTGGTAACGATCGGGTAGCCCCTGACGACCGAGTTGATCGGCGTTATTGAAGCGTTTGGCTGGAGCTTGACGAGGCTTGAGTTTTGGTTGGTTGTGCCACAGAGGGCTTTAAA
>JACCDP011013663.1_pt1 | contig 22879 bp, 16 predicted proteins | sample 7445841 | NCBI WGS metagenome assembly JACCDP01 (sample SAMN15323441, study PRJNA562643) | freshwater metagenome | isolation source: river surface water | place: USA:Blue River Watershed | collected 2017-08-17
ATAACGATCTCGCACCTGGTGGAGGGGGCTGGATTCGAACCAGCGTACTCGCAAGAGGGCAGATTTACAGTCTGCTGCCATTAACCACTCGGCCACCCCTCCGCAGGGAACCGCAAACTATAGAGGGAGGCATTGCTTTTGTCAATTGAAATAATGCTGCCGATACCTGTAGCGCAAGGATTTCTGCGCCGATTCCGCGTAATGACGGATCGGAAAAAGTCAGGAGATGCGGACGAGCTTGGCGATCACAAACGCAATCGCCGACCAGATGAGCGTGGAGCCAAAAGGCAAACACAGGATGATGCCCCTGATCCGAAAGCGAATGTCGCCCGGGAGCCGGCCAACCCAAAGCCGCGAAAGAAACGGCAAAAGTGGGTAAAAGACGGCAAGTAGCAGGAAAATTGCAAAAACCCAGCGGATCATCGCGACTCAGACAAAACGACCAACAGCAAGGACCACCAGCGAGACAAGAATGGTGGAAGCGAACGGCAAAAATATCATTTTGCCAAAAATACGGAACCTGAAGTCTCCGGGCAAGCGCCCTATGCCCAGCTTCTCCAGCCATGGCAGCGCCGAAGAAAACAGAACCAGCACCATGAAAATGATAAGGAGCCAGCGAATCATAAGGCCTCTTTCGGCAGCAAGCGCTCACATTGATTCATAAGCGGAAACTCTGATCCAGCGCTGCGATCGCCGGCGGGACATTGACCCGGCTCGCCAGCAGCAGCACTTTGAACAGCTCCCCCATCTCTGCCGGAGAGGTCAGCCTTTGCACCGCATTGGCCACTGGCAGCCAGTCTGCCGGGTCCTCCGGACGCCGCTGCTCCAGCAGCCGGGGCAGACCTGCACCCAACAGAAAAGACGCCTGATTCATGTAGCCCGCTATCTCCAGTCCGGCGTCCAGCGCCGCGCGACCCAGGTGGGTGAAATCTACATGCGCGGTGATGTCCTGCAGCCCCACCCGGTAAAAAGGATCGTCGTGCGCATGATGCCGGTAGTGGCACATTAGCGTGCCCGCGGAGCGCTGTGGCAGATAATATTCCTTCGCTGGGAAACCATAATCAATCAGTACCGCCATTCCCCCCGCTCCGGCCGCGAGCATATCGCCCAGCATGCGCACGAACCCCGCCTGCTGCGGGTGAACCTCGGTCAGGTAGGCGTCTGGCAGACTCTCCGCCTCAGGAATCTGCACGCACAAGCCCTCGTCCGCCGGACGCTCGCTGAACACGAAGCGCTCCGCATCCAGCGTGACGCCCAGCTCCATCCACCGCCCCTGTCGGCGCACCACAAGCGGCACGGGCATCGCGTCCAGCACTTCATTGCACAGAATCAGCCCTGAAAAAGTCGCCGGAGGCGCATCCCGCCAGACGACGTCATCCCGCCCTGCCAGTCGCTGCTGCTGTCGCTGGCGCAGCTCGGCGGACAGCTCAACGATCTGGTACCGGCCGACCTCCAGACCAATGCCAGCGGCGGCGGCGAGAAAATCTTCCGCCAGCTTGCCGGTGCCCGCACCAAACTCGAGCACCTGCAGCGGGGAGGGCAAGTCAAGATTTGCGGCGAACTGGGCCAGCGTCGCACCAAACAAAGGCGACATCTCTGGCGCGGTTGTAAAATCTCCGCCTTTGCCCAGCTTTGCAGCACCGCCGGCGTAATAACCCAGATCTTTCGCGTACAGTGCGAGCTCCATGAAGCGGGCGAACGGAATCCAGTCTTGATGCGCTCGGATATCGTCCCGAATCAGGGACGCCAGCGCTTGAGACGCAGACAAGGCGTCTGCGGAAGGCTCGGGCAGTTGCATCACGATATTGTAGAGAAGACTGCCTGCACGAGCCGTAAATATTCTTCATGCAGCCCACTTAACCCACAAGCACCCGCTGATCGACATCGTGATTCACACCCAAAAAACCGCACTCGTCACCGGCGCCGCAAAACGGCTGGGGCGCTCGATCGCGCTGGGACTTGCGCAAGAAGGCTGGGACATCGTCGTTCACTATCGCTCTTCTGCCACTGAAGCGCAGCGTACGGCAGAGCAGATTCGCCAGCTGGGCAGGCGTGCTGTCGCGCTGGATGCCGACCTTGCGAACGAGACAGCGACCCGCGAGCTGTTGCCTCGTGCCGCTACGGCGCTCGGGCCTATCCGGTGCATAGTGAACAGCGCGTCGCTGTTCGACTATGATGATGCGGCCAGCTTCTCCCTGCACAAGCTGGATCAGCACATGCACGCCAATCTGGCCGCACCCGTATTGTTGGCACAGGCCCTGCATGAATTGACCCCGGAAGGCTCGCAATCCGTCGTGATCAATCTGCTGGATCAGAAATTGTTCAACCCCAACCCGGACTTCCTGTCCTACACCTTGTCCAAGGCAGGATTGCAGTCGGCCACGGTGCTTCTGGCACAGGCGCTGGCGCCGAAAGTGCGCGTGGTAGGACTCGCCCCCGGTCTCACGCTGGTGTCGGGCGACCAGACTGAAGAAGGATTTGCCATCGCACACCAGCAGACACCGCTGGGCAAGAGCAGCACGCCAGACGACATCGTTGCCGCTGCGTGCTATCTGGCCGGCGCTGCGGCAGTCACCGGCACCGTGCTGGTCGTCGATGGCGGCCAGCATCTGATGCCGATGGCTCGCGACGTGATGTTCGTAGCCAAGTAGTCCCCCCCTATTCACCCAAACGCTCAAGCCATGTCCTGTTCACTTCTGCACCCTGCTCTGTCCAATTGCCGCCGGCTGTTCCTGCGCAACTATGAAGTCATGAGCAATATCGGCGTCCATGACTTTGAAAAAAAAGGCGAGCAGCGTGTGCTCTTCAATGTCGAGTTGTTCATTCCGCTCGCAGAATCGACACCGGTCCACGACCAGCTCAACGAGGTTGTCGACTATGATTTCATTCGCGACACGATAGAAACGCGCGTTGCACAAGGCCATGTGCAACTGCAGGAAACCCTGTGCGATGACATCGCCCGCACCCTGCTCGCGCATCCCAAGGTGAAAGCCGTGCAGATCTCGACCCAGAAACCGGATGTCTACCCAGACTGCGACGCGGTCGGCGTAGAAGTGTTTCAGATCAAGGCTGCCTGACATGAACAGCCCGCTGACCGCGCGCCAACTTGAGAAGGCCGCATACGAAAACAACAAGCTGCACAAGCGCCTGTGCCGTCTGGTCGGACAGGCGATCGGCGACTTCAACATGATTGAAGATGGCGACAAGGTGATGGTCTGCCTGTCCGGCGGCAAAGACAGCTACGCCTTGCTCGATATCCTGCTGACCTTGCGCGAGCGCGCGCCGATTCACTTTGATATCGTCGCAGTCAATCTCGACCAGAAACAGCCGAATTTTCCGGCCGACGTACTGCCGGCTTATCTGCGCAGCATCGACGTGCCCTTCCATATCGAGACACAGGACACGTACAGCATCGTCAAGCGCGTCATCCCCGAAGGCAAAACCACCTGCTCACTGTGCTCACGCCTGCGACGCGGAATACTCTACCGGGTCGCCGACGAACTGGGCGCGACCAAGATCGCACTCGGCCATCATCGCGACGACATTCTGGAGACCTTCTTCCTGAACATGTTCTTCGCCAGCAAACTGAAGAGCATGCCCCCTAAGCTGCAGTCTGATGATGGCAAACATGTCGTGATCCGTCCGCTCGCGTACGTGCGAGAGGCCGATACCGAGCGTTATGCTGAGGTCAAGAACTTTCCCATCATTCCCTGCGATCTCTGTGGCAGCCAGGAAAACCTGCAGCGCAAGCAGATCAAGAACCTGCTGCGCGACTGGGAGAAAAAATTCCCGGGCCGTGTCGAAAACATTTTTTCGGCGCTGTCGACTGTCGTTCCCTCTCACCTGATGGATCGCTCGTTGTTCGACTTCGCCGGACTGAAAGCCACCGGCATCGCCAGCGCCGACGGCGACATTGCGTTCGACGAGGAGCCTTGCGCCGCCGGCGATACGGTCAACATCATTCGCCTGCACCCGGCGGGCGACGATGATGACGAGGAGTGAACCTCTCGGTATTGCCCGATCGACCCTGAATCACCGCGAATACCTGCGACATCCCCTGATTTCCTGCAAGGACGCACCAGAGGTGCATGCTAGAATTTTGCACCTCTCTATATTCCGCCTATGAACGTTGTCATTCTCGCTGCAGGCATGGGAAAGCGCATGCAATCCGACCTGCCCAAGGTCCTGCATGCACTGGGCGGCAAGCCGCTGCTCTCTCACGTCATCGATACGGCGCGCCAACTGTCACCTTCGCGCTGCTGCGTGATCTACGGTCATGGGGGCGATGCTGTGCCGGCCCGGCTGGCATCCGAGGATCTGCATTTCGTGCTGCAGGAACCGCAGCTGGGTACCGGCCATGCGGTGATGCAGGCCGTGCCCGTGCTGAATGATGACGAACCGACGCTGGTGCTGTATGGCGATGTGCCACTCACCAGCGTCAATACATTGAAGTCACTCGCCGCCACTGCGGGCAAGGACAAGCTGGCCGTGCTGACGATAGAGCTCGGCGATCCCACCGGCTACGGCAGGATTGTCCGCGAGCAGGATCGGATCGTGCGCATCGTCGAACAGAAAGATGCCAGCGACAACGAACGCAAGATACGCGAAATCAACACCGGCATCATCGTCGCCCCCACCCGCAAGCTCAAGGAATGGCTGTCGCGCCTGTCGAACGACAATGCGCAGCGCGAGTACTACCTGACCGACATCATCGCCCAGGCCGTCAAGGATGGCGTGCCGGTCGAATCATCGCAGCCTGCCCATGCGTGGGAAACGCTTGGGGTCAACAGCAAGGTGCAGCTGGCCGAGCTTGAACGCATCCATCAGCGCAACATCGCCAGCCAGCTGCTCGAGCAGGGCGTCACGTTGGCCGATCCGGCACGCATCGATGTCCGTGGAACCCTGCGCTGCGGTCGCGATGTGATGATCGACGTGAACTGCGTGTTCGAGGGCGATGTCGCGCTGGGCGACGGGGTGCAGATCGGCGCGAACTGCGTGATACGCAATGCACGCATCGCCGCCGACACACAGATCAAACCCTTCACGCACATTGAAGACGCGAGCATCGGCTCAGAAGCGCAGATCGGCCCTTATGCCCGCCTGCGTCCTGGCACCGTGCTGGCCGACGATGTCCACATCGGTAATTTCGTCGAGGTCAAGAACAGTCAGTTCGGCGCCCACAGCAAGGCCAACCATCTCGCTTACGTAGGCGACGCCAGCGTCGGTCAGCGCGTGAACATCGGCGCCGGCACCATCACCTGCAATTACGATGGCGCACACAAGCACCGTACCGTGATTGAAGACGACGCCTTCATCGGCAGCGATACGCAACTGGTCGCACCGGTCACTGTCGGTCGCGGCGCAACGCTGGGCGCGGGCACCACACTGACCAAAGATGCGCCCGCCGACAGCCTGACGGTCTCGCGCGCCAGGCAAACCAGCATCCCGGGCTGGCAACGGCCCGTCAAATCGAAGACATAGGATCCTCCATGTGCGGCATCGTCGGCGCCGTCGCCCAGCGCGACATCGTTCCCATCCTGCTTGAAGGACTCAAGCGGCTCGAATACCGGGGCTATGACTCCTGCGGCGTCGCCGTGCACCAGCAAGGACTGAAGCGCTCGCGCAGCGTGTCGCGCGTCGCCGAGCTGGAGACACAAGTCGCCGACACCAAGCTCACCGGCCATACCGGCATTGCGCACACCCGCTGGGCCACCCACGGCGCACCGGCCACCAACAATGCGCATCCGCATTTCTCCTCAAAGAATGGCGAAGCGCGCATCGCGATCGTCCACAACGGCATCATCGAAAACTACGAAGAGATGCGCAGCGAGCTGACGAGGCTCGGCTATGCGTTCGAATCACAGACCGACACCGAAGTAATCGCTCATCTGGTGAACGAGCTCTACGACGGCGATCTGCTGCGCACCGTGCAAAAAGCAGTCAAGCGTCTGCATGGCGCATTTGCGATTGCCGTGTTCTGCAAGGATGAACCCGACCGCGTGGTCGGCGCGCGCGTCGGTTGCCCGCTAGTGGTCGGCATTGGCCAGAACGAGAACTTCGTCGCCTCGGACGCCATGGCGCTGGCCGGCACCACGGATCAGATCATCTACCTGGAAGAAGGCGACGTCGTCGATGTGCGCCTGACCGGCATCAGCATCACCGACAAGCAGGATGTCAGGGCTGAACGCAAGGTACAGACTGTCAATGCCTACTCCGGCGCGATCGATCTGGGGCCGTACCGGCATTACATGCAAAAAGAGATCTTCGAACAGCCGCGCGCGATCGGCGACACGCTCGAGGGCGTGCTGGGATTTGCGCCTGATTTATTCGGCAAGAGCGCGCAGGAAGTGTTCGCGGGCGTCGACGCGATTCAGATTCTGGCCTGCGGCACCAGCTATTACTCGGGCATGACCGCCAAATACTGGCTGGAATCGCTCGCGGGTCTGCCGACCCATGTCGAGATCGCCAGTGAATATCGCTATCGTGAACCTGCCGTCAATCCGAATGCGCTGGTCGTCGTCATATCGCAATCCGGCGAAACGGCCGATACGCTCGCGGCACTCAAATACGCAAAAGAACTCGGCCACCGTCATTCGCTCGCGATCTGCAATGTCGCCACCTCAGCGATGGTGCGCGAGACCACGCTGTCTTATCTGACACGCGCAGGCGTGGAAATCGGTGTGGCGTCGACCAAAGCCTTCACCACCCAACTGACCGCGCTGTATCTGCTGACGCTGACGCTGGCCAGGTTGCGCGGCCGGCTGAATGCCGACGCTGAGGCCACTCACCTGAAGAATCTGCGTCACCTGCCCGCAGCATTGTCATCGGTGCTCGCACTCGAACCGCAGATCATCGCCTGGGCCGACGCGTTCGCCCGCAAGGAAAACGCCCTCTTCCTCGGTCGCGGGCTGCACTATCCGATCGCGCTGGAAGGCGCGCTGAAGCTGAAAGAAATCTCCTACATTCACGCCGAAGCCTATCCCGCCGGTGAGCTCAAGCACGGGCCACTCGCGCTCGTCACCGAAGAAATGCCCGTAGTAACGGTCGCACCGAATGATGCGCTGATCGAGAAACTGAAATCCAACATGCAGGAAGTCCGCGCGCGCGGTGGCCAGCTGTATGTATTTGCCGATGCGGATTCGCATATCGCCTCCAGCGATGGCGTGCACGTGATCCGTCTGCCCGAGCATTACGGACTGCTGTCACCCATCCTGCATGTCGTGCCGCTACAGCTGCTCGCGTATCACACCGCGCTCGCTCGCGGCACGGATGTCGACAAGCCGCGTAATCTGGCGAAGTCCGTCACGGTCGAGTAAGTCGCTCACAAAACTCGTCGGCCGCCGACAATGTGGGCGCGTACTACCGCGCCAAAGCCTGACTTCACTCGCATAAAAACCTGCTTTTCCAGCCGCGCGGCCTTGCCAGAAACAGGGTCATTCACGCTATACTCGCGGAAATTGACGTTAACGTAAGCGTCAACCTCGCCGCAACCGTACGGCCACCCCTATTCCCGGAGATTTCGCCATGACCGACCTGTCGGTATCCCAGAACCTCACTGCCTACACGCCCGCTAACAAAGTGCGTTTCGTCACCGCCGCATCGCTGTTCGACGGCCATGACGCCTCGATCAACATCATGCGCCGCATCCTGATGTCGCAGGGCGCCGAGGTCATTCATCTTGGTCACAACCGCTCGGTGGAAGAGATCGTCACCGCCGCGCTGCAGGAAGATGCGCAGGGCATCGCCATATCCAGCTACCAGGGCGGTCATGTCGAATACTTCAAGTACATGATCGACCTGCTGAAAGAACGCGGCGGCGCGCACATCAAGGTGTATGGCGGCGGTGGCGGCGTGATCGTGCCAGCCGAGATCAAGGAACTGCACGACTATGGCGTAGCGCGCATCTTCAGCCCCGAAGATGGCCAGCGCATGGGACTGGTCGGCATGATCACTTACATGATCCAGTCTTGCGATTCCGACCTCTCTGTCTATGCGCCGACGTCGCTGTCGGCACTGACCGAAGGCGACATCGGTGCACGTCAGCGCCCGCTCGCGCAGCTGATCACGGCACTGGAAAACGGCAAGGTCTCGCCCGAGCTGAAAAAAGCCCTGCATGACGCCGCGGCCAACACCAAGGTACCAGCACTCGGCATCACCGGCACCGGCGGCGCAGGCAAATCGTCGCTGACGGACGAACTGATTCGCCGCCTGCGCATCGATCAGGAGGATGCGCTGAACGTGGCCGTGATCTCCATTGATCCGTCGCGCCGCAAGTCAGGCGGCGCGCTGCTCGGCGACCGCATCCGCATGAATGCGATCAGTCCGTGGAGCGGCAAACAGCGCGTATTCATGCGCTCGCTCGCCACGCGTGAGGCCGGTTCGGAAATTTCTCAGGCACTGCCCGATGTCGTTGCTGCCTGTCGTGTCGCCGGCTTCGATCTGGTGATCGTCGAAACCTCAGGCATCGGTCAGGGTGATGCTGCGATCGTCCCGCATGTGGATTGCAGCCTTTACGTGATGACCCCCGAGTTCGGCGCGGCATCGCAGCTGGAAAAGATCGACATGCTCGACTTTGCCGATTTCGTGGCGATCAACAAATTCGACCGCAAGGGCGCTCAGGATGCGCTGCGCGATGTCGCCAAGCAGGTGCAGCGCAACCGCGAGGCATGGACGGTTCCGACCGAGCAGATGCCCGTGTTCGGCACACAGGCGTCGCGCTTCAATGATGATGGCGTGACCGCGCTGTATCAGGGCCTGCTGCCCAAGCTGACCGAGCTAGGCCTGAAGGTCACTACTGGCAAGCTCGCCCCGGTGAGTGTGCGTTTTTCGTCCGGTCGTAATGCGATCGTGCCGCCCGCACGTAGCCGCTATCTGGCCGAGATTGCCGATGCCGTGCGCGGCTATCACCGTCGCGTGGAAAAACAAGTGATCGTCGCCCGCGAGCGCCAGCAACTGACCGAAGCCAAGCGTCTGCTGACCGCGTCCGGCAAACCGGCGGATTTCGACGATCTGATCACCCAGCGCGAGCATGCGCTGGATGCCGATGCGCGCACCGCGCTGGCCTCGTGGCCGGAGCTGCAGACCACCTACAGCGGCGACGAGCATGTGGTGAAGATCCGTGACAAAGAGATTCGCACGCGTCTGTTCACGGAAACCCTGTCCGGCAACAAGGTGCGCAAGGTCGCGCTGCCGAAGTACGCCGATCACGGCGACCTGCTGCGTTGGCTGATGAAAGAGAACCTGCCCGGCTACTTCCCTTATACCGCCGGCGTGTTCCCGTTCAAGCGCGAGAATGAAGACCCGACCCGCATGTTTGCCGGCGAAGGTGATGCCTTCCGCACCAATCGCCGCTTCAAGCTGGTGTCTGAAGGCATGCCGGCCAAACGCCTGTCGACGGCCTTCGACTCGGTGACGCTGTACGGCGCCGATCCGGCATTACGTCCGGACATTTACGGCAAGGTCGGTAATTCCGGTGTGTCGATTGCGACGCTGGAGGACATGAAGGTGTTGTACGACGGCTTTGATCTGTGCGACCCGACAACCTCGGTGTCGATGACGATCAACGGCCCGGCGCCGACCATCCTCGCGTTCTTCATGAACACGGCGATCGACCAGCAGACGGAAAAATTCAAAGCCGAGAAAGGTCGCGAGCCGAATGCCGAAGAAGCTGCACAAATTCGCGCCTGGGTGCTGCAGAACGTGCGTGGTACCGTGCAGGCCGATATCCTGAAAGAAGATCAGGGCCAGAACACCTGCATCTTCTCGACCGAGTTCTCGCTGAAAGTGATGGGCGACATTCAGCAGTACTTTGTCGATCACAAGGTGCGCAATTTCTATTCGGTGTCGATCTCCGGCTATCACATCGCCGAGGCCGGTGCGAACCCGATCTCGCAGCTGGCGTTCACGCTGTCGAACGGCTTCACCTTTGTCGAGGCCTATCTGGCACGCGGCATGCACATTGATGATTTCGCGCCTAATCTGTCGTTCTTCTTCTCGAACGGCATGGATCCGGAATACACCGTGCTCGGCCGGGTTGCGCGCCGCATCTGGGCGGTGGCCATGCGTGAGAAATACGGCGCAAATGATCGTTCGCAAAAGCTCAAGTACCACATCCAGACCTCGGGCCGCTCGCTGCATGCACAGGAAGTCGATTTCAATGACATCCGCACGACCCTGCAGGCACTGATCGCGATCTATGACAACTGCAACTCGCTGCATACCAATGCCTACGACGAGGCGATCACCACGCCCACCGATGAATCGGTGCGTCGCGCGCTGGCAATCCAGCTGATCATCAACCGCGAATGGGGACTGGCCAAGAACGAGAATCCCAGCCAGGGTTCGTTCATCATCGAGGAACTGACCGATCTGGTCGAAGAAGCGGTACTGCAAGAATTCGAGCGCATCGCCGAGCGCGGCGGCGTGCTGGGCGCGATGGAAACCGGTTATCAGCGCAGCAAGATCCAGGAAGAGTCACTGCTCTACGAGCACAAGAAGCATGACGGCAGTCTGCCGATCATTGGCGTGAACACCTTCCGCAATCCGAAGGGCGACACCATTCCGCAGCAGCTGGAACTGGCGCGCTCGACCGACGAAGAAAAGCAGTCGCAGCTCCAGCGCCTCGCCGACTTCCACGCCCGGAACCAGGCAAAGGCGCCCACAGCGCTGGCCGAGCTGCAGCAGGCGGTGATCCGCGACGAGAACGTGTTCGCCAAACTGATGGATGCGGCGCGCGTCTGCTCGCTGGGCCAGATCACCGATGCCCTGTTCGAGGTCGGCGGCCAGTACCGCCGCAGCATGTAAGCGTTCTGCCCGCTACAATCCGGGGCATGGCTGAACTCTTTGCCCCGACTGACGAAGCACTCGAGGCCCTGATATCCGCGATCGATATCAGGGCCTACGAAAAAACCCGCAATCACCTGACGGGCCGGGTCACCCGGCTCTCGCCCTACCTCACCCACGGCTTCATCAGCATCCCCGCCTTGTTCGAGCGCCTTCCCCGGCTGACGCTGGAGGACAAGCTGGCCTTCGAATTCGGCTGGCGCGAATTCTTCCACCATGTGTGGCACCACGCCGGCGACGGCATCCTCGACGATATGCGCGCCGGCCTGCCGGGCGTTCGCTATCAGCACGAGCTGCCCGACGATGTGCGCGAGGGCCGCACCGGGCTGCCCGTGATCGACAAGGCGGTGCACACGTTGTACGAAACCGGCTATCTGCACAATCATGCCCGGATGTGGGTGGCGAGTTATCTGGTTCATTTGCGCAAGGTGCACTGGCGTACTGGCGCGGACTGGATGCTGGCGCACCTGCTGGACGGCGATCTCGCCTCCAACCATCTGTCATGGCAATGGGTCGCGGCGACCTTCAGCAGCAAGCCCTATCTGTTCAATGCCGAGAATGTCGCCCGCTACGCCCCGGCAGGATGGCAGTGCGAGCGCAGCGTGCTGGATACGTCGTACGAAGCGCTGGAGGGGATCGCCAGAAGCCAGCAGACTATTGCTGTCTCACCTTCTTTGCTGGGCATGAGCGAACCGGCGTTACAGGCCGCCCCGCCGGTGGAGGCTTCTCCGCTGCGCATTCCCGCCGGCGCGCGAGTCCGGCTGGTGCATCCGTGGATGATGGACAGCGCCGCTTTTGATGGTCTGCGCATCGGAGTCATTCATCTGCCTTTCCATCGTCAGTTCCCGTGGCCGGCGACACGCTGGAATTTCGTGATGCAGCGGCTGCAGCAAGTCACGGAGGTGCTGTTCATTGGCGATCTCAATCAACTGAGTTCGACACTGGCTGGTGCGGCCAGTGTCGAGTCGGTCGCGACACTCAACCCCGGCTATCGCGAATCGCTTGCCTTACTGTGCACATCGCTGATCGCGCCAGCACGCCGCTTCCCCAACCCGGACAAAGCCTGCCGCTCGTTCTCCGCTTTCTGGAGCATCTGCACGCAAGGCTCGGAGGACGCGCCCCGGCGCGCGTGGCACCGATGAGTCTGGCAGTCGTCTGGTTCAAGCGCGACCTGCGCGTCTTCGATCATCTGCCGCTGCTGCAGGCGAGCGGCCATATGGCTGTGCTGCCGCTGTATGTGTACGAACCGGAGATCATTCGCGCGCCGGATTTCTCGGCGCAGCATCTGGGCTTCATTAATGAATGTCTGGCCGAGCTTGATCAGGCGCTGAGCGGCCGTGGCAGTCCCTTGCAGATCGTGCACGGCGAGATCACTCATGTGCTCAGGCGTATCAGGGACGAGTTCGGCAGCTTCACGCTGTATTCGCATGAAGAGACCGGCAACGCAATCAGCTACGCACGCGACCTGCGCGTGGCGGACTGGTGCAAGTCCAATGGCATCAGCTGGAAAGAATCACCCAGCCATGGCGTGGTGCGACGGCTGTCGTCGCGCGATGAATGGTCGGCCATCTGGATGCAGCGCATGCGCCAGCCGCTGGTGAGCGCGCCCGATTTCCTTCGTTCGCCGGGCAAGATGCTGACACCGAACGGCCTGATGACGCCGCGCCAGCTGGGCCGCGATGATGCCGACAAACCGGGACGACAGCGCGGCGGGCGCAAGCTGGCCTCACAGCAGGTGAAGCTGTTCTTTGACAAGCAGCTGCCGCACTACCGCTATTCGATGTCCAGTCCGCTGTCGGCCGAAGATGCCTGTTCTCGCCTGTCGCCGTACATCGCCTATGGCGTGATATCGGTGCGCGAGCTGATGCACAAGGTCTGGAAGCTGCGCACGCAAGTGCAGGCACTGCCGGAGGCGGCGCAGCCGAAAGGCGTGCTGGCCAGCCTGAAGTCTTTCGAAAGCCGCCTGCACTGGCACTGCCATTTCATCCAGAAGCTCGAATCCGAACCCGAGATCGAGATGCGCAATGTGCACCGCGGTTTCGACGGCCTGCGCGAAGACAGCTTCAGTCAGGAATATTTCGAGCGCTGGTGCAAAGGCGAGACCGGTTTCCCGCTGATCGATGCCTGCATGAAGATGCTGGCCCACACGGGCTGGATCAATTTCCGCATGCGCGCGCTGCTGATCAGTTTTTCCAGTTACCAGCTATGGAATCACTGGCGCGAGCCTGCGCTGCATCTTGCCCGCGAATTTCTGGATTATGAGCCGGGCATTCACTATCCGCAGATACAGATGCAAAGCGGCGTCACCGGCATCAATACGCTGCGCATCTACAACCCGGTGAAGCAGGCGCATGATCAGGATCCGGAAGGCATTTTCGTGAAACGCTGGCTGCCGCCGCTGGAGAACGTGCCGAAGGAATTCATCTTCGAACCGTGGACCATGCCCCCCGACGTGCAAGCCGACTGCGGCGTGCTGATCGGCGAGCATTATCCGGAACCGGTCGTTGATCATCTGGCGACCGCCGCTTATGCACGCAATACGCTGTGGGCATTGCGGCGCAATCCGGCGGTGCGCACGGAGGCGGTGAACGTCTTTCTCCGTCACGGCAGCCGCAATCCGCTTCGAGAGGGCCGGCCAGCACGTGCCGCAAAGCCCAAAAAATCCGCCGCGCCTGCAGAGACACCTCAGCTTCCGCTTGCGCTGGACCTGCCGGAGCAGGACGCCTGATGCTGCCCGGCGTGATCAGCGCAGGACTTGCGTTCACGCTCTGGGGCATCTTTCCCATCTATCTGAAGCTGCTGCAGAGTGTGCCGCCGCTGGAGATCCTGTCGCATCGTGTGGTGTGGTCAGTCGTGTTTCTGTCGCTGATCCTTCTGTGGCGCAAGCAGTGGGGCTGGGTGGCCAATGTGCGTGCAAATCCACGGATTGCGCTGACCTTCATTGCCAGTGCGGCCGCACTCGGCGCCAACTGGGTCATCTACATCTGGGCCATCAACGCAGATCGGGTCATTGATGCCAGCCTTGGCTATTTCATCACGCCCTTGTTCAATGTGTTGTTCGGCAGGCTGCTGGGAGAGCGTTTGCATTCGGTACAGTGGCTGTGCGTGGCGCTGGCGGCCTGCGGCGTTGGCTGGCTCACCTTTAGTGCCGGGCATCTGCCGTGGATCGGCCTGCTGCTGGGGATCAGTTTCGGTTCGTATGGCTTGCTGCGAAAAACGGCACCGCTGGGCGCACTGGAAGGTCTGGCCGTGGAAACCTTGGTGATGCTGCCTGCGGCCTGCGCTTTTCTGATGGTGCCGGGCAGCGGCAGCTCGCACGCCTTCGCCAGCGGTTCGCTGACACTCGGTCTGCTGCTGGTGGCAGCCGGTCCGGTGACGGCGATTCCGTTGCTGCTGTTTGCGTTTGGCGCACGGCGCATTCCGCTGAGTATTGTCGGCCTGCTGCAATACATCGGGCCAAGTATCCAGCTGCTGCTGGGTATCTGGCTCTATCATGAGCCCTTCGGCAGCGAGAAGTTGATCGGCTTTGCGCTGATCTGGAGCGCGTTGGCGCTATTCTCTGCAGATGGGCTGTGGCGGGCGTGGCGCAACAGCCAGTCACAGCCCTCTGCGCCCGCCTGAGGCTTGCTCAACGCAGTGCAAGCCTGTACCCGAACCGGCCCTTCGAGTATCCTCTGTGGGCTCTGAGGTACCGATGCGGCATAGGGAGAGTTCCCCCCAGGTCGCATTCTTTTTTAATGACTGAAAAACCATGGCCAACTACGTTTACACGATGAACCGCGTGGGCAAGATCGTCCCGCCCAAGCGTCAGATCCTGAAAGACATCTCGCTCTCCTTCTTCCCCGGCGCCAAGATCGGCGTGCTCGGCCTGAACGGTTCCGGCAAATCGACGCTGCTGAAGATCATGGCCGGCATCGACAAGGACATCGAAGGCGAAGCCGTACCGATGCCGAACCTGAAGATCGGCTATCTGCCGCAGGAGCCGCAGCTCGATCCTTCCATGACCGTGCGACAGGCCGTGGAGAGCGGACTGGGCGAAGCCTTCGAAGCCCGCGCAAAACTCGACGCCGTGTACGCCGCCTATGCCGAACCCGATGCCGACTTCGATGCACTGGCCACGGAACAGGCGCGACTGGAAGCCATCATCGCCGCGGCCGATGGCGGCAATCTCGAACTGCAACTGGAAGTCGCTGCCGATGCGCTGCGCCTGCCGCCGTGGGACGCGAAGATCGACGTACTCTCCGGCGGCGAGAAGCGCCGCGTCGCGCTCTGCCAGCTGCTGCTGTCCAAGCCCGACATGCTGCTGCTCGACGAGCCGACCAACCATCTGGATGCCGAATCGGTAGACTGGCTGGAGCAATTCCTGCAGCGCTTCCCCGGTACCGTGGTCGCCATCACCCATGATCGCTACTTCCTCGACAATGCCGCTGAGTGGATACTCGAACTTGACCGTGGCCATGGCATCCCGTGGAAAGGCAATTACAGCTCCTGGCTGGAGCAAAAAGAAAATCGCCTGAAGCAGGAAGAAGCCAGTGAATCCGCGCGCCAGAAAGCGCTGAAAAAAGAACTCGAATGGGTGCGGCAAAACCCCAAGGGCCGGCAGGCGAAGAGCAAGGCGCGTATTGCGCGATTCAATGAGCTGTCCGAATTCGAATACCAGAAGCGCAATGAAACACAGGAAATCTTCATTCCGGTGGCTGAGCGCCTCGGCAATGAAGTCATCGAATTCAAGAATGTCAGCAAAGGCTATGGCGATCGTCTGCTGATCGATAATCTATCGTTCCGCATCCCGCCGGGCGCGATCGTCGGCATCATTGGCCCGAACGGCGCGGGTAAATCCACGCTGTTCCGCATGATCTCCGGCAAAGAGCAGCCCGACAGTGGCGAGGTCGTGATCGGACCGACCGCGAAGATCTCGGTCGTTGATCAGTCACGTGAAGACCTCGACAACAAGAAAACCGTGTTCGACGATGTGTCGCAGGGCGCTGATATTCTGACCGTGGGGCGCTTCGAAATGCCGTCGCGTGCTTATCTCGGCCGCTTCAATTTCAAGGGTGGCGATCAGCAGAAAATCGTCGGTAATCTGTCCGGCGGTGAGCGCGGCCGTCTGCATCTGGCCAAGACCCTGCTCATGGGCGGCAATGTGCTGCTGCTGGATGAACCGTCCAACGATCTGGATGTGGAAACCCTGCGCGCGCTGGAGGATGCGTTGCTGGAATTTGCCGGCAGCGTGCTGGTGATCTCGCACGATCGGTGGTTCCTTGATCGTATCGCGACGCATATTCTGGCGTTCGAAGGCAACTCGCAGGTTACTTTCTTCGACGGGAATTATCAGGAATACGAAGCGGACAAGAAGAAGCGCCTCGGCGAAGAAGGAGCGAAGCCGAAACGCATTCGGTACAAACCACTGCGCAGCTGAATATTTTATTGCTTCATCAGTGTGAATAATCCCGTGGGTCGTATCCCTCTGGTAACTACAGGAACCATCCATTCACCGGATTCACAGAAGTCCTTTGCTATTTATCAAAGGACTTCTGGTGAACCCAAATTTCCCCCCGCCACAACCTGATCCGAACTCATCGAGCCTGGCCTACCTTGATCATCATCCGCCAGGAACTCAGCCGCATTACCACCCTCCTGGGGCAGTCAATCCAATCAAGCTGGGTAATCGCCCCGCACCGGACCATGTACTGCCCAACCCGCAGCACGACCAGATGGACATCGATACGGGGGACGACCATGACAGCCCGGCCAGTGACGCCTCACCGGATAACGAGCCGGGACGCGGACTCAAACGTGCTCGGCCCGACACCAGCGATACCAAGGTGCTTGAGCATTCCGAGCCTGTGTGTAAACAACGACGTACTGAGCCACAGGAGCTGGCACGGGAGGAGCCAGTAGCAGCCTCTGTTTTATTGTCGCCTAAAGCCATGAGATCTGAATTAATGCAAGCCGCTATCGATGGCAATCTTGGCAGATTTCAGTCGCTGATCCAGCAGGCAGACCCTCCCAAAAAAATTATTAATAAATACGTATGGAAGATCGCCGTACAACATGGTCATCTTGCAATAGTGGAGTGGCTGTATGGCCAAGCCGACAAATTCGATCTACCAAAACCTAAAAGCATCGTCATATTATTTGAAGCCGCCAAACATGGGCGGCTTCATATCGTGAAATGGCTTGCTGAACAAGGATGCGATATTCAACAGGCAGATAGATTCAAGGCAAATGCCTTGACCCACGCGGCGAGCGGCGGTCATCTTGAAGTGGTCCAATGGCTTTTCGAGAAGGGCTGCAATATTCATCACGTAAATGACAAAGGCCATAATGCCCTGACCCTTGCGGCGGAGGGTGGCTATCTTGAACTTGCACATTGGCTGTTCGAGAATGGCTGCAATATTCATCAGGTAAAAGGATACGACGATAATGCTCTGACCCTAGCCGCCAGCAACGGTCATCTTAAAGTCGTCCAATGGCTTGCCGACCAGGGATGCAAAATTCACCAAATAGACAAGCGCGGTGACAATGCATTGATAAAGTCAGTCCGGGGACAGAGTTTAGAGCTAGCGCAATACCTTCTGGGAAAAGGCTGCGATATCAATCATGTAAATTCTGACGGCAGAACTGCATTATCTATTGCAATGCGCGGGGGAAAAATAGACATAGCCTGCTACTTTGTCATGCAGGGAGCGAACGTACATATTGGGTTTCCTCCTGAATCCGATGGATCTTTATTCAAGGCGCTCAACATCGGAAACCCGACACTAATCAACTTGCTGATTCCCCTGCATGATGTCTCAATGCGATCTGCAAATGGCAGTACCCCCCTGATGATCGCTGCGCAAAAAAATCTTTTTGAGGTTGCAGTACCGCTGATTCAAGCCACGCTGAAATTTTCTTCCTCACCGAACCTAATAGCTGAGGCTTCGGCAGTCGTTACAGGGCCGTTGTTCAAGGAATTGCTCAACAATCCTTACATCATCCACGACTGGCCACCGGTTTACAGCTTCCTGGGCGCTGATGGTGAGCCCATGATCGGGAGTGCGTTCATTCGTCAACGTGTCTGGCCGCAGTATGATGAGTTGTACCTGCAAACCAGCCTTGGATCTGCCGGAATAATGACTCGCATGCAGATACAATCTGCCAAAATAGGTGTGCTGGCAGAGCTGCCTGCATGGAAGCTTCATCATCCGGATGAAAGCCTCTTCCCTGAAAACTTGTCACCGGCTTTATTGCCGGTGAGAGAAAAAATAATCGCCTTCATCAAGGAAGATATCGAGGTGCTCGCCACGCTAGCTCTCCAGTGGGAAGAAGATCACTTGGTACCGGTCGTTGAAAATCTGTATGAAGGCTGCCTGAGTCATGCCCTTTCTGCACAGCCGGGCATTGATATCATCAGTGACCTGACTGCCAAAGGACTGTATCACCCGATCGCCCAGAAAATTTCAGCTGCGTGGACAAGTGCATGGGCCATGATGTCGGAAGAAGCTGCACCGCTACTGAAGCCCGCTGTATTGACGCATATTGATGACTGGGACCGCCAAGATCTGAATGAACCGAACCCGTTCACTGAAGAGATAGCTGCCCATTCCGACATGACAGCACACAACATCGACCAATTTATGAACACACCGGTCGGATCCGGTCTTCGTCAGGCATTCCGCGTCGCTTTGCGGTGTGAATTGGATTCGGTAGGGGGTAGAATCTTGCGCGCCGAGGGTGCGAACTTGTCCGAGCAGAGCAAAGCGCTGTATGCCGATCTGATAGGACGACAGCTTCATCTGATCGCCCAGTTCTGGAGGTCTGAATCCTGATGGCTGAAAAACCCGCCTTGCATCACGCCGCCGCACTGGATGTCGGTGGCACCAAGATGGCCGCTTGCATTGCCGATGCGAGCGGTCCGCTACTGCGGGTAACGCAAGCCACGATCAGGTCTGGCCTGCCTGATACCATCGCGCGACAGGGAATACATCTCATCGATGCGTGCTGTCAGCAGCTGCAGATCGATCCCGCACAGGTTCAGTCGGTGGGGGTCAGCAGCTGCGGTCCTTTCGAGGTGCGCAACGGTTCAACCGGCATCATCCCGCCCAACCTGTGCGGCGGTCTGTCGAATGGCGACGATCTGCCAAATAACTGGACTTTCCTGCCACTGGAATCCGTACTGCGCGAGCGCTTCGCTGAGGTGCGCTTTGCGAATGATTGCGTGGCCGCGCTGCATGGCGAGCGCGCGTTCGGCAAGGCACCTGCGAATTCGATCTACGTGACCTGGAGCACAGGCATTGGTTTCGGCTTGTGCGTGGATGGCCATGTGCTGACTGGTAAAGCCGGGAATGCCGGGCATGCGGGCCATATGCTGCTGTCGGATACCTCGGACGCCTTATGCGGTTGTGGCAATCGCGGCGATCTGGAAGGCATGATCGGCGGACGCAATTTCGGCAAGCATCTGGGCAGACCGCTGGAAGATATCTTCCGTGATGCGCAGCATGGCAATGCGGCATCACTGGCTGCAGTGCAGGACGCAGCACGCTGGTTTGGCCGCGCGCTATATAACCTGACGACGATTCTCGATACAGAGGCGATTTTCGTGGGGGGTAGTGTATGGCGGCATAACGAGGCATTGCTGTCGCCGCTGGTGCAACAGGAAATCGAAATACGCTTTCCCGCGCTGACGCGCGGCGTGACCGTGCACAGCGCGACGCTGGGCGAGCTGGTGACCGATATGGGGGCATTCGTGTTGGCGATCCCCGTTGACTGGATCGCAGACTGGCGCAGCCGTCGTCCCTGGGAAGCGCTGCGTACCGTCCATCTGCCCGACGTGGTCTGAGAGTCGTCACGCTCGCTCACGTCATCTAGCCAAGATCCCTTATTCCAACGGGGAGCGCGTCTGTCTGCACCTCGTCACGCCACTGTGTGCGTAAAACACAGCACTTCCCCGATGCTAATCGGAACTCCGCATTAATTCTCCTCACAGAAGACCTTTGATCAAACTCAAGGTCCTTCTAATGAACTCTTCCTCATTCAATCCCCATCCCGACGCCAATTCGTCGAGCTTTGCCTATCTCGACCGGTTGCCACCGGGCACAGATCCGTTCGTCACACCGGATCCTGCACTCCCTCCTGCTCCAGCACCTCAATCACCCCGACTGGCGAATAAACCTGGAGCCGATCACTCACCTCTGGACTCACCACAGGACGAGATGGATGTTGATACAGGTGAAGAGCCTTCCAGCGCTGCGCAGGACACCCCGCAAGACAACGCTGCCGGACGCGGGCTCAAGCGCGGCCGGCCTGATACCGATGAGAATCAGGTACTCGAACATTCCGAACCAGTGTGCAAGCTTCGGCGAACTGAGGTGACCGAGCCAGCGAAGTCAGAACCGGCGACGCCGTCGGATAGCCCATCACGCGAAAATCTTCGAGACGCGCTGAAAGCAGCCATTGCTGAGGGTGACCTCGACAAATTACAGGCACTGGTAAGTCAGACAGACCCTGAAATCATCAACAATCTTGACCATATTTTATGGTATGCCACGGTCAGATACGGTCAACTCGCTATCTTGGTTTGGCTTTACGAGTAGCCTGACCGATTCAATCAATCGGTATCCAAGGGCTCCAGCCTTTTTCTACATGCCGCAGAACACGGGCATTTGCCTATCGTGCAGTGGATGGCTGAACAAGGTAGCAATATTCATGAGACTGACCACTGTGGAAATAATGCTCTCATGCTCGCAGCGGCTGAAGGTCATCTCAGTACCGTTCAGTGGCTTGCCAAACAAGGATGTGATATGCATCGAGAAAACAACGATGGCGACAACACCTTCACTCTCGCTATAGAGAGTAAACCGCTCGAATTACTACGCACGCTCACCGAGCAAGGACGCAATATTCATTTGCCAGACGACTCTAAGGATGATGCCAGCATCCTCGCTACAAAGGGTGATCAACTCGATCTTGTCCGATGGCTTGCTGAACAGGGATGCTATATCCATCAAATAAACTACGACGGCGATAATGCCGTATCCCTCGCCGCAAGGAGTGGCAACCTTGATCTGGTCCGATGGCTTGTCGAACAAGGATGCTATATCCATCAAATAAACAACGCTGGCGATAATGCCATCACTGTAGCTGTGTGGAGTGGCAAACTCGATCTCGTCCAATGGCTCGCCAGCCAAGGATGCAACATTCATAAAGTAAACCATTATGGCAACAACGCTCTCAGTCACGCTGTGCGTCTTGGCGATCTCCATCTTGATCTCATACAATGGCTTGTTGACCAAGAGTGCAATATTTATCAGGTCAACAGAAATGGCGAAACGCCACTGATCATCGCAACTGAAAATAATTGCCTTGAGACAGTAAAATGTCTTCTCGAAAAGAGTCGCTCACTTTGTCAGATTGACCCAAGCGTATTTGCGGCATTAAAAATAGCCATTAACAATAATAAACCTCTGATCGCCGAATGCCTGATAAAAAGCGGTGCAGATTTCACCCTATTCCGAACGAAGGATGGCGATGGACTGCTGGCCTGGGCACTGAAAAACAGGCATTTGGACATCATCCAGTATCTGCTTCCCCTGCACCACCCGGCACTACGGTCTGCATCAGGCGACACCGTGCTCATGACCGCCGCAAAACTTGGCCTTGTTGAGTTTGCCCTGCCGTTGATTCGGACTGCCCTGCAACACCGTGAAGGGCCGAGCCTTCTGGGGGAAGCACAGTTCGTCGCCACCCACCCTTTGTTCAAAGAGTGTTTAGCTCAGCCCGGTTTATTACTCTTACCAGAACTGGCACCATCGATGAGCACCATGCGTGCTCAGGGCTTTGCCGACATTGCAACCCGTGTAGTATTGGACCATTACTTTTCACTCTGTAACGCACTGTCGTCTTTGAGCCCTCTGCTGGGCGCCCCCCAAGACATGAGCGCGCTGCAAAACATGGCCGCCGAGGCCGGCATCCTGGCGGGACTCGCCGCCTGGAAGCAGCTGAATTATTCCGATAATATTTTTTTACCAGACGCGATCAACAACCCACCCGGCTTGGCGGACAGATTTAACCAATTCATCAGCAAAGATATTGATCAACTCGTTGCCCAAGCCTTACAGTGGGAGGAAGACAACCTCGTACCAGTCGTTGGAGATCTTTACGAAATCTGCCTGCGCCACGTCATCGCCGGCAACCGGGCCAGTGACATTGCGAGCGAACTGGCCAGAAAAGGCCTGTATCAACCAATCGCATCGCGCATCGCCAGCGCATGGCACACCACATGGGAATCCGCCTCCAATGAAGCGGCGCCTTTGCTGCAACCGATGATCACATCGTCTTTCGATGACTGGGAGCACGAAGACCTTGCAGCAATGGATCCGATCACTGGACTGCCTGTGGTGACACCCGAGGCAGTCGCCAGCATGATTGAACACTTTGTTGAGACTGCCGCAGGCGCCGGACTTCTACAGCGATTCCGCAGCGCCTTGCAACGTGAGCTGGACTCGACCGGCCAGGGATTGCTCAGAGCCCAGGCGCCGAACCTGTCGCAGTCCAGCAAAGATTTATACGCCGATCTGATCATGCGACAGCTGCATATGGTCGCTCAGTTCTGGCGGCAAGGTTGAGGATGCTTCGAAGGTGGGACTGCTTGGCTTGTGGCGCTGGCGATCTCACCTGAATGAATTGCAGACTAGCGCAGCCGTCGTCCCTGGGAAGCGCTGCGTACCGTCCATCTGCCCGACGTGATCTGAGCGCTGTCACGCTCGCTCACGGCATTCAGCCAAACTCGCTACAATCTCCGGTCAAAAAGAAGAACCGGAGATCGCTTGTCCTCTCTTTTCCCCGATCCGCTGATCATCAGCGAGCTGCGCAAATCCTTTGGCGAGCGCCATGCCGTCAATGGTGTGAGTTTTTCTGTCGGCGCCGGCGAATTCGTCGCGCTGCTGGGCCCGAATGGCGCGGGCAAGTCCACGCTGTTTCAGATACTCTCTGGCCTGTTCGTGCCCGACTCTGGCACGGCGAGCGTGACCGGCTTCGATATTGGCAAGGAGCC
>JACCDP010870538.1_pt1 | contig 22875 bp, 18 predicted proteins | sample 7445841 | NCBI WGS metagenome assembly JACCDP01 (sample SAMN15323441, study PRJNA562643) | freshwater metagenome | isolation source: river surface water | place: USA:Blue River Watershed | collected 2017-08-17
ACAGCTCCACCATGTACCCGGACTTCTACCAGGCCCGCATCGGCGGCCGGGCCGCCACGTCGGTCATCAACGACGAGGCCTGGTTCAAGGACTCCTTCATCCCGACGGTCCAGAAGCGCGGCGCGGCCATCATCGAGGCCCGCGGGCTCAGCTCGGCGGCTTCGGCGGCCAATGCCGTGGTCGACACGGTGCGTGCCCTGACCACCCCCACCCACCCCGACGACAGCTTCAGCGTCGCTGTCTGCTCGCAGGGTGATTACGGCATCGAGAAGGGGCTGATCTTCAGCCACCCGACCCGCAGCGATGGTCAGCGCTGGGAAATCGTCCAGGGCGTGCCCGTCAACGAGTTCAGCCGATCCAAGATCACGGCGACCGAGAACGAACTGAAGGAAGAGAAGGCCCTGGTGGCCGACTTGCTCCCGAAGGCCTGAACACCAGGCCTTGGCCGGGGGTTCCCGGCTCATGGACGACAAAAGACAAAACGCCCCGACCGCGAGGTCGGGGCGTTTTGCGTTCAAAAGGTCCGGATCGATGAGTACGGACCCGTCGGGGGTGACCCGGTGTTGCCTGAATCAGCCCAGCTTGGAGAGCAGCTCCGCGTTGGTCTTGTGCTTCTTGAGGGCGGCGATGAGCGTCTCCATGGCTTCCACCGGCTGGAGATCGGTCATCATGCGGCGCAGCTTGCGAATGGCATCGATCTGGTTGGGCGCGAAGAGCTTCTCTTCCTTGCGGGTGCCCGACTTCGGGATGTCGATGGCCGGATAGAGTCGGCGCTCGGCGAGCTTCCGATCGAGGATGAGCTCCATGTTACCGGTGCCCTTGAACTCCTGGAAAATGAGTTCGTCCATACGGCTGCCGGTATCCACCAGCGCAGTGGCCAAGATGGTCAATGACCCGCCCTCTTCAACCTTGCGGGCCGAAGCGAACATCTTGCGCGGGATTTCGAGGGCTCGGGCATCCACACCACCGGTCATGGTCCGGCCGGAGCCGCCATGCACCGAGTTGTAGGCACGGGCCACACGGGTGATGGAATCGAGCAGGACGAACACATCCTTGCCCGCCTCCACCATGCGGCGGCAACGCTCGATCATCAGTCGGCTCAGGCGAACGTGGGTTTCGAGATCTTGATCGTTGCTGGAAGCCACCACCTCGGCCTTCACGCTGCGCTGGAAGTCGGTGACTTCCTCGGGCCGCTCATCGATGAGCAGCACCATGCAGTGCACCTCGGGATGGTTGGTGGTGATGGCATTGCAAATCTGCTTGAGGATCGTGGTCTTGCCGGTGCGCGGGGGCGCAACGATCAAACCACGGGTTCCTTTGCCGATGGGCGTCACGAGATCGATGATGCGCGTCTCGAGGCTGTCCGGCGTGGTCTCCAGCTGAAATTTGTCGATCGGATCGATGGTGGTGAGGTTCTCGAAGCGCATGGCGTGGAGATAGTCCTGGTAGGACTTGCCATTGACTTCGATGACCTCGCGCATCTGAGGGCTGCTGCCCCGATGCGGTGGATTCACCGAGCACTTGACCTGACAGCCTTCGCGAAGGGCCAGGCGCTTGATGGAATCGGGCGTGAGAAACACGTCGGTCGGCTTCGGGGCGTAGTTCCCCTTGGAGGAACGCAGGAAACCGAAGCCTTTTTCGGACATCTCCAGCCAGCCTTCCATGATGACCGGCTCGCCCTGAGGTTGAGGAGCACCGCCCCCTTGGCCGCCACCTTGATAGTTGCCGCCTTGTTGATTGCCACCCTGTTGGTTATAGCCGCGATTTCCGCCGCCGCCGCCTTGGCCACCACCGCCGCCACCCTGATTGTGGCGCTGATTTTGGTGCCCACCATGTCGGTGATGATGTCCGCCATGACGACGGCCGCCGCCACCACCACCTTGCCGGAACCCACCTTGGCCGCCGCCGGGACGGAAGGTGCCTTGATGGCCCTGATTGCCCTGGGGTCCACCTTGCTGGGCATTTCCCTGGTAACCGGAGCCGTCGCCCCCTGACGGGCGGTATTCGCCCGAATCGGAGGCCGGATTCGACGGTGGCGGAGGAGGAGCTTGGTGAGTCTCCTGGGGCCGGGGTGCTGATTCCTCCGGCGATTGCTGATTGCTCATGTGCTATGGTGTGTCGGAAGAGCCCGGTCCCAGAGATGCGGCAGAAGTAAGGGCCGCGGGAAATTTGACTTGGGGAAGCTGCGGGGAAGAGAAACTCCAACGCAGACGGGCTTCAGACCACGGACAATTAGAGGTGGTTTGCCATGGGGGCAACTGCTTTTTTGAAAAAAAGCTGTTTTTCACATTTCCTTCCAATGAAGGCCGGGTTGACTGCCCGGTCATGACGGTACCTCTGGCCTACGGACGCGGTTGGCTTCCGGTGATGTTTCCCGACCATGTCACCACGGTGATCCAACCCCGTCACTCCCCAGCCCTCGCGGATGAACAGGCCGCGATGCGGGCGGCGCTCGAGTCGCCGCTGGGTGCACCCCCGCTCCGCCAGTGGCTCACACCAGGTTGTCGCATTTGCATCCTGTTCACGGACATTACCCGGGCCACCCCCAATGACCGGATGATCCCGTGGCTTCTGGATTACCTGGAACAGGCCGGAGTGCAGCGAGACCAGGTCACTCTGCTCTGCCAACTCGGCACCCATCGCCCCTGCACTCGGGAGGAACTGGAACACCTGCTCACGCCCGAGGTGGTGGCCCATTGGCGCGTGCTCAACCACGAACCTTTTGACCACACGGCCTGTGTCGCCCTCGGAACGACTCGAACCGGCGTCCCGGCGTGGATCAACCGCCACTGCGTGGAGGCCGATGTCCGCATCGTCACCGGGTTCATCGAGCCGCATTTCTTCGCGGGCTTCAGCGGAGGCCCCAAGGGAATCATGCCGGGAGTGGCCCATGTGGAGACCGTCATGAGCAACCATGGAGCCCAAAACATCGGCAGCCCCATGGCCAGCTTCGGTCACTGCGAGGGCAACCCGGTGTGGGAGGAGTTGATGGAAATCGCCCTGCGCGCAGGACCGAGTTTTCTGCTCAATGTGACGTTGAACGATCGGCGGCAAATCACCGGAGTCTTTGCTGGAGATCTGGCAACGGCGCACCGGGCGGGACGCGAGGCGGTACGCCAATCGGCCATGCAACCGGTGAAGGACCCGTTCGATGTGGTGGTCACCACCAACTCCGGTTACCCGCTCGACCAAAACCTCTATCAAGGGGTCAAGGGCATGTCCGCGGCGGCGCGGATCGTGAAGCCGGGCGGAACCATCATTCTGGCGGCGGAGTGTTCTGACGGGATCCCTTCGGGCAGCCCTTACGATATTCTGCTGCGGGAGGAGTCTTCCATCGAGGGTGTCCTCGCCCGATTGGCGACCCCGGGATTTTCGCGACCGGAGCAGTGGCAGGCCCAGCTTCAAGGCGTGGTCCAAAGCAAGGCGCGGGTGCTGGTGCATTCAAGCCTGCCTGACGAACTCCTGCGAGCCGCCCATCTAGAGCCGTGTCCAGACATCGCCGCCACGGTCCAGAGTGCCCTCTTTCAGCATGGCCCCGGAGCGCGCGTGGCCGTCTTGCCCCTCGGCCCTCTCACCATTCCCTATCTCGAGGAAGCCGGCGTCCGTATTCCCCAACCCATCCGGTGACGCCCGGATCCACGAACCGACTCTTCGCGCATGCGAGGTTCAAGAACGGAGGCAAGCCGCCATCACTTTTTGCCAATCGCATCATTCCCGCCTCGGGAGGGACTCCATTTTATTGCGGGCGAAAGATGGGTGCGGCTTGACGATGGGTGCATCGGCTGCATAACGTGAAGGCCGGTCGGTGGTCGTAGATCAATGGTAGATCCCCAGATTGTGATTCTGGTCGTTGCGGGTTCGAGTCCCGTCGGCCACCCCACCTCCCCTTCACGCCCGCAATAGGCTGAGACAGGGTTCCAATGCGGTTCAGATATTCGGTCTGAACCAAAATTCGGGCGAAATACTTGGGCGAAATGCTCAGGTTGAATTCCAAGTCTGAATTCATTCCAAGTCTGAATTCCTCACCTGAATGGTTTGGCTGAGCCCTGCAGCTCAATTTTCCCAACGACTGACGGCGGTGCCTACTTCATAGGCCAGCTTCAAACACCGGTATCAGAGATCTACTTCTGCTCCGAGTACCAAGCCATTTGGATGTTCTCGAGAATCTTCTCGTTGGAAGCGTCCGGTTTGTCGCCGAATTCGGGCAACTCGCACACCATCTTGTGCAACTTGGGAAAACTGAGTTTCAGAGGATCCTGATCCGGATACGCATCCATCAGGGCCCAGGCGATTTCTTCGGAGTCTCTCCAGGTGAGTTTCATGGTGCCGCGGACCATGCCTCCGGATGTCTCCAAACGAAAGTGAGACCCGGAAAATTTCTCGCAACAAAACCGCGGAACCCACTCCCGCCCCGGGGACGAAGTCAGGGGATCAACCTCGGAAGGAACGCATCCAAAGCTCGTAATGGTACAAGGCGGCGACCGCCAAGGAGTGGCGAATGCGCCCTCCGGTCACCAGCTTGGCCATCTCCGATACAGGGAATAGTCGCACAGCAATGTCTTCGGAGTCATCCAACTCCAGCTCACCGACCCGCCGACACTGCCTCACCAAGACGGTCCGACACCGGTTGCTCTGGATGGCTGAATTGGGCAGCACGCAACCGATCTCAATCCCGCCCTCCCCCACATAGCCGGTTTCCTCACGCAATTCCCGAAGACCTGCTGCCACCGGATCGGTCTCGCCCGGATCCATGATACCACCGGGAACCTCCAACTCGACAGCGGCCACGCCGTGCCGGAACTGCTCCACCAAAACCAATTCATTCTCGGCCGTAATCGCGATGACATTCACCCAATCCGCGCAGTCCATCACATAGAAATCGCGCTCCACGCCGTTGCGCGGGCTGCGGCGGCGCACGGAACGAAGTTGGAAAATCCGAAAATTGCCCACGGATTGGGCCCCCAGATCGGGCCACGGTTGAATCTCACCGCTGCAATCCGGGTTCATGGCTGCGGACCGCTCTCCTGCGCTCTCGCCTGGGCCGCCCAACCACCGGCCATCGCCCTCAACAAGTGACCCAGAGCCTCTTCATGGGAGCGGCCCTTGGCTTCGGCCAATTGTCCGGCCCGGCGGTGGAGCTGCAGGGCCATTTCCGGGCATTTGTCCGGGGGGCATCCAAATCCCTGCAATACGGAGGCGATGGCGTTGACGGTGTCGGCTTCCACGGTAGAAAAAACGGCGGTCAGGTGGGGCCCGACCGCCGTCCAGAATCTCGAAAGACGGTTGCTTACTTCACGGTGTCACGATCCACGATCTTCACGCTCTCCACACCCTGGCGCGTGGCCGGACGATCTTGGAAACCAGTCTTGGTGGTGGCCAACTTCTCCAACACGTCATCGCCCTTGATGAGCTTGCCGAAGGCGGTGTACTGGCGGTCGAGGAAGCTCGGATCGCCGTGGCAGATGAAGAACTGGCTGCCTGCGGAATCCGGATCCTGGGAGCGAGCCATGGAGATCACGCCCCGCTTGTGGGAACGCTCGTTGAACTCGGCCTTGATCTTGTAGCCCGGGTCGCCGGTGCCCCAACGGTTCTGCTTGGTCTCGTCCTTGGTCAACGGATCGCCGCCTTGGATCATGAAGCCCTTGATGATCCGATGGAATGCGGTGCCATCGTAGAAGCCCTTCTTGGCCAGGGTCTTGAAGTTCTCGACGGTCTTCGGGGCCACATCGGGCCAGAACTCGATGACCATTTCTCCGGCGACGGTCTTGATGACGGCGACCTCGTTGTTGCTGTTGCTCACTGGGGTTTCTTTTTTGTCGGTTTTGGTGGGAGCCTTGTCTTCTGCAGACACGGCAAGGCCGCAGAGAAGCGCGGCGGCCAACGCGAAAAGGACTCGTTTCATGTGCCGGTCAATCAACAACAGGCGAGGCTGTCTGTCACGCCGAGAAACGTTGCGTCCAAATTCTTCCCGGAGTTCACCGGGTCCCGACCAGGATCGCGGCCCCCAATGCCATGACGCAGGCTCCCGCCAATCGTCGTGCAAACTGGGGTTCCCCAAAAAAAGCCCGCCCCAGGAAGACGCTGATCACCGCCGACAATTGAAAGAACGACAACGCCAGCCCCGTGGGCAAGAAATCCAGGATCACGAACGTGCAGCCCTGCATGAGCCCGGTCGTCAGCGCCAGCGTCAGTCCGGACGGCAGATGGCGCAGGGCTGCGGCTGCAGTTTGGGGACAGGCTCCGCGGGCTCTCCAGGCGAACGGGACAGCCAAAAGAAAACCCAGCACCACCCATCCGGCAAAGGCCCGTGCGGGATCGGAAACCGCCAATACCCGTTTCAAGGTCACCGCTTCGGCCGCCGAAAACACCAAGGCCAAGAACCGAAGTTGGACTCCTCGATCCAGGAACAAGGCCCCAAGAAGACCGCCCGGACCTCCCGTTCCACCCAACAGGAGGCTGCCCACCAGGACCAACGCCATGCCGGTCCATTGCCAACCCACGGGTTGCTCACCCAGCAGCAACCAACCGGGAAGCAGGCTCACCCAAGGCTTGTAGGCATTGATGGGGCCCAGCAGCGAAAGATCCGAACGTCGAACGGCCTCGATGATGAGCCAGTTGGCCGCCACCGCCAGGGCGGCGGACAACAGGCTCCAGGACCAGAATTCCCAACCCAGCGAATCGCCTGCCCGGAGCAGGATCGCCATGGCCACCGGACCCAGGATCCCATGCGTGAAGGCCAGCAGCACCGGCGCCGGCCAACCATGGCTCGCCAAGGCCTTTTGGAGTGCATTGGAGCACGGGTTGGAAATCACCCGGAGGGCGATCACCAGCCAAGGCGTCATTCCAGGATCCCCCATGGTGCGGAATTCAGGGCCGCGGCAGCGGATCTGGCTCAACCGCGGTAAATCACCATGACCCCGAAGTCGGGCAGGAGTTTCTGGGTTCCAGCGTCGAGGTAGCTGCACTGGATCGGCGTGATGCTCACGATGGCTTGATCGCCGACCTTGTTGAGGAAATCCGACACCACCTCGTCGAACTTGTCCTTACCGGCCTCCTTGAAATCGGAATGGCGGAGGGTCTTCACCCGCATCCCCGGCTTCGACTCCTTGGCCGCCAGTTCCAACGACTTGTTGGGTTTTTGGATCAGGGACTCGAGAGGTTTCTGGGAGGCCGGAACCGCCATGCGTTTTTCGTCACGCGGTAACGCCGGCGAGGCAGCCGTCCCGACCGGGGCCGTCTTGAGGGGCACGGCGGCCGCGGCCGGTACGGTCACTGGTTTCTGGCAAGTCGGGCAGTCGAATTGCTGACCGGCGGCGTCTTGGTCGACCTCGAGACTGAGGCCGCAATGGGGGCAGTTGAAAACAATGTCCATGGAATCACTCAAACGTTCGGGAAAGTTGCTTCAGGCGGGAAGCCAAGGGTGAGTTGGCCGGGGTTCGGGCCTTCACAGCCGCGTAAATTCGACGGGCTTCCGCCGGGTTGGCGCGAACCAACATTTGTGCGTAGTCGAGCTGGATGGCCGACAACCGGGGTTCGGGAACCCAAGCCCCGTTCTGGTTGAGCCATTGACGGAGCGCCTGTGGACCGGCTTGCGTGGCATGGGCCAACGAAGCCTCCAGGGGCGGTGCCAATGGGGGCAGCGTTTCATCGCTGACCACCGGTGCGGCGCTTTCCCGGGTGCGCTCATCCGAAGGGACCGATCGGTAGATCAGCGAGATCCGGTAGACCCCGAATCCCACCGTGGCCACCAACAGGAAGAGCAGCACGAATTTCATCATTCACCCGGGATCCGCTGGATCCGCGCCCCGAGCTTCTGGAGTTTCAGCTCCATCCGCTCGTAGCCACGATCCAGATGATAGACTCGGTGAACCTGCGTGCTGCCTTTGGCGGCCAGCCCCGCGATCACCAACGCTGCCGAAGCCCGGAGGTCCGACGCCATCACCGGAGCGCCGCTCAGAGGCCGCCCCCCCTTGACGATGGCACTCGGGCCCTCGATGGCAATGTCGGCACCCAGACGCATGAGTTCTGAGGCGTGCATGAATCGCGATTCGAAGATGCGCTCGGTGATGATGCTCGTGCCAGGAGCCTGACAGGCCAACGCCATGAGCTGGGCCTGCATGTCGGTGGGGAACCCGCTGTAAGGCATGGTCGTGATGTCGATGGGCTTGATGACACCGGTTCCGCGCACCGTGAGGACTCCGGCAGCCCGACGGATTTCAGCGCCGGCTTCCTGCAATTTGTCGAGCACCGCACCGAGATGATCCGGACGAGCCCCGCGCAGGGTGACTTCACCCCCGGTCGCTGCGGCCACCGCGGCGAAGGTACCCGCTTCGATGCGGTCGGCGATGACTTCGTGGTCGGCCCCGTGCAGCGCCTTCACGCCGTGGATGGTGATCGTCGGACTGCCGGCGCCGGTGATCTTCGCCCCCATGGCGATGAGGAAGTCCGCCAGATCCACCACCTCCGGTTCGCACGCAGCGCTCTCGATGACCGTGATGCCGGAGGCCAGCGTGGCCGCCATCATCAAGTTGGCCGTCCCGAGAACGGTCGGACCGACGCGACCGCCGAGGAAGATCATCTGGCCTTCCAAACGCGGTGCATGCACCCGCACATAACCGGCTTCAACCTCAACCTGGGCGCCCAGACCACGCAACCCCTTGAGGTGCAAGTCGATGGGGCGGGTACCGATCACGCAACCGCCGGGCAACGAGACCACCGCCTCCTTCAGGCGCGCCAGGAGCGGACCCAGGATGCAAATCGATCCACGCATCTTGCGGATCAACTCATAGTCACCACGGCCCGAAATATTCGCAGCCCGGATGGTCAAGGTGCCACCATCACGGGTCACTTCAGCCCCGAGGGACTGAAGGATCTTCAACATGAAACCGACGTCACTGAGGTCGGGCACCCGCCGGATGACACAGGTTTCCGAAGTGAGCAACGTCGCCGCGAGGATGGGCAGCACGGCATTCTTCGAGCCGCTGATGGTTACTTCTCCGTTCAGTGGGAGTCCGCCTTCGATCAAAAAACTATCCATGGAATGAGGGACCGGAAACGCCCGAGGGGGTTGGTGGAATCAGATCGCACGGGCGGCCGATGGGTGGACGATGAGAATCCGCTCGCGCCCGCTCAAGTCTTTCTCTGCTGAAATCTCACCCCACCCCTCCTCGGTGAAGAGCCCCATCAGGGCCGGAGCCTGCCCATCGCCATATTCGAGCATCAGGCAACCGGAGGCCTGCAACCAGTGCCGACCCTGGCGGGCCAGGATGCGGTAGAACTCCAAGCCGTCGGCCCCACCATCCAAGGCCAGTCGGGGATCGTGGTCGCGCACCTCGGGATCCAGTCCGGCGATTTCCTCGCTCGGGATGTATGGCGGATTGGACACGATCAGGTCCAGATCCTGGAACGCGGTCTCGGACAGAGTTCTCAAGTCTCGATGCAGGAACTCAATGCCGGGAAATCCCAGTCGGTCCGCATTGGAGCGCGCCACGCGCAGGGCCGCTTCCGACACATCCATCGCCTGCACCGACACCCCGGGAAGGTCGGCCAAGGCGATGGCCAAACAGCCGGAGCCCGTGCCGATATCGAGCGCCTTCGACGGTCGGCAGGCAACACCACTGGACCGTTGCCGGAGCCATTCGCGCGCCCTCGAGGCCAGTATTTCCGTCTCGGGACGTGGCACCAGAACGTCCCCGGAAACCTCGATTTCCCAGTCCAAAAACGGCGCCACTCCCAGCAGGTGCTGGAGCGGTTCACGCCGACACCGACGTTGGACCCACGCTTCCAATTGGAGCCGGTGTTCCGGTGACACCCACCGATCACCGCGAAGGCGCAACTGGACCGGATTGTCCCCGGTCAACCGCCACAGCATCCAACCCGCCTCGACCTCGCCAGACTCGATGCCGGCCGATTGAAGCGTCCCGGTGATCCACGACAGGGTGTCCCGAACGGTCATGCGGCGAAAACTCTCCCGCATGGGATGGTTCTGTCGAGGCAATCGCCCGAAACCTGCCGCTGCCACGATGGGTTACCCGTCTCAGCCGTGACCCGCCACCCCGGCTCTGGACGTGCCTTTTGTTTCAGCCTGACCCACCCTCGGTCTGTGCCTTGGCTCCACCGCTTTTTTCGTCTTCTGCTTGTCATCACGGCATCTCCCCTCCTGGGTTCTTCGGGGGAGTCCGTCACTCCACCTCCGCCGACCTCGGTGTTTTCCATCCGTGGAATCCTGAATCAGGACGGAGCCGGTTTGCCAACAACCTGGGGTCGTGAAGACGGCTGGGAAGCGCCTGCTTGGTACCGCATGAACCTTCCGGCCAGTGGTGCCAGCCCTGAAATCGAACAACGGCTGGAGCAGGCCCTGGAAGCCCTTCCCCATCTTTTCCTGAACCTGAAACCCGAGGATCTCTATGGCGAAGAACTGGGCCTGTACCGTCACACTCAAGAATCCGGCGATTCCTGGGAACGGCCCGTGCAACTCACTTTTCGAACCACTTCCCGTGGTCCGGGGTTCGAGGTTCATGCCGGACTGAGGATCCAAGGCGGCTGGAATCGACGCCCCAAGGAGTCGCCCAAGCATTCCTTCCGAGTCGTCTTCCGACCGCGTTACGGAGTGTCATCCCTCAAGAACGCCTTGTTTCCCGGCCAAGATGGAAACCTGGACCAGTTCATCCTGCGGGCAGGCAACAATCACTCCTGGTTGCACTGGGACGGCAAGGAGCGGCGCAGCGCCGACTACCTCCGCGACCCCTGGATGCGGGCAACGTATTCGGTGATGGGCCATCCAGCATCCCGCAGCCGACCGGTGCACCTGCACCTCAATGGTCTCTATTGGGGGATCTATGACCTTTGCGAACGCCCGGATGCCGGATTCGCCGCACGGACCTGGGGAGGTCGGACCATCGACTATGATTCCCGCAATGCCGACAAGGTGCTCTCCGGAGACACCGTGGCCTGGGATCGGATGATGTCTCGGGTCAACGCCGGGATCACCAACGAGGTCAGCGAGGCGGCCCTCCGGGCCGAACTGGATGTTCCCGCCTTCATCGACTTCATGCTGCTCAATCTCTACGGAGCCAATGGCGATTGGGACCGCTCATCCAACTGGTACGCGGCCCGTCGTCGCAATCCCCCCGGGCTGTGGCAATTCCTGGTATGGGACGGCGAACGGACCCTCGAAGACCCTCAGGACAATCGCCTCAAGGACGACGACGACCAGTCGCCGACACGCATTTTCCAGAAACTCCGCCAATCACCGACCTTCCGTCACGAGTTCGCCACCCGGGCCCGAAAACACCTGGCCCCCGGGGCCGCCCTGTCGGCCGACGCCGCAGCCGCCCGATACCGATCCATGGCCGATCGGTTGGAGCCAGCCCTGTTCGCAGAAGCCCTGCGATGGGGCGAATACCGGAACCGAGTCCATCGCTACAAAGAAGGCCCCTATGAAACCTACACGGTGGAGGGACATTGGAAGCCGGAGGTCGATCGGATCGTCCACCGATACTTCCCCGCGCGGGTGGAGGCCTTCAAGGCACAACTGCAAGAGGCCGGGCTCTACGAGCCCTGACTGAAAGGAGCCAGCCACGCCGGGAAAGTGGAGTTCCACAAACCGTCATGGGTTGCTGAGAGGCATCCCCCTTCCCCCAGCATTGCTCCTGCAGAGCAGCTCAAGACCTGAGGCCAGCTGTAAGCGAAGAGGCCGTGCGCACCGCTTGAAACGGTCCGCACGGCCCCGATGCCATCCAGAAGGCGTGGTTCAGTCCTCGCTGAAGAGGTACTCGAGATCGTCCTTGGAGAGGTTGCTGGCGAAACCCTCTTCACCGAGCACGTCAGCGATGGTGGCCGACTTGCGCTGTTGGAGATCCCAGATCTTCTCTTCAACGGTGCCCGGCGTGATCAACCGGTAGGCCATCACCGTCTGGGTCTGACCAATACGGTGTGAACGATCAATGGCCTGGGCCTCGACGGCCGGATTCCACCAGGGATCGTAGAGCACCACGTAGCTGGCGTTCGTGAGGTTGAGGCCGGTGCCCGCCGCTCGGAGCGACAGCAGGAACACACATGGTTCGGGATCGGCCTGGAAGGCATTGACCACCTCCATGCGCCCCTTGGTCTCGCCGGTCAGGATGTGCGTCTTGATGCCTCGCTCACGGCAGGCGGCCTCCAGCAGCTTGAGCATCTCCACGAACTGGGAGAACAGCAGGATCTTGTTACCGGAAGCCAGGATGGGTTCGAGCAGTTCGAAGAGGGTCTCGGTCTTTCCGGAGACGCAATCGTTGCCCACGAGCTTGGGATGGCAGCAGATCTGGCGCAGACGGGTCAGCGCGGCCAGCACGTGCATCTTCGACTTGGCCACACCCTTCTCCTGCATGGTCTTCATGACCTGCTCGCGGCTGCGACGCAGCTCGGCCAGGTAGAGCTTGCGCTGGTCGTCGTCGAGTTCGCAGTCGCGACGTTCCTCGATGCGGTCGGGCAGGTCCTTGGCCACCTGCTTCTTCACGCGGCGCAGCATGATGGGACGCAACTTGGCGCTGAGGCGACGGCGCTTGGCCGAACCGTCCCATTCCGGCCCGTCGCCCTTGGATTCGTAGATCTCGTTGAAGTTCTGCTGGTTGCCGAGATAGCCCGGCTGCGAGAAGTCGACGATGGACCAGAGGTCGAGCATCCGGTTCTCCAGCGGAGTACCCGTCAGTGCCAAACGGTGATCGGCCTCGATCTCCTTCACCGCCACGGTCACCTGGGCGGTCGGGTTCTTGATGAACTGAGCCTCATCGAGCACGAGAGCCCGGAAGTGGAACTTGCCCAACTCCTCCAAATCCCGGCGGAGAATGGCGTAGTTGGTGACCACGATGTCGCAGTCGGGGATTTGCTTGCGCAAATTATGCCGCTGCTGTCCCGACTGCAGGACGAGCACCTTGAGATTGGGGGCGAACTTCTCGGCCTCCCGACGCCAATTGTGCAGCACCGAGGCCGGACACAGGACCAGCGACGGTTTCTTGTCCTTCTTGACGGCCGTCTCGTGCAACCAGGTGAGCCACGCCAGGGTTTGCAGGGTTTTGCCCAAACCCATGTCGTCGGCCAGGATGCCACCCAAACGGAGCCGGGTGAGGTTGGCCAAGAAGTTGAAACCATCCTGCTGATAGGGGCGCAATTCGGCGCAAATGCTCGCGGGCAACTTGGTCTCGGGCACTCCCTTGAAGTTGGCCAGCTTGGCCCGCAATTCGGCGACGGCCTTGTTGGCTCCCAACCCATCCAAGGTCGTTTCATCCAGTTGGGTCGCGTGCACCAAGGAGGTCTTCTGGGCATCGGCGGAGAGACCGTCGAGCCCCAGTGTGGCCGCGGTCTCGTGCGCCTTGCGGTTGGCATCGATGTCCAACTCCACCCACCCGCCATCGGGCAGTTTGACGAAGCGCGAGGTGGCGGCGGCCAGTCGTTCGAGGTCGGCTTTGGAGAGCTTCATGCCCTCGGCCTCCCACTCGGCGCTGACTGAGAGCCAGTCGATGCCCGATCCCTTCAGCACCAGCTTGGGCTTCACCAACTTGCGGTTCAGGAAGAGGCGCTGGAAGCTGGGATTGCCCAGATAGTCGGCCTCCTGAGGGCGGTCGAACCAGGCCGTGGCCAATTGGGACAGGCAGTTCTCGTTGGCGTCGAGCACCCAGAGGCCCGGCTCCGGAGTGAACCAATCGGCCTGCTGCAACCAGTGGATCGCCGGCAGCAACCGGGGGTCGTCAAGGAGTTCCGGACGGTTCTCGGTTCCCTGGCGTTCCACGACCCGAGTCCACTCATGACCATTCCACTGCCACTCGGAGCCGTCCTTCTCGCTGATGGCCAGCAGTCGGACACGGACCACCTCGTCGGCCAGTTCAAAGGTGAACTGCGGACGGGCGGTATGGGTTTCACACAACTCGCTCCAGTTGGCGTTGGGCTGCTCCTTGGCCTGGGTGCGGCGCAATTCGGTGAGCAGGCGCTGGGACAACCGCTTCACGGGCACCACCGGCCGCTGGGCCCACGGTCCCAGAAGGGTCGCCGGGGGCGCATTGCGCAGCACGAAGAATTCATTGCCGACCAGGACCAGCGGAGGCTCGCCGACAAAGAACTGGCACTCGGGCAATGGCTGGGTCACGCCATTGGGCAATGCGAGCACATGGGTGAAACTCATCTCGCCCTCGATGGTGTCCAAGCGCGGTTTGAGTTCGGCCACGCGTCCCACGAAATCGAGATTGGACGCCTTGCCCAGCAACTCCAGGCGCTGTCCATGAGCCCACTTCGCCAACCAGGTGAGCAGGTCGGGGCCATCGATGACCATCACTTCGCCCTCGGGCACTTTTTCCGACCAGTGTCCGTGCAGCCAGTCGATGACCTGCCAATCCTCAGCGGGGAAAAGTTCGGCCTCGTGGGCGGCGCGGGTGCGCAAATCACAGAGGTCCGAGACAAATCGCTCCTTCTCGCCGGAACGGGAACGGAAGAGGAAAAAATGAACGACCAGACGCCACTGATTGCTGTTCTCGTCTTCCCGCTTGGGCTCGCAAACGACCCGAAGGGCCGCGCGCGGTGAATCGAGGTGGGTGTGGTTGGGCGGGAAGAGCCAGTTCTCCAACTCCTGGACAAAGCCGGTCTCCTTCTCGGTCTGCTCGACCGCGGCGAACTTCTCGAAGTTGGCGTACTGGAGCAACTCGGTCGGCAGGGAACGGTTGTTGCGGAGGAACAGCATGGCCACCTCCTCCAACCGGGGCTTGCCGGTGGAAGACTGCATCCGCGGCCACCATTCGGATTGGCCGAAGTCCTTCCGACTCAGGGAAAGCTTCTCCAGGTAGTCATCCAACAACAGGAAAGCCCGCTGCGGATCCATGCACGTGGCAAAGAGCTTCAGCACATTCTCCCGCTCGGAGACCTTCTCCTTGGAGTCGGCCAGTTCGCGACGCAAGTCCGCGAAAGAGCCGTAGGTCGTGGTCAGCACCTTGTGGTGCGCGTCGTATTTGGAACTGGCCGCCGATTTGATCGCGGGGCCCGCCTTCCTCACTGTTCTCGCCATGTGTTTTTCCGGAGTCGCGCCGGATCGGATCCGTCACGTTCCTAAGGTTGTCCACAACAGACGCCTTTCGGGTCAATAGGAATCCCGTTACCCGAAGAAGCTCACCAATCGTCCGCTTGACTCCGAAGGCGCGACTGCTGCACACGCGGCCCACAGACTTGAATGGTCTCACCCCGTTCAGTGTCCGCTGGAAATCCGGTGCCATTGGCCCGGGCTCCTGGGCAACTCCCGACGCTTCCCATCCCGGAGAATCCACTCGGCGCGGATCACCTCGCCCCGCTCGCCCAATCCGAAATGAGCCTGGGTATCCGACTGGGACCGGTAGCCATCCCCATTGACCCACCAGTGGCGACGAACGCCCTCACGGGTGGTCACTTCCAATCGGGAACCCGGAGCGGGAACATCCAGCTGGTAGCCGATCCACCGACCGCCACCCATCGATCGATTCCTGAAGACCAACAACCTCTGGCGAAACGCAGGCCACTGTTCATACGTCGTGAGTGCCAGATCCATCCGGCCGTCACCGTCGAAATCACCGGCAACGACATTGCGGCAATCCTCCGTCACGGCGAGGCCGAGGATCCACGCGTTTTCAACAAACGATCCGGAACCTGACCGGGTGAACAGTCGATTGGCTTGCCACCCCCCGTAGGACTGCCGCGCCGCCCGTCGCCGCTCATTGGCCTGCATGAAGTAAAGGTGCGTTGCCGGATCGGGTGTCGAGCCTCCGACGTAAATGTCGTGCTGCCAGAACTGCCGCTCAAAATCGGAACGGCTCTCGAAGGTCTCATGACCATTCACCAGATACACATCGTCCCGACCGTCGTTGTTCCAGTCCAAGACCGCCGCACCCCACGCCCAACCACCCCGACGCAAGCCCTCGGAGACCGGGCTGAATTCCAAACCCTGGGTCGCAGAACCGGTGAAGAGCCGATTGCCGTACGTCATTGCAGCCCGATGCGCCGTGTGGCCGGGAAACTCCGATCGGCCCAAGCCCAGGACTTCCAATTGGGAAGCCACGGCGGAGTCCATGCCCACCATGAGGAGATCCGGCAAGGCATCGCCATTGGCATCCCAGATCGCATGGGCCATGCCAAAGGAATGGCGTGAGTTTCCCAATCCCGGAGTCAGGTCCGAGAAATGCCCACGACCGTCGTTACGGTAAACGTCCAGGCCTGCAAAATCGCTCACGTTGACGAGGTCCAAATCGCCATCCCCGTCGAGATCGATCCACGACGCACTGTAAGTACGGCGGTGACGCTTCGCCCCCAAGCCGGACGCCTCGGTGATATCCACCCACTGGGTGCCGTCATTGCGCAACAAGTAGGACGGGAAGCCATCATGGGCATCGTAGTAGGGCGTCGGAAACTGCCCGTTGGCGAAGGGCAATCGGTATTGCGTGATCCACAAGTCCACATCGCCATCGCCATCGATGTCGCCCGCACACATCGACTGCGGATGCCGCAGCTTGGCGGGAGCCACCCACACCGGACGCCACCCGTTGCGTCCCCGGACCCTTACCCCTGAGGCATCGGCCACCACCATCTCGGTGGATCCGTCTCCATCGAGATCCGCCCGAACCACCGCTTGAACCCGCTCGGGCGGTCCCATGTCCGAATCTTCCCATTGCCACTTCCCTTCCCTTGCCATCACCGCGGCGACGCCGGCACCAGCCAGATGCAAGCGTGGCCCCTGAACCGTAGACTCGAAGAGCAGCGGGTCCGTGAAGAGCCCGACGCCATTGGTGGGAATGAGCAAATCCGCCCAAGGCTCGAAAACCGGCATCCCGCTCAAGATCGTCGGGGCCTCGACGAAACGATATCCCTGAAGCCGGGGCGGCTCACCCTTCGACCAATCCGTCTCAACCAGGAGGCGCGCCGTCCAAATGGACCGGGGAGCATTTCCGCTGGAGGGGCCTTCCAAGACCACCTCCATTTCGAGGTTCGCCCAATACCCGGTCGGTCCACCGTTGATTCCAGACACGGGCTTGACGCCGAGGGTGCGAGATTGCAGCCAGCGCAGGGAATATCCCGCCGGAGCGGCCAGACGCTCGGACAATTGCGGCAATACTCCGGAATCGACTTTCCGTTCCCGCATCGCCCGTTCGACCCCGAGAACCACCTCCTGCTCGATGCGAACCGCCGGCAAGGACGGTGACCAAACCTCACGATCGGCCCGCTCTTCCCTGTCACGCAAGACCATGAACTTGCGCGCTGCCGCCTCGGCCTGAGCCTCCTGCTGCTGGACCCCAGCGGTGGATGCCGGGTCGCGTCGCCAGACAGCGAGAACCCCCACCGCGAGCAAAGCCAGCAACAAGATGACCGTCCTGCGGGTCATGGGTCTTAAAACAAAAGGGGCGCCCGGGTTCTCCGGACGCCCGCCATCGGGAATGTGTCAGCGGACCTTCAACGACCGTTGATGATGCGCGACAGGTTGGCCCAAGCTTCACGGGCGGCGGGATCGGAATTCGCGGCCGCCATCAGCTCGTCCTGCAATTGCAGCATCCGGGTGCGTTTGTCGTCGGGCATGGGTTGCATGGCCCGGATGCGGGCCACCTCAGCCACCACATTGTCCCAGTTGCGCTTCGGCTCGGCAGCCGGAGCCGCTTCAGCAGGGGCAGCGGGAGCAGCCTCGGCAGCAGCGGCAACCGGAGCCGCGGTGGCAGGGGCCGAGGCCGAAGCATCTTCCTCCTTCTTGGAGCAAGCGGCGACCAGACCCAGCGACAGCAGCAACAGACAGTATCCTTGTTTCATGTTGTTCGGAGTGTACCGGACCGTTTGGCACGATCAATTCTTGTAGGCCGGTCCGATCCAGACGTGGTTGTTGTCGTCTCTTTGAGACATGGCCTTCAGGCCCGCGGGCATTCCCTGCGGGGTGCCGCCACCCATGATGGTGAAGTCATTGAAGCGGATGAAATTGGCGCTGCCGTCCATGCGACCGATCGCGGACTGGCCACCCCAGTTTTGATTCAGAACGCCGCGCTTGTAGGCCGAAGCACGGTGGCGCTGCGAGATGCCTTCGGTCGGCTGGTTGCCAGCGTCGTTGAAGAGGAACGGATCTCCCTCGGCCGTCTCCCAGAACAAGATGTCCAGAGGGCGGAAGGCCGACTGCTTGCGAGCCTTTCCGTCGGCCATGTTGGGCAAGGCACCCAAATCGATGATGCAGCCATTGAAGGTGTAGCTGGTGATCTTGACGCTGCGGCCAGCCCATTCGTTCTTCTTGAAACCGGTGACTTCGTTCAGGTCCTTCGGGCAGTAGAGCACCTTCGGCGTGGTCAGAAAACGACCCAACTGGCCCATGAGGAAGAAGGGTTGTTGAGCCAGGGACTTGGAGCCGGCACTCAGCGGCGGTTTGTTGTCACCAGCACCATCGGGAATCGTGGACGGCACGGCTTGACCCTGGGTCTGGGACGGTGCGCTGCCGTCGTTGACAGCGGAGTACGCCCAACCGGTCTTGCAACCGGTGAGACCCCAGGTCGGACCCGGCAGGTCGTCCTGGTTGTCGGTCGCGAACATGTGGCTGCTGAGCATGATCTGCTTGCAACCACTGAGGTCGATGGTGGACAAGGCCTTGTCCTTCGCCTTGGACAAGGCCGGCAGTAGCATTCCAGCGAGAATGGCGATGATGGCGATGACCACCAGCAACTCGATGAGGGTGAAACCGTCGCGGTGATTCCGCAAACGGCCATGACGGGACGCAGGAGACGGGTTCATGCAAAAAGATCCTTGGAGCTTCAAATGGAGGGTTCGCGTGGATTCAAACGACTCGGGACAAAAATCGTCAACGTCTGAGTTCGATTCGCCAGACATTCTGGCCGTCGGATTTTGTCGCTCATCAACGTCGTCGGCTCTTGGTCCAGCGGGAAACTTGATTCCAAACTTGTAACGATCCCCAGGGAGTTGCAACCGGTGATCCCCCATGGGGCAGATTCACTGAGTCCAAGACGGCAGGTCCGGCACCGGAAATCCTTCCCCGGGCAATGGTTGGTCTGGGCCTGGTCCACCACCCAAGTCCCCGCCACTGAGAACCGCACGAGCCAGGCATTCGAACGCATTCAGGTGCCCCTCGACCCGTTGGCGGGCGTAGGACTCCGCCGTCCCCATGCGAATGAGGAACGGCCAGTCGCTGGCCTGCGCCAGCAGCAATTCCCGGCCGGCCTTACGGGCCCAATCCTGAAACAGGGGGCCTCGGGAATCACTGGCCGCGGTGGCCACGCGGGCCACTGAGACCATTTTGGATCCCGCCGATCGCAACCGGGGTTGGAGATCCGCATTCGACGGGTGCAACCACACTCCCAAGTGGCCACCGGCTCCCCAACTGGATTCAGCCGGCCGTGAAACCCAAGCCTCGTGATTTCTGGCCGATCCCTCCGAAAGGGTCTCTGGAACGATACCAAAGCGGGAAGCTTGGCGCATCACGTGGTCCAGGAATTCCGGCCCCTCGAACCACCAGTGGCCCAAGAGTTCGGCATCGTAGGGTGCCACGGCCACCGGTGGGCGAGTGAGCGCTGCTGCGGCTTGCCGCAATTGCAGCTGCCGGTTCGAGAGAAAGTGCAGGGCATGCTCCTGGACGGCCTGCAGGGCGGCGCGGCGATCGTAACAGGCCTTTTCGCCGGTTCCCCCGGTGACTCGATGATATTTCAGTCCGCTGGGAGATCGGACTCCGGCACCGGACAAAAATCGCGACACCGATTCCCACTCGGCCTCATCGGCCAGATCACGGTGGAATTCCCGGTAACGCGGATCCCCGGGATATCCGCCGTGCCGACTCCAAACTTGTCGGGCACTCCACGGATCTCGCCCGAAGAACGTGAGTCCACCGGGACTGCGGACAGGCAGGAAAACCGCGGTGGGAGACGGAGGGGATCCCTGAAGGATTCCGTGGGTCTCCAGAACGGCATGACGGACCCCGTGTGCGATCAACGGGATCTCCAAGGCGGGAGCCCATGCGCACTCCGGGAGCCAAAGGCCCTGCGGACGACTCCCGAAGTGACGCTCGTGCTCTCGAAGCCCCAGACTCAATTGCGCCCGGAAACTTCCCGTTTCCGCAGCCAACAGGGGCAAGAGGGGATGCGTTGCCGGCCCTCCGAGCAATTCGAGCCTTCCGGTCCGAGCCCATGCGGCGAAAGCCCGGACCAAATCTCCCCCGCAGGCCGTCCACTCTTCCCAAACCTGCTGGTAGAAATCCGCATGAAAACGGGCGACGGAATGCAGTTCTGGCAACAGCATCGTGCGCTCACATTCCGAGAGGGCCAGCTCGCAGCGTTCCTTGAGGTAACGTTGGGTTCGAGAGCGCAGGAGCGGGTCCGCCCACATCGCCACCAAGGTGGGAGTGACACCGAGCGTGAGTTTCCAATCCACTTGGTCTTGGTCCCATCCCCGGATCCGCCTCAGCAGTGGCAAATAGCATTCCGCCACGGCCTCGTAGAGCCAGTACTCCTCCAGAAAACGGTCGTGCTCCGGATGACGCACCCACGGAAGGTGGGCGTGCAGGACAATGGCCAAGGATCCGATCACCGGTGCGCTCAAGGAATCGCGTCCAGCGGCGGGAGTCCGGGAGTGCCCGGATGCAAACCGACCCCACCCGGAAGGACGGTCTGCCGAGCCAGAGTGAGGGTGGCATGGCGCACCTCGGAACCTCTGGGTGCAACCGCGACCAGCGGCAACTCGAATCGCCCGTCGGGCAACGCGCATCGGAAAGTGAAGGAACCGTCCGGACGGAGCGCGATCGGACGACCTGACAACGTCACCTGGGCCCCTGGTTTGGCGCTTCCAAAAACAACCACCTCGGCATTCACCCGGAACCAAAAGTCTTCGGTCATACCCTCTCCCCGAACCGAAGGTTGGCTGCCCGCAGACGAGGTCCCGTCACCGCTCGAAACCCCGGAGGACAAATCCGACGATGAGGGCTGATTTTCAAACCGACCGTAGCCCGACCGACCCGATGTCACACGCAAGCCCAATTCGGAACTGCCCACGGCGGCCATTGAAACCCCAGAAGGGTCGATGATTCGTTCAAAATAATCCGACGGGATACCGGGTCGCATCCCGGACTGTCCCGCATTCAGGAACTGGGAACGGGACGGGTCGGAAGCGTGGTCAGTGGGCGGCAAGGACACCGGCCCTGAGGAAGCCAAGCACTCCCAATCTCCGTGGGAGGTCCGCGCTCCAATTTCAGCGATATGCGCGGGAGCCGGCGGTGGATCTTGGAGGAAGAGGAAGCGCCGATCGGTCGGCAAAGACCCAGCGGCCAAAATGCTGCCGGGTTCGTCCACCGACCTCAGTCGCCATTCGGTCGGAGTCGCCCTATCAGTGGCGGGCCCGCCGGGCTCTTCCCAACCCAAGAGCAACGTCCGTGGATCGCAACCGGCCAACCAGACAGCAGAGGTCTGCAAGCTCTCGGAGCCATCGACCAAGTCCAAGACGGACGGGGAGGCGTCATCCGCTTCGCCATCACCCTCCAAAAGAATCGAGGGGATTTCCGGCAGCCCCTGAGGGATGTCCTCGGGCTCCAAATGGGCAGCCATCAATTGCTGAACCCAGGGTAGCCCTGCCGATTCGGGCAAAGCTGCCTTCGACTCTGGTCGCTTCGTGGACAGGATGGCCGAAGATTCTTTGAGGGTGCCTGCGTTGCGTGCTGCGGCTTTGCGAATCCGCGGCGAGATGGAGGCTTTGCGGGTTGCAGCGCGCGACCGAGTCTTCGAGCGACCGTGCGTTCGACGAACAAAAACAAAACGCAGCGGGGCCGCCGCCCCCTGCCCCACCCGCCGTTCTACAGAACGACGACGGCGGACCTTGAACACGCTCCGACCCAAGCGGCCCACAACGGGTTGGGGGGCGGGATCTGGGCCGAATTTCGGCCTGAAACGGCGCACAGGACGCGTTGCCAGAGGACGCGCAACATCACCACTCGAGGAGGATCGGGACACCTTCTTCATGGGAGACTTCAGACCGGCCAGACTTGGGTTGAATCCGACTGCCGGATTCGAGATTGGAATTCAAGTCAGGCAGAAGCAACCGGTTTCCCGAGGGAGAGCACCAAGAATGGATTGCAGCAACGCACTGCATCGGTGAAAAGCCCCGCCTGACAGTCCACGATGAACGCCCTGCCGGGCGCACCACAAAAAAACAGGGCACCCGTTGCCGAGTGCCCTGTTTGATGAAAAACCGATCGATCAGGCGACCGAAGGAACCTCGTCGGCCGTGATGTCCATCACCGCGGGCTCGTCTTCGGGAACCTCGACCAGCGCCTTCACCTTGATGTTGCGGTGCAGGTCGAAGCCGGTGCCGGCCGGGATGATGTGGCCCATGATGACGTTCTCCTTGAAGCCACGGAGGTAGTCGAACTTGCCCATGGTCGCCGCCTCGGTGAGGACGCGAGTGGTGTCTTGGAACGACGCTGCGCTCAGGAACGACTCGGTCTCCAAGGAAGCCTTGGTGATACCCAGCAGGACCGGGGCCGCCTCGGCGGGCTTGCCACCCATCTTCTCGACACGCTCGTTCTCTTCTTCGAAGACGAGCTTGTCGATTTGCTCACCCCACAGGAAGAGCGTGTCGCCCGGTTCGGTGATGCGAACCTTGCGGAGCATCTGCCGGATGATGATCTCGATGTGCTTGTCGTTGATGGTCACACCCTGGAGGCGATAGACCTCCTGGATTTCGTTGACCAAGTGCTCTTGCAACTCATGCGGGCCGCAAACGTCGAGGATCTCGTGGGGGACGACCGGACCATCGGTCAACTGCTGCCCCTTCTTCACGAAGTCGCCCTTGTAGACGATGATGTGCTTGCCGATCGGGATGAGGTGCTCCTCTTCCACGCCGGTATGCAAGTCCTTCACCAACACGCAG
>JACCDP010850491.1_pt1 | contig 22872 bp, 28 predicted proteins | sample 7445841 | NCBI WGS metagenome assembly JACCDP01 (sample SAMN15323441, study PRJNA562643) | freshwater metagenome | isolation source: river surface water | place: USA:Blue River Watershed | collected 2017-08-17
AGAAAGGGAGAAAAAGAGTTATGTCATGGTATATTACGATGTCAATCGGTTAAGCATAAATGCGAAATATATCATAACAGAGATAAGAACGCTGTGCAAAATATGTTAAAAATAGTAAAATCTATATTTAACACTGGGAAAAGACTAGAAATGTTTTGTCGTAGTCGTTAAATTTCATACCTGTTCCACGACAGGTTATAACCAAATTTTTACATTTTTTCATATTTTTTTAGCCGTTAGGTCGGCGTTTTAAATGTGCAAAGGTGTAAAAATAAAGAGATTTTAGAAAAAGCTTATAAAGAGCTTGATATAGATTTTACATTAGATGATACAAAACACGTTTATTTTTCTTTTTTTAAAGGTTATTTTGAAATGTATTATAATAACACTAGTATACCGAAATGGTATTGGACTGAAAAAGAACAAGATAGATTATCTAGAATAATTATTAATAAGGGTAGTAAAACTTATTATTATAATAATTTATGTGAAATATTAATTTGGTATAACTATTATAAATATAGTCATAGACATATACAACATAGAACTAGTTCTTATTGTGATATTAAAAATAAAAAAGATTTTTCATATGGAAAAATCTACTTTGGAAAAATACCACGCCATTATTTACATATAAATAGAAAAGATGGTTTAAATCTTGTAAAAGAAGCAATAGATAAAACTATTTTATTAAATAATGGTATTCCTATTTATTATAATAAAGATGAATTAAAGTGCTATGTTGAAGTTAAATAACTAACAAAATATAAAATAAACTAACTAACAAAATAAAATAATAAATAATAAGATATTAAATATAAATTATTATATTTAATATATACATTTATAAATAACTAACAAAATAAAAAATGTTACATATTAACACGAGTTCTAGTCCAACTAACAATGCTAAGAGTCCAGAGATTGCTACTCTAGTTGAAAGAAAGCAAATATATTTTCAAGAAGTTATTCAACGAACTATTTTATTTGTAAATGCGAATAAAACACTTGGTCTTATTGGTGCTGGTGAAGTAGCCCATTGTTTAAACACTTTGTTAGAACTAACAAATAAGCTACAGTCAATTAATATTAGTTCTTCTGTAAATATTGATAATGCTGTTATTATTCTTCAATCTGTTAACAATGATTTGTCTTCATTATTTAAAATTTATGGAACTAACATGTTAGAAGACTTTTTAGCAATTTGTTTTGGTTCTAATTATTTGTCATTACTTAACTTATCTGAATACGAAAAAAGTCGTTTTGAAATTCTTAAAAATACCTTTCATCCTACTAGTTATAAAATTTTAACATCTACTTTAAGTAAAGAAGATAAAGACAAAGATGAAGATAAAAAAGATAAAGATGATAAAAAGGATAAAGAAAAGTCAAAGTTGAATGAAAAATCATTAAATTTTGATTGTTGTGATTTATCTAACAATTATAAACAGTTTCATTATAAAGTTTATGGTATTCAAACAGTTATTCACAATCATTCTGCTAATAAAAGTTTGTTAGTTACTGGCTTTATTGATGACATTTCTTTATCTTTTTTAAATAACAAGTTTATAACTAACAAGTTACGAATGGTTAAGGAATTAATGCCTTTGGAAGAATCAAATACTAGCAAAAAGGCTATGTTTGAAAAATTCCTATCAGCATTAACTTTAAAAGACATTTTTATTAATAATGAATATGATTTATATGGCAAATATGCTGGTTATGTTAGTAACTTAAATAATATTAAGGCAAAAAGTTTAACACAAGCTGTAAAGGATTTTATTACAAGTGACTTATTTAATAAGAGGCTAACAATTATTCAGCTTTTGTTAGATGATGAACGTTACGATAATTTATATTTGGCATATTTGCTGTATGATTTGTTGTCAAACGATGCTAATAATAATGTTGATACATTAGAACAAAATATGTTGTTAGATTCATTGCCTTGGACAATTAAAAATAGTTTTAAAGATGCTATGAAGAAGACTATTCAATATACAAATGATTTATCTAATTTTGATATTAATAAGATTCCAATTGAACAGCAAATTTGCTTAATGAAGGCACCTGATCAAGTAAAGGAAAAGGCAATGCAGAAGTTAAAGGAAGTAAAAGCTAAATCAGAGGATTCTGGTTCCAAAGCAAGACAGTATTTAGATGGGTTACTTAAAATTCCATTTGGCATTTACAAAAAAGAGCCAATTCTAACAAAGATGGATACTATTAAACGTAAATTTAATCAATATATTAATAGCAATAATTCTAATAATGCTAGCAATAACAACTATACTAGCTTAGAAATTATTAATCATATTAAAAAGGCAAAGAAAGAAAACAAAACAACAATTAATATTGATGAATATTTGTTAGATAAAGACAAGACACAATTAATTGCGCTTGCTACTAAAATTAATTTAGTTATTGCTAATGATAATAATAAAGAAGGTAAAAAACAAATCAAATATAGTGGAAAGAAAAAAGATTTAATTAAAGCGGAAATTAAAGATTTTTTACAAAATACGGATGCTGATGTAGTAAACCAAGTTGTTGGTATTTTAGACAATGGTGCTGGAAGCAAGCCAGTTAGTTTACTAGATGATATTGAAAATGATTATTTAGATATTAAAAATTACATTAATGGTATTAAAGATACACTAGATAAGTCAGTATATTGTCACGAAAATGCTAAGAAGCAAATTGAACGTATTATTGGTCAGTGGATTACTGGTGAAAATAAAGCACAGACTGTGCTGGGTTTTGAAGGTGCACCTGGTCTTGGTAAAACCACATTAGCTAAGGGTTTAGCAAATTGTTTAAAAGATGAAAATAACCAGTCACGACCTTTTGCCCTAATTGCTATTGGAGGCGATACAAATTCTAGTACACTAGTAGGCCACTCCTACACTTATGTAGGTAGCACTTGGGGGCAAATAGTTCAAATTTTAATGGATAAAAAATGTATGAACCCAATTATATTAATTGATGAAGTTGATAAGATTTCTAGAACCGAACACGGTAAGGAAATTATTGGTGTTTTAACACATTTGTTAGATACAACACAAAATGATACATTTCAAGATAAGTATTTTTCTGGAATTGAATTAGATTTATCAAAAGCATTATTTATTTTGTCATATAATGATGTCTCAGCACTTGATAGAGTAATGTTAGATAGAATTACAAGAGTTAAGTTTGATTCATTATCTGTTGAAGATAAAATAGTTATAGCTAATAAGCATTTATTACCGGAAATTTATAAAAATATTGGACTAATTGACACAATTAGCTTTACAGATGAAACACTTAAATTTATTATTGAAGAATATACATTAGAAGCAGGTGTTAGAAAGTTAAAAGAGGTTTTAACTGATTTGTGTCGTGAAATTAATTTAGAAATTCTTAAGGATTGTGATATTAATTTTGAAAAAACAATTGTAGTAACTATTAATGATATAAAAACTAAATATTTTAAAGAAAAACAAGAAGTAATTGTTAGAAAAGTATTTACTACTAGTGAAGTAGGATATGTAAATGGAATGTATGCTACTGCTTTAGGTAATGGAGGTACATTACCTATTCATGCAAAATTCTTTCCTAGTAATAAATTTTTAGAATTAAAATTAACAGGATTGCAACAAGATGTAATGCGTGAGTCAATGAATGTAGCGCTAACAGTTGCTTGGAATTTAACTAGTAAAGATATTCAACAACAAATTCGTAAAAATTATGGTCACGAAAATAATTTACACTCTGTAAATATTCACACTGGAGATGGTGCGGTTTCTAAGGATGGACCAAGTGCAGGTTGTGCTATTACTTGCGCACTATATAGTTTATTAAATAATATACCAATTAAACCCGAATTTGGTATTACAGGTGAAATACAAATGTCAGGACACGTAACCGCAATTGGAGGGTTAAGTAGTAAAGTTATTGGCTCTATTAAAGCTGGTGCTAATAAATTTATATTTCCAAAAGAAAATCAAAAAGATTTTGATAAGTTTTATAATAAATATAAGGATAATGTTATTTTAGAAAATATTAAGTTTTATCCAGTAGATCACGTAAATGAAGCATTAGAATTATTGTTAGATAGATAAAATATATAATAAAATAAATAAATAAAGATAATTCTATATTTATTTATAAATATTTTTGTATATTTATTACAAATTCTGGTGTTAAATTATTTGTAAATTTTTTATATGTTAGTGAATACAACATAAACAATAGATTTTCTTCGGACTCACCGTAAACTTTATAACTATTTATTTTATTATTTTTTTCTTGAATATTGTATCTAAAAGGTAACAAACTTTGTAAATATTTAGCAACATGTAAATGTTCATCTTTACAAGCATATTTAAAAGCAAAATTATCTACTATAGAAATATCTATATTTGGCTTGACTTGTAGTAAATACTGAACAATATCTAAATGTCCTTCTGTACATGCAGCAATAAAGGCTGATTCATTCAAAATAGAAATATCAATAGTAGGCTTAATTTGTAGTAAATACTGAACAACATCTAAATATCCATATATACATGCAAATCGAAAAGCGAGTTCATTATCCAAAGAAATATCTATATCAGGCTTAACTTGTAGTAGGTATTTAATAATATTTAAATGACCATTTTCACAAGCCAATTGAAAAGCATATTCTTCAAAAGCAGAAATATTAATATTTGGAAATTTTTTTAAAAGTTGTTTTACCTTTTCTAAATTACCATCTCTACATGCAGTTAAAAATAATTCTTCTATACTCATCATTTTATTTACTAAAATCTAATATATTGTTTTTATTACAATAAAAAATTTAGTAAATAATAATATTCAATTTTTTTTTAAATATAATTAAAAATATTTGTTACTAAGTTTGGTGTTAAATTACTTGTATAGTTTTTATATTCTAAAGCATATAATATAAATAGCTGACTTTCTTTGGATTCTGTATTAATTTTATTAGATTCTTTAGATTCTGTATTAATTTTATTAGATACTAATTTATTATTTTTTATTTTAATACTGTATTTAAATGGTTTTAAAGTTTGTAACCATTGAGCTACATCTAAATATCCATACATACATGCAAATTTAAAAGCAAGTTCATTATTAGCAGAAACATTTATATCTGGTTTTACTCTCAGTAATCATTGCGCTACTTGTAAATGTCCATTTTTACATGCCCATACAAAAGCACATTCATTATCATTCGAAATATCTATTGTTGGTTTAACCTTTAGTAACCATTGTGCTAATTCTAAATGACCACCATAACAGGCTATTTTAAAACTAGATTCATTATTATAAGAAATATTAATATCTGATTTAATAGAGTATAACCACTGTACTAAATTTAACTGTCCATTTTCACAAGCATATATAAAAGCCCAATTGTAGTAATAAGACATTATTATATTTGGTTTAACTTCTAGTAACCATTTTGCAACTTCCAAATGCCCATTTTGACAAGCACCTGTAAAAGCTTCTGCATTATTATCAAAAATATTTATATTTGGATTATTTTGTAAAAGTTCTTGTGATTGTTTTAAGTTACCATTTCTACAATTAAATTCAAAATTTATTTTTAACATTGCAATTTTATAATCTTCTTCTATACTCATTTTATTATATTTATTAATTTAGTTAGCTTAATAAATATAATAAAAAAAATCAATTTTTTATATTATTAAATAAAATTATAATAATTTAATAAATAATAAAATTTTTATTATTTTGTATTTATTTTCCAACTTTTTATAACACCATTTTCAATTTTAATATGATATTTATTTGTATTTAAAGTATGTAACCATTGGGCAACTTCTAAATGTCCATCTTGACAAGCAATTCTAAAAGCATTACCATCAAAAGAATCTATATCAATATCTGGTTTAACTTTTAATAACCATTGTGCTACTTCTAAATGACCATTTAAACAAGCCCATCTAAAAGCACCATCATGATCTGCTGAAATATTAATTGTTGGTTTAACTTTTAATAACCATTGTGCTTGTTGTAAATTTCCATACATACAAGCCCATCTAAAAGGACCTTCATCAAAAACAGAAATATCAATATCTGGTTTAACTTTTAAAAGCCATTGTAAAATCTCTATTTTTCCATATATTCCACAAGAAATTCTAAATACATATTCATCTTCATACGATATATTAATATTTGAATTATTTTGTAAAAGTTTCTTAGCTTCTTCTATATTGCCATATTTACAGGCATTTTCAAATTGTTTTTGAACGTTCATTTTTATATTTGTCTTCATTTTTATATTTGTTTTAATTTTTATATTTGTTAGTTAGTTTAATAAATATAATAAAAACAAATCAATTTTTTATTATAATTCTTAATTATTATTATTATTATTATTATCAAGACAATAATACAATAAATTAGCAACTAATATATTATTCTCAATACTAAATGAAATATTAGATAAATCTCTACTATAACATTTAAACATATAATAATTTTCATAACAAATACCATAAAGTCTTTCATCTACTGAAGATAAATAAACTTCTATAGGTAAATATGGTTTAATTTTTTCTTTAATATATGAATAAACAGTTTTTTGTTGATTATTTTTAGGTTGTTCTATATCTGTAATATAGATATTATTAGTATTTATTTTTTTTTTTAAAAATATTTCAGAACCATCTTTTTTTATAGATATATTTTTAAACATATTTTGATTTACTCCAGAAATAACTAAAGGATAATAATGTTGTGAAATATTTGTTCCTTGTGTATAATAATACTGACAACTATCTGGTTTTTTAAAAGCAACTTTATTTATAGATAAAAAGTCACCAAACTCATCAAGATGTTTATATTTTAATAAATCTTTATATTCTTCTTTTTGATGTTGTAATTCTTTTTCTTTTTTTTTTAAATTATTAATTTCTTTATCAATATTTTTAATACTATCATTAATTTCATCAATTGTTAGTTTTTTATTATTATTATAAAAATTATTAATATTGTTTTCATTAGAAAGTAGCATATAGTTAGTTTTATATTGGCTATACATTTTTATACATAATTTATATAGTAACGTTTTTAAGTAATTATTTTATTTTATTAATTTATTTTATTATTTATTTAATTAAATAAATACTTTTGTGTCCATATTCATTATTTTACCCGATGATAGTTGTGGTATTTGATCATATCCACTATCTTTTAAAACCTGTCTAATACCTAAAAGCAAGTTACGCCAAGTAATATTTTTATCAGTAATTACATCAGTTAAGCAAGCACATAAAGCACCTCTAATAGTGCTATTTACCCAAGCTTCAGCACTTGTTTGATTATCTGTGCTACTACATAAGCAAATAACATTTCCCTTTGTATCAAGATTCTTATCATATTCAGTATATTTATCAAAGTTTAAGCTGTCATTATACATATATTTTAAATCAAGAATAGAACCACTAAAACAGCTGTCAAAAATAGCTATTAATGTAACGCCTTCTTTTAGCTCAGCTTGAATAATTGCTTTTAATTCATCATCACTAACAACATTCATATCAAGTGACACAATAGCTTCATCTCTGCCGTCAACTTCGTCACCATTAGTATCTAAAATATATGAACCATGACCACTATAAAAGAAACATAATAGGTCACCTGGTTTACTGCCACTACGTAGCAACTTAGTAAATGCTGTAAGTATGGCTTGTTTAGTAGGTTTAACTAAAGTTTTATCAGTTAATTTGGTAAAATTTTTAAATCCAGTAGAGGCAAGTTTAGTTTCCATTGAACTAACATCATTAATACAACCACTTAATTCATTAGATGTACCAATATAATTAATACCAACTAACAAGGCAGACTTTACATTATTAGAAATAATTGGACTACTAATAACCATTTTATTTACATTAGAAATTGCGGTTTGTAAATTGTAACGCAGTTGAGCTACTTGATTGTTAAAAGAAATAATAAGAGAATTTATTGATTGTTGTTTTTTAGCACGAGGTAAAAAACGATCATTACTAATTTGTCTATAAGCATTATTAAAATTTGTTATAACAACATTATAATTGTTAGTAAATGCTTTATTAAGCTCAGCAATACGATTTGCTTTATAACTTTGAATATCAGTCATTATTATATATAACTAACAAATTATTATAATATTTTATATAATTAAATAAAATACTATATTATATTAAATGGCAACCTTAACTAACAATACTAATAATACTAATATTAATGCTAATAATGGTAGAACAGACTTTTTTGGTTCGGCATTTAATAAAATGCGAAATAAATTTAGTAGTAACTTAGATAGAAGTGGAATAAATGTAGATTTATCTTCTGCTTTATTTGCCTTTTCGCCTATTATTGTACCAGCAAGTATATTACTATTTTCTGCCTATTCAATGGCAATGGGTAAAGGTCTTTTATATCTTTTCTTTTTAATTGTATTTAGTGGTTTACGTGTTCTTTTATATTGGCTTTTACAAGACCCTAAAGCGCCTTCCTTAACAGATAATTTGCCGTCAATTTGTACAGCTGGATCTTTTTTGCCTTATGATAAAGCAACTTATAGCATTTATATACTAACATTTTCAATGGCTTATATGTTAATGCCAATGTTAATGGCTGATAATGTAAATTACTTAATTATATTATTTTTTACTGTATATATTGCTTATGTATTATTATTTAACACATTAAAATCCTGTTATACTTCTTTGGTTGACACAATTGTTAACCTAGTTGGTGGATATGGTCTTGGTTCTCTTATAGCTTTCTTAGTCTACATATCACCTATGAAGAACTACCTATTTATTAATGAATTGGCAAGCACTCGTGAAGTTTGTAGCCAACCTAAACAGCAAACCTTTCGCTGTAATTTATTTAGAAATGGAGAATTGGTGTCACAATCATTAACAAAACAATAAAATTAAGTTTCTCAATCACAATTAAAATTTTTGTAAAATGGTAAATATCTAGGCGTTTTTAGACATTAAACTTTGAATAATTTTGCATAACCCAATTTTTAACATTAAATAAGGTGCGACGTCTATGAAATGCCTCTGCCATTAACCGCATATTGCCATTTGTATTATAAACCTTGCTAAAATTATTAAATGCTTCTATAATATTGTTATTATTGTAGCTGTTGATATTTTCAAACTTATATACAGGCTTACCTTTGCGTTTATTTACTACACTATGAAAAACATATAAAACATTAATTAAGTCTTGCTTGGTCTTTAATGTGGAAATATTAACATTACTAACAAAACGCTTGGCGTGCTCAGAACAATCCGGACAAGGTAAATTGGAGCAAATATCACGAATAAGACTAAATATTTGTGGTCCAATTGTAGGATATTCCTCTTCTTTTACTTTGGCTGCCAATGTATGAAAAAAGTTCCATGTTGCGGGACCCCAGTAACTCGGTGACATAATTGATATAATATTTTTATAATTTATTTTCTTGACTTTGACACATATTTTAATAAATTAAATAAAAATATATTAATTATTAAAATAACTATTTAAAGATAATACACTAATAAAAATAAAATAACTTTTCTTATATAATGACTAAATATATTACTGAAGATGGAACTGACTTTTATAAGTCTTTATATGAATCATTAGATAATGAAGAAAATGATAATGAAGATAATTTATGTTTAATAAGTGGACAAGAGTTAACGAATGATTTTGTTAAATTGGAGTGTGGTCATAAATTTAATTATAAACCATTATTTACTGAAATTAATAATCAAAAAAATGTTTTAAAAACATATAATAAATCTAAGTTTTCTAAAGAACAACTAGCAAAAATAACTGATGGCTACTATATTGTTTGTCCATATTGTCGCAATGTTCAAACCACATTATTACCAGTATTAAATAATAAAGATAAGAAGATTTATGGAATTAATACTGATAACATAGCTTATATGTCTGATAATGATATGTATGAATATATTAATAATAGTGGCAAATTTAAAACTTATAATGATACTAATAAATGCTGTAGCGGAATTTGTAAAAAAACTGTTTATAATGAAGATGGTACAAAAACAATTCAACAAGTTATATGTAACTATTCATATGTAACACCTTATTTAGATAAATATTATTGTGATATTCATATAAAATCTGTCTTTAAAAAACATATTAGTGATTCTAAAAAAGAACTTAAGAAACAAGAATTACAAGAAGAAAAGAATAATTTACCATTATGTGTTGAAATTCTTAAATCTGGACCTAATAAAGGTAAACAATGTTGTAATAAAGTTCATGTAGTTAATGGTATTAATAAATGTAATCGCCATCTTTCTAAAGAAAAAAAAGATAAAGATAGTTAAAAAAAGAATTTAAAAATTATTTATTATATTATTTATATTATAATAAATTATTAATATGGATAAAAAAGAAGAACAAACTAATACAAACTCTGTGCCAAACAACCCTGTTTCGGTTCCTGTGCCAAGCAACCCTGTTTCGGTTCCCTCAACTAAAGAAGAGTTAATAAATAATATTAAAGAGTGGATTAAAATGGATAATGATATAGCAAAGTTAAAAGCAGAAATTAAAGATAGAACTAACAAAAAGAAGTTATTAACAACCAATTTAGTAAATGTAATGAAAACAAATTCAATTGATTGTTTTGATATTAATGATGGATCACTTGTATATAAACAAACAAAGGCTAAAAAGGCTATTACTGGTAAAACATTATTAGCTGCCTTACAAACCTACTATAAAGAGCAACCTAACTTAGCTGAAGATTTAACTAAACACGTACTAGATAATCGTGAAGAAGTTGTTAGAGAAACAATTAAAAGACGAGTTAATAAATAAAAGATTTTTTATAAATATAAAAAACAAATTTAAAACTTAATTTATATATTATCTTATAATGTTTATTAATATTTTAGAAAAATATAAACACTTATTTAGTGATAATGAATATAATTCTTTAACTATAAATAATATTAGTAATAATAATACTAATTTAGAAATTAATTTTACTACTAACTTAACTAAGTTAAATAATATAAATTTAACAATAGAAATTAATGAAAATAATATTACAATTAGTTTATTTTTTTCACCATTAATTAATAATAATTATGACTATGATTATAATAAATTAGAACTTGTAAAAAATATTAAACATAATAATGATTATTATTATAACACTGAAATTATTAATCAAGATAAATATGAAGTTATAAATAATAATATATATTTAGATGGTAAATTAATAAACTGTATAAAAGAAGAAGATGTAGAAGATGAAAATGAAGATGAAGATAATGAAAATGATAAAATAGTATGGTATGAATTAAAAAATATTGATAATACTAATGTTTTACTAAATTTTAGTTATTTTTTAAATAATTTTCCATTTAAAAATAAAAATGCATTTGAAGAAAATGATGGTTTATATTATTATTCTAAAGAGCTTAAACCAAATAATAAAAATATTACATTATTATTTAATTGGATTAAAACATTTATTAAACAAATTTAAAAACAATTAGTTAAATATAAATAGTAATTATACTTATAACTAATATTAATATTATAAAATGCTATACGAACAAGATATAATTGATACTAATAAAATTGATATTGAACAATTGTTTTCAGTTGGTCAAGTATTTAATGTAATTTGTTATCATATTAATGATAAAAGTGGCTTATATCCTTTTATACAGTTCTTGTTGGTTAATGATTCACAAAATAAAAGTTTTGTAATGCCTAGAAGTTCAAAAGAAGATCTAGTATACAATATAAAAAATGCCTTACTTAGTATTGGTATTATAGAAGAGTACATTGATGAAAATAAAATTGTATTTAAAGGTTATTATAAAGATAAAGTAAAGCGTAGTTTAGATAACAATTTTTTGATTGAACAAACCTTTTCTTTATTAGTAGATGTATCTGGTATTGATTTGTCCAAACTTTTATTAGTTAGGGCAAATCCAGCCTGGTTTGCTTTATATACTGAAATTGTAAATGAAAGACATATTTGTAATATATCTGTTAGTAAAGAGGTTACTAATTTTTTTGAGGCAAACCCTTGTTTAGCTAAGATATATTCAGACAATAATAATAAAATGGTTTACTATCCTATTCCAAGGGTAGCTTATACTGGTGACAAATTTAAGCGAGTAGAATTTAAAGGTCTTTTTGGTGAGCCAGCTGCGCAGGAAGACATTGATTATAATAACAAACTATTTAATTCTGATAGAGATTTTTACTGTTTTGATTCTAATACTAAAATACCTATCTATGATAAAAACTTTTATTATTTTGAATCAAACTTTAATAATGCTGTAAGAACTGTTTTTTATTGTAAAACAAATAATAGTAAATATGATAAATATGGTATTAATAGATATGCCTTTTTTAGTGAAAAAACCAAGTTTTTAGAAGATTTGTTAGTTGATCTTGATTTAACAAACTACGATACAAACTATTTTGAAGGATCTATAATTGCTACTCAATATGAACAACATATTCCTATATCATATCATATTTTAGATAACAAATGTTTAGATGATAGTCAAGAATGGTTACCTGATAAAAATTATTGTATTATTTAGTAAATATAATAGTTATTAGTTAATATAATTAATAAATATAATAACTATATTTATTAATAATGGACACATCATTAATTACAGGAATTGGTTTAACACTTATTCTCGGATATTGCGTAATTCAAATACTTAAATTTTATGGAATGGATATTAGTGAATTAGGCATTTATTTATCATTTTATTTATTCTTATTTTTATCTGTTTTTATATTGCCTAATACCTATCCTTTTTTAAGCTAGTTGTTTACAACTAGCGACTGTTAAAGCTAATTAGCTTATTTGCTTAGCTAAACTATAATAGACAAGTCTGTGCTAGAATTTGAGCTAATACTGCCTGTTTGACTATTAATATTGGATAATATTTGTTTTATAATTGATACTTCTATTTGTTCTTTAAGATTATCAATTACTTCATCATCAAGTGCTTCTCTATTGTGGAAATTATAGAAATTAGTTTTAAAGTCTTTTACTAATTGCATATTATGTTCTTGTTGCTTTTTAGCCTTTAGATCTTTAATTTGTTTTATTTTAACAGATTCACTATGACGTTTAGCTATATTTTCTTCTGTATACCATTGGTTTCTAAATTTGGCAGTTGGTGCTATTTTATCACAAATTTCTGGTTTAATAATATCATCAAATTCAAGTGAATCTTTAAATGTTTTATTAAAGCTGGTTATAACATCTTTGGGAATATTAGGACTTGTATCCATTAGTCTATCAAATTCTTCTTTAGAATAGTCAATAAATTTGGTTACATCTTGTCTTTCATCTGGATGTTTTGCTAGTTGTATTTTAATATTTCTATAAAACTTATCCCAAGCAATACCTGATACACGATGTGATTCATTTAACTGTGTAATTTTAAGAAACTGTTGAATAGTGGTAATAATACCAGCTAAAATATTAAAACCACCAACTAACATAACAAATAAACTTTGATACTGAATTGGAACACGTTCTTGGGCAAAGTTTGCTGTTCCAGTAAGAGTTGATATAACAATAACAGGAATTGTATACCAGGCATTTTGACGCGCATATTTGGCATTTGCCTTAGCATGTAACCAACGATAACATAAAGCCTTATCAGCCCATTCGATTATAATATTTTCGTGATCCTGAGTCCATTCTACTACTTTTTTGTTAGAATTATCTGTTTTTTCATCTATTTCTAAATTATCTGTATTTGTATTATTAGCTGTCATTTATATTAATATATTATAAAATTTAAAAATAATTTAATTATAAAATAGTAATATAAATATTAGTATATATTAATAAATATGGATATAAGAATAAATCAATTAAAGTTAAATTTTACACATATTATTGATATTCGAACACAAGTTATATCAATTTTTGATATATTACAAATACGCATTGATAAACTAAAATCACTTTATTCTGATTTTATTAAATCAAACCGTGATAATTTATTTATTTTTGGATTAGATTCATTTCATTTTCAAAGTAAAATTTTGGATATTGAATATGATGATATGAAACGTCTTTTTTTGGCAATAAATAATCGTATTTATTGTGAATATTTTAAGCTTTATAATATTATTGTTGCCTATGTGTGCGAAACAATTAAAGACAAAAAGGTTTTAGAAATGTTTAGTATTAATAATTCTTTTCCTATATACAAAGACTTAGAACCTTTTAAACAATATAAATTTGAAATTGTACAAGAAATACACGAAAATATATTGTTGCTTTTATCTTCAACTAACAATTATATAATTAATAAAGAACATGAATTAAAACTACATCAAGGTAAACAAGAAATTGGTTTAAATATTGATAACTTCGTAAACACATTTAGTTATAGTGTATCTTCAATTCGTGATAAGACATTACTTTTTATTACTTATGTTGAGTTTTTTCATAAACTACATACAAAATATTTACGTAGATTTGCTACAAAAGTTCAAGCAATGTATAATCAAATCAATAATGATATTAACTTTGACGAAAATAATGGAACACAAACAGCAATTCCACCTACACCTGTTGCTAATAAACCTATTAATAAACTACAACAGGGTGTAAAAAAAGTTATTAGTGGTATAAGTGCAATTAAACAATTAGCTAGTAATAATGAAAAAGCTAATACTAATAGTAATACTAATAATAATAGTAATAATATTAATAATAATGATAATACAAATCAAGTAAATAATGATAATATAGAAGTTGTAATGACAAATAGTTTTAAAGAAGAAACAAATGTATTGCTTGAAATAATAGAGGCAAATAAGCCACCTGAAGAAAAACCAATTGCTATACTAATGGATGAAATAGAAAAAAAATGTGATGAAATTAGTCAGGAATCTACTTTACAAGAAGAAAATAATGTTGTAATTGTTGAAGATAATATGTCTGTACTAACACAAGAAACTAATGAAACTGAAGTAAAAATAGAAGAAATAAAAGATGAACCAATTAAAAAAAGAGGTAGACCAAAAAAGAATAAATAAAAACAAATAATAACTAACAAATTTATATTATTTATTATTTTTTATAAAACTATATTTAAGTATAATATTTTAAAATTACAATACCTGAACCACCTTTTGCTCCACTTCTTTGACTACCATAATTTGTTCCTGGACCTTTAGCCCCATTACCAGTATTTACTGTACCAGCAACAGCATTGTCAGATGATTGGGCTTTACCACCTGCTCCGCCTGCTCCATAAATTGTCAATGTTCCAGAAATATCACTAGATAAACCAGTGCCTCCTGCTCCGCCTGCTCTAGTTGATCCAACTATACCATTGATTCCATTTGATAAATTACCTCCACCTCCACCACCTCCATTATTATATGTACCACCGTAGCCACCTGTAGATGCTTCTGTAGGTATAGTTACAATATTTCCACCAACACCAGTTCCATTAAAACGACTTCTATATCCTCCTCCTCCACCTAAGGCAATTATATTAGCAAATTGCGAGTTTTCTCCATTATTTCCATCTGTTTCTCTAATTCCACCTGGTCCAGGACTAGCATTAGAATAACTTATACCACCATCACCTCCATCTCCAACAATAATTGTATATACTTCATTTGGATTTACACTAAGAGTTCCAGTTAAAACCATTCCGCCACCGCCACCACCAGCTGAACCTCCATCATGCGTAGCACCACTACCACCTCCACCACCAACAACTAAGTATTCAACACTTCTAACATTAGATGGAGCTGTCCAACTTGTAGTACCTACATTTGTAAACGTAGAATATGTTAATACAGATGGATTTGTTATAACACTTGTATAATACTTTAAAATTACAATACCTGAACCACCATCCATACCATTAGCATAACTATTTAATGTAGCACCTGTTCCTGAACCACCTTTACCTATATTACTAGGTGTAATAGTTGTAGAAACTGTATTTGGAACTCCTCCATTTCCTCCAGAACCATAAAATGTTGGAGTTCCATCAAAATTAATATATGAACCCATTGAACCTGGGCCGCCAGAATTATATCTTCCATAGTTATTTGAATTTGTTTGACCTCCTCCACTGCCTCCTACTAAATTTCCATATCCAACACCTCCATTGCCACCTTTACCCCATTTATTAGTATCTTGTACTTGAGACATATTTCTTGAAGAAGCACCTCCAGAACCACCTAATGATGTAATAGTATCAAATGATGAATCTTGTCCAGGACTACCATTTGTTTCTGTACCACTTCCACCTATACCACCTTGACCACCTGCTCCAACAGTAATTGTATATGTATTTCCTGGTATAACTGTATATTTATTAGTTCCGGTTAAAACTTTTACTTGACCACCAGAACCACCACCAGAACCACCACTATCATTGTTACATATAGTACTATTTATTTCATATGGTGGAACATAATTAGATGTTAGTGGAAAACTAGAATTCATATAATAAACTAATTCTCCTTGATACCATCTGTTATATGAATAATTAGTACCATTTGGTATTATATTTTGAGAAACAGTTATTCTACTAAATTTATTTAATGTATTTGTCATATAACCTTTAAAAAAGTATCCATAAAAAGAACCTGGATTTGCATTTATCCAATATGATGTTGGTGATGGAGCACTCGTAACAAATGGAACATTTCCTAATACTAGTATATCAGAGTATGTTGCTCCACCTCCACCTCCTGCACCAACAACTAAATATTGAACAAATGTTACATCTTCAGGTGCTGTCCAAGTAGATGTTCCTACATCTGTAAATGCTACATAATTTACATTAGCATATGTAGTTTCTGTCCAAACATTTGATTCAGCTCCATCACCTTCAGCACTAGTAGCACGTAATTTAATATTATATGTAGTTCCACTAGAAAGGCCCGTAATAGTTACAGGTGAAACTTTATTAACTGGTGAAAAAGCTGTATATGTTACTCCATTATCAATTGAATATTTATAATTTGTAATAGTAGAACTGTTAGTTTCTTGTGTAAAAGTTAATGTAATTGAATCAGTAGTTTTAAAACTAACGCTTGTTATTACTGGTGCTAATGGTATTATTAAATTATTATTAGTAGGAGGATTATTAGTAGGAGTATTATTAGTAGGAGTATTATTAGTAGGATTATTTGTAGGATTATTAGTAGGAGTATTATTAGTAGTTTTATTTAAACCAAATAAAATATTAATAGAATCTCTACTAGAATTTGTTTGTGCTAAATGTTTATATGGTCTTGTAACTGATGCTATAGTTGCTCTATTACGCCCTAATCCAACCGCATAATTTGATTGTCCATTTATTCCTAATCTTTTAAAATTAAATCCAGACATATATATTAATATATTAAAATAATTTAAAAATAACTAACTAATAATAACTAACACTTGCTACACCTTTATTTTGTTTAATAAATGTCGCTACTACTTAGAAGATTAATTAATAAACCTACTACTTGTCGTTTTGTTAGTAATAATACTACTACTAATAAAGACTTAAATGAAATTAAATTACAATTAGAACATAATAAATTTTTTATTACAAGGATTTATTATTTAAATTGTTTTTTAGCTGGTATAGCTGCTGGTCAACTTACATTTAGTTATATTAAATAAAAATAAAAATTGATTTAAATATTACTTTTATACTTATATACAAGTAATATTATACTTTACTACTACATTTGTTAAATAAATGTCACTATTAATTAGAAGATATATTATTAATAATAATAAAAAGCTATACTCTAATGTATTAGCTAGTTATAGATATACGCATTCACATTCACCTTATAATAACAATAATAATAACAATATTGATAATACAATTGATTATACAAAGGCAACTAACTGTGATGATATTAAAAAGCATATTGATATAAAATATGATATGATTCGTGCTGATTTAGATGATTTAAGAGATTTACAAGAATGGACACTTATTGGTATATCACCAATTTATATATATACAATGTTACATTGTATTGGCACATTATTTGGATTTAGATAAAATAAATTAAAACAACTTTAATTATTAAAATAATATAAAAAGAAATTACTATTTATAGTTATAACTTTTACTACTTTTAAAAAAAATGTTAAGACACTTAATTAAAAGACCAATTAACTTGTTAAATAATAATAAAAAACATTTTTTTTCTAATAATATTAATGTTTGGGATGTAATAGATGTAAAAAATCAAATAGAAACTGTTCGTTTTTGGTGTATGTCAACTACTTTTATAAATGCGTTAATATTAATTTTTAAATAATAATATTTAAATAATAACTATTATATTAATTTAATAACCATTCAATGTCTGTATCAGTAATTTTGCCAATATTAATAAATATATTAGTTTTATTTTGATATATATAAAATCTATTTAACATTTCTTTATACTTTATTGCTTCATTAATATTAGTAAATGCGACAAATGAATCATTTGTTTCTCCTATAACAATATACATATCTTTAGTTAATTTATATGATTTATTATTAATTGTAGCAGTAATATTTATATTATTTGTATTATGTTTTAAACACATTTCTTTTCTATAAAATTTTGCTTTATTAATACAATCAAAAGTATTATTGTTAATTAAAGTGCCGTGAACAGTAAACATTTTGTTATTTATAATATAATATAATATAATTATTATATTATACTTAAATTTATTTTAAATCAATTTTTTTTGTCTTTAAGTAGTTTTAATATATTATTTAAAAAAATTGATTTAAAAATAATTAAATAATATATATTATTAAAACTATTTAAAGGCAAAATAACTAACCAATAATTTATAACAAAATGGATCGACGATTAAATAAACGTGTTGATGCGTATATTACATCTTTTAAAGAAGATGTGCGTGAAAAAATGACCAAGTTAGGTCTTACTGCTACTAGTGAAGGTCGTCAACTTTTACAGTATATTTATGACTATGAACGTCTTGCTTTTGCCAAAGAAGATTTTATGAAGCGTAAGCGTGTTAAAAATGTTGTTCACTTATTTGACAGATGTTGTGCTAAGCGTGCCAATGGCGAGCAATGTACTAGAAAAAGAAAGGACACTGAGTGTCTATTTTGTGGTACACATATGAAAGGAACACCACATGGTGTTGTAGAAGAAAATGACGCAAATGAAGATAAAGAACAAAAGGTTGAAGTATGGGCACAAGAAATTTGTGGTATTATGTATTATATTGATAAGGCAGGTAATGTTTATCAAACTGAGGATATTATTGCTAATAAAATAAATCCAAAAATAATTGCTAAGTGGTCTAAGTGTTTAGGAAATGATGGAAATGATTTATATTCTATTCCTGAGTTTAGTATTTAATAAAATAAAAAGTTTAATTATTATTTATTATATATTTAATTAATTTATATAATAAATGTCATATAAAATACCTAATTTAGTTCATTATACATTTAAAAATAATAATTTACCAGCTGATATAGTTTCTAATATTGAACATAATAAACGCATTTGTCCTGGTTTTAATTTTATTTTTTATGATGATAATGATATTGATAAATTTATTAAAGATAATTTTGATGAAACAATTTATAATGCATTTAAACATATTAACAACAAGTTTGGTGCTATGAAAGCTGATTTTTTTCGCTATTGTGTTTTATATATTTTAGGTGGTGTTTATATTGATATTAAATCTCGTATTAATATTCCATTAAAAAAAATTATTAGACCAAATGATATTTGTTTGTTAGATATACCTAGAACAAATTTAGAATCTTGGAGACATAGTTCTCCAACATATGAACAATGGATACTAATTTTTGCTCCAAAACATCCTTATTTACTAACTATTATTAATTTAATGGTTTATTATATTAATACACGTTATGAACCAAAAATAAAAGGTATACATCGTTTAACTAGTAAACAACGAGTTTTAAATGTTACTGGACCAGACGCATTTACACGCGCAATAAATATGTATTTAATTAAAAATAAACTTTCTTATCCTTTACATAGATTAATAAATTATAATAATTACTTTAGTTTAATAGGTGTTGTTAACTATAAAAATATGTATACAATAAATAAACAAAAACATTATAGTGAAATTGGTAATGAATCTTTATATATATAAAAGTAATTATTGAAATACTGTTACAGGAGCTATTCTAATTCTGGCATTATTTTTAAATACAGCCATCATATGAAAAAAACGATGTTCACAATCTTCTTTATCTTGAGTTAAATTATGATTACCACCATATAATTTATTTTCTATTAATAAATTTTTTGGAATATAATCTTGTCTATATCTTCCATCATAAACAGAATTCAAAAACTTATTTGTTCTATAAATTGCAAATCCATTAAAAGCACTTAAACATGGAATTAATTGATTTTTAGGTGTTTTATTTATTATTTGTTGTATATATTGTTGTGCTAATTGTCCTTTTTTATAATGATGACAACTACCTACAAATGGACGTTTTGACAATGCCCAAACATCATAATATCCTACTGGATGTTGAAAAGATAATGAATCCCATTCAGTATTTTCTTTAAGATAATATTTAAATACATCTTCTTTTAAATTATACGCACATTTATCATCACAATCCATCATAATAAAATATTCATAATCACTAAAAAAGTCTCTAATTGTTTGTATACAATGATTGCGACCTTTTGCTATTCTATGTGTTCTATACTTACTTAGTGGTGCTTTATTTACAAATAATAAAAATTTATTATTTGCTTGGGAAAATTCTTTTAACTTTTGTAATGTATTATCAGTAGAATTATCATAATAAACTATTATACGATAATCGTCAAATAGTGACCCAATTTGAAGCATATTTTGATATATTTTATCTAAATATGGTCCACAGTTACGTATTGTTCCGCATATACAACATTTGTTTGCCATAATTTATTTTATTCTATATAATATTGCGTTAAAAATATTATTATTATTACATATTTAGTAGTAATAATGAATAATAAATTAATAGATCAAACTTCATTAGATATTTTAACTAAAGTAGGTATTAATATAACTAACAATAATGCTAGCATCATTATTTTACGTGATTCATTGCTAAATGATCAATTATATGATTCTATTAAACCTATTTTACTAGATTTAAAACACATTATTGGATCTACAAAGCATACTTGCCTACATAAAGATGCTGAAAATAGCCAACGATGGCCACTTATTAACCTTGTTCGCCAAATTTTACATCATTATGGTTTTAAAATGGAACCTTTTCGCAAATGTGTCAGCAAAAATGGTATCAAAATTTATACACGATATTTTCGCATACTACAACAAACTAAAAATTAAAAAATTGAACACTTTTTGCCTACAAAGTCTGTAGACAGTATATTTATTATAAATTTACCTACACTATTTTGACCTTTAATTATGAGCCTAAAAAGTACCCTAATTAGTAGCCCTATCAATAGCAATAGTAGTAATACTATTAGCACCACTTTACAAGACAAAATTTTAGCATCTGTTCTATTATTTTGTATTTTACCTTTCTTATTAATTGACATTTATTTTGCGATTACATCTGCTAACTGTTCAACTAACAATTTGTCTAACTATGCGTTTGACATTGAAATTTACCTAGTTATTGATATTATTGGCTTATATTTGCTATTTACTTTTGCGATGTTTACTATATTTTTACAAAATATATTTACTTTCTTATCTAGAAGAACTAAATTACTTATTGAAATTGTTTATATTATTTATTCTACTGTTTTATTTATTAATGGCACTATTATGTATTTACATTACATTGATTTAACTAATAGAGACCAGTTTGTTAGTTGCTCAAGTAATGTATATACTTATTGCTTTATTAATTCATTAGTTAAATTATTTAGTTTATTCTTATATTGTTACAAAAAGTATAGCGAAATTCAAAGAGCTAAAAAAAAGGCTTCTATTATTGTTGAATTTGAAGGCAGTTTTAGTACTAGCCCTTACACTGTAACTGATAGCATTAATGTTAGTATTAACAGTGAAAATAGTGATAACAATGTTTAGTTTATTTAAGCAACTCTTTTAAGCTACTTTATTTTAAATTACTTAAGTAATTTAGACATATCCTTTAGCATTATAATTGCCGTATTATGTTCTTCTCTTAGTTTTACTAACATTTTTTCTAGTTCTTCTATTTTTTCTTGTTTTAAATCCAATTTTTCTTTTAATAATTCATTTTCTTTTTTTAATTTTGTTAACTCTTCAACTAATATTGGTTGTTCTTTATCTGCTAATGATAAAACCCAGTAATCTGCTGTTTCATCATTATAATAAAAGCAAACTGATCTCATTACTTCCAAATGTAATACTAACTTTTTTAATTTATAATCTATATTACTATATTTAACAAAAGCAGACTTGCCATCATTAACAAGCATAATATGCTCTACATCTCCGTGTAAAGACATAATATACTCTACAAAATACAAAGTATGTTCTGGTAGCAATTTGTCAATAAAGAATTCCATTTTATATAGTTAATTATTTGTTATTAAAGTTATTAACTTAACTTTTTAAAAATAAATTTCAATTTTTTAATTAAAGTGGAATAAATAGTTTTTTAAATAAAATTGAAATACTATTTTTTATTTTAATTATTATAATTATTTTAACTAACAAATATTATATTTATAAAATAATGACTACTTGGAAGGTTTCATGGAACAAAAATTTATATGATTATAAAAAAATTATAGAAGATTATAAAAGTGGAAATGTATTAACTATTAAACAATCAAAAGGTAAAGGTA
>JACCDP010031781.1_pt1 | contig 22863 bp, 22 predicted proteins | sample 7445841 | NCBI WGS metagenome assembly JACCDP01 (sample SAMN15323441, study PRJNA562643) | freshwater metagenome | isolation source: river surface water | place: USA:Blue River Watershed | collected 2017-08-17
ACGCGAGGAATACATTTCCGTCAAGCCTTGTTTAGGACAGCTTAAGAGTTCGAATCCCCGACCCCACCAGAACTTGATTTAATTTGACCCCAGCAAGTGAGCGAAGCGACCCCTGCTGGGCCGCCAAGGACGGAATTGATAAGCAGTGAGTTAATTTCTCGCTACACCGTTGACTATAAAGTGGCAATTAAGAGTGGTGAGGTATCCATTCGGGTTGAAACTGCTGGTGTTTCCGCAGAGATCCATTTAATCACTAAAAAATGCCGAGTCATATCAAAAGAGCTGGCTCAAGATGACGTGATGAAAGAGCTGGTATTGGCCGGATTGAAAGGAGCGCTCTAATTTTTTAGATGATCTATCTTCTAAATTAGTCGTGGTCAAAACCGAAAGTGAGACTTCGGCCCCAAGGTCGAGTAATCTGGAGTGGTACTAAAAATCAGGTCAGTTCAGTTATGCTCATGGTCATGATCATCATGACCTCATCCCGGCCCGTACACATGGCCCCTGAGTGTCTTTTCTTCGGCTAGTGCGGCGGCGCTTTTCTCCGCTATATTGGCTTACGTTTAGGGCAAGTGCTGGTCCGTGCTGGTCGGCACCCGAAAGCCCATTATTTTTAAGCTGGCGGCCGCCTGGTCTGCGCGGTCATCACCCCGTGGAAATTTTACAAAGCTATTACCTAACTCGGCGTCGAAGGAGCGGCTGGCGAGGAAACGTAACACGCGCATCAAGAGTGTGGGGGTCTGCGAGGTGTGTGACCACATGGAGTTTGATCCGAGGGCCAGCAGCGATTACGGGCTGCGGCGTGAGTGCTGAATTAGTTGTGGCCTACCTTCAGCATGATTTTCCCAATATGAACCGAGGACTCCATTAAATCATGTGCCTTTTCAACCTCGGCAAACGGGAACTCTGAGTCAATTACAGGCAGCAGCCGGCCGGCTTCAAGCTCGGGCCAGATGCGGGCGTGCAGGGTCTGCACAAGACGCGATTTTTCTTCCAGCGGCCGCGCGCGCAGTGTTGAGCCGGTAAACGTCAGACGCCGCATCATCAGCGTGTTCCAGTCCACTTCCACTTTGCTGCCTTGAAGAAAAGCAATCTGCACCAGCCGGCCTTCGAGTGCCAGGCTGCGAACATTCTTATCTACGTAAGGGCCCGCCACCATATCCAGCACCATATTTACGCCCTGGCCGTGCGTAATCTCTTTTACCACCTCCTGGAAATCCTGGGTTTTGTAGTTGATCACGTGGTCCGCACCCAGAGAGGTGCAGATGCGCATCTTCTCTTCGTTACCCACGGTGGTGATGACAATTGCCCCCGCCCATTTGGCCAGATGAATTGCGGTGATGCCGATGCCACTCGAGCCGCCATGAATCAGCACCGTCTCTCCGGCGCACAGACGACCGCGTTCGATCAGGTTGGCCCAGACGGTCAGGTAAGTCTCGGGCACTGCCGCGGCCTGTAGCATTGAAAAGCCCTGGGGAATCGGAAAGCAATGTTCGGCTGCGGTGACCACCTCTTCGGCATAGCCTCCGCCTGGTGTCAGCGCGCAGACCTGCTGCCCCACCTCCCAGCTGTTAACGCCTTCTCCCAGCCTAATGATGCTCCCGCTTACCTCAAGCCCCAAATAGGGTGTGGCATCCGCTGGGGGTGGGTAAGAGCCTCTGCGTTGCAGGATGTCGGGCCGGTTCACGCCTGCATAGGCCACGCGAATCAGAACTTCGCCGGCTTTGGGCGTGGGGCTGGGCACTTCAGCAATGTGAAGTGAGGGACGATGATCAATCACACGCATAGATGATTTCCTAAGTCTTTCAGTGTAACGGTACGATTAAATACGGGTCAGCCCGGTGTTGAATCTTGTCGGTCGGAAAAAAATAGCCGTGGCGATCAAATTGAAAACGATCCTTTGCTTTGGCCTCTTTCAGGCTGGGCTCCATTGCGGGTTTAAGTCGGTCGGAAAATCACGCTCCAGATCAGGCGCATCGCCCTCTCTGCGTACGCCGGGTGTCGGGTAAGAAAATAGACGCTCGATCAGCCGCACCTCACCGGTATAGGCATACTTGTCACTGACTCAATCCAGGTTGCCTTTGACTTTAAATGTATCAGCAACCAGTGTACCGCTTTTGCTGTCAACCAATAGCGTAGCATGCACTGTCATGACACGGCCCGCGGCGTCTTTGTCGACCCCGGTGCATTCAATGACATAGGCGTAGCGCAGGCGAACCCGCGCACCCGGAGAGAGGCGAAAGAATCCTTTCGCGGGCATCTCTTGAAAGTCTTCGCGCTCGATCCAGAGCTCACGCGACAGCGGCATGGTGCGTTTGCCAAGATCGGGATGCTGCCGGGGGGGCGGGCAGTCTTCCTCGTGGTCCTGAGACAGGTTATCCAGAATGAGGTTGAGTGGATCCAGCGCTGCCACGCTACGCAGCGCCGTGTCATTCAGATGATCGTACATGCACTCTTCCAGCCTGTAATCAATCCATCTATCTGATTTCGAGGCACCGATCATCTAGGCAAAGCGGCGAAAGCCCTCGGGGGTGTAGCCGCGGCGCAGTGCGGCCGCCAGCAGCTACTCTTGCAAAATCGGCAGCTGATCTAGCGCCACAAACTTATAGGCGGAGATATGAAGATCGTTGGCGTGGCCGTATTAATAACTAAGCCCTCGGCTAGTGCGCTGCTGGCCTTGCCAATCACGTTTTAAGCATCGACCTCATAACTTAAGAGTCAAACAAGATGCAGACAGAAATTAGGCGTGGGCAAGCCCCTGCTGAACAAGCCGGGCGGTGTAGTCATCTGGTCCCCGAAGATCCATCAGAATCGAGAAGTGATTCAGGCCGGGGCGCTCGTGGTAGCGACAGGTGACACCCTGCTCTTCTATGGTGCGATAGAGATCGGCGGACTGCGCAATCCAGCCGGGCGTCTCTGAGCCGCCCACCACGATATCAATGGGCACCCGAGTCTGCAGTGGGTGTCGCATTGGGCTCAAGGCATGCACCTCTTCGGGCTTTAGCCGAATATCTTGATTGGCGGTGATTTGCGGCACTGGCGTCAGGTCATAGATGCCGCTGACTAGACAGGCATAGGCCACTAACTCTGGGGGCAGTCTGTCCTCTGCGTTGGCAGGCGCAAGAAGCGCAGCAATCAGATGAGCACCTGCCGATTGGCCGCACAGCGCCAGGCGATCACCACGCAACGCATATCGCGTTGCGTTGGCTTTGATCCACCTTAGTCCTTGCCGTATTTGTCTAACAATGTCAGCGACTGTCACCGCGGGGCATAGGTCAAAGCCCAGCACGATGACATTGGCCAAACGCGGATCGATGGCGTTTGCGACAAAGCTAAACTCATCTTTGGCACGTCCTCGCCAATAACCTCCGTGCACAAACACCATCGTTGGCAAGTCGTCTTTGGTCGCTGGAAACAGATCCAGACGGGAACGCGGCGTATCGCCATAGGCGATATTCAAGAGGCAGGGGCGCTCCGAACGCGTGAGAGCGCTTAGACGATTCTCTTCCTGGAGGTACTTTTCAAAACCGGGTACGGCCAGACGAGGACTGAATTGATACTCTACTGAGTCGATCATTTTGAGGTAAACCCTCCGTCCAAAGAGATGGTCTGGCCGGTGATAAAAGCGCTTGCATCGCTGGCCAGAAAAAGCGTGGTGCCATAGATATCTTTTAACTCTCCATTTCGACCCACGCAGGTCTGACGGGAAAATCGCTCGATGGTCTCTGGGTTCTGAAATACAACCTCGGTCAGTGGTGTGCGGAAAAGCCCTGGTGCAATCGCGTTGCAGTTGATCCCATGGGGCGACCACTCTTCGGCGATGGCGCGGGTCAGCTGTACCGTGCCGCCCTTGCCTGCGCCATAGGGAGCACTGTTCGGAAAGGCACGAAAAGACTGGAGCGAGGCCATATTAATAATGCGCCCCCAGCCCTTTTCTCTCATACGCGGGGCGAGACCCTGGGTTAAGAAAAACGGGGCCGTGAGATGCAGATTCATCTCACCGTACCAGCTCTGCGGCGTGACCTCAAGAAACTTCTTGCGCATGTTAGTGCCGGCAGCATTGATCAGAATATCAATCGCACCGAACTTGTTCAGCACTTCTTTGGCAGCCTGCGGAATTTTATCGGCAATTGAGAGATCCCACGGCAGATAATGCGCAGAGATTTTTTCCTCGCGCAATGCAGCAGCCGCTTCTTTCAGCACGTCTTCGCGCCGTGACATGAGCACAACTTCTGCGCCAGCGAGGCCGAGGCAGTGCGCCATTGCCAAGCCAAGCCCAGAATTTCCACCAGTGATTAACGCGCGCTTGTCACTGAAGTTGTAGAAATCATTCCAATTTAGTTGCATGATACTTTCCAATTTTAATTTCAAAAAATATTTTTCTAAACAGTCCAGCCGCACAGGAGAAGACGATGGATCAATCGGGAAATGAGGAAGAACTTAGCGTGATTGTGACCGGCGGCGCAAGTGGTATTGGCGCCGCAGTCGCAGAATTGGTACTGGAGCGTGGCGGCTGTGTGGGCCTGCTGGATCTGGATGTCAGCAAGGCCAATGCGCTTGTTGCGTCTTCGCAAGGGAGATGTGTTGCATTGCAGGGAAGTGTTCTGGATCAAGTGGCGTTAACAGATGCATGGCATAAGTTTTCAGATCAGCTTCCCGTACCGGTCAACGGCCTGGTGAACTGTGCGGGCCTGCCGCCTGTGCCTAAGGCGATCGAAGATTACGAGGTGTCTGAGTGGTCAAGAATTCTTGAGTCACACCTCACCGGCACTTATCTTCCCTGCAAGGTGATTGGCTCTGCGTTGGCGCAGGCAGAGGGCGGATCTATCGTGAATCTGGCCTCGGTGTTGGCGTTTCGCTCTGGTCCCGTGTTGGCTTACGCTGCTTCGAAGAGTGGCGTGGTGAGCCTGACCGAGGCGCTGTCCGTGCACTGGGCCAAGCGCAATTTACGCGTCAATGCAGTGGCTCCGGGCTGGACAGACACACCGTTTCTACGCCCCAAAGGCAGACCCAATCGTGATTTTGGCCCGATTCTTCGTGCAACGCCGCAGGCCCGATTGCTGCCCCCGCGGGAGATTGCAGAGGTGATTTATTTTCTGCTCTCGCCAGCCTCGCGCGCGGTCACGGGCGCCACCGTACCCTGTGATGGCGGGGTGATTGCCGGCAGCGGCTGGGCGCCTTATGGTGGGTTTGATGCATTTCCGCCCGCATCAATGATGCGCTAGCGGGGCATTGATTTTCAACGAATGGAGAACGGGCATGTATGACTTGATTGGAAAAGTGGCGCTGGTAACGGGCGCGGGGCGGGGCATTGGTCAGGCGATTGCGGCGCGGCTGGCCCAAGAGGGCGCAGCCGTGGTGGTGTCTGATATCGACGGGGGTCGGGCCGAACAAGTCGCTGCCGAGATTTCCGCCTCTGGCGCAGACGCCATGGGGTGGTTGGCCGATGTCACTCGGGCAGATCAGATTGATGCGATGACGTCGGCCGCCTTAGCGCGCTTTGGGAAGATTGACATTTTGATCAACAATGCCGGCATCAACCTGATTAAGCCCATGCTAACGATGACAGAGGCGGAGTGGGATCGGCTGTTTGATTTGAACTTAAAAAGCTACTGGATGTGCGCGCGCGCCATTGCACCCCAGATGGTGGCGCGCGGTCAGGGTGGAAAAATCATCAATGCAGCGTCAAAGGCGGGCAAGACGCCGTCGCGGTACGCACCAATTGGCGCCTACTCCACCTCTAAGCACGGCGTGATCGGCTTTACACGCTCCCTTGCCATGGAATTGGCCCCCAGCAGAATTAACGTGAACTGCTTCTGCCCCGGAATTGTTGACACAGACATGTGGGAGCAGATCGACCGGGAGGCGGCTGCGATTGCGGGCCGCCCCGCTGGCTCCTTGCGCGAGCAAGCCCTTTCAGATATTCCGCTGGGCCGCGTCGACACGCCGGCGGGGGTCGCAAAGCTGGTGGCCTTTTTGGCATCTGCGGAATCCGATTACATGACGGGCCAGTCAGTTAATCTGACCGGCGGCCTTGAAATGCATTAAAAATTGCTCAAGTAAGCCCGTTCAGAAATTTCGGGTTAACCCCAATGTCCGGTAAGACGTTTCAACTTACATTTTTTTACTCAAAGATCGCCTGCAAAAACAAGGAGTGATTTTTTCTAAAAGGAGGAGTTTGAGATGAGTAAGTTTTCTTCTTTCGTTCGAGGGCTAGTTGCATTGCTGTGCGTGGTTGGGTTCTCTGGTGCAGCGGTTGCCCAGCAGAAAGACAAAATCAGGATTGCAGCCCAGGTCTGGTATCCGTCTTTCCCGCAATACGCAGCAATGAGTCAGGGTATTTATGCCAAGTGGGGACTTGACCCCACGATTAAGGTGTTTCAGTCGGGTGGCCAGATTGTACAGGTCGCGGCTACTGCAGAGTGGGATGTCGCACACATTGGCCTGCCCCCCACTGTTCAGGGTTTTAAGCTGGGGCTCATCATCGCTGGCGTGATCAGCGAAGAGGCCGTGATTCACCAGTTGATTGGTCGCCCCGATTATGTGGATCGCATGAAAAAGAATCCCGCTTCGCTAAGGGGCGCAAAAGTATTCGTCACCACCGCATCCACAGGACACTTCATGGTGGAGGGTTGCATGAAGAAATACGGCCTCACTATGAGTGATATCCAGGTTCTGCCCAGTGAGCAGGCCGCTTCATTGTCAGCCTTTATGGCGGGCAATGGCGACCTTGCACAGCTCTGGACACCCCAATCCACAGCAGCGCGTGGCCGCGGTATGAAGGTGCTCTGCGATGCCACTGAAGCTAACGTCAAAGTGCCATCGGTGTGGGTGATTCATCCCGAGTTTGCGAAAAAGAATCCTGACGCTGCTGTGCGTTGGTTACGCGCGACATTAGAGGGCGCGGAGTGGGCACAGAAAGACAAAGTTCGGACGGCAGCGCTCTATAAGGAGTGGGACAAGTTCCGTGGCACTCAAACCGAAGATTCATTCTTGAAAGAAGAAATCGATCTGGCAATGGATCTCTGGCCCATGAAAGCGCAGTTTGATCGCATGATCGGTAAGCCAGGCGAAAAGGCCTATGTCTACCAGGTGCTGGACGAAATCTCTCAGTTTTATATGCGCATAGGTCGTATGAAAGAGATTGCGCCTGAGATTGCCAAGATGCCTGACCCTAGCTGGATTCGTAAAGCCGCTGCTCTTCCTGCCCGCTGATTAACCGGGGCCGGATTAAGTGAGTGATAGCAATGATTTACTCTACGATGATTTGTGCATGGATTTTGAGAGTGCGTCGGGTGTCATCCGTGCACTCGACCCGTTCAGCTTCCACGCACAGCCCAACGAATTTGTAGTGATTGTTGGCCCGTCGGGCTGCGGCAAATCCACCCTGCTTCACATCACCTCCGGCCTGACCCGCCCCACATCGGGGCGGGTTTTGCTGGGCGGTGAGCCGATTCTCGAGCCGGGGCCTGATAAGGCCATCGTGTTCCAGAATTTCTCTCTGTTTCCCTGGAAGACCGTCTACGAGAATATTGATTTTGGTCTGCGCATCAATGGCGTGCCAACCGAAAAACGGCAGGCCTTGATCAAGGACTATATTCAGCTGATAGGTTTGAACGGATTTGAGAAGCATTTTCCACGGCAGCTTTCGGGCGGCATGCAGCAGCGGGTGGCAATAGCTCGTAGCTTTGTGCTGCAGCCTCGGGTGCTACTGATGGATGAGCCATTTGCTGCCTTAGATGCGCAGAATCGCCAGCTGATGCAAGAAGAGCTGGTGCGTATCTGGCAGACTCAAAAGCCCACGGTGTTGTTCATCACACACAGCGTTGAAGAGGCAGTATTTCTGGCTGATCGCATTATTGTGATGACCCGCAGGCCGGGCAGAATAAAAGAAGTGCTACGCCCAATCCAGCATATGAAGGATGCGAGTGTTCATTGGCGCTCGCTGCCGTATGACGATGTGATTCGCCGTCAAGACTTCCAAGACCTGCGTGCGCACGTATGGCAACAGGTGAAGTCTGAGATTGGTGATCGTCATTAACGCGGAGGCCTGCATATGAAACTCAAATCGTCCACCATCCAAAATATTTTCTCTTTTGGGTCGGTTGGGGTGATGCTGGCGGCGTGGTGGGCGATCACAGCGATGGGGCTGATTCGTCCGCTTATCCTGCCCTCGCCTGCTGAAGTCGTTAATGGCGTGATTGATATCTGGAAGGGCTATCTGGGGGTTCCTTTCTGGAATCACTTCACGGCCAGCCTCTCGGTGATGCTGATTGGCTATTTTTCGGCAGCTGCCATTGGCGTCTCAATGGGCGTCGCCATGGCCTGGGTGCCCCTTCTGGATAAGATCTTCTCACCGCTGATATCTGCGATGCGTCCGATCCCGCCTCCAGCGTGGATTCCACTGACCATTCTCTGGTTTGGTATTGATCTGTCAGCCAAGGTCTTTATTGTGTTTGTGGCCGCCGTTGTGCCGTGTGTGCTTAACAGCTATCAGGCGATTAAGAATGTGCCGCCCGATCTGATGAATGCGGGCAGAAGCCTGGGGGCTAAAAACACGACGCTCTTATTTGAGGTGGTGATTCCGTCTGGACTGCCGGTGATTCTGGGAGGCATGCGGATTGCGCTGGGCACCGCCTGGGCCACGATCGTTGCGGCCGAGCTGGTGGTGTCGTTAGCGGGCTTTGGCTTTCTCATCATGAATGGCTATCGCAACCTAGAGTCCAATATCGTGTTCTGCGGCATGCTGGCCGTGTCGATGGTGGGCTTTCTCATGAACATGGCCTTTGTCCGGATCAGCCGCAGGGTTGTGCCCTGGGCTGCCGAGAAAAAATAAGGGGCTCATGACATGAAAACAGTGACTAAGAGTTCTGACAAATTTCAGCATGTGTTGGTGCTGTGCGCCTGGTTTGGAGGCTGGTGGCTGCTGGTCGAGTTGTTCAATGTGTCAAAAGATTTTCTGCCCAACCCACTAGAGGTCGCCCTGCGAATGATCACGCTGACCTATGACCCGGTGGGTGCCGGCAATCTTTTTGTGCATGCGCAGGCCAGCAGTATTCGTCTTTTGAGCGGATTCGGTGCAGCGTTGGTATTGGGAATTCCGCTGGGTCTTCTGATGGCGTATTCCCGTGTGCTGAATTGGATTGTGTCGCCCATTTTTGAGCTGTTCCGCTATGTGCCCCCCATTGCCTGGGCGCCCTTTGCACTTTTCTGGTTTGGTGCAGGCAACTCGGCGCAGGCGTATGTGATTTTCACGTCGGCCTTCCCACCTATTCTGATTAACACCTTTCTGGGTGTGAAGCTGATTGATCAGAATCTGTTAAATGCTGCGGCAAGCCTGGGCGCACGCACCTGGACGGTGATGACAGAAGTGGCGCTTCCCGCTGCTTTCCCTCTGATCATGACGGGTGTTCGAATTGGTCTGGCGGGTGGTTGGATGGCGCTCATTGCTGCCGAGATTGTGGCAGGTACGGGCACCCGTGATGGTCTGGGGTACTTGATCCTGCAAGGCCAGCAGCAGCTACATGCTGATCTTACGATTGGCGCGATGGCCGTCATCAGTGTGATTGGCGTAGCGCTCGATTTTGTTTTGCGGCGGGTAGAGACACATTTTGCTGCCTGGAAAGTCTGAGTCTTTTGGAAAGGTTTTAAGAAAATGCAGGGAAGTAACGGTGGCGTAGCTGGAGATCAGTGTGATGTCGTGATTGTCGGTGCTGGATACGCAGGCTTATTGATGCTTCATCGGGCACGGGGCCTGGGGTTAAACGCTCGAGTGTTTGAGCGTGGTGATGGGGTTGGCGGCACCTGGTATTGGAACCGCTATCCAGGCGCGCGATGTGACACCGAGAGTTTGGAATACTCTTACCAGTTTTCGGATGATCTGTTTCAGAACTGGAAGTGGTCCGAGCGTTTCGCCACTCAGCCCGAGCTACTTGAATACGCCAAGCACGTGGCCGAACACTTTAATTTATTGCCCCACATTCAGTTCAACACCAGTGTAAAACGCGCAAGCTTCGATGAGGCGTCAAGGCGTTGGTCTGTCAAGACAGATGCAGGCCAAGAGGTGAGTGCGAAGTTTCTGATTCTGGCCACCGGCTGTCTATCCTCGACCAACGTGCCAAAAATTCCAGGGTTGAGCGATTACAAAGGGCCGCTTTATCACACAGGACAATGGCCGGCAGGCGGGGTGCCTCTGGCCGGCAAGGTAGTGGGCATTATTGGCACGGGGTCATCCGCGGTACAGGTGATCCCCACCATTGCGCCGGTGGTAAAAGAGTTGATCGTGTTTCAGCGCACGGCCAACTATGTGGTGCCCGCACACAATGGTCCGATCGCCAGAGAGTACGAGGCACAGGTGCTCGCTAATCACGCAGAGTTTCGCCACAATAATGCCACCATGATTCGTGCTCATGGCTATCGCAATCGTGGGCGTGATGTTTCCGCGCTCACTGTGCCCCGTCAAGAGGTAGAGCAGGATCTGGAGAGACGCTGGCAGGTGGGGGGGCTTAACTTTCTAGACGGCTATAACGATCTACTCTCAGGCCTGGAAGCCAACAAAATTCCAGCCGAGTTTGTGCGCGCCAAGATTCGCTCGCTTGTGAAAGACCAGAGCGTTGCAGACCTGCTTTGCCCCACACACCCTATTGGCTGTAAGCGAGTGTCGGTCGGGGATGGCTATTACGAGACCTACAACCGCAGAAATGTGCACCTGGTGGATATTCGCAGCACACCGATTGAGAAAATCACGGCAGACGGCCCCGTGGTGGCGGGCAAGACTTACGGCGTTGATGTGCTGATCTGCGCAACCGGGTTTGATGCGATGACCGGTCCGATTCTGTCGATGGAGATTGTGGGCAGAAAGGGCGTGCGCTTAGCGGATAAGTGGGCGGCTGGCCCCAGAAATTATCTGGGTCTATCCGTGAACGGATTTCCAAATCTATTCACCATGACCGGGCCAGGCAGCCCATCGGTGCTGACCAATATGCATGTCTCAATCGAGCACCATTCAGACTGGATCACTAACTGTCTGGCGGCCATGAGGGCTGCACAAAAAACCGAGATCGAGGCGACCGAGAGCGCGGAACAAAACTGGGTCAAACGAGTAGATGATATTGCCAACGGGACTATTTTCCCGTCGTGCAATTCCTGGTATCTCGGGGCTAACATTCCGGGCAAGCCCCGAATGTTTATGCCTTATGTGGGTTTCCCAAGCTACGCTCAGGTGTGCGCGTCGGTGGCAGCGGATGGCTATGCGGGCTTTCGCCTGACTTGAGTTTGAGCTTGCGAGGCGCTGCGGTGGAATCACGCACAATCAGGCTCACTTCGGTGGGTACATGGCGGGCTAATGATTTGTCTTTATTCAACTGGCCGATCAGATGGTCAGCAGCCTTGCTCCACATGCTCTGGGCCTCAGTACGAATGGTTGTCAATCCGGGTAGCGTGTGGGCTGACATCTCAAAGTCATCGAATCCGATGATCGATAGATCACGTGGAATATCCAATCCCGAGTGCTGGGCTTCCAGGATGGCACCCTGGGCAATCAGATCATTACCGCAGATCACCGCGGTAGTTTCCGGGGCTTCTTTTAGTAGCGCACGCAACCCCTGCCGTGCCGAGGCCATATGATAGGAGCTCTCGACGATACGGTTGTGTGGCAGATGCAGCCCCTCTTTTTGCAGCGCTTCTTTTACGCCGCGCAGACGGCCCGCCGCCCGATCATTGTCTTTGGTGATGCCAATCAAAACGCCAATGTATTTATGGCCAAGCTCCAGCAGATGATCCACCACCAGATTCATCGCCTTGTCGTTTTCAAAACCAATGGTGTAGCCGTTCAACGGCGCATGGCGACAGACGACATGAATATAGGGCAGCTCCCGCTGCTGCAGCAGCCGCAGAATCCATGGCTCTTGGCTGGTACCCGTGAGCGCAATCGCCTCCACCCCACGTTTCACCAGATTCAGAATCTGTTCGGATTCAAACTCGGTATTAAATTCACTGCAGGCCACAATCACCTGATGAGAAGACTCGCCCATGCGCTGCTGAAAACCAGCCAGGCTCTGGGCAAAGATAGTGTTGGTCAGCGTGGGGATCACAACACCAATCGTGCCCGACCGATTCAGCATGAGTGCTCTGGCGCCGGCGTTCGCGATATAGCCCAGGGTACGCACGGCCTCCAGCACACGAGCGCCAAGTTCTGGCCGGACTTTGTGAGGCTGATTGATCGTGCGCGAGACCGTTGCCGTCGATACCTTCGCCAGACGGGCAACATCACTGACGGTGGGTGGACCAGCAAGTTTTTTCAACGTCATGGGGTTAACCCTTTGGAACACTGGGGTGCGAAAGTCTTGTGGTTTCGCGCGTTACAGAGAAAAATTGAAAGCGCTTTCAAATAGTAACGACATTTAGAGAGGTTGTGTCAATGGATATCTTAGAAATTAAGCCGGCAGTGCCCTGGATCAGAATTCAACAGACGGCGTCTGATTGGGAATCTGTTGCACCGCAGGAGCTGCGTCGGATGTACGAGCAGATGCTGATGATCCGTCGATTTGAAGAAAATCTTTTGGAACTCAGCGCGGAGGGCCTTCTTCACGGCCCCGCGCACTCAAGCATTGGCCAAGAGGGTGCCGCCGTGGGCTGTATGTCGGTGCTCACCTCGCACGACAAGATTAACGGCACCCACCGGATGCATCATCAGTTCCTGGCCAAGGCGGTGAATCACGCCACGCCCAAGAACTACGATCCCGCCGAGTCGGCCATCGCTCCGCAGATGCACGACGTGGTGTTTCGCACGCTTGCCGAGATTCTGGGCCTGACACCAGGCTATGGTGGCGGCCGTGGGGGCTCCATGCACTTAAAGTGGGATGCCTGTGGCGTACTGGGCTCAAACGCGATTGTTGGCGGCAACGTGCCCCACGCCGTGGGCTATGCGCTGGCTGAAAAAATGCGCAAGACGGGCCATATCGCAGTGGGCTTTTTTGGCGATGGCGCCATTCAGAATGGCTCGGCCTATGAGTCGCTGAATCTGGCGGCACTCTACCGGCTACCGGTAGTCTTTTTCTGTGAAAACAATCTCTACGCGGTGTCCACGCACGTCTCAGAGCAGACCCACGAGACACGTCTGTCGGGGCGCGGAATTTCGCTGGGCGTGCCGGGCATCACCGTGGATGGCATGGACCCGGTGGCGGTTCGCGTGGCGATGGAGCATGCAAAAAATAATATTAAAAAAGCTCCCGGTCCACTCTTAATCGAGGCTGAGACCTATCGCTTTTTTCATCAGTCAGGCCCGCTCACCGGAAGCGCCTTTGGTTATCGTGAAAAAGATGAAGAGGATCAGTGGCGTTCCCGTGACCCACTTGAGCAGACCTGGAAGAAGATGGTCGAGCTCAAAGCGGTCAAGGCGGCTGATCGTCAGTCCTATGAAGATCGCATCGCGGCATTGTTAAGTGCGGTGAACGGTCAGCTGATTGAGGCCGATGCTGCGGGCAAGCGTCGCCTCATTCCCTCGCTCTGGCCTGATGCCAGCACAGTGGAGTTTGGCATCCGTGGCGATCTCTCTGAGTTAAAGGGCGTGCCTTGCCGGGAAGAATTCGAGGCAGACCCCAAGCAGATGGAGACCGTCAAGTTCGTGGATGCTATTTCACTGGCAGCACGCGAGACTATGAAGCGCGATGAGCGTGTGATTGTGCTTGGCGAGGATGTGCATCGACTCAGGGGCGGAACGGCCGGTGCGACCAAGGGTGTGAGCGAGCTCTTTCCAGAGCGACTCATCGGCACACCGATCTGTGAGAACGGTTTTACCGGCATGGCCATCGGCGCCGCTTTAAATGGGCTGCGTCCTGTGGTGGAGATCATGTACCCCGATTTTGTGCTGGTCGCCGCAGATCAGCTCTTTAACCAAGCCGGGAAGGTGCGTCACATGTTTGGCGGGCACAATGCGATGCCGCTGGTCGTGCGCAGCCGCGTGTCGGCCGGAAGTGGCTATGGATCACAGCACTCAATGGATGCCTGCGGCCTGTTTGCCATGTATCCGGGCTGGCGCATTGTGGTGCCGTCAACCCCTTATGACTACATCGGCTTATTTAATGCCGCCATTCGCTGTGATGATCCTGTGCTGATTATTGAATACGGCGGCCTCTTTCAGACCAAGGGCCTGGTGCCGAAATCCGATTTTGATTACATCGTGCCCTTTGGCAAGGCGCGGCTGGTGCGCCCGGGAGCCGCCTGCACGGTGTTGACGTATGGCAGCGTGATTCTGGAAACGATGGCCGCCGTTGAGGCCACTGGTGTGGATGCCGAGGTCATTGATCTGCGCACGCTCGACCCGATGGGAGTCGATTGGGACATGATTGGTGAGAGCCTCTCGCGCACTAACCGCATCATGATTGCAGAGGAGACCACACGCGGCACCTCGATCGGAGCACATCTGGTCAAGCAGATTCAAGAGCGTTTCTTTGATGACCTAGATCACGAGATCGTGCATGTATCGGGCACCCATTCCTCGCCGGTGGTGTCAAAAGTGTTAGAGCGCGCGGCACTGGCGAAGCGGGAGGAAATTGCCGCAGGCCTAACGCTGCTCGTGCGTTAATCGAGATCAGGAGACTTGTCATGACCACCCCCGTAAAAGTTTTGACACCACTGCTCGAGGGCCTGGTGCTGCGAGCACATCACACTGCCGTGTGCGTTGAAGATTTTGAAAAAGCGCGTGCATTTTTCACCGATGTCATTGGCATGCGGGTGGAGGGTGAAATGGATCACCGGTCAGAGCCCGCGCTTGGTGTGGTGGTGGGCCTGCCCGGCGCCGTCATCCGTTGGGCGATGCTGGAATTCTTTGGCTATCGCATTGAGCTCTTTAAGTATTACAACCCAGAGGGCCGATCGATCGCCATTCGTCAGTGTGATCGTGGCTTAACGCACATTGCCTTTCAGGTGAACAATACGGATGAGGTCTGTCGGCGCATCCGGCAGGCGGGTTACACCACCTTCTCTGACCCGCAGGACCTGCGTGGGGGTGTTACGCGGCCCATGTATGTCCATGGCCCCGAGGGCATTGCAGTAGAGTTTCTCGAGATTCGACAACTCGCACCCGTACAAAACTAAAAAATTAAAAGAAAGGCGCGCGATGTTTAAAGCTGCGTTTATTGGATTGGGGACCATGGGCGGTGCAATGGCCAGTAACCTGGCCAAGGGCGATATTTCTCTGGCGGTATTTGATGCCAACGCCGCCGTGCTCGAGCCCTTTCGCGCCAAGAAGAACTGTCGCATCGCCAGCTCTGTTGCCGATGCCGTAAAAGGGGCTGATTATTTGTTCTTGATCTTGCCTGACTCGTCGGTAGTGGAGCAGGTGCTGTTTGGCCCCAACGGCGCCGCAGAGGCGCTACCCAGAAATGCGCTGGTGATTGAGATGAGCACAGGAAGCCCCCAGGCGTTCGCGCCGTTGCGTGCCCGCCTGGCGGAAAAGCAGCTGAGGATGATTGATGTGCCTGTGGGCAGAACGCCGGGTCACGCAGTGCAGGGTGACCTGCTGGTGATGGTGGGCGCAGATGAGGCCACGCTGAATGAGGTACGGCCGATGCTGACTTACTTTGGAAAAGATATTGTGCATGTCGGCCCACCGGGCGACGCCATCAAGCTGAAAATTGTGAACAACTACATGTCGATGGTGGGCATGGTGCTCACCGCTGAAACTCTGATGCTGGCAAAGAAGGCGGGCCTGGACCGCGAGACGACGGTCAAGGTGCTGCAGAGCACGACCGCAGGCCGTGGTCAGATTAATGTGAACTTTCCAAAGAAGGTGTTAGCGGGCGATATCACGCCTGACTTCTCGCTCACGCTGGGATTAAAAGACATTAGCTTGGCGGTGGAGTTTGCGAAATCCGAAGGGGCGCCGCTCTTTTTAGGCGGCGTGTCCAGAGAGTTATTTGCGTTAGCAAAGCCCTGGGGCCGGTCGGCGCAAGACTGCACGGCGATGCTGCTGCTCTTAGAGGATCTTGCGCGTTGCACGCCATCAGAAGTTAACATTGACGGTGAATGTGATGATGGAGATCGCTTGTGACTAAGACTGTAAATTTCTGCCTGCCGCGTTTAGGCGGTGCTGAATCCGATGCGCGCATTCTGGCGTGGAAAAAAGCCCCCGGAGAATCGTTTAAGGCCGATGAATCGATTCTGGAAGTCGAGACCGATAAGGCAGTGGTCGAGGTTCCAGCGCCCTGTGATGGCGTGATGGGTCAACACCTGGCCGCGGTGGATGCGTTAGTGGAGTTTAATCAGGCGCTTGCGGAAATCACGGTCAGCGGCGGAGCAGCAGAGCCGTCAAGCCCAGCGGCGTCGGCTGAATCGGCTTCTGCTTTAGCCCAGGCGACTGCGTCCACAGGCAAGGCAGCAAAAAAATCATCAGTATCTTTAGCAACAACGTCGGGCAGTCCTGCCAGCAAGGCGTCCGATCAATTGGCGGGCAAAGCCTCTTTCAGCGCCAAGTCTTTGGGCGCCACCGGTCGGCGCGCGGCAACGCCTATCGCGCGCAAGCTTGCAGCCCAGTCGGGCGTGGATCTGTCTCAGATCGAGGGCTCGGGCCCGAACGGTCGCATCGTTCGTGATGATGTTTACCAACAGGTAGCCCATGCGCCAACGGGTGTTAAGCAGCGCGTTGCGCAATCCGCCGGCGCTGCGACCAGCGTTGAGAAGATGATTCGCACGCCGCACGGCGAGATCTCTGCGCGTTTTTGGAATGCACCTGGCCAGAAGGGCGCCGCCACGATCCTCTTGGTGCATGGTCTTTTTGGCGATATTGATACCTGGGCAGGTCTGGCTGCGGGCCTGGCAGGCCAGGGGCGTTCGGTGGTGGCCTTTGATCTGCCGGCGCACGGTAAGTCCCCCGCTGCGCCGCTCACCATTGACAAAATCGTGGCCGCCCTGGCACAGGTGATCGGCACACTACCCGCGGGCCCCAAGGTCTTGGTGGGCCATTCGTTGGGCGGCGCAATCGTGACACGGCTCGCGGCAAGCCCCGCCGTAAAAGAGGTGTCGTCCGTGGCCCTGATTGCGCCGGCGGGTTTAGGCACCGAAATCAATCAGAGTTTTATTGACGGCATGCTCAATGCAGGGTCTACTGCGGTCTTGCGCCGGGAATTAGAAAAACTTTCGGTACGTCTGCCCGCCTTTGGCAGCGAATTTATGACTGATCTGGTGGCGAGCTTAAAAGAGCGCTCATCAGCATTAGAAGAGCTCGTGTCTGATTTCTCGTCCTCGGGTGTTCAGCAGATTGATATTCGCGGCGAGCTTGAGCAGCTGCGGATGCCGGTGTCGATCCTCTGGGGGCGGCAGGATCAGATCATTCCCTGGTCGCATGCGTTAAATGCACCGCCTAAAATAGCGCTTCACTTAATCCCCGGTGTGGGCCACATGCCGCAGTGGGAGAGCAGTAATCTTGTCTTGGATCGACTGTTACAGATGGGGCTTTTTGCAGAGTGAACGCGGTTAAAAATATTCTTAACGTGCTGGTGTCGGTGGCCGGTGTGCTGCTGGTGTGGCTCTCGCTCACCACCTGGACGGGAATCATTGAGCCCAATCGTTTCCCCAACCCGATGGAGTTCTGGGTTTCGCTCAAGCAGATTGCCCTGCAGGGCTACGGCAACGGCAAGCTGCATCAGCATATTTTGCAGAGTGTGATCCTGGTCACGACCAGTTTTCTGGTGGCCTCGACGGCTGGCGTGACACTGGGCCTCTTGATGGGGGCAAGTCGCCGCATCGAGGCATTGGTCAACCCGGTGTTTCTGACGCTGCGTCCAATTCCGCCGCTGGCCTGGATTCCGTTGGCTATTGTCTGGCTGGGGCTCGACAACTCGGCCAAGGTGATGGTGATCTTTGTGGCCGCCTTTGTGCCGTCAGTGATTAACAGCTACGCGGCAGTGCGTTCTATTGAAACCCCCATTCTGGAGGCCAGCGCCATGTTGGGCATCCGTCGCTGGCTGCACTGGAAGGAAGTCTTGATTCCCGCCTCGCTGCCCCTGATTTTTACGGGCCTGCGCCTGTCGCTGCAGGCCTCTTGGACGACACTGGTGGCGGCTGAATTAATTGGAGCGCTGCTTGGCCTGGGCAGTATTCTGAATCAGGCGGCGCAGGATATTTATCCCGCCATGATTCTGGTGGGTATGTTCTCGGTGGCCGTTTCTGGCTGGCTCATGACGGTGCTGCTTGGGGTGATCGAGCGGCGCGCCATGCCGTGGAGGGCTACGCCATGAATGGCCTGCGCGAACTGAGCCGCCGGCAGTGGTTAGTGCTAACCCTTCTGGGCGCATCTGCGTTCCTTGGTCTCTGGTATTTTCTTGCCTTCATCGGCGTTACACCGCGAAAATTTCTGCCGACTCCGTTAGACGTCGTGCAGCGTTTCTTCACGCTCTCGACGGAGCCCTTTGTGGGCATGACTCTCTTTGGGCATCTGGCGTCGAGCTTTCACCGGTTTCTCTCAGGGTTTGGATTGGCCGTAGCAATTGGCGTACCGCTTGGCCTCTTGATGGCCACCTCAAAAGTGGTGGATCGCATCGTGACACCGGTCTTTGAGTCGATCCGGTTCGTCGCACCCATTGCCTGGATTCCGTTTGCAGCCCTCTGGTTTGGCACGGGATTGGGTGGCCCCGTGCTCATTATCTTTATGGGTGCCTTTCCGCCCGTCCTGATTAATACCTATCGCGGATCAAAGTATGTCGATGTGAAATACCTTGAGGCGGCGTGGACCCTTGGCGCGTCGCGCTTTCGCGTCATGACAGAGGTATTAATGCCCGCTGCGGTGCCATCAATTGTGGCGGGCCTGCGCGTCTCGGCGGGTCTGGGGTGGCAGTCACTGGTGGGCGCAGAGTTGATCGCAGCCTCAAGCGGTGTGGGCTACATGATGGTCAAGGGCCAGCAGAGCATCGACACCAGCACGGTGATGAGCGGCATGCTGGCCATTGGCGTAGTGGGATTGCTGATTGATATTCTCTTAAGAAAACTCCAAGAACGCGTAAGTCAATATTAGAGAAGACCAACTGAATCATGGCCAATATTTCATTTAATGCAGTCGAGCGGGTGTTTCACCAGGGCGACAAAGAAATTGTCGCCGTCGGCGGCGTCACACTCGAGGTGGCTGATCGCGAGTTTGTGGCGATCGTGGGCCCCTCGGGCTGTGGCAAGACCACCTGCCTGCGTATGGCAGCGGGCCTTGAAAAACCCACGCGTGGCACAGTGAGCGTGGGGGGTGTGCCGGTGACCACCCCGGGGCCTGATCGCTCGGTGGTGTTTCAGCAGTTCGCGCTCTTTCCCTGGAAGACGGTCACGCAGAATATTGAGTTCGGTCTGCGATCTTTAAACATTGATGCCAAGACGCGTGCAGAGCGTGTGAAGCACTACATTGAATTTATGGGCCTCGCCGGTTACGAGCAGGGCTATCCGCATCAGTTGTCGGGCGGCATGCAGCAGCGCGTGGCCATTGCGCGCGCCTATGTGCTTGACCCCAAAGTGTTGCTAATGGATGAGCCCTTCGGCGCGCTCGATGCGCAGACGCGCGTGGTGATGCAAGAGGAGTTGGTGCGCTTAGCGCGTAAGCATCCCCGTACCGTGCTCTTTATTACGCACGCTGTTGAAGAGGCCGTGTATCTGGCTGATCGCGTGGTGGTGATGACGCGCAGACCGGGCTTAATCAAAGAGATTGTGGACATTAAATCAATCCGTGAGCGCGAGAGGTGGGATCAGGTTGAACGGATTGAAGATGTGATGGATCAGCCGTCTTTTGTCGGTCTGAGAAGCCATATCTGGAGATTGTTGCGCGAGCAACATGCTGGGGACCCGCATTAATGCGGTTTTATTGACATCATGTACTGCACGTACGTCAGATATATCTGTTAAACAAGGAGACATAAATGTTTAGAAAAGCGATTCGTCGGTCAATTGTTGGGGCTGCTATGGCATCGTGCCTGGTCACCACCCCGGCAGTGGTCTCGGCTCAGCCCTTAACTGAAATTAAGGTCAGCTATCAGCATGCTTACTGGGCCTTGCCATTTTTCGTTGCCACGGAAAAAGGCTGGTGGGCAGAGCTTGGCTTAAAGCCCAACTTCAGTGTCTTCCCCGCGGGTGTTCCGCAGATTGCGGCCTCTGCGTCTAAGTCTTGGGATGTGGGCGGCACCGGCGGCGTCCCTGCCGTGCTGGGGCACGTGCGCTTTGGCATCAAGACGATTGGCCTGAGCAACGACGAGTCGGCAGGTAACGCGCTGATGGCGACTAAGGCAACCGCTGAGAAGTACGCCGCCAACCCCAAGCTGATCAAGGGCCAGACGATTGTGCTGACGGCAAACTCCACGGGCGACTATGCAGTGCAGTCGTGCTTAAAGAAGTTTGGTCTAGCGAAGAGCGATGTCACGATCAAGAACATGGGCCAGGCAGAGATTATTTCGGCCATGTCGTCTAACAATGCAGATCTGGGCGGCCTGTGGGCACCCAATATCTACACCCTGGAAGAGCAGGCGGGCGGAAAAGTAATCTGCTCAGGTAAAGAGGGTGATGCCTTTGTTCCGGGTGCGCTGATTGTGCGTGGTGATTACGCGAAAGAGAACCCACAAAACGTTGCCAAGTTTCTAGCCATTTACTTGCGTGCGTTAAAGTACATGTCTGCCAACCGTGCTGATGGCATGGCCATGATCAAGAAGTTCTATGAGCAGGCCGGTATCAAGATCTCAGACGCGTCCATGCGCCGCGAGTTTGATACGCGCCCCGTTTTTGATCTGGCGGGGCAGCTGCGCATTCTGGATCGCTCTAAGGGCGCATCGCAGATGGATAACTGGTTCGGTCAGATGGCAGCCTTTATGGTCACCACTGGCGCAATTCCAGCCGCGCCTGCGAGCAGAGAATACATCACGGATGAGTTTACAAAGATGGTCAACAGCGATCCAAAGCTGCGCGAGTTTGCGAATCGGATAAACTGATCTGATGATTGGTCGTGGTAAGAAAAAAAGCCCGAAGAAGTTTTCGGGCTTTTTTTATAAGTTAACCGGATCGTCACTCAGGTAATTAGTCACGATATTGGGGCCATAGTGGCCGTTCCGATTCACAGAAACGAGTAGGTGTCATTAGAGATCAATAATTACATTTCCAATTTCCTGCCCGGTCTCGACCAGTTCGTGTGCCTGTGCAATCTGCTCCAAGGGAAAACGCCGGCCGATGGTGTGCGCCAGCTGCCCTTTGGATAAGAGGGTGTTGATCTGATTCTGCAGCAGCTCGCGGTCTTCGGGGGTTAAGTCATAGACCAGAAAGAATTTGATCGCGACAGAGGCAAAGAGGAACGCCCGAAAGTTGATAGGCACTTCCAGATTGTTGGATCCGTAACAGACGACCGTGCCGTGATGCGCCAGAAGGCCTTCGGCAAAGCCCTTTGAGGTGGTGGAGAAATCTATGTCGATGATTACAGGCGCGCCGCGTCCATTGGTCAGCGCCTTGACGCGCTCTGAGACTGATTCTTTTTTATAGAAAATAATCTCCTTTGTACCCGCCGCCTCTGCGTGCGCAGCCTTTGCGGCAGAGCCGACCGTGCCCATCACGTGCCCACCGGCCAGGGTGACCAGCTGCGTTATGTAGTGGCCCACCGCCGATGAGGCGCCCGTGACCAGCACCCGTTTGCCGCGTAAGTCACCCGCCAGGTGAACCGTCTGCAGCGCTGTGAGTAAGGGGATGCCAAAGCAGGCGCCCGCTGCAAAGTCGGTGTTGTCGGGTAGGGTCACGGCTTGGGCAGAGGGCAGGGCAATCAATTCGGCGGCGGTGCCGTGCGGGCGGTTCCACTGGCCATTCCAGACCCAGACGCGCTCGCCCACTCGTGCGGTGGAAACGCCCGGACCCACGGCCTGAATCACACCGGCGCCGTCGCTGTGCGGCACGATAGGCTCAGTCAGGGGCCGCGTGCGGCGCGATTTCACATCAGAGGGATTCACACCCGAGGTGGCCAGACGCACCAAGACTTCTCCGGCGGCAGGCGTTGGTGTGGGCCATTCCCCCACCATAATGACATCACGGGCTTCCCCATTTTTTGTGTACCAGGCTGCGCGCATGATTCATTCCTTTGATAGTGGTGAATTTCTGAGTCTAAGCCTTAGGGCGTCATCTCTCGCACGCGCGCCAACTCGGCGATGACGTGGTCGCGCACGAACTCACCCTGGGGCCGGGCGCAGACAACGGCCGCATAAGGGCCTGGTCTGGCAGTGTCGCGTAACCCGACGCTACCGAGTCAGGGGCTGGTTTGGCGTGGCATGGCATCTTTGTTGTGTCCCATGAGTCGGCGGGTTTAGATTCCGAACAGTGCTTAAAGAGAGGGAAACGACATCGAGTTAGTGGTAGTGGTGCGCCGAAATAAAAAACTCGGCGAATCGTTGGTAATAATCATACGTTTTTACGCCAAAATCAGGCGAAAAGCCCCGCATTCCTGCTGCCTACTTTGAGAGAGCGCTCGTATTCAGCCCAAACATTTGCTTCTCAATTTCTTGTGCACATGCCTTTAATAGCGGAGCCCAGCGCACAAGATCCTCTGCACGAGGGCATCGAATTGTTGGACCGTGGATCGATAGGGAGACACGAATGTCACCTGCAAGATTACAAATAGGGTAGGCAATCGCAACCATACCGGTTACAAATTCCTCTCTGTCGAGCGAGTACCCTGAGCGGCGAATTTCTCTAGCCGACTCGTCAAGTCCAGCCTGATTCGTAATCGTTCTTGGAGTAATTGTGTCAAGTCGCAAAGACCGTAAGATTCGGTTACGGTCTTTCTCAGGCAGTAGTGCTAAGAAGAGTTTTCCGCTAGCGCAGCAATGTACGGGAATTCGAGACCCTAGATCAAGCGACAGGCGTAAGGGC
>JACCDP011573301.1_pt1 | contig 22860 bp, 61 predicted proteins | sample 7445841 | NCBI WGS metagenome assembly JACCDP01 (sample SAMN15323441, study PRJNA562643) | freshwater metagenome | isolation source: river surface water | place: USA:Blue River Watershed | collected 2017-08-17
GACGTCCGTGCCCTCGTCAAACAGGACCCGAAAGATGTCGTTCCTGATGACGCCAGTTGAGGTGGTGCTGTAGCCAACGATCAGGCCGATCTCACCCGCGCTGTACTTCTTCAGGTCGCCCGTGCAGGGAGACGTGACCCTGACCAGGTCACCGGGCTTCATCGGTCCTCTGCGCTCTTCTCGAACCCGTAGTCCATGAAGAACTGCATGCTGGTAGGTGCCGTCATCGGCTGGACAGAAACGATCTCATTGACAAAGAGAGAGGCAACCACTTTCTTTGTGCCTGGGAAGCTGTACGGTGGTTCCGGGCGTGTTGCCGTCCCAATCCTGAAGATCTGGGTCTCGTGGACCTGCTGGGTTGACCCATCGACAAGGATCTCCCAGTTCGGAGATACGACGTCCGTGGCAGTCTGAGAGACCGCAACACAGAGCTTCGGTTCCTCCCAGTCATGGTGAAGCCAGACCTCGTAGAGCTCACCCTCGATGACCCGAAGGTGATAAGCACGATAGCCGGACGTAGTCATGGTTATGTTCGAGGGCATCAATCGACTTCTCCGACAACCTTCATTACATTGTCATCCGTGAAGGCAATCTCCGCGCCGTTCTTCGTCTGACCAATGTACTGGTATGCATGCGAGCCACCGCCGGCATACTCAATCCTCTTGATCCAGACATTTTCGATGAGGATGTTGACATGCTGGCCCGCGATGTGAGGAGCAGGCTTCATTGGAGTTTTCTTCTGGTCCCCGACATCGGTTACCGAATTGTCCACGAGATGCATCTGAGAGAATGAAGGGTCACAGTAAAATGGTGTCCCGACCATCTTGGTATGGATCCGACGCCAGACACTGGCATCCAATCCATACTGAGCAGCGTAATGGTTCACCAAGACATCGATGCATTTACGCATGCTCTGGTTGTGTGCCTCGATGACGATGTGGCGCTTGGGTTCATTCACCGCAGCTTCCAGCGCCTCGATGACCAACCGCGTGGTCCGACCCGTCTGGCGCATGTATCTGCACTCATCGAAGCAGGTGTCCAGGTTCTTCCTCATCTGGGACCTCTCGAACTCGTCGAAAGGCTGTAGGGGCGCCTGTCCGGGTGTAATGATCTGCCTCGTCACGGTGGCAGTGGTTCCGAGTTTAGTCATGTGTTCTCCTTCTCTCTGCGAAGCTCTTGAAGGCTCTCCTTCAGAGCGGCTGCAAACTTCTCCATCTCCTCGGGTGTCAGGATGTCGAGCTTCGCGATTATCGCGGGATCCGTGATGGGAAAGCTGACCCCTTCGGGGACCTCATTGTCTACGTGTTCGTTGCTCATGGGGTTTCCTTGTTTCGCGGCGGAAGGCCGACCATCTCACGGACCTCATCCTCGTAGGGCTTCCCATTCAGGATGTTGATGTCGATGAGAAATTGGATACGAAGGTCAACGCAGGGAATGTCACCCTCGGGATCATCGTATTCATTGATGCAGGTGGGAAACAGGGTGGGAACAGTTCCCTTCGCAAAGATGTGGGGATGCTTCTCCCTGGTGAGAAGAAGCTGGAAAAGCTTGTTTTCTGTCACTTTTCTGTCTCCTCATAATCTAGGGTAACTACAGCGATCTCCCAGGGTTGCTGTCCCTTCACCTTGGCGAGATACTCTTTCGCATCGTCGAGTTTGAAGAAACATGCGTACGTGTGAGGACTTCCAATGGTGGAGATCCAGTAGACCTCCGACGGCGAATCTTTCACGAAGTCATTGAAGGGTGCGACGCTGATGTAGGAGAGTCCGGTCACGTCTTGTTTCATTCTGTCTCCTTGCCTCTATTACAGCCATCAGCTGGCTCGTTTACAGGATTCGATGGAGGTGGTTCTCACCGATGTCGCGGATTATGCCGTTGAAGAGGACCCGCCAGGACCGGTGGACCGTGAGGATCGGCGACTCCTCCACAACCACAGCGAGCTGTCCGTGCCAGGTGCTGTAGAGCGGGAGATCTCGGATTCCTTCGGGAACATCGATGAGCACGAGGTCACCGGGCTTCATCGATCACCTCCACTTCGTCCTCGATGACCCACCACTTTCCGCCATGTATGAGGACCTCCACCATGACCAGGTCATCCCACGCTCCATCCGTTACCATGTACCGATGCCCCAGGAAGAGACCAACATCGCCGTCTTTCCACCTACTCCGTAAAGCCTCGGTATCGTCAGGACGGTTCCAAATGTCGAGATAATTGATCGATGTCTCGTAGTTGGTGTCCAACGGGCGTAGTTGAAGGATGTCACCGGGCTTCATTGATGATCTCGAGGTGCTCTTCCCATCCGAGGTAGACGTAATTCGTTTCATCGCCCACGTCGAGGTAGTAGTTCTCAACTGTGAGAAGCACGATGTCGATTGCACCGTGATTCTCGACAGTCAAGGGACCTGACTCTTCCCATGTCTGCACGTCGATGACTCTTCCGGTCCATCGATCACCCTTGTTGTAGAAGTGTGAGCCCTTCCTTGGGGTTACAATATCACCCGGTTTCATCGATCACCTCCAGCACCTCGAGCTCAAACTCTGGGATGTACAGGATCACATCGCCAACGAGCACGGGAAACCTCGTGTTTGACCATGCGGGCTTGGGACCAACGATCATCCCCATCTTGAATGGATGACAACCGTTGGTCCCAATGATGGTCCCAATGATCTGGACGAGATCGCCGGGTTTCATCGATCAACCATCATTTACAAGCTCAAGATCGTGTGTATTGAACTGAAGCAACTGGCCGTGAATGAGGACGACGTTCGGGTTCGCAAGGAACTCCTCTTCCTTGATCTCGACCAGTATGCCGACATTACCGTAGAGGTGCCAGGTGTTCTTGAGAACGCTTGTAATTCTGACAAGGTCACCGGGTTTCACTGATCACCTCGCAATCGTCTTTGTATGCCCAGCCCGCTCTCCCATCCACGAGTACGTGGCAATGGGCGCCAAACTCGTCACCTCTAGTAAGTTTGATCACTAGAGCAACAGACCCAGCTGGGACCTCAAATCCGCCTTCCCCTTTGAAATTGCCAACCACGTAGGGAATAACGGGATCACCTTCTTGAAAGAGTCGAACAAGGTCACCCGGTTTCATCGATGATCTCGACATCCTCAGACCTTCTCACTTCCACCTCGCCGGTGGGCATGAGAAGATAGAGGAAAATGATTTTTGGATCGTCGACCTCGACTTTGACGACTTTGGTGATGAGGGCGAGTGTCTCACCCTGACGCTTGAAGATGGGTGTGCCTTCCTTGAAGCGGACAAGATCACCCGGCTTCATTGATATTCACCGAGAAGATCGGTTCGACCCAGAGGGCACGACCGTTGACAAGGAAGAGGGCTTTTCCGCCTGAGATTCGTGGAAGCTCCAAGAGCATTCCAACTGAACCGTCGGGAATGAAGACATCATCGTCTGAGTCGGCGTGCGGCTCGGCATCTAACCACCCGTGGATTCCAGCGAGACCGACGTGCTTGCTCTTGATCCTGACCAAATCACCGGGTTTCATTTATCTGCAGGTCTTCGTCCAGGCCATCTGCTAACGCCTTGAGAAGATTATTCGATCTCTCGATATCACGAGCCCTCAGTTCCTCGCAGGTGCACATCGCCAATCCGTTCTGTCCGTGTGGGCATTCCCGGTGGTGATCAGGAAGGGGAAGCTTTCGACCCATCTGATCGATGATACCGTCTTTCTGAAGCTTGGACAACATTCCCTTCAGCGACTGATTCTCTTCAAGGAGTCGCTTGTTATCGAAGAAGAGGCGAACTGTCTCGGCGAAGAGCCATCGCTTCTCTTCATCGATGATGGGATTCTGGGTTGGGACCCACGGAGGCGGACCCACATTGATGATGTGGTTCGTGCAGGCAAAGTTATTACCTGCGACACCACAGTTCGGGCAGGGATGGGTCATATTTGCTCCTGAAGTTAGATCTCAATCGGTCTTGCTGACGGGCCGCGACCAGAGCTGCTTGGACGCCAAGCCCTCGTAGTAGTCGTCCCAGTTCCGCTGGAGGTAGAGCTGGTGCTGCAGCGTGTGCTTGATGAGGTACTCCGCCTTGGCCATCAGCTCCTTGTCGTCCGCGACCAGCCGATAGTTCACCAGGTTGCAGACGATGTCGAACGCCGCGTCATCGAAGACCGACTTGTGGATGTGAAGGGTGTCGTCAGCCTCGTCGGTCACTGCGCCTCCAGGACTTCGATTCGATCCGACTCCACGTGTGCCGCGTAGTTGAACCCGTTCGTGCTGGGGTCGGGATCGCTCGGATCACCGTTGTCGACCTTGGCCTCCCACACCGTCACGTTGGGCCTGTAATACGTGTGCTCCTTCACGGCGCGGACGGTTCCGATGAGCCACTCGCCCTCGCGCAGCTCCGCGCGAAATCGAACGCGAGCGCCCGGGGACACTGCCTTCCCATTGCGATCGGTCATGCTGCCTCCATCTGCAATTATTATACTCTATTGCGATGAAGATTTGCACTCTTGTTCGTCTTTTATTTGGGACACCTTCTCGTCCACCCGCGTCCGCCTGTACCCCTCGTCGTCCCTGTGCCCAGCGTCCTTGTACGCGCGGTTGTTCCACCACGACACGAGGCGGTTGGTGTACGACACAGCCTCGAGCACCTTCTCGCGGGTGAGGTTCTCGCGGTTGCCGACGCCGCCCGCGCAGCCGCCGCTGCACCACACCATGTGAAGCGCCTCCATCTGCTTGTTCCGCAGCGTGGCGATCTCCCGCATGTTGTTGATCTCCAATGCCTGCTGCTTCACCCGGACTCGGAGCGCGCCGAGCTGCGTCACGGCCTCGCGCACGGCCGCCGTCTCACCCGCGAGCGCGGCGCGGTAGCGCGCCAACTCCCGCGCGTCCCTCTGCTCGCGTTGGAACCGCTCGAACCCTTGGACGTGACGCGCCTCCCAGTGGCTGAAGAAGGTCGTGTCGCCTGACAGCGCGAGCCACGCGACGTGTGCCGCGAGACGTACGCGCGAGATGGCCGCGACGATCTTGTCCACGCGATTGCCGAGGCGCGTGCTCTTCCGCCACGCGCGGAGCCTGAGCTGCTCAAGTGTCACTTCTCCTCCTCGCGGCGGTGGTCGCCGCGCTCGATGAAGTCAGCGGCGAGACTGTAGGTCAGCGAGATCTCGTTCTCGTTACCGGGGCGTCGGTTTGCTGTTTCCCCGGCGCGTGCCAGCAGCCACGACACCACGGCGGCGCGCTCGCCTCGGAGAGACAGCGCCTCGCGCTCCAAGCGGTCGGCGTAGTCGCGGGCCGCATCCCGCCCTGTCCGCAGCAGAACGGCCTCGTCGCGCAGCCGCTCCACCTCCGCGACCAGCGCGGACACGGTGACGAAGCCCGGCCATCCCATGACGGATCGGGAGTTGCGGCAGTCGCCCTCGTGTCCCTCGGGACGACAACACGGCGAGTACGTCGTGATGATGTACTCGTGGTAGGTCGGGTCATCGGAGGGGAGGTGGTCGGGTGCGCAGTTGATATTCCGCGCTACCTTCCCTTGACACCGGTGCCGGGCGTCGTCGTACTCCGCAAGGCGGGCCTTGAGGGCGTCGAGGTCGATCATGTTCCCCCCTCGCTGCGATGCTCGCCGTGTTCGATGCGGTCCGCAGAAATGTCGGGGATTAGATCTTTCAGAGCCTCACGCATGGCTTCCTGTTCAGCCTCGTAGATTCTCTGATTGATGCGTTCTTCTTTGGCGGGGTGCTTGCGTGGCTTTTTCACGGCTCCTCCTCGTGGCGGTGCTCGCCGCGTTCGAACAGGTCTGCGAGGATGGTGCAGGCGTCCTCTACGGGCAAGATGTTTCCCGCTCCGTGGATGGCGCGCTCGCGCAGGTGGGCCACCACAGCGGCTCTTTCCTCTGCGACCGCCTTGTCCGCAGCGCGAAGTCCGATCTCGCGGATGAGCTCGATCGCCTTGCCGACAGAGATCCCATCCTCTTCGTCTGAGTTCGACTGGAGGATGATGTGCCTGAGCACGGCGTAGCTGAAGCCCAGGTCACGGGCCCGGGCCTGATCCGCCTTGTACTTCTCTAGGTCTAGCACTGGCGCCTCCTGTGACATTCTACCTGTCTCCCCACCTGAATGTTGCGAGGATCCTGCCATAGGTCTGCACGTGCCTCGGCCTGACGCCGAAGTGGGCGCCGATCGCGTGCGCGTTGTGGTAGGAGTTCACGATGTGCAGCTCCGCGACCTTGCAGAACAGGCCCTGCGGCATGAGGGTGGCGTACGCGAAGAGGTCCGCCTCGTGGCACATGTGCAGGCAGGCCACGCCGTGTCTCGCAGGATCGGACGAGAACTCCTTCGTCAGGCCCCGGTCCTTCATGTACGTCGTGTGGAGCAGGAGGTTGCCCAGGATCTTGACGATGGCGAACCGATTGAGGGTCTCGTCGTGGTACCGCACGGGATCGAGGGTGAAGGACATGCCCTCGCCTGGGAGCACCCTCGCGTGCACCTTGATCTCCTGGGTCGGCTCGCCCGGCTGCCGCTTGTTCAGCTTGCCGCCCAGGCGCCCGACCAGCTCCTCCGCGTCCAGCGGGAAGGTGTCCATCTCTGCTGCCCTGCGGACGGCGTCCGCGTAGTTGAGGATCGCCTCGAATCGTGGTGCGTTCATATCGAGTTCTCCCTCTCTTCCTTCATCTTTAGAATCCGCCAGGCGTATTCAAAGCAGTCCCGGGCGAGCCAGTCTGGGATGAACCCGTCATCGAGCTCCTTGATGATCAGCGTCTGGCTCTTCACCGACTGGACCGGGAACCAGCCCTCTGGGTAGTCACCGCTCTGACCCGGCACGAGGATCCGACACATGAGGGGTGAGGGACCCGCCTGCATCCCGGTCACGTTCGTCTGCCAGCCGAGCTGGACGCAACCGGAATCAAACTTATGCGGGTAGAGGGTGATCTCCTTGATTATCCTCACTTCGATGTCAGACATCATCTCACCATCCCGAGGGCTCGCATGGCCCGGTGCTTCCCCTCGATCCAGTGCTCGTTGCCGGGCTGGGTCATGTTGGTGTCGTCCTCCTCGACGTACCAGCGGAGGCAGGATTCCAGCTCCTCGATCTTCGCGATGAGAGCGTTGAAGTCGTCTTCACGCGGGGGAGCAAACCGCGGATCATTGAGCGGGTATTCATTATCGATCATGTTTACTCCTCGACCGTGAGTTCAGACTTGACGATGAGGACATAGCAACCCGACATGAAGCGCACAAGCTCTCCCGTCTCGAGGTTGACCGCGTTGTAGTGTTCATCCGTGTCCCGCTCAAAGATGTCAGCGGTCTTGAGGAAGACGGTCCCGCCGGGTTCTGTTACAAATGTCTGTCCGATTCCGACGTAATCCCACGGCGTGCGAGACTTGCTTGTCTTTCGTGTGATCTTCATGGACATCAGCTCACCTCCACCCTTTTGTGCTCGCAGACTGCGATCGCCACCTTCACGGGAAATGCTGGGTACCAGCTCGAGTGGACCGTCTCAGCGGTCTTGCGTGTGAACTCCTCGCCGTCCACGACGACCGTCTTCACGACCTCGACGCTGGTGCTGATGCGCACCTCGACGTCCCGGTGGAGGATCACCTGCCCCCACTCGCCGATCTGGAGCGCAGGAAGGCCGATGAAGCGGCCCTCGTTGAGCGATCGGGGACTGGCGCAGGAGGGGCTCATCCCGATCTCAGCGCGCGCCCTGTCCAGATCCCTGGAGTTCAGGAAGGTGGGACGATCGACCTCCTTGTCGAGAAGCGCTGCGTATCGCTGGAGGACCTCCTTCGCGAACTGCCGGCCTGTCTCACGGCAGTCGAACTCAATGTCCTCGCTCAGCTCCACGCCGATGGACGCGAGGACCTGCCGCGTGGCCTCTTGAAGCCAGTAGTTCTCGAAGTGGCCGACAGTGTAGTAGGTCTTGGTAGTTGCCCTCATGTCGTCTCCCTCAGCTGTAGCGCCCTGTGATGTAGTCCCACGTGCCCTCGCCGTGGCCGACGCACCCGTTCTCTGGGTCGATCCTGTGCCGCACGAGGTTGTTGGGCCCGGGCTCCGCGTAGTTCCTGTCCAGCCGCTCCTGGTCCCAGGTGCAGGGGTCCTGTCGTGACCGCGCAGTGATCACCCTCATCATCTTCATGAGGTCGAAGGAGCAGCGGTACTCGTCCACGATCAACCTCTCTGGGTCGATGAACACGTGGATCCAGTCCGTCAGCGTGTTGATGCCGCGCTCGGGGATGACGTGGAGGCTGAAGCACCAGCCGAGCGAGCTCTTGCCGATGTGGAGGCAGTCGTCGCTGTCCTCATCGCGGAGCGCCCAGAACGCGTCGGAGTCCAGCTCCTCGACTCCGTGCCTCACGCTGTAGTAGTTGCTGCCCATCTCTCGCCCCTGTCTATAAAATCAATATACAACAGTGCGATTTAATCGTACACTATTAAATCTTAAATGCGGGAGGAATTTCTCGAGCAATTCCCTGAAGGAGTCGTGCCATCTGGATCTCGCGACAGGCTGCCTTCCACTGCCCAGGGTTCCCCACGACGAGCAGCTCGTGGTCATCGTGTGGGCTCTTGAATCCCTGCTCTCTGTGACAGAGGCGGCAGAGCACCAGGAGGTTGATGTCGGTATTGTCCTGCTTGTTTCTGTTGACGTGGTGGACGTCAAGCAGGCTGCGAAGTTGTCCGCTTTCGCACCTCACGCCGCAGTCACAGCACGTCCACTTGGCTGCCTCCCTGCGACGACTGCTGACCTTCTGCCAGTCTGCAGTGTATCCCATCCTTTCGGTTGGTAGCGTGCCGGCCTGCGCATGATCGCTGGGCCGCGGCGACGCAAGAGGAGGCGTGTGGGGCCTGATGCCTGCAGCAGTGTGGTGGGATGAGATGAAGCGGTTCCACGCGGCCCACTCCTGCTTGCTCCACGGCCCAAAGCTTCCTGTGAGGTTGAACTTGCCAACAAGGCCGCTCTTCTGGGACTTCAAGCACTTCTTGCAGCGCTCACAGACACGCAGCATTTTTTGCTGCCTGGTCCGACCGACGAGCCTGCGTCCCGCGCGACCGGATGAAAAGACAACGCCAAACATGCCGTCAGGATTGACGACCATCACGTATCGTCCCGGATTCTTGTCTGACATGCCGCAGTTGACAATGTGCACCTTTGGCAGGATCTCCACATCGTCTGTTGGTAGCATTCCCGTCTTGTCCTCGATATAAATCGCAACGGACCTGCCATTGACGGACAGCGCCTCACCCTCTGCGAGGCTCGCTGTCAGAGACCTGAGATCATCTGACGTGATTTCGCGGACCTGCATTGTGAAGCCGCCCAGGTCAATTCCCTCGAGCAGCTCCTCGATGGGCTTCTCAATTTTGATCTCCGCGTGCTGCACTGCAGGAAGCGATGCCAGCAGGGAATTCACTCCCGCAAACAGATCTTCGGGAAGGCGCCAGTTAATGCTGATCATTGCAGCCTCTTGAGGTTGTCGTCGAAGGAGGTGACAATCTTGAACTCCACGCGGCGAGACGCGTTGGCGTTCTCCCTGCCGTCCGGCCCAACGATGACCTTCGAGAACGCCACGCCGTTTGCGGTCGTCTTCTTTCTGAAAGGAATGTAGTCGCTTCCCGCAGTCGACTCGATTGAGCGGAGACACGACTCCATCACGTTCTTCGCTCTGCTCTGTGAAAGCTCCAGGTTTGAGTAGTACGAAGTGCTCTCATCGCTGCCGCCCTTCCACTCTGAGGATGTGTGCCCCTCCACTTTGATCTCAGTGATGAGGGACGACTCAACCATCGGCCTAACGACAGCGTAGTAGCGCGGGCAGAAGTCTCGAATGAGATCATCGTAGTAGTCGGTCTGGCGTCCGTCGCCGGGCTTGAACATGACCTTGGGCGAGCGTTCGTCCATGAAGAACTTGATTGACAGGTCGTCTTTAGAAAGGCTCGCATTCCAGCGCTCCATGTCGCCCTGGAACTCACGCTCAAGCTTACTGTAGATGTCATCCTTCAGGGCTGTGTACTCCCTGAACGCTCCCTCCACCTTCTGCTCCTGCGACACGACTCGGGCCTCTCTGCTCTCGATGTCGAGGTTCTGCGCAGCGATCAGCGCAGAGAAGACGACGGTGTAGAAGCCCTCTAGCACAATTACTAGACCTGTTCCCCTGGCCATGAGTGCCTCCTAGCTGCTTTGCTGCGACGACACCACGATGTTCGTAGCGAGGGACTGAGCGACCTGCTGAGCATCGTGCGAGGTTTTTGCCAAGTTTGCCGCCGCCTGAAGGGAGGTTGCTGTCGTTGCCTGCAGCGTTGTTGCGACCTGCTGCGCAACGCTGAGGATGACCTGCCCGCCTTGCTCCGCAGCGGCAGTTGAAATCTGCTGTGTCTCTTGCCGCAGCTTATCGCCGAAGGCGGAGGTTGCCTCGCTTAGATCCCGCTTCATCGTCGTGGTTGCAGCCGCTGTGACCTCATGCAGGTTGCTCACGCTCTCCTCGAAGTCGCTGTGTGTCTGCTTGATTATTTGTCCAACAGCCTGCGCGTGCTTGTTGATGTTGGACTCATAGCCCCTCAGCAGGCGATCATTTTGATCGCGGTGCGATGCAATCATCTGCTGGTTCAGGGCGTCAACATCGCTGGGCACGCGCGCGATGACTTGCTCTACTTGCTCTACTTGTCGTGTAAGCGCGCTCATCTGCGAGGAGACGCCGTCAATCACGGCAGATCGCACAGCTTCGACGTTTTTCTTTTCTTCTACGTCAGATGGCATCATCCACTGTGTCCAGATCTCCTGGCCGACACCCAGCCCGATTCCCGCGACCATGTGAAACATCTTCACAGACATGGCCTTGAAGATTCCGCCCGACGCCAGCGCGCCCTGCATGTCTGCGAACGTCATGCCCAGGTCGAACAGCGACATCGCAATCGCGATGGAAGGCTGCGCTCCTGCGCAGAGGAGCGCAAGCTCGCGGTTTCCTCGCTTGATCCCGTAGGTGTAGCCTGCCCACCCAGAGCCGGCAGCGAGGGCTGCGTGCAAAATGAGACCAGTCGACTCCACGTTTCGCTCCTTTCTATAAAAAGAATATATAATGGAGCGATTTAATCGTACACCTATTTTTATTCTGCTGTTTGGACCAGAGCGAGGTCGCAGAGGTAGGTCTCAAGGACCTCTCCGTCCAGGAGCACCAGCGCGAGGGTGCTGAAGCTCGCCTCGTCCTCGTGCTCCATGTTCGTGTCCAGAAGGACGCACACCGTCCCCTTGGCAACAACGCGGTCGCCGCCTCCTCCCGAGTTCCACACCCAGGCGGCTCCCCTGGGATCTGTCTGGCTGTCGACCACGACCAGGTCGCCGGGACTCATCGCACAGCCTCGAGCGAGAGGACATAGATGCAGCCCACGCCGTGCTCGTGGTGGTACACTGACGCGTACCCGGTGCCAAGCCAGAAGCGCTCGTCGTGGGGCTCAAGGACGAGCACCACCTCATCCTGACGGAGCATGACGTTAAACGTTGCTCTTGAGCTGTCGAAGTCCACGCAGAACCCCATCAGCCTGTCGTCGCGGTGCAGACGCGCGAGGTCGCCTCGCTGCAGCTCGGTCTTCGGCGGTTTCACCCTCGCCCGCAGCCTGATGGTCCTAGCCATCATCTGCCTCCTGGACCAGCTCGCTGTCGTCCAGCACGTCCTCCTCGAACAGCAGCCGCTGCGCGCTGTCGCTGTCGAGGATCATCCATCCCTGCTCAGTTCCCCGCGGAGCTGGAAGGTGGATGTCCTGCGGCTCAAGGACTAGGAAGATGCCGGCGCCGTCGGGATAGACGCGCCAGCGACGCAGCTGTCCCGACCGAACGGGCGTCCTGCCGCTATCCACGCCTCACCTCGTCGACCCGGGTGGTGATCTTCCGCACGGATGATTCCGACATCTCGAGGAGCTCGCCGTCCTGCAGGACCGACACCATGGGCCTGCCGTCCACCTCTCTCTCGCTGACGACGACCAGCAGGCCGCTGCCCTGGAGCAGTGACTGCCACTCCTTCTTCACCGCTCGCAGCTGTCCCGGCCTAACCCTCGCCATCCTCGGCCTCCTGGATCAGCACGCTGTCCCGCTCGATCACGGTCTCGAAGTGCCACCTGACGTGCCCGCCCTCCAGGTACTCCCACTTGTCGTGCTCCTTGAAGGGATCGCCGTAGATAAAGTGGCGCAGGAGGACGAAGACGTCGCCCTCGTTCCTGCGCGGCTTCAGCCACGCCCGCATCTCACCCGGCCTCAGGCTCATCCCCGATCCTCTCTATGTGGTAGAGGTTGTACCATATGACCTCGCCGTCCACGAGGACGCCGTACGGGTAGAGCTCCTGGTCCCTCCTCTTGACGCTCGTCAGGATGCCGATCCTCACAGGCGCGTCAGGAGACGCGCTGTAGTCAATGATGCGGACGAGGTCACCGGGCTTCACTGATCACCCTCGTGTTGTCCTCGAGGTAGGTGAGGGACGTCTTGAAGTGCGTCACCGGGCTCATGCAGTGGCATCCGAACGAGTCAATTCCGAGGACGATGAAGGGCGGCTCGCGATCGTCCTTCCACTGCCGGAGCTCTCCGACGCGGATCGGCGTGAACGACCAGTCCTTCCAGCTGAGCGTGTACACGACGCCGTCGATCGACGCGCGAACGTTCAGGCTGCCCCATCTGTTCCTCCTGGAGCTGATGACCTCGCAGCACGTGTCACGCGGAAGGTGCGTCTCATTTCTGCACGCTCGCCTGCCCTTCCAGGCAATCGACTCTCGGCTGATCGCGATCGCCGTGAATCCCTTCTTGATCATTGGCGGCTCCCACAATAAATATAATACTGTTTGTTGAAACAGTACACGATTTATTGGTCGTCCTCGCGCTCGACCGGTTCTAAGAAGCTGCTATCGGTCCCCTCGAAGACCGTGCCTTCGTGGAGGTAGTTCACTGACGTCCAGCCTGAGTGCTCCTTCACCCTGAGGATGAGGACAACCTCGCCGCTGCGGACGCCGATGTCGCGGAGGACAGCGAGGTCACCCGGCTTCATCGATCACCTCGAGGTCGCTCTCCAGCATGACCCACTCAGCGTTCCCGTTGACCAAGAGTCTGAAGAGCGGATCATCCATCTGGTGGCCGACCTCCTCGATGATCAAACCAATGAGACTCTCATAGCGATCTGGTTCATCGTCCGGGGCTGGAATGATATGGACGAGGTCACCCGGTTTCATCGATCACCTTCGAGTTGCTTTCGACGAAGCTGAGGTTCCATTCTTTGTAGAGATTGCCGTCCATCAGGAAATCTGCCAGTGTTTGACGAGCGCCGATGACGAGAAAGATCTTGCCGGCCACTGGGGCCGGGGCGATCCAGAAAAACTGCCTGAGCTCACCCGGCTTCATCGATCCCCCAGTCCTCAACCTCGAGGAGCTCATTGTACCCAACGCGCCAGACCTCAGAGTCCACCAGGACCTCGTAGCTGAACGACTGTGACCACTGTGCATAGCGTGAGGTGGGCTTCAGGTCCTTGCCCACGATGATGCCGATCTTTCTGTGGACGCGCTGCCAGGGCGTGTCCAGCATAACAAGATCACCCACATTCATCGATCACCTCCAGGTCCGATGCCGCCCAGGCTGTCTCGCGACTGTCCCACAGGACCCACCAGTCGCACTCCGCGTAGATGTCCATGCCGTCAGCGCTGATGACGGGCTTGAGGATCACGCAGACGTCAGAGTCGCTCAGCTGTTGCCAGACAGGATTCACGATCCTGCAGAGATCACCGGGCTTCATGCAGAATTTCCAGCTCAAAATCAAACATGAAGCTAATGCGCCCCGCGATCAGAACTTCATACAGCGAACCAATCTGGACGCCGAAGGTGCCGTTCGCAGTCTCAGGCCCGCTGACAATGATGCCTAGGGTATTTCGGTCGAAGATCACGAGGGGCTTAACCAGATCACCCTTCTTCATCGATCACCTCGAGCTCAAAGTTCTCCATGTCGTATCGAGCGCTGTCGAAGAGAACGATGCTTCCGTAGACCAAAGATGGTATCGGATGTTTGTACTTTGCCCAGCCGCCGATCACCATCCCAATCGCGTGAAATCTTGGGTCGCCTGGAGATTTCCAGTAGATCCCGTCGAACCCGATGCCTGGCTTGAACTTGACAAGGGACCCGATGGGATAGTGGCCCTTGACCGTCGCATAGGCCCAGAGGTAGAGGCGACGAAAGAGCCTCATGGGATCAGCTCCAGGTCCTCGACGCGGACTGCGCGCATGACGCCGTCGACGAGGCCGTGCACCTCCTCGACCTCATCGTAGACCTCGTCCTGCCCGAGCATTAGATTTGACGGGGTCCACGACAGCGACACGCCCAGGACGAGGAACGGCTTTCCCTCGAGGATCCAGCTGTATCCCAGGCTCTTCACGCGGAGGAGGTCGCCCACGTAGACTGGCACGCCATCGAGACAGAAGAGAACGGGACGCTCATCCATCGATCACCTCCACCTCGTCCTCGAGGACCCACCACCTCCCGCCGTGGATGAGGACCTCCACCATGACCATGTCCTCCCACGCTCCGTCCTCCACTGTGTACCTGCCCTCCAGGAGGACACCGACGTCGCCGTGCTCCCACTTCTGCTGGGAGACCTCGCTGCCGTCCGGGCGGTCCCAGATGTCCAGGTACGTGATCGGCACCCTGTGCGACACGTTGAACCTGCGGGGTCGAAGAAGGTCGCCGGTCCTCACGTCACCACCTCCACGATCTCATCCTCCACCACCCAGACCACGCGGCCGTCCAGCAGGACCTCACGCATCACGACGGGATCCTCCGGGTCGTCGCTGATATTCTGGACCTCTCGCCCCTCGAGCAGCAGTGCCGTCTTGTGGTGCTCCCACTTGCCCGCCCACGTCGACCAGGACTCAGGGCCCTCCCAGACGTCCAGGTACGCGATGCCCCGCATGTGTGCGGACAGGCTCCGCTTGGTCACGAGCAGATCGCCGGGCCTCATTTGATCTCCTTAAGCCATCCCGACTGGATGGAGCGCTGCACGCCGTCGACGAGGCAGAGCCAGCGACTCGACTGGAACGCCGCTGGCGGCCTCTGCCACTCCAGCAGGACGACGACCTTGTCGGTGAGACCGGGCCTCTTCTTGCACTTGACGATCGCGAGATCACCGGGTTTCACTGACGGGCTCCGAGCGTTCCTCGATGACTCGCTGCGACCATCCGCCATCGAAGATTCCATCCGCGACAATATCCACCCAATCGAAATCGACCGAGAGAACGAGAAAAAGCTTACCGTTGAACCTCACGTCTCCGAGCATGAACGCGTCATCGTGGAACCTTCGGAGGTCACCGGGCTTCATTGACCACCTCTAACTCCTCCGGCACAAAGAGCTTGATCCCGCACTCGACGACGACGCGGACGACGCCAGACTGCGGTCCCACCGGAGGATCGACATCGAGAACCACACCGATCTTGCCAGAGAGGTCGCTGTGTGCGCAGAACACGCCGTCGATGAACTTGACGAGGTCACCGGGCTTCATGCTGCACCCCGCAGGCGCATGATCGCGTCCTCCTTCGCCTTCGCCTCCACCACCACGTCGATGTCCCGATCTGGGAATGGGATGGGACCCAGCACGTAGTCGGAGTGCGCGTTCGGCCGCACGCCCGCCTTCCCCTCCACCTCGGCGGCGGACTCAGAGTAGTGCGTCACGGGTCGAATGCCGCTGGGCCAGGTCGACATCGCGGCGTCCAGCGCCTCCTCCTGGGACCAGCCGCCGTCGCAGAAGCGGTGGTGGTGGAAGTCGTGGACCAGCGGGACGCCCGTCAGACGGTGCGCCTCCACTAGGTCCCGCGTCGAGAAGAGGTTGGGCCTGTCGTCGTTCTCCAGCGTGAGCCGCGACCGGACCGACTCCGGCAGCCGCGCGAAGGACCGCGCGAAGTTGGCGATCGCCCGCTCGCCGTCGCCCAGGCGGCCGCCCAGGTGGATGTTGATCTTGGACAGCGGGGACCGCGGGAGCCCCAGCAGGTCCGCAACCTCGCCGTGGTACCGGAGGTCCCGGATGCTGCTCTGGATCACCCGCTCCGTCTCTGAGGACAGGCAGTTGAAGGGGCCTGGGTGAAAGGACAGCCTCTGTCCCGTCAGAACCGCGAGCTGGCCGCACTGCGCCAGCAGGTCCTTGAAGGCCTCGTAGTCGGGCATCTCCTCCAGCTCGAACTCCGACGCCCAGGGGACGAGGCAGGACGTGATGCGGAACACGCTGACGCCGTTATCGGCGTTCCACTGGAGGATGCGCAGTAGGTCCGCGGCGTTCTGGACCGCGAGCTGCGACGCGTGGGGCACGCCCTTGGCGTCGAAGGTGCGACGGATCATGCCGCGGGAGGTCTGGACGCCCTCGGCCTGGAGGCGGGTGTTGATGCAGGCGTAGCCGAGTCGGTGTGGCATGTGTGTTCTCCTGCATTTAATATAACTCTATTTATCTAGATAGGACACACTATTTATCACTTCCTCGATCTCCGCCTCCACGATCTGCTCTGCCTGTCCCTCCACCATGACGCCCCATATGGGGTGGCCCTCAACGGGCTCAAGCTCGTCCAGCACGAGACCCACCAGCTGCCTGCTGGCCCTCGCGCCGGGCGCGAGCCGCAGCAGGGACGCAGACGCGTCCAGGGTGAAGAGCACCACGTCGCCGCGCTTAATGTTCAGGACTCTCACTCTGGGCATCCTGGTAGCCGATCGACTGCGGTCAGGAACTTCTTGAACACGCCTGCGCGCCTGCCGCCCACAAGCACAATGTAGAAGGGATCTATTGTCGGGTGGCTGAGGTCGACGTGCCGAATGACGATCGCGATGTCGCCCTCAGCGAGATCGACCCTCGCGTTTGGCCGACGTATCCGAGCGCGAAAGGCGCTGCCTGACAGGCTCTCCACCCGCGCCAGGTCGTCGAGCACGCTGGTGTCGAATCCCCAGGGCAGCTCAATTCCCTCACAGTCCCACGGGATGACACGGAGCATCTGGCCCACGTAGTACAGTCCCCTCTCGCTGGTCTCACTCATGATGGCCACTCCTTACGACACGTATGAGCTCGTACTCAAGAAAGACGGAAAGGCTGCCGTCCACGAGGACCCTGTGCCTCCGCGTGCTGAAGGCGGGATCCAGAGTGGTGACTATGACGCCCACCTTGCCCATGTGTGGAGACTCGGGAAAGGCGGGCACGAAGTCGCTGCACACCTCTACGAGGTCGCCGACCCTGAGGCTGCGCCTCATCTACGCCTCCTCTGTGGGCTCGTCCTCAGGCAGGGGACGAATGTATCGCACGCCGATCTGCACCCGTTTGCCACCGGCCAGGACAATCGCAGTGGGTATGAGCGGCTTGCCCTCGCGGTTCGAGTGAAGAAGGAGCTCCAGCACGAGCCCAGGACTGTCGAAGCGGCTGGGCCAGACTGACCTCGCGTACATCGCGCCGTATCCCACAACGGGCAGGACAAGCATGCCGACCCTGATGCCGTTGTAGTCAGCTGTGAGCACACGCTTGTCGATCACGCGGCCTCCTCGCTCAGGACTTCAGACAGGATCGCGACCTCGTCCGCCCTGAAGCAGTAGCGGCGGCCCTCCTCCAGGAACTCCACGTATGTGATGTCGTTCTCCCTGTGCACGTCCACGATCAGGAAGGGACTGATGAGGTCCTCGCCGACGTGCCAGCGCCTGAGCTGGCCCACGCGCACGGGCTCGGTCATCAGGCGGACTGCACGAGCTCAAGCTCGTCCTCATACGCCCACTTCTCCTGGGTCCTGCCCTCAATCTCGATCAGAACCACGTACGCGGGCTGTGAGGTCACATCGCCGTCCTCAAAGCGTCGTATGACTGTGCAGATTGTGCCCACAGGTGCCTCCAGGTCGGGATCGTTAGAGATCAGGTCGAGCGCTCCCATGAGCACCGTTGCTTCCATGTCTCCGAACCTCGCGACAAGGCGAACTAGATCACCTCCCCTGTATTTGTCGGGCGAGTTTGAGTGATGGCGGATCCGCCTGGGGTGTGGCTGCGACATGTGCTCTCCTGTGGCTGCAGAGGCCTGATCACTCCGATCGCCGCGACTCTAGGGCGAGCTCGCCCGCGTACGCCCAGAGACGCTGGAGGCGCCCCTGCGCCTCCACCAGGACGACGAACGCGGGCTGCGAGGTGATGAGCGGATCGTCCAGACGCTCCACGACAGTGGCCACCGTGCCGACGGGAAGCACGGGATCGTCCTGCTGGTCGCTGTCGTGGTCGAGGCGGCCGAGGACCACAATGTTCAGGTTGATGTCCTGCGATCGGAGGGACACGAGGTCACCGGGCCGGAGGTCCTGGTCCTGGTCGGTCTTGCGCTTCACGCTCCTGCCCACCATGCCAGCCGCCATCTCGCGAATCTCGTCGGAGACTCCCACTGGATTCACACCGGCGCCAAGGTCGTTCACCGCTCGGATCAGGTCGTTCAGGTTCATCTGTGACTCCTTCAAGTTTAATATAATATACTATACTTGAGTCGTACACAAATAGATCACTCTTTTTCCTCGGAGGCGTACTTCACGCCCATGATCGTCCCGATGATGCTGAAGGAGTTGGTGAGGAGGATGGAGAACATGTTGGACCACGTGGATCCCAGCAGGACGGTGTCCAGCCCCTTCATCAGCGCGAGCAGGTACATGCCCGTCGTGGTCACGCCCACGCCCATGATCACCCACAGCGCCACCCTCACGATGCTGCCCATCAGCTGGTACTGCGTGCGCTTCTGGAGGATGGTGAGGTCCTCCTCAGCGGACTTCCTCGCCCCCTCAGCCTTCTGCAGCGCCTCCTGCAGGTCCGCCATCAGCTGCGTGTTCTGGGACTGCGCCTCTGTCAGCTCCGCGTTCTGCGCCTGGATCTGCTTTGTGACCTCAAGCCGCTTCCTGCGGTTCTCCTTGTCCTGCGCTGTGGCATCCCGCAGGTACTTCTCGAACTCCTGGTCGCCCTCCGCGTCGATCACCTTGAGGATGTTTCCCTCCAGGTAGAGGCGGCTTGTCCTGCTCAGCTCGAGCAGGGAGGCACGGGAGGCGGGATCCAGCTTGATCAAGAGTAGACCTTGAACTGTGTCGTCTTCTTCTTGAAGCCCAGGTAGTCCTTCTTGAACGCCTCGAGCCGCGGCTCAATGTCGTCAGACTTCACGATCCAGAACTGCGCTCCCACGGACTGAGCCTTGGCGATCTCCACCTTGTCTGCAGAGGAGCTGATGATTCCCACCACAACGCCGTTGCCGTGCTCGTTGTTGATCTTCCTGATCAGCTCAATCCCGTCGAAGGAGGAGCCGATGATGTTCAGGTCAACGAACACGCACTCGGGACGCGCGGTCGGATCCCTGGACCACCCCTTGAAGAGCTGATCCGCCTTGTCCGCGGAGTCGATGCTCTGCAGGCTGAGCGCTATGTCCAGGAGGCTGCAGGCGTCCTCGAACACCAGGTGGAACAGGGACTCGTCGTCCACGAGAAGGATGCTGTTGATGATCATCTGACCCTCACCTTGATTAGTGTGCCGCCCTCTTCCTGACGCTGGGCGGAGATGCTGAAGCCGTGCTCGCGGAGGATCGCGATGCAGATGTTGAGGCCCAGGCCGGACCCCTTCTCCTTCTGCCCCTCCTTTCGGGCGTAGGCCTTGGAGTACTTCTCAAGGTCCTCCTGCGACATGCCGCGACCGTTGTCGATGATGCCCAGCGTGCTGTCGTCCAGCATTGTGAGGGCGACCATCTTGAACTCGCTGTCGTTGTACTTCAGGCCGTTCCTGATGAGGTTGTCTATGGCGGTGCAGAACAGCGGCTCGTTCACCATCACGGTGGGCAGCCTGTCGATCACCACCTGGTCCTTGTACGCGGTGGAGGCGAGGTAGGACGTGAGGATGGCGCCCAGGTCCTTATCGTCCATCTGCAGCTTCGCGCCCTGCTTCACCAGGTTGGTGAACTCGTACACGCCCCAGTACACCTTCTGTGTGTGGTTGAGGCCCTCCTTCAGCATCTTCAGGGGTGACTCAAGCTTCAGCTGCTTGATCACCTCGGGCGTGAGGCGCCTCTCAAGGGAGCTGATTCCCCGCGGAATGTACGTGTTGATCCCGCTGTGCATGTCGTGTCGGAGGATCTTCGCGGCGTGCTCCAGGTATGCGTTCTTGCCCTGGATCTCCGCGAGGACGTTGAAGTGCTCCCGCTCCCGCGTCTCGATGTACTCTTTCACGAAGGTCCGCGTGAGGGGAATCAGGGCGAGCATGATCATCAGGTCCACGATCTCAGTGGGCTCCGTGTGGCCGACTATGGTGAGCGCGATCAGGACCTTGGCCACAAAGAAGTAGGAGAGCAGGACGACGGACGTCGCCACGCACACCCTGCTCCTGAGGGAGAGCTTGCTCACGCAGCCTTCGTCATCTGTACGGAGACCAGGAGCTTCACCTCGTCGCCCACCATCGCTGAGCCAGCGCCGCCGTACGCCTGGAAGGTGAGGCCGAAGTCGGAGCGCTTGACCGCGCCCGTGAGGTCGAAGCCGTACTTGGTCTGCCCGTACGCGTCCAGGTCGGACCCGCCGAACACGCACCCGAGGACGACCGGCCGGGTGACGTCGCGGATGGTGAAGTCGCCCATCAGGTCGTAGGACGGGCCGCCCTTGTGCTTGATGCCCGTGGAGACGAACTTGATCTTGGGCCACTTGGCTGTGTCGAAGAAGTCGGGCGTCCGAAGGTGCGCGTCCCTGTCCGCGACGCCCGTGTTGATGGAGTCCACGTCGCACTCGAACGTGATCTTCGCGTCCGTGAAGTCGGCCTTGTCGGCCTCCATCTCCGCGTCGAACACGCCGAAGCGGCCGTTCACAGTGGAGATCATGAGGTGCTTGATCTTGAACTCGATCTCGCTGTGCAGGGGGTCGATCTTGTACTTGGGCATGGGAGGCTCCGCTCCCTAGGTATACAAGAAGGGCCGACGACCCGTGAGGATCGCCGGCCGATGGGATGTCTGCGCTAGTGTGGTGCCCCCAACCGGAATTGAACCAGTAAAGCCGCGTTACAAATGCGGTATTTTACCATTAAATTATAGGGGCAAGTTGGCGGCGGGTGAGGGACTCGAACCCCCGGACCCCTTTCGAGGCTCATCCGCTTTCAAGGCGGCGCCGTTATGACCACTTCGGTAACCCGCCAGATTCCAAATCGATTATATCAGTCTCGCGTATGATTACAAGACGATGAGGAAAACATTTCCATTTTGCAAGATCACGTCCTGTCACATATCCTTTGACTTCTACGAACACGTCATCGATGATGAAGTCAGGTGTGTAGAAGTGATCTTTGCCATTGTATGAGTAAGGAAATTTTTGCGTATTTCTCGACCAGATCAGCGCGAGGCGATCGAGAACTACTGCAAATCTCTTCTCAAAAGTTGAGTCAAGGTACACTCTGCCCGCAATGAAAGAGACATACCAGCAACCTTTGCCGACACCTGCGCCTTTACGATAACCGCCCGCTGCAGGATTTCTCTTCATTGATTCAGAAATTTTCTGACGACGTGCAAGACCGCTTTCAATTGATTTTGCACGCCAGGGCTTGCCCGTCAGAGACGCAGAAATTTTGTTCCTAGTCTCTTGATCTAGTTTTGCGCCCTTGTTCCACCCTCTTCCGCGACGTCTTGCCTTTTCAGACCTTAAGTGCGCTCCTGCGCCTAGGCCATCGCAGATTTCAACGTGTCGCTCTCGTTGTGAATGAATGTGGTGACCGCACCGTGGACAAAGCCACCTGTTGTGAGATGCTTCACAGCACACTCGGCCACGTCTCCATGCGCGCATTATCAACAGCGATGCCACCCTTTACAACAGCAGGTCGCTTTTTTGTTGTCAGCTCCTGACGTCGACGTGGAAGTGGCCGTCCGTCTCGCCGTTTGCCGCGGCCTTGAATCCCTTCTCCTTCGCGACCCGGGCGACAAGCTCGGCGAACTTGTTGTACTGCGAAGCCATCAGCGCGTTCTGCGTGAACGGCACGTCGAAGGCGCTGCCCGACAGGTGTGAGCCGCTCATCTTTTTGGCGATGATCTTGCCCGCATCGTCGTACTTCTTTGCCTTGATCAGCTCCCTGACGCGATTGAGTTCCCCTCCCAGGACGTGTCCGTAGAGCTTGTCGTAGTCGCCGCCAGCTATGCGGTGCTCCATCGCCCGGGCCTGCGCAACCGGATCCCTGTAGGTGCTTCCCACGTAGAGGGGCTTGCTGAACGCCCGCTGGTACTCCGGCGCGAAGGCTGCGATGAAGCCCTTTAGGGCGTCGCTGTCCCGCGGGTTCGCGTTGTAGTGGAACTCCTTGGGCCCGCTCGACGCGGTCCCGCCGCTCGTGTCCCCGCCGTCCGCCTCTATGCGCTTGGAGATAAGGTCGCTGAGGGACGAGAAGTACTTCGATCTGGGATCGCCGGTGAATCCCATCTCCATGACTCTGGGCATCTGGCCGCTCTTCATCGGGGGCTTTCCCATCGTGGTCCCCTTTTGGCCACCCGCCGCGCTGATGTAGCGGTCGCCCTCCCCCAGGTAGAAGCCGATGTGCGAGGGCGTGCCGTCCTGCAGCTTGAAGCCTACTAGGTCGCCCAGCTTGAGGTCAGCCTGGCCGATGGAGGTGCCCAGCGCCATCTGCCTGTCGGAGGCCTCGCGGGCGAGGTCGGGCGCGAGGCCCGACGTCTTCAGGACGTACCACACGAGCCCAGAGCAGTCGAATCCCTCCGCGACTGACTCGCCGCCCCACGTGTAGGGCGTGTCCTTCAGGCTCCTCGCCAGGTCCACGACCCGCTTGCGCCACCCCTCCTCGTCCAGGTCGCTGGGATCGCCGAGTGGGCCGCTTCTTCCGTAGCTGTCTGTCTTCACGTCGAGTCGAAGGCCGCGTGTCTTCATGTCCTCGCGCAGGAC
>JACCDP010080524.1_pt1 | contig 22856 bp, 11 predicted proteins | sample 7445841 | NCBI WGS metagenome assembly JACCDP01 (sample SAMN15323441, study PRJNA562643) | freshwater metagenome | isolation source: river surface water | place: USA:Blue River Watershed | collected 2017-08-17
AATATTATTGGGTTCGCTGATGCAGCGTGTGGGCATACGAAAACTGGATTTGCTGATTCTAAGATCTTACATAGGTCCCTTTGTGGTCACTTTCTTTATTTCCATGTTTTTGTTTTTGATGCAATTTTTATGGAAGTGGATCGAAGAATTGGTAGGCAAGGGAATCCCCCTGGGAATGTTGGCGAAGTTGCTGTTATTTTCTTTGCCCGATTTGGTACCCATGGCATTGCCCTTGACTATCATGGTAGCGGGATTAATGACCTTCGGTAACCTGTCGGAGAGTTTTGAGCTGGTGGCCATGAAGGCCAATGGGATATCGTTGGGGAGGGCATTGCGACCCATTTTTTTCCTAATGTGTTTGTTGTCGATCGCGAATTTCTTCTTCCTCAATTACGTAATCCCCAAAGCTAAACTGGAGCAGTACGGTATGTTGTTGGATTTTCGACAAAAAAAACCGGCTTTTTCTATTGACGAAGGTGTTTTTTATCAGGGTATTGAAGGTTTTTCGATTCGAATCGGGAAAAAAGAATCGGACAATCAAACCATCAAAGACATTTTAATTTACGAATTTAAAAACGACGATTCCAAGCGATTGAATGTGGTTAAGGCGGAAAAAGGAACGATGATTCTTACCGATAACGACCGTTTGCTGAACCTAACTTTATACAACGGAATTCGGTACGAAGAAATGACCAATGCCCCGGAATATCGGAAGACTGCGCCTTTCAATAAGATGTTTTTCAAGGTGCAACGGATGCAGATTGACTTAAGTAGTTTGGATTTTCAGCTATCGGACAGGGAGGCGATTTCTTCGGATTATCGCTTACAGAGTGTGCAACAATTGATGAAATTCATTGATACGTACAACATCAAAGTTGCGAATATCAAACTGGATAATAAGAAGTATACCTCACGCTATTTGCACGTGCCGGGGGCGGTACCGGTTGACAGCAGTTTGCACAGTTTTCGAAGACCTGCCAAACAATTTTACCCGCTGTTGGAAGATTCTTTGTTGTTGAATTATCCGGAGGCTCAGCGCGGAGCAATCGCATCTTCGGCGATCAATCATGCGCGATCCATCAAGGGCATGGTGGACGGAATGATGAGTACATTGCAATACGAAGAAACGGACATCAATTTGTACAAGGTGGAGCTGCACAAGAAATTTGCCTTCTCCGTATTGTTGATATTACTATTTTTAATTTCGGCTCCGCTTGGCGCCATCATAAAAAAAGGCGGGATAGGGATGCCGTTGGTGATTAGTGTGGTGTTTTTTGTGATTTTTTATGCGATCAATTTAACCGGCGAAAAAATGGCTCAGGGAGGGGTGGTTCCGGTGATAGTGGGCAGTTGGATGAGTTCCATGTTCTTGTTGCCTGTTGGGCTGGTAATTACGTTTCGTGCCAACCGGGATAAGGGCATCAGTTTTGCGTTTTTCGCAAGAGTATTTAAACCCGTTGCAACTTTTGCCAAAAAGTGGGCTGGTAAACGTAGAAATCCTAAAATTGCCAAAGAAAGTAACCCAAGTAACTAAGCCATTAAGGGTATGCAAATAGTAGTTGTTGGTAATCGCTTTCCTTGGCCCTTGCGTGATGGCGGTGCGCAAGCAACGTATGGAACCTTGCAAGCATTGGTAAAAGCGGGAGTTTCGGTGCATTATTTTTCGTTTAATACGGAAAAACATTGGGTGGAAGACGAGGTTTTGCGGGAACGATTTGGGTTTTTATCCTACCAAGCAGTACCCAAGAAATCAACCCCAACTGCTATTGGCGCTTGTAAGAATTTATTTACGGGGAAGAGTTATCATGTAGAACGGTATTATGACAAGGCCGGTAGTGATGCCTTGAAGAATTTGCTACAAGAATTGGATAATCCCGTGGTTTGGGTGGAAGGGTTGTATTCAATACCACTGGTAGAGCCGTTGTTGCCTTGGTTGAAGGAGCAGAAGATTTCTTTGGTGTATCGATCCCACAATGTTGAGTATCAGATATGGGAGCGGGTAGCGAGGGCATCGGGGAATCCGTTTAAAAAATGGTATTTGGGTCTGCAGAGTGTTCGATTGAGAAAATACGAAGAACATGCTTGGGGTTGGTTTGATGTATTGTTGCCAATCACCGCCGATGATCAGCGCGTTCAGGAGGATGTACTAGTGTTTAAATCACATGCATCGTTATCCGTGAGTCACAATGCTAAAATTCAATTATATCAGCCGGGGTTTTGGAATTTAGAGAGAAGAATAGAGGGTATTAGAAAGCAGTTGGAGGAAGGTGATTTGTCCATACTGGAAAATCGTTGTTTTCACATAGGTAGTATGGAATGGGAGGCGAACAAGCAATCAATTTTGTGGTTTATCCAGGAATGTTGGCCGCTCATACTCAAGAAAAACCCACTGGCTGAGTTTCATCTTGCGGGCAAGGGTTTGGTTGCAGATGATCCTAAATATTCAGGTACTGGGGTAATTGTACATGGAGAAGTAGATAACTCTGAAGAGTTTATGATGCAGAACGGAATTTCAGTAGTTCCATTGTTGTCTGGGTCTGGCATACGTATGAAAATTTTGGAAGCCATGCTGTATGGATGTCCGGTAGTAACTACTAGTATTGGCATGCAAGGACTAGCGTTAAGTCCAGGTTTGGAATTGCAGTTTGCCGATGGACCCAAGGGTTTTGCGGAAAAAGTATTAGCACTTATGGGAGATGTTCAGATGAAAATTCATCAGCGCAATCTCTCTTGGGATTTTTTACTAAAATTCCACAATGAATCGGAGAATATCCAACGGGTATTAAGAGTTTTGGCAGGGGAATAATGAGCTTTATTGACTATCTGGCAGGTATTTACTATTGACTGTTTTATGGAAGCGATATTTCAACAGGGCCTTGAGAATATCCTTCTATGTTAGCCAGTAGAAAAACTACTGTAATTTCATTTTAAAATGCGGTATTCCGGCTTCGAAAAAGCGATCTCCTTCGGCTTTGAAACCGTGTTTTTCGTAAAAGGGCATGGCATGCTCTTGGGCATGCAAGTAAATCGGACAATCCGTGGTTCCTGCCAAGGCATCGGCCTGCTTTACATGGTCAATGGCATATAGCAATAAAGCACTCCCACAGCCATTTCCACGGAATTTTTCCAAAACCGCATAGCGCTCTAATTTGTACCCCTTCTCGGTTTTTCGGTATCGGCAAGTGCCTGCATTTACGCCGTTGTACTTGCAAATGAAGTGCAAACTGGTTTTCTCGTGTTCGTCGTATTCTTCGTCGGGCGGACATTGCTGTTCAATTACAAAAACTATTCGACGTATTTCAAAAGCTTCGACTAAATCGGGGTTGTTTTCAATCAATTTTACGTGGTTCATCAGAAAAGATTAAATTTGCAGTTAATATTTATCCTAAAATACAAATATACTCCATGGCGCAATCAAACATTCAATCGCTTTTAGGTGCTCAGGCCGAGTACTTACTGAATCACAATTGTACAACCATTTCTAAAGAGCATATCCACGCTCCAGGTTCTGATTTTGTGGATAGAATCTTTGCTCAAACCAATCGTAATCCTCAGGTTTTGCGCAGTTTACAGTCGTTGTACGGTCATGGCAGATTAGCGAATTCTGGATATTTGAGTATTTTGCCTGTGGATCAAGGAATTGAGCATAGTGCGGGTGCGTCGTTCGCGCCCAATCCTATTTATTTTGATTCGGAGAACATTATCAAGTTGGCTATTGAAGGCGGATGCAACGCGGTTGCTTCTACGTACGGTGTGTTGGCTATGCACAGCAGAAAGTACGCGCACAAAATTCCTTTCATTGTAAAAATCAACCACAACGAATTTTTATCTTACCCCAATAAGTTTGATCAAATTATGTTTGGTTCGGTAGAAGATGCTTGGAACTTGGGTGCTACAGCTGTAGGGGCCACCATTTATTTTGGATCTCCCGAAAGCGGAAGGCAAATTGTTGAAGTGGCGCAAGCGTTTGAGCGTGCTCACGAATTGGGATTGGCTACTATTTTGTGGTGCTATACGCGTAACAATGGATTTAAAGTAGACGGTGTGGATTACCACGCATCGGCCGATTTAACCGGTCAGGCCAACCATTTGGGTGTTACCATTCAAGCCGATATTATCAAACAAAAATTACCTACCAATAATGGTGGATACAATGCCACTAAGCACGGTAAAACCCATGCAAAAGTATATTCCGAATTGACGTCTGAGCATCCCATCGACCTTACCCGTTACCAAGTAGCCAATTGCTACATGGGCAGGGCTGGTTTGATCAACTCCGGTGGTGAGAGCAAGGGTCAGGGAGACATTGAAGAGGCAGTTTACACCGCGGTAGTGAACAAGCGCGCCGGAGGTTCTGGGTTGATTTTGGGAAGAAAAGCATTCCAAAAGCCTATGAATGAAGGGGTTGCTTTGTTAAATTCTGTACAAGACGTTTATTTGGATAATAGCATCAGTTTAGCGTAATTGGCAGGCTCAAAAGAAGGCCATCAATCGGCCTTCCAAGAAAATATTATGAATTTTGAATTCGAAGACGAAGACGAGTTAAACGGAGGCGAAGGTACCAAATGGTATAAGCGCACCTGGAGCGGTATTTTTACCAAAACCGAAGAGAAAAAAGCAACTCCGGATGGTTTGTGGGAAAAGTGCAAACGCTGCAAAGAGGTGGCGCCTACCAAGGAATGGATTTCCAATCGATACGTTTGTCCGTCTTGCAATTACCACGAAAAAATTGGGTCCGCGGAGTATTTCGATATTTTGTTCGACGAGGGCGAGTTTACCGAAACCCAAGCCAATTTATCGTCCGGTGATCCCTTGAATTTTACCGATACCGCTCCCTACGTGGATAGAATTGTGGTTGCACAAAAGAAGACCGGTTTAAAAGACGCTTTGCGCACGGCGCATGGTAAAATTAACGGTCAGCCGTTGATGGTTGCTTGCATGGACTTCAACTTCATTGGTGGTTCCATGGGCAGCGTAGTGGGGGAGAAGATTGCTCGGGCTATCGATTACTGCTTGGAAACCAAAACTCCTTTTTTGATGATTAGCAAATCGGGAGGAGCGCGGATGATGGAAGCGGCATTTTCGTTGATGCAGATGGCCAAGACCAGTGCGAAATTGGCCTTATTGAACAAGGCAGGTGTGCCGTATATTTCCTTGATGACCAATCCTACTACAGGGGGTGTTACGGCTTCGTATGCGATGTTGGGTGATTTTAATATCGCCGAGCCCGAAGCGCTGATTGGATTTGCTGGTCCACGGGTCATTCGAGAAACTATCGGTAAAGATCTACCCAAGGGTTTTCAGAGTTCCGAATTTTTAGTGGAGCATGGATTCCTAGATTTTATCGTAACCCGAAAAGAACTAAAAATAAAAATTTCACAACTTCTTTCCATCATTTGGAAAAACAAATAAAACATCCAACTATGAATTTCCCAGATAATTTAAAGTACACCAAGGACCACGAGTGGGTATTGGTTGAAGGCGACGTTGCCACCATTGGCGTTACAGATTTTGCTCAACACGAGTTGGGTGATATCGTGTTTGTTGACATTTCTTCTCAGGGCGACACCCTAAACGCTCACGATGTGTTTGGAACCGTTGAAGCGGTTAAAACCGTGAGTGATTTGTACATGCCCGTGAGCGGTGAAATTACCGAAGTAAACGGTGATTTGGAAGGTGCACCCGAATCTGTAAACAGCGATCCTTATGGAAGCGGTTGGATGGTGAAGGTGAAAATGACCAATCCCTCCGAAGTTGATGGCCTAATGAGTGCCGCCGACTATACTGCGATGGTAGGTTAATAGAGGTGCAGCGGAGCGTTTGCCAGTAAGGAATTACGGGTAAAATGTACGTTGTTATTCAGGTTTTTTCCATGTTCCGTTATCGTAAATTCCCCCCACATAGTTTTCTATGATTTTGACGGATTTTGCGTAGGAAGAGCCGGGAAAAACCATAGCCGTAGTGGTCTTTTTATTGGTAAGTACCAATACAGAATCCGAACTTTTAGAATCGGGTATGCCGAAATGGGTGTACCCGATTTTTGTTTGGTATTGAGTCAAATACGAAGAGGCGAGGGGCATGTAACTCCAATGCCATGGCTCGGGTTGATAACCGGTTTTTCTTCCTGTGCTGCGGGGGGAATACACTTCGGCAAAGCCATAGTTTCCCGCATTCGCACGCAACCAAGAGAGTTCTTTGGCTCCTTTGGGTGTGGTGAAATATGCGGGTTCTAACGAGTTAATATCAATATCGGTTCCCCAATGGTGTCGGCTGCTGCCGGGCATGGAGCTAAACCGTAGGATTTGCTCCACGGCATCCACTCCGTGGATGCCACGGGATTGCAGTTTGTTCCATTTGTTTACCCAGATGATTTTCTGCTGTTCGTAGGTCCTTCTTCCAGACAACAGGGTTAATGCAATCCCGGCCCCGGCCGCCGCCCTGCGCATCTTGCCAAATGCTTCAATGACCTCCGGCTGCAACTGCATAGGTTTCATGCAATATTCACTGGGAACATCGCGGAACTGAATTGCAGCACTCGATTCTTTATTTCTACCCGTTAGGAAATAAACATCTACTCCGCTATCAACCCATTGCATGGGGCCGGTTGGTGAAGTTTTAGTGCCCGTATTGGTATTGGACGAAATACCCACATTCGCATCCATGGGCTTCAAAATTTCCAAGCCAATCTTACCTTGGGCAAACGCAGTGGTCTCTTGACCTGCCCGGAAAGCCTCCCAGAACATCCATGCAATACCCAACAATAACCCCGTTCCTAGTACTCCGCTCAGACGTTTATATTTTGGTTGGATTTTCCACCGCCTGTCCACTTCCACATTCGATGTTATTTGTGATTGTACCATGTATTCTGTTGTGAAATAAATCAATTTCAACCAGATCCCCCTCATCGAAGTGAAAAACTCGGCTAGTTCTCCCCAATTTTCGCCCATCCTTTCAACGATTAAAAATAAATTGTGTATTTTTCAGCCAATGCAGAATAGTTTGTTGTTATTGGTGTCTGTTTTGGTTCTGATTAGTTACTTGTTCGAAGTAATTTCCCCCAGAACGAAAATACCATCCGTGCTGTTGGTGTTGCTGCTGGGTATTGGTATTAAACAGCTGTTGCTTTACATCCACATCACAGCGCCCAACATGGATCACCTGCTGCCAATGCTGGGGACTATCGGACTTATTCTCATCGTATTTGAAGGCGCCTTGGAACTTCCCATCGATAGAACCAACGTCCCCTTAATCCGCAAGTCCGTGCTATCCTCGGTGTTTAGCTTGCTTATCACCTCCGCCTGTATCGCCGCCTTTTTCAACATCGCTTTCGCAGCAAATTTGCAACAAGGAATGTTGTATGCCATCGCTTTGTCCGTAATTTCTAGCGCCATAGCTGTTCCTACCGCCCGTCTGTTTTCCAAAGAACAATCCAGCTTTATCGTTTTTGAAAGTAGTTTTAGCGACATCATTGGTGTGCTGTTGTTTAATTTCTTCCTTCTAAATTCACAGATTACCTTGATGGCCGGGGCTAATTTTATACTTCAAATATTTTTCAGTTTAATCATTAGCTTGTTAGGAACTGCAGTATTGGTCTTTCTGCTCAACAACCTAAAGCATAAGATTCGCTTTATTCCTATTATAGCGGTAATGCTCATTATGTACGCCGTTGCCAAACACTTCCACCTTTCAGCACTCATCTTGGTCTTAGTGATGGGATTATTTTTGGCCAACGCGGAAAAGTTTACCCAACAGCTCAATCAATTTAAATTCAATCCCCATCGCTTGCTTACGGAAGTAAAAAAATTGGAAGAAATCATAACCGAGTTAACCTTTGTGATTCGCGTTAGCTTTTTCCTTTTATTTGGGTATACCCTTGATTTTCAAGAACTCACCAACCCCAATACCGCCTTGCTCGCTGCTGTTGTGGTTATGGTAATCGTTTTTGTTCGAGCCCTGTTGCTATGGATCCTCAAATTGCCATGGTTTCCGTATCTGTTTATTGCCCCTCGCGGACTCATAACACTCTTGCTGTTTATGTCCATTCCAACCACCTTACTGATACCAGCCATTAGCAAAGGATTTATCACTCAAGTGGTAGTGATTTCCATTGTAATTATGATGGTTTCCACGGTCTTTTCTTCTAAAAAATCAAAGCCTATTCAACAACCACCTCCCATTTCCGAATAAATTATGAGAAAATTTCTTCATTGTAACCCATATTCGTTTATGTTCAACCGTATTTCTTATTACTGGATATTCACCTTAACGCTTGGGCTCTGTATCCACACTACTTTGCGTGCTCAAGGCGTGGAATTTAATGCAGGATCTAGGCTCCAACAAGAATTCAAGCAATTGGCGGATCCCGCAACAGGGAAAATTCCAGCCAATATCCGATACAAAGAACTAACTTTCGCATCCACCTTACCCAAAACATCCGATGCCATTGCTAGCAGAAGATCCGGCAATTGGCAGCATCGAGGACCCTATTTTATCGGGGGTAGAACCCGTGCGTTGGGAATCGATGTGGCCAACCCTCAACGCATCTTGGCTGGTTCCGTTTCCGGAGGAATTTGGCTCAGCGAAGACGGCGGAACATCTTGGAAAACAGTGCAAGAAAAAGACCAGCTCCGATCGGCCACCTGCCTTATACAGGATACCAGACAAGGAAAAGAAAATGTTTGGATTTGCGGCAGTGGAGAAGCGTATGGACAAAGTGCTTCCGCTAGGGGCGCCTATTATTTGGGCGATGGATTGTTTATTTCGTACGATCAAGGCAACACATGGACCCCCATTGCAAGCACAAGTTCAGGAAGCGCTCATACCTTTAGTATTCATTGGCAACTGGTTTGGAATTTGGCGTTGGATCCAACCGCTCCCAATGAACAATTGGAAATTTATTCCGCCAATTACCAAAACGTGATGCAAAGTACGGATTCTGGCAGAACCTGGAAAGCGTGGTTGTCTGGGTGTGGGTACTTTACCGATGTAGCCGTTACATCCCAAGGAATTGTTTACGCCACTTCCAGTTCAGACGGCAGCAAAAAAGGAATGTTTCGAGCCAAAAACAACGGAATCCCCATCAACATAACCCCCGCTAATTTTGGGAAAAACTACAACAGAATCGTCATTGGCGTGGATCCCAACAACGAAAATCGAGTTTACTTCCTGTGCAATAACGACGATTTCGGAAAGAAATTCACCAATTTCAGGGGCGATGTGGAGTGGAATGGCTTGTGGCGATATACCTACCTCACCGGAGACGGTTCCAAGGATAGCGGTGTTTGGGAGGATTTGTCTGATTTTTTACCCCAAGGACCAGGTTTGTTCGATAATTGGAACGTGCAGGGTTCTTACGATATGTTGGTGAAGGTTCAACCCGGAGATTCCAATGTGTTGTACCTGGGAGGGACCAATCTTTACCGAACTCGACTTGCGTTTGCCGATTCTATTGAATTTTCCATGATTGGAGGCTACCTCAAAGGCATCAAACCGGGCGTAAGAAGTGCTTCACCGTTTTTTTTCGATGCTTGGCCTAATCACCACCCAGATCAGCACAATTTGGTTTTTTACCCTAATAATCCCAATGCATTTATCAATTCCAATGACGGAGGCATGTTCCGTTGCAACGATAGAACAGCCGATAGTATTATTTGGGAATCTTTGAATCAAGGCTACCTAACTACCCAGTTCTATTCGGTGGCTTTGGACCATGCCAGTCCCAATTCGCCTACTTTGGTGGCCGGCGCTCAAGACAATAATCAAATTTTAACGGTTTCCAAATCCAACATGGCAGATTGGAAGACGGTGTATCCCGGCGATGGTTCTTATTGTGCCGTAGCCAACGGTGGAAAGACATTTTATTTCTCGAAACAACAAGGGCGAATGCTGAAAGCGGAAATAGATGATCAAGGCAATCGGACCAAATTTAGACGAATAGACCCCATCGGGGGCGCTAAATATTTATTCATTAATCCTTACGTGTTGGATCCCAACAATAGCAACATCATGTACCTGGCCGGAGGTAAGTATCTCTGGAGGAACAATGCACTGGATCAAATTCCATTGGATAACAGCGCCGATTCCATCAGCACAGGTTGGACAATGTTCCCAGATTCAATTCCGTTGCGGAACGAATGGGTAACGGCCATTGGTGTAAGCAAGCAACCCGCCAATCAAGTATATTATGGATCGTCCCTGAAACGCATCTATCGGTTGGATTCTGCGCATACCGGTATTCGTAAGCCCGTGGATATAACCATTGCTGGATTGCCCAATGGATATGTAGGTAATATTGCCGTGGACCCGCGAAATGCGAATCGCTTTTTAGTGAGTTACACCAATTATGGGGTTTACAGCATTTGGCTTAGCGAAGATGCCGGAAAGACCTATACCAAAGTGGCAGGTAATTTAGAGCAATTCGCTACGGGGTTGGGCGATGGTCCTAGTGTTCGATGGGTAACCATGCTTCCCGTGAAAGACGGTACCATTTATTTTGCGGCCACAAGCGTTGGTTTATTCGCCACCGATACTTTGCAAGGTACGTCTACCGTTTGGGTGCAACAAGCAACCGGGGAACTGGGAAATATGGTTTGCACCATGATTGATACGAGAGAGTCCGATGGTACAGTAGCTTTGGCCACCCATGGGTTCGGCATTCTATCGTGTCAGTTCAATTCGGTAAAAAATATTTTAACCGTGAACGAATGGAAAGCTTCCCAAGGCATGGATATTTTCATAGCTCCAAATCCCGCAAAGGCATCGGCGAAAATCGAGGTACTTGTAAAAATAAAGGCTGCTACATCCAATTCTACCATTGCCTTTACTTGGTTGGATCCATTGGGTAGGACTGTACAAGTGGATTCCGAAAATTCCGGTAGACTCTCAAACGATATTATTTCTGCTAGCAAAGAGTCGATAACTAGTTATCGAATACAAACACCTAGAGTCCCAGGAATCTATTACTTGCGTTGTTCTATAGGTAATCAATGGGTTACTAAATGGGTACAAGTTCAATAGAATTTTATTTGTCTAAGACTTCGGTATGTAAAGTTAAAATACTGCTCAATGTCATGAAAAAGCCAGCCAAAAACCCTTATTTTTGTAAAGCATGAGTCAAATTAAATTTGAAGGAAGAAACGCACAGTTTTTTTCTACACTACGCAATAGGATTGATAATTACTTTACTGATAACGATTTAAAGCCTACGGGCAATTGGAGATTGTACCTTAAAACCATCATATTATTCGTTTCACTAGCTACGCTGTATACCATTTTGGTGTTTTTTACCCCTGAAAATCATTGGGTTTCCTTGGGCCTGTGCGTATTGATGGGGGCTAATTTTGCCGGTATTGGATTTAATGTTATGCACGACGGTGCGCATGGCAGTTATTCATCCAAAAAATGGGTGAACGACATGATGGCATATTCCTTAAATATGTTAGGCGGGAATGCATTTTTTTGGGTGCAAAAGCACAACGTAGCTCACCATTCTTTTACCAACATTGAAGGTGCCGATGAAGACATCGATGTTTCTCCCTACATGCGGGTAAACAACCATCAACCCAAATATTGGTTTCACAGATTTCAGTATATCTATGGTTGGTTGCTGTATTGCATTACATACCTAGCCTGGATTTATTACCAGGATTTCAATAAGTACGTTACTGGAAAAATTGGGGATAGACCCATGCGCGATAAGTTTACGGTTAAAGACCACTTTGTTTTTTGGATTGCGAAAATTGGATACTTGGCTATTTTCTTGGGATTGCCGATTTATTATGCAGGACTGGGACATACGTTGGTTGGATATCTCGTATTATCATTAACCACTGGGTTAGTGATTACCATGGTATTTCAATTGGCACATATCGTAGAAGGAATGGATTTTGTGGAGTCTAATCCCGAAGGAATCCATATTGAAAACGATTGGGCAACGCATCAGTTGAGTACAACCGCCAATTTCGGTACCAAAAGTAAGGTATTAGCTTGGTACTTGGGGGGATTGAATTTTCAAGTAGAACACCACTTGTTTCCGAAAATTTCCCATATTCATTACCCTAAAATCAATAAAATAGTAAAAGAAACTTGTGCCGAATTTAATGTGATGTACCACGAATTTCCTACTATGTTGAGTGCCGTTCGGTCACATTTCTTATTGTTGAAGCAAGTGGGCGCATAGCTCAGTTTTATTTACTCGATTTACGGCAAGTTTTGTGACTTGATAATCGACGATTTTCGAGTATCATTGTAGTAGAAATGAGAAAATTGTTACCCGTCTCGATCTTGGTGCTCGGATTCCTAGGTTTTACACAAACAGGCAGTTCTAAAAGTTATGGTTTTTTACATAACCTGGATTCCCTGGAGATACCCGCAGTGGATTCCACCGTTGTGCCAGCAACAGGCGAATTAACTCCGCCAACAGACAGTATAGTTAAACAAAAAAAACGCAGAAACAGAGATACCACGGGAATATGGTCGTTTCAAGGTACCTCTACCGTGAATACCAATCAAAACAGCTTTAGTTATTGGGCTGGGGGAGGACAGTCATCGGTTTCCGTGGCCACAGTCCTAAATGCTGTATTAACATTCACCAACGAAACAACCAACTGGCAAAATCAGATCGACATGAGCTATGGTCTGATGAACCAAGAATCGGTGCCCGGCTGGAATAAAACAGACGACGCCCTAGCCATTTCCTCTAAATACGGTAAACGAGCCTCCAAGACCTTATTTTACTCCCTTTTGTTCAACCCGGCTACGCAGTTTCAGCCCGGTTATGAAATGATAGGCGATTCCTTGCCAATATCCAAAATGTTGGCCCCGCTGTACGCAGAAACCTCCTTGGGATTTAACTACGTGCCCAATACAAAGTTGGATGTTTTCTTGGGTTTAGGTACCTTGAAAAGTACGGTGGTAAACGATCAGCGTTTGGCCGACCAAGGTGCTTACGGGGTGCAAGCTGCCGTTTACGATGACCTTGGACAATTACTCACCCCAGGGAAGAAAGTAAGAAGTGAATTCGGGGGATACATGTTGATTCAATACAGAAATCCAAGAATTATTAAGAATTTAGGTATTCAATCGAGGTTAGAATTGTTCTCGAATTACTTGAATAATCCGGGCAACATTGATATCGATTTTTCCAATGTGATTTCTATCCAATTAAATGAATACATCGCCGCTAACATCAATATTCACATGAAATACGACGATGATACCAAAATGGGTATCGATGTGGATGGAGACGGACAAGTGGATAAATATGCCGCCAAGATGCAATTCAAAGAAGTATTGGGGGTAGGTTTAAATATAAACCTGAGTCAATAACATTTTCCTCGTTTGAATTTGATCAATTAGACTCTTTCAATTGGGTGTATACCAAGTATTGGGTAGATATCCCCATTGGTAAATATGGTACTTGTCAGAATTCAGGAAACTGCACCTGATGCATTTTACGCTTTGGTTCCGAGTTGTTGGTAAACCAAATCAAGGAAATTTCGTGGGTCATGGGAATAGCGCCGGTAGAGTAGGTGAGGTTCCAATCCAAACTGTATCCAATATTCACTTTACCATAATGGTAGCCAACGTAATTGGTCATCGATACATTTCTCTTATTGTACCATTGGGTTCTCTGAACTCCAGTGGCAAGTTGTAAGTTGCTCAATTTAAACAACGCATTAACCGTGGTGCTATTTAATCCCTCTTGCTGCATAACTAGTACGTGCGGAGTAATAATTACGTTTTCCAATAAATTATCCAACACATACCCCGAAACAAATTGAAATTTAGTGAGGAGTTTGGACTCGTTTCCTGGGATGATGGCGATATCGGGTTGATTTAGGTTGTATACACTGATACCACTGAAAAATTTGTTGTTATACAACAATGCACCTGCACCAACATGAAATGCCTTTCTCACCATAGTGGAACCAGGCTCTTGGGTTGGAAGTACAAAGCCTGTAAAATTTTGGTCTACTTGATCTTCCCACGTATATCTACCGGTTCCAAAACTGTAATTGGAAAACTGAGTAATGATGCCAAAACGCGCACTAACTTTTCTTCCAGGAATTTCGTAAGCGTAGGCGGCAGAACCTATAAAATGGGAATATTTAGCACTACCCGCCATGCCAGAGTACAAATCGGTGGCAGTAATTCCTGCACCCCAACTGGCCATCGTGTTTTTGATCCGTGAGTCATAACCTGCCGATTGAGTAAGCAATCGACCCTCTTGACTTAACCATTGGGCCCGGGTGGTTAAAGCAACTCTACCCATTTGTCCACCGTTGTAGACACCCATGCCTACCATCGCTGGGTTTGAACTGATGCGTTGGGTGTACTGCTGTCGGAACGTGGGCATTTGAGCACAAATGCTCCCCCAAGTGGCTAAACACAAGGTTCCTAAGGCTACAGTTTTTATTGCGGTTAACCTATTTGAAATATTGGACATGGTTGGGTTCAATCTTATAAATTGATTTTGTGAACAAACATAACCAATTTTTTCTCAATTCGTAGTAATTAAGAGGCCAGATTTTTGGGGAATTGGTGCAATATCCCAAATGTTTGGTATTTATAGTAAATTCACAATTCGTGCATTGTAAGATTGAAAAAAGTTACCGAAGTTTGCTATCGTCGGGAAATATCCATTTTCATGAAAATTAAACTCAACAATCAATTAAAAATTAGAAAAAAACAAGCCGTTCTTTTCATTGGAATTTTGTTCTTTTTTAATGGTATAAATGCACAATGTACGGTAAGTGGGCCATCAAAATTTATTTCCAAGTGCGGTACTTCCTATACCTTAACAACGGGCAGGAAGGTAACCACCTCTGGATTGTATACCGATACAGCCATTAGTTATAAAGGTTGCGATTCGATATTTCAAGTCCGAATATCATTAAATGCAATTCCTACAGCGGAAATCACGCTTAATAGCGATCGTTCGCAATGTTTAACCGGAAATTCCTTTGATTTTAATTTTTCAGGGAATGCGGTAACAAGCGCATATACGGCATCCTGGAATTTTGGGGATGGTTCCACTTTGGGTTCTGGAACCTCAGTTACTAAAAAATATGCTACCGCTAATACCTTCAAAACCGTTTTAACCCTAACAAACGACAGTGGATGTGTGGATACCGAGAGTTACACGGTATTCGTTAGACCCCAGCCAATTGCTAGCACTTGGGGTATTTGGTCTCAGTGTTTAAAAGGGAATAAGTACAACTTCACAAATATTTCGTCTATCAGTAGCGGAACGCTTACCTACGATTGGGATTTTGGAGACAATACCACTTCTACTTTGGCAAATCCTGTAAAATCGTATACCAGTGCCAATACGTATTCTCCGAGATTAATAGCTACTAGTAATTATAATTGTAAGGATACATTAACTCAAACCATCACCATTTATCCTCAAGCCACAGGAATTTCTGCGTCCGTGGATCAAAGCGCTGCTTGTAAAAAGGGAAATGAATTTAATTTTACAGGTACCGCCAGTATTTCTTCCGGTACCTTATCGTATGCTTGGAATTTTGGAGATGCTACCACGGCAAATACACAAAATCCTAAACATTCCTATACATCGGCCAATACATACACCGCTCGATTTATCACTACTTCCAACAACAATTGTAAAGACACTGCATCGGTTGGGGTAACCGTTTATCCCCAAGCTACGGCTGGATTTACGGTGAATCAGGTAGATCAGTGCGATGCAAGCAATAAATATAATTTTACCAATTCATCCACAATTGCAGCTCCAGGCAGTCCATTAACGTATGAATGGGACTTAGGGGACGGTAATTCCTCTACCAATACCAGCATCACGGGCAAGTTTTACGCAAATATCCAATCGTATTCCGTTAGATTGTTTACGGAATCGGCTAACGGATGTAAAGATACAGCTACTCGTACGGTAACGGTACATCCCAATCCTGTGGCGGCTTTCACGAAATCTTCGGCTGCGCTGTGCAGATCAGGAAATAGTTTCACCTTCACCAACGGGTCAACCATTGCTGGCGGTACTGCGCTAACTTACGCGTGGACTTTGGGTGATAATTCTACATCCACCAACACCAGCCCAACCCGATCGTATGCATCGGCCAATACATACAATGTTACATTAATTGCTACTTCGGTAAAAAATTGTAAAGACACGGCGGTAGATCAGGTTACGGTGTATCCCCAAACTACCGTGGCGTTTAATATCAATGCAGCATCCCAATGTTTTAACGCACATTCAGTGAATCTTACCGACAATTCGGTGATTCAATCTCCCGGAACTGGCAGTTATACTAATTTGTGGCGTTTGGGAGATGGGAATACTTCTACTTTAAAAGATCTAAGCGGTATAACATATGCAAATACAGGTACCTATACCGTAAAATTGGTGACCACCACCAACAACAATTGCAAAGACTCATTAAGTAAAACCTTAACAATTCACCCCGAACCATCCGCAGGTTTCACCATCAATAACAACGATCAGTGCTTGACCGGCAATAACTTTGCTTTCACCAACACCTCAACTGTGGGAACCCCAAGCACCATGTCCTATGCTTGGACCATGGGCGATGGATCAGCCACCAAAACTTCCATCAATCCTACTCATATATATAGTACCGCCGGTACGTATACCGTAAAGTTGGTGGTTACTTCTACCGGAGGTTGCACGGACGAGTATACCGAGACCGTAACGGTAAGACCCAAAGCCAATTTGGCTTTTACCTTGGATACAGCGGCCCGATGCTTTAATACGAACTCAATAAATATTACCAATAATTCTACCGTGGTCTCTCCCTTAACCTTAAGTTACGTTTGGAGTTTGGGCGATGGAAGTACCGAAACCTCTACCGATGTATCGGGCAAAACATATGCAGCCATCGGCAAATACTATATTAAGTTAACCTCTACCACTTCGGAGAATTGCGTGGATACCCTGAGAAAACTCATCACCATTTATCCAGAGCCCAAGGCCAAGTACAGTTACAACGATAGCGATCAGTGTATACGCAACAACAGTTTCAGTTTTACCAACCAATCAACGGTTGCCAACGGTAGTTTTACCACCCGTTGGACGTACGGAGATGCGAGCAGTTCAACAGGCACCAATGGCTTAAAGACCTATGCCTCCACCGGCAGTTACACTACGAAAATGGTAGTAACCACCAACGGTGGCTGTAAGGATTCCATGTCGAAAAACATGACAGTCTACAAACAAGCCAGTCCCAATTTTACCATCGACAATGCCGGACAGTGTTTCAGTGTAAACAAAGTAAACTTTACCAATACTTCAACCGTGGATGCCCCGCTTACCTTAACCTATTTCTGGAGAATGGGGGATGGAAGCAACGAAACAACCACGGACGTAAATAATAAGGTATATAGCAGTCATGGTATATACAATGTAACCCTTAGATCTACCACCAACGAAGGCTGTAAAGATTCTATCACCAAGGCGGTTACCGTTTATCCCGAGCCATCGGCCCAATTTACCGCCAATAGCTTGAGTCAGTGTTTGAAAGGCAACGTAGCCAATTTGACCAACACCACGCAGTTGCCCACAGGTTCTTATACCTCCGTTTGGAATTTAGGAGATGGCTCTGCCAAGCAGACATCTACCAATGTATCCTACAAATATACCAATCACAATACCTACACCATCAAATTGGTAGTAACCACCAACGGTTCTTGTAAGGACTCCATCACCAAAGACATCACCATCCATCCGCAAGCTACTCCCGCATTTAGCATCGACGATAACAAACAGTGTTTAACCGGGAATGTATATGCGTTTACCAATAGTTCATCCATCGTTTCGGGTTCTTTAACCTACGTATGGCAAATGGGGGATGGGTCGGCCAATAAAACCAGCCAAGATGCTACCCACACCTATTCAACTGCTGGAACATTTAACCCCCGATTAATTTCAACCAGCGGGTTTGGTTGTAAGGATACAGCCACCTTGCCATTAACCGTAGACCCCCAAACAACGGCCAATTTCTCCATCAATGCGGTAGACCAGTGTATTAGAAACAATAAATTTGATTTCACCAATACGTCCGTGGTTGGATCACCGGGCGGAACTTTTAGCTCGGATTGGCAGTTGGGTGACGGTCGCACTGAAACCACCCAAAACGTGAATGGGGTGATTTATGCAACCGTTAAAAGTTATTCGGTAAAATTACAAACCACCACCAATTTCGGTTGTATAGACTCCGTACGCAAAACCGTTTATGTACACTATAATCCGGTGGCTGCCTTTACCATTGCCGATGATTTGCAATGTCTAAAAGGAAATAAATTCAATTTTACCAACGGTTCTACCATCACCGATGCGAGTGCATTAACCTACCAATGGGCTCCAGGCGATGGCTCAACCACGCAAACAACTACCGATGCCACACGCGTTTACACTACTGCGGACACTTACAATGTTCGATTGATTTCTATTAGCAACAAAAATTGCCGAGATACCGCCACCTTACCGGTTACCGTTTATCCGCAAACCAATATCGGATTTAATATCAATGCTGTAAATCAGTGTTTGTATCTAAATTCTTATAATTTCACCAATACTTCGGCCGTTACCGCGCCTGGAGGAACCCTCTCTTACGAGTGGGATTTAGGCGATGGAATTACCTCTACCAACACCAGCATTTCATCCAAACGCTACAATTTCGTTAATCCTTATTCGGTTCGATTAATTACTACTACGAATAATAATTGTATCGATACGTTAACCAAAAATATCGAAGTGCATCCGCATCCAGTGGCTTCGTTTACCATCAACGATGATGCACAGTGTAAAACCGGCAATGCCTTTACATACACCAATGGAACTACCATTTCCGCAGGTACATTATCGTATAAGTGGACCGTGGGCGATGCCTCGGTAACACAAACTACATTGAATGGTAGCAGGACTTATGCGGCAGCAGGTACCTACGATATTCGATTGTTGGCCGAAAGCAACCGCGGTTGTTTGGATACGGCCGACGATCAAGTAACGGTTTTCCCGCAAACCAATATTGGCTTTACGGTGAATGCCTCAGGCCAGTGTTTTGATGTACATGAATTTGATTTTACTAACACCTCTTCAGTAGTATCTCCAGGCGGTACATTTACCTCAGCGTGGAATTTGGGCGATAAATCTACGGCCACGACAGACGATGTGACCAATAAAACATACTTGCTGCCTGCCGTGTATTCCATCAAATTGGAAACCACTACAGACAATGGGTGTATCGATTCGTTGCGTAAATCCATCACCGTTTATCCTGAGCCTACTGCTTCGTACACCATCAATAATGACAAACAATGTTTAACCGGTAACCTATTCAATTATACCAACACTACTTCCTTGTTGTTTGGAACCTACAGCAGCGTATGGACCTTGGGCGATGGAAGTACCAACCAAACAACAACCAATGGTTCCAGAACCTATGGAGCCGATGGGGACTATACAGTTAAGTTAAAAGTAACTACCGATGGCGGTTGTACGGACGAAGTAGACCAAGTAGTTACCGTTTATCCGCAAGCTTCTCCCTCATTTACCATAACCAACGACGAACAGTGTTTTGGCGTTCATACCATGGATTATACCAACACCTCTACGGTAGTTTCCCCAAGAACCCTTACATATGACTGGACCTTGGGCGACGGCAATACGGCTACTTCTACCGATATTTCCAATAAAATATATTCCACAGCCAACATTTACAAGGTAATACTTAAGTCAACCACCGACCAAGGCTGTACAGATACTTTCTCGCGATATGCTTACGTATATCCAGAACCCAAAGCGAAATTCTCGTTCAACGATTCGGATCAGTGTTATAAAGGCAATCGATTTGTATTCACCAACAACACTTCCTTGGCTTTTGGAACCTACACCAGCCAATGGGAATTAGGGGATTTAAGTCCGGATCAAACCACGAAAGATGCCGCACACAAATACACCGGAATCGGCAATTACAATGTGAAATTGGTGGTAACTACCAACGGCGGCTGTACCGATAACATCACTAAAAATGTAACCGTTTACCCCCAAGCGGATGCGGTAGACTTTGATATTACTTCGATAGACAACCAATGTCTTCGCGGAAATGCATTTACCTTTGATAACAAATCCACGTTCAGTGCAGGTTCTTTAACCTATAAGTGGATGTTTGGTGATGGAAATTCATCCAATACCACCAATGCCTCCCATACGTATGCATCGGCAGCTACCTTCTCGGTGAAATTAGCAACTGAAACCAACAACAACTGTAAGGATACCACTACCAAAACTGTAGTTGTTCATCCACAATCTGCGATGTCTTTTACTAGCAATAGTTTAGGTCAGTGTTTGGATGCCAATAGCTACAATTTCACGAACACCTCCACTGTGAGTGCGGGAACCTATACCTACGATTGGGATTTAGGAGATGGATCTGCCATTGTTTCCAATTCGGCAATTACCGGAAAAACCTACGCTGCTCACCAAAAATATACCGTTCTACTTACCAATACCACCAACAAGGGTTGTGTGGATACCCTTTCAAAAATTATTACCGTTTACCCCGAACCAACAGCAAACTTTAGCATCAACACCGATAAACAGTGTTTATCCGTTAATAATTTCCAGTTCGATAACCAATCGTCTATCCCGTATGGTTCCTTAACTTACCAATGGTCGGCAGGCGATAATTCGGCCATTAGCACCGCTGAAGATTTTAGTCGAGTGTATGCAGCAAAAGGTACTTATTCGGTGCGTTTGATTGTGAAAAGCAATGGCAATTGTGTGGATTCGTCCAAGCAAAATGTGGTGGTTCATCCTCAGGCTTCATTATCCTACACCATCAATACAGCACAGCAGTGTTTAACGGGTAACAGCTATACATTTACCAACGGAAGTTCCATCAGCAATGGTACTATATCGTACCAATGGAAAGTAGGCGACGGCTCCAGTTCACAAACAACGCGCGATGCCTCGAGAATTTACACTTCCCATGGAACGTATTCTGTTAAATTAATCACCAAATCCGATCAGGATTGTTTCGATTCACTAACACAAACAGTGGTTGTACATCCCCAAACGCAAATTGCCTTTGGGATAAACGATTACTCCCAGTGTCTTAGAAATAACAATTTTCAATTTACCAATCAATCATCCGTTGCATTAGGCAACTTTAGTAGTTCTTGGACCGTGGGCGATGGTTCCTCTACCCAAACTACAGCCAATGCCTCGAGAACCTACGCTTCGGTAGGAAAATACCGAGTGCGTTTAACCACCACCACAGACAAAGGATGTGTGGATACAATTGGGAAATGGGTGCATACAAACTATCAATCGGTCCCTGCATTCAGTTTCAATACTCAAAAACAATGTTTAACAGGCAACAATTTTAGCTTTACGAACTCAACAACAATCCCCAAAGGAACCTTAACATATGATTGGAATTTTGCGGATGCAACAAGCTCAACCGCTACCAGCCCAAGTAAGGTTTACACCACGGCAGGTACGTATAAAGTAGTTCTGTCCGCCACATCCGATTCAGGATGTATAGATACCGTTTCAAAAACCATTGTAGTGCATGCGCAGCCGGCAATTAATTTTGTAATCAACGACAGTATTCAATGTTTTAAATCCAACAACTTTACGTTTACAAACACCACCAGTGTTGCAAGCGCTTTGATCAGCGGTTACCGTTGGACATTTGGAAACGGATATTCGGCAAATAGAACCAATGCTCGTCAGACTTACGACGATACCGGTGTTTTCAAGGTGGTATTATACGCCGAGAGCAATTTGGGTTGTAAGGACACAGGCTTCAAATGGGTTTCGGTAAGACCAGAACCTACTGCTAATTTTGCCATTTCTACCAACGACAAACAATGTTTAAAGGGCAACAGTTTTGCATTTACAAACAGTTCTTCAGTTCCAAGTGGGACGTTGTCTTATGTGTGGAAATTTGCGAATCAAGGTCAATCAGTAAGTCAAAATCCGTCGTTTGTATTTAATTCACACGGTTCTAAAACAATTCGATTAATTTCCACTACGCAATTTGGATGTTCCGATTCTATGGATAAATCAATTACGGTTTATCCGCAGGTGACTCCTTTATTTACTATTAATAACGATTCTCAGTGTTTTAAAGGCAACGCATTTACTTATACCTCAACTTCAACCATTCCTACAGGTTCAATTTCAACCTACAATTGGTCGGTTGGCGATGGTTCTTCAGCACAAACAACCTCCGTAGCTACTAGAAAGTATGCAAGTTATGGGTCGTATACGGTAACACTTGCGACTACTTCTAATTTTAACTGTAAGGATACAGTATCTCAGTTGGTAGTGGTTCATCCGCAGACTGCTCCTCAATTCACCATTGATAACGACTCCCAGTGTTTTAAAGGGAATTCTTTTGCCTTTAATTCCAGCACAAGTTCAATACCTTCGGGAAACATAGTAGGGTACCGTTGGACTTTGGGCGATGCTTCGTTGGCGCAAACTACGGCCAATGCTACTCATAAATACAGTACTTACGGTTCGTACAACGTTGCTTTAACAACCACTTCTAATTACAATTGTAAAGATACAGTAACTCAATTGGTGGTTGTACACCCGCAAACGGTTCCGAACTTCACGATCAACAACGACTCGCAGTGTTACAAAGGCAACGCGTTCACGTATACTTCAACCACCACCATCCCCACAGGCAGCATCAAGGCCTACAACTGGACGGTGGGAGATGGCAGCAACGCGCAAACCACAGCTGACGCCACCCGCACCTACGCGACCTACGGCAGCTATACGGTAACCCTACGCACCACAAGCAACTACGATTGTAAGGACACCACCCAGCAATTGGTAGTGG
>JACCDP010323875.1_pt1 | contig 22856 bp, 22 predicted proteins | sample 7445841 | NCBI WGS metagenome assembly JACCDP01 (sample SAMN15323441, study PRJNA562643) | freshwater metagenome | isolation source: river surface water | place: USA:Blue River Watershed | collected 2017-08-17
GCATCCAGCGCTTGTCGGTCCGGTAGCCGCGGACGGTCAGCGCCATGCCGGCGAGCCCCCAGCCCGCTGCCGACAGCATGAACTCCTCTGAGGTCGAAAGGAAGATCGCGAGCGGCTGGAACATCAGCATCGCCGCACACGACCAGCCCACCAGCCTGGAGCCGCTCACCTGGCGCGCGAACGACTCGATGCCGACGACGGCGAGCGACGACATCAGGGCACCGAACGCGAAGATCGACGTGTGCGGCGACGAATACAGCTGGTGGAACAGCGCCATCGCCGACAGGTGCGACGAGGCGACGTCGTGGGCCGCCCAGTTGAAGACCGATGCGTCGGCGCCAAAGTCGAACGGAAAACCGTGCCGGTTCTCATGCAGCAGTCCGTGGTTCGTCAGCAGCCACCGCACCGCGAACGCCGCGCCGCCCAGGAGCAGCACCCGCACGATGGTGAGCCGTCCCTCCTTGCTGCGCAGCAGATCTTCGAAGGTGCGCCACAGGGTGACGAGGAAGAGCCCGAGCAGAACGAAGACGCCGGCGATGGCCGGGTCTGTGAAGAACATCCGGTTCATGGCACGTCGCCCGCGATGCGAGGCAGCGTCGCTTCATACGCCTTCGCAAGGCGCTCCAGCGGGACGGAGAGCAGCCCCGTCCAGTCGATTCGGTCGCCGCCGACCTCACCCAGCACCGACAGCGGCGCCCCCTTTCGCGCGGCGATCGCACGAAGCGCGTCGAGGGCGGAGGCAGCGCAGCTGACGACGATGCGGCTCGGCTCTTCGGAGAACAGCAGCGCCGCGGGCGCGAGCTCCGGCGAGAAGTCGACGCGTACGCCGATGCCACCGGAGAGCGCGCTCTCGGCAATCGCCACCGACAGCCCACCCTCGGAGCAGTCGTGTGCGCTCGCGAGGAGTCCCGCGCGGATCGCTTCGCGCACCGTCTCTTGCACCGCCTTCTCGAGCGCGTCGTCGAGCTCCGGTGGCCGGCCCTCCTTGCGCCCCAGCGAAGCGAGGAGTTCGCTGCCGCCCAGCTCTCCCGTACAGCGGCCGATGAGAACGACGACGTCGCCGGAGCGCTTGAACGCGGTGTCGCAGCTCTTCTCCGCCTCGGGCAGGAGGCCAACGACGCCCAACATGGGTGTTGGATCGATGCTGACGCCGTCGGTGTCGTTGTAGAGCGAGACGTTGCCGCTGACGACAGGAATGCCCAGCGCTCCGCAGGCCTCGGCGATGCCGTCGATGCACTCAGCGAGCTGCCACGAGACTTCGGGCAGGGTCGGGTCGCCGAAGTTCAGGCAGTCGGTGACGGCCAGCGGCTCGGCGCCGACGCAGGCGAGGTTGCGCGCGCAGGCCATGAGCGACAGCCGCGCGCCGCGCTTCGGGTCGAGGCCGCAGAAGCGGTTCGACGCGCCGACGCTGATGGCAACGGCCTTGGCGGTGCCGGGCACGCGCACCACGGCCGCATCGCCCCGTCCGGGACGCACGACGGTTCCGACCCGGACCATGTGATCGAACTGCCGGTAGATCCATCGCTTGGAGGCGATGGTCGGCCGCTCGAGCATGCGGACGAGTGCATCGCCTGCGTCGCCCAGCGCGGATGGCTCAATCGCCGTCCATCTCGACTCGAGGTCCGCCGGCGGGCGACGGGGCCGGTCGTAGCGCGGGGCGTCGTCGGTGAGCGCGCTCGCGGGGAGCGTGGCGACCAGGAGGCCCTGGTCATGGATGTCGAGTCGCCCGGTGTCGGTGACCGTGCCGATGACGGCGACGTCGAGGTCCCACTTCTCGCAGATGGCGATCACGTCGGTCTCGCGCCCCCGCGCGGCGACCATCAGCATCCGCTCCTGCGACTCGGAGAGCATGCACTCTTCGGGCGTCATGCCCGGCTCCCGTCGCGGCACCTTGTCGACGTCGAGGCGCACGCCCGCGCCCGCGCGCGAGGCCATTTCGCTGGAGGAGCTGATCAGGCCCGCGGCGCCCATATCCTGAACGCCGACGATGCAGCCCTGCCGGAACAGCTCGAGGCAGCACTCGAGCAGAAGCTTCTCGTAGAACGGATCGCCCACCTGCACCGTGGGCCTCAGCTCTTCGCTGCCCTGGCCGAACGAGGCGCTCGCCATGGTGGCCCCGCGGATGCCGTCGCGGCCGGTGCGAGCCCCCACGTAGAGGATCGGGTTGCCGACGCCTTCTGCGCGTCCCCTGAAGATCTTGTCGTTCTCGACGACGCCCAGCGCGAGGACGTTGACCAGGATGTTGCCGTCGTAGGTGCCGTCGAACGCGACGTCGCCGCCGACCACCGGAACGCCGATGGCGTTGCCGTAGCCCGCGATGCCGGCGACCACGCCGTTGAGCAGCTTGCGCGTCTTCGGATGATCCGGCCGGCCGAAGCGCAGCGCGTCCATCAGCGCGATGGGCCGCGCGCCCATGGTGAAGACGTCGCGCAGGATGCCGCCGACGCCCGTCGCAGCGCCTTGGTAGGGCTCGAGGTACGACGGGTGGTTGTGCGACTCCATCTTGAAGGCGACGCCGAGCCCGTCACCGATGTCCACAACCCCGGCGTTCTCGCCCGGACCGACGACGACGCGGGGCCCGGTCGTGGGCAGTCGGCGGAGCAGGTGCCGCGAGCTCTTGTAGGAGCAGTGCTCGCTCCACATGGCGCCGAACAGCCCTATTTCAAGGGTGTTGGGCGTGCGGCCGATCAGTGTCTCGACGCGCCGGAGTTCATCCTCGGTCAGCCCCGCCTTGCGGGCGCAGGCGACGAGCGCCCCACCGGACAACACCTCGGGCTGTGCAAGGGAGGTCGTCACGGCGCGCTCCCGGTGGCGGCCGTCTCGCGTTTCGGTGCGGCGAGGCTTTCGGTGAGCGGAATTTCGCGCGCCGGCGGCGGACCGGCCGGTCGGGGCGGTTCCGTGCGCACCACCGACTCCGCGTCGAACGAGACACGTCCCACAGAGCTGCGGAAAGCGTGCCAGACAGCGCGGTCGATCGCGGTGCGATCCCCCTTGCCCGTGAGCTTCAGCGTTGCGCCGACGTAGGCCGCGGAAAGCCCCTTGCACCGCGCATCCTTCGCGATGTCCTCGATCACCCGCTTCATGAGCGCCCGCGCAGGCGCCTCATCCATGACGAGGCGAAGCGACTCGGGTGAGACGTCGGCCTTCGAGAGCGTCTCGACCAGCTCTCGCAAACAGCGGTCGTCGCGGATGGTCGCGGCCCAGACGCTTCGTCCGTCGTCGTCCGCCTTGCGAAGGTCGGGGCAGGCACCCCGCGCCTTCTCTATCGGCGTCGGCTCCGGGCAGGGCACGCCGATGCAGAGACGCTTGGCGGCCGCTCGATCGTTCCCGATCGCGAGCAGCGTGACGACCCCGCGGCCCCCGGGCGCCACGGAGACGAACAGCTCACCCGACGGAAAGCCCTCGACGTCGACGCCGCCGGCCGGCTCGACGACGACGCCCGAGACGGGGAACGAGACGCGCAGGAACTTCTCCTCCCCGGGTGCGAGCGACACCTGATCCTCGACGGGCCACGCCGACACCGTGGAGGCAAGGAGCAGGGCGAACGCCGCCGAGCCAAGCTGCGCGCGCATCATGAGAGCACCGCGTCGAAGACCGACTGGAAGAAGGCAAGACCGGCGGTGTTGCCCAGCAGCGCCTCTGCGGCCCGCTCGGGGTGCGGCATCATGCCGACGACGTTGCCCGACTCGTTCGAGATGCCGGCGATGTTTCGCATCGAGCCGTTGGGGTTGCCCTCCGGCGAGGCGCGTCCCTCGGCGTCGACGTATCGCAGCACCACGCGGCCCTCGCCCTCCAAGCGGTCGAGCGTCGCTTCGTCGGCGGTGTAGTTCCCCTCGGCGTGGGCGATGGGCAGCACGAGCGTCTGTCCGCTCCGCAACCGCGAGGTGAAGCGCGTCGGCTGCCCCTCCACCGCCAGCGTCACGTCGTCGCAGACGAAGCGCAGGTCGCGGTTTCGCACCATCGCGCCGGGCAACAGGCCGCTCTCCAGCAGGATCTGAAAGCCGTTGCAGATGCCCAGAACGGGGCCTCCGCGGCGAGAGAAGGCGGCGACCTCCTCCATGACGGGCGAGTGGCGGGCAAGCGCGCCGGTCCGCAGGTAGTCGCCATACGAGAAGCCACCGGGCAGCACGACGGCGTCCGCCCCCTGCAGATCACGCGACTTGTGCCAGACCGAGACGACCTCCTCACCCATCACGTTTGCGACGACGTGACGGACGTCCTCGTCGCAGTTCGAGCCCGGGAAGACGACGATGGCAAATCGCATCGGCACCTCAGCCCCCGGCGCCTTCGCCGAGCAGCTCGACCTCGTAACGCTCGATGACGGTGTTCGCGAGCAGCTTCTCGCACATGGCCTCGAGCCGCTTCCGCGCGCGCTCGGGCGAGGCTTCGTCCAGCTCCAGCTCGATGAGCTTGCCGACGCGCGCTTCGCGGACCTCGCCAAAGCCGTCCTGGACGAGCGCCCGGGCCACCGCTCGTCCCTGAGGATCGAGCACGCCGCCCTTGAGCGTCACCAGCACCCGCGCCCGCATGCCATGCCTCCCGCGAAGGTCGAATCTGCCTAGCACGCGCCGGGGGAGCGGTGGCGTCGAACCGAAGCAGGAACGTCGAACGTCTGGACGGCGCAGGCCCGCTCGTGGTGATCTTTGACCATGCGCACACACCTTCTCGCTTCCGGTCTCCTCGCGTTGGCCCTTTCTTCGTTCGCCTGCGGCGAAGGCACCGAGGCCACCAGCACAGACGCCGGCACCAAGCCGTCCCAGACCAAGATCCGCGTCGACATCAGCGGCACGGTGCAGCTGCACCCCATCGAAAAGGCCTGGCGTGAGAGCGCTGGTGGCCCCGGCCCCGCGGCCTCGCTCGCCGGCACCACCGTGGCCATCGAGGACGCGATCCTCGCGCTGGCGAACAAGCCGCCGCTCGCCACCGCGACACTCGACGAGACGGGCGCATTCTCGTTCACGCAGGTCGACGTGACGAACGTGACGCTCGCGGTCGTCGGCTCGCTCACCGACCCGAACGGCGTCTACATGACGAGCGGCTACGGTCTCTACACGGGCCGCCCGACCGAGGCGCTCGGCCAGAAGCCGGTCTACGTGCTGACGAAGGCGTTCGTGGCGCACCTGCAGACGGCGCTGGGCTCGAGCGAGCCGGACCTGTCCGCCGGCGACTTCGTCTTCGGCGCCGCGCTGGATGCCTCGCAGAAGGGGATCGCCGGCGCGATGTTCGATACCGGCGACGGCGTGCGCTACCTGTCGGACGACCTGTCGTCGGCGAACGGCGCGGCCACGGGCGCCACGGGTGCCTTCCTCTTCTTCCCGAACGGCACCACCCGCGAGCACACGATGACGAAGGGGGGGGTCGCCTTCACGAAGAAGAACGTCGGCTCGCGCCCCGGCGCGGTGCTCAGCTCCATCTTCGAAGGCACGCCCTCGCCGTAAGGTCGGCCGCTCCAAAAGCAAACGCCCCGCTCCCGATGAGGAAGCGGGGCGTTTCGTTTTCGGCTCTTTTTGAAGGCTATTTCGCGGCGCGCGACAGGTCGCGGGTGATGTTCTTCTGGTGCGCCTCGAGGGTGCCGCCGCCGATCTCGAGCAGCTTCGCGTCGCGCCACAGGCGCTCGACCACGTACTCGCCGACGTAGCCGTAACCGCCCAGCACCTGGATGGCGGCGTCGGCGACCTCCTTGCCCATCGTCGAGGCGAACAGCTTCACGCCATCGGAGTCGATGCGGTTGCCGTGGCTCTCGAGCTTGAGCCGGCCGGCCACCTCGTACGTGTAGGCGCGGGCGGCCTGCAGCTTCGCGTAGCTCTCGCCGATGTGGCGCTGGATCTGGCCGAACTGCGACAGCGGCTGTCCAAACGCGATGCGCTCGTTGGCGTAGCGGACCATGACGTCCACCGAGCGGCGCGCGATGCCGAGGCTCATGGCGGCCAGCGCCACGCGCTCGATCTCGAGGTTGCGCATCATGTGGAGCATGCTCTGTCCCTCGTCGCCGAGGCGGTTGCCGACCGGGACTTCGCACTGGTCGAAGACGAGCTCCGCGGTGGGGCTCGCGCGCATGCCCGACTTGTCCTTGATCTTCTGGCCCAGCGAGAAGCCGGGCATCCCCTTCTCGACGACGAAGGAGCTGACCTGGCGGTCGCCGGTCTTCGCGTAGACGAGGAACACGTCGCCCAGCGTCTTGTCGTCGAGGGCACCGTTCGTGATCCACATCTTGCGTCCGGTGAGCAGGTAGCGGTCGCCGTCGCGCACCGCGCGCGTCTGCATGCCCAGGACGTCGGTGCCGGCGCCGGGCTCGCTCATGCCCATGCCTGCGATCCACTCGCCTGAGACGACCTTCGGGAGAATGCGCGCGCGCTGGGCGTCGTTCGCGTTGACGTGGAAGTTGTTCACGAAGAGCAGCGCGTGGGCGAGGTACGAGAGCGTGAAGCCCGGGTCGCTGTAGGCGAGCTCCTCGTGCGCGATGACCGAGGCGACGGCGTCGAGCCCCGAGCCCCCGTGCTCCGACGGCACGGTGAGACCCAGAAGGCCCAGCTCGCCCAGCTTGCGGAACAGCGGCACGTTGAACTTCTCGAGGCGGTCGTGCTCGAGCGCCTGCGGCTCGACCTCGGCGCGGGTGAAGTCGCGGACGGTCTTGCGCAGGAGGGCGTGCTCTTCGGTCGGGTTGTACAGGTCGGTGCTCATCGTGGTTCCCGCGCTCCACACCGGGAGCGCCTGAAAACAAGTCAGATCGTGTTCGTCATGCGATGGCCTGAACGAGGCCTTCCACCAGCTTCGCCACGTCTTCGCATTTGTTCACGCCGCGCTCGAGGCGCTCGTAGACGTCCTTCCAGCGGGCGACGTGCATGGCGTCGTAGCGTCCGGAGAAGAGCGCGAGCATGGCGCTGCGGTACAGCTCGTCGCCCTTGGATTCCAAGCGGTCCAGCTCGAGGCAAAGATCGAGAACCTCGTGAGGCTCCCGCATGCGCCGCAGCGTCGCGATGAGCCGCTGCGTCGTCCGGGCGCTCTCGAGAAAAATCTGACCCAGCGCCCGCGCCTCCTCCGTGGCCGGCCCCACCTGGTGCAGCCACAGCCGCTGGGCCGCGGCATCGGCGACGTCGACGATGTCATCCACCTTCTCGAGCAGCGCGAGCAGATCATTGCGCTCGGTCGCTCCCAGGTTGGAGGCCTGCAGCTTCACCGTGTCGCGCACGATGCGGTCTGCGCCGTGCTCGAGTTCACCGACGAACTGGGCCTGCGCCTCGCTGCGCTCGGGGTGCTCGATCATCTCGACCACCGCCTCCGCAGCGGCCACCACCTTCTGAGCGAGCAGATCGAGCTGGGTGTCGAACAGCGTCGTCGTCCGCTTGAAGAACATGGCCACCTCGGGGCGCCGCGATGCGCAGCGTTGCTTGGTCGCGGTACGGCGCGCTTCTAGCAGAGAAATGAGGCATTCGGTGAATCAGCGTGGCCAGTGAACGGCCGGCCCCAGGGTGGCCACATCGAGCGTGCCGGCACCACGGGTGATCGCCTGCGGCCACGCACAGTAGAGCGTCGAAAAAAGAGCGGCCGGACGGTGGTTCCCGCTGTTCTTCACGCCGCCGAACGGAAGGCGGCTCGAGCTGCCGACCGTCGGTGAGTTCCATCCCACGCACCCGACGCGAAGCCGCTCTGCACATGCGTCGAACGACGGTTCACGAAAAGTGAAGACGGCCGCGGCGAGGCCGAACGGGGTTGCGTTGGCACGGTCGCACGCCTCGTCGAGATCCCGGACGACATGGACCGCGAGGTCCGGTCCGAATATCTCCTCGGTGTCGTAGCGCCCGCCCGCCCGCTCCGCAGAGACGCGATGGATCGCGGGCGTGACGTAGTGGCCACGCTTGTCGAGCGACGGCCGCGTCGATGCGAGCAGCGTCTCGTGCCCCTCGCGTCGTGCCTGCTCCTGGGCGTCCTCGAACTTCTCGAGCGCGGCCGATGTCGCCAGAGGACCGTGAAAACTGCCGGCGTCCCACGGCGCGCCGCAGCGAAACGCCGGCACGCACTCGAGGAGCCGCTCAATGAAGCGCTCGGCGATGCCGTCGGTGACGATGACGCGGCTCACGGCGGTGCAGCGCTGCCCAGCGGTGGCGAGGGCGCTGTAGAGCACGTCGTGGACGGCTTTCTCGATCGGCGCGTCGTCCAGCACCACCGCCGCATTCTTTCCGCCCAGCTCGAGGGCCATCATCCGCCCGGGCCGGTGCGCGTTCGCGGCCAGCAGCCTCACGCCGGTCTCGTAGGACCCGGTGAACAGCACGCCGTCGACGTCGTCGTGGGCAGCCAGAAGCGCTCCCTCGACACCACGACCTTGCACGAGGTTGAAGACACCCGGCGGGAGGTCTGCGTCGGCGAAGCACTGGGCGTAGGCCTGCGCCGAAGCGGGCGCCACATCGCTCGGCTTGAAGACGACCGCGTTGCCGGTGACGAGCGCCGGAACGACGTGGCCGTGGGCGAGGTGCAGCGGAAAGTTGAACGGGCCGATCACCGCGAGGACGCCGTGCGGACGAAAGCGGGTCTCGAGACGTCCTCCGTCGCGCGTGAAGCCCGCGACGAGCGGCAGCCCTTCGTCGATCGTGATGTCGATCTTCGAGAGCAGCGCGCGCACCTCGCTGCGGGCCTCCCAGAGAGGCTTCCCGATCTCCCTCGCAATGGCCTCGACGAGCTGCGTCTCACGCGCCTCGATGGCGGCACGCAGCCGCTTCATCGCGGCGATGCGCTCCGTGAGCGGCAACGCGGACCAGCCGGGTTGTGCGCGCCGGGCCGCCTCCACCGCCATCGGAACGTGCGACGGGTCGACGGGAAAGGCGCCCGGGCGATCGGACAGATCGGCGGGGGAGGCCCGATCGAGCACGGCCTCCGGCCGTCCGGACAGCAGGAAACGACCGCCAATGAAGTCACCCATCGCTGGAATGGACTCCATCGAACACCCTCCATTCAAACGAACGGGATGACGTGCACGCCATCGCCGGGGTCGACCTTGAGCGCCGTGCGGACCGCTTCTGGAAGGGCGATGCGAGCCCCCTGCACGCGGCCTTGTGCCCTCACCGCACGAAACCGCTGGCGTGACCGCGGACGCTCGACGGCGACGAGAAGGTCCTCGGTCGCTCCCTGCGGCTCCTCGTTCATCACCTTGGCCCGCCGGTGTCCCTTCACGAGGGTGACGTCGTCGAACCGGGCCGAGAAGTGCGGTCCGCCGTCGAACGGATCGATCCGGTGGTCGTACGAGAAGCCGATCGCCTCGAGCATGCGGCGCACCCCCTCGGTGGCCGGCCCGACCTTCCCGAGCGCCTGCTGTACCTCGGGGGGGAGCAGCTCGACGTAGATCTCGCCGGAGGGAAACAGCTCCTTGATGAACTCCTTGGAGCGGCGCGAAAGCTTGTCGGCCTCCTGGTAGCTGAGGCCCGTGAAGCGCGCGCCGAACGCCTCCCACAGCAGGCTGCGGCCGTCGGGCAGCAGCGGAGGCAGCAGCTCGGCCAGCACGCGCTCGCGGAAGGCCTTCCGGTGCATCGCCATGTAAAGGAAGCGGACGAACGACAGCTGCTTGCCGGGCTTGTCGATGCCCCGCGAAGCCGGGTCGACGACGAGCCCACCGATCTCCGTGAAGCCCTCGTAGTTGTATCCAATCTGCATCACCGCGTGCTTGAAGTGACGGTCCAGGGTCGCCGAGTAGTGCTCGCGCTCGTAGAGGTCGAGGAAGACGTGCGGCGCCTCGCGCGTGCCGTGCATCGCGATGATCTGGCTCGTGCCGACGATGCGCCCCGACTGCACATCCTCAAGCACAAACAGGTAGAGGCGCTCGAGCGGATTTCGGACGCGGCCGGCAAACGACCGCGTCGAGACTTCGAGCAGCGACGCAAGGGCACGCTCGTTCGCGGGCAGGTTCACCGTGTCGAGCGCCTCGGCCAGACGCGACAACTCAGGCAGGTCGGATTTCAGGGCATCGCGCGCGAGCAGCATGCGAGTCACCGTCCGGGACCGACTGTAACGAGGCCCACGCTCCGGCGCCCGACGCGCTGCGGCATGGGCTCAGGCCGATTCACCGCAGAAACGCAGCGTGAGCGCCTCGTAGACATCGATCGCCCTCGCCACCTCGCCCAGCAGCGCATATTCGTTCGGCGTGTGTGCATTGCCCGTCGTCGGCGACGGCCCGAAGACCAGCACCGGAATGCCCACGCGTGCGAAGAGGCCGCCCTCGGTCGATGTCGGCTTCGCGACGGGCGTGGGGTCGAGGCCCATCGACGACAGCACCTCACCAGCCATGCGGACGATCGGCGCGTCGGCGTCGATGCTCATGCCGGTGGCGCGACGGAGGACCTCGACGTCGAACGAGAGACCGGAAGAGACCAGGACGCCGGCCTCCGCGACGAAGTGAGAAAGCAACCGCTCGGGGTCGTGCTCGGGCAGCAGGCGCGCGTCGAGGATCATTCGGATCCAGCCCGATTCACCCTCAATCACCGTCACGTTCGACACGGCCTCCGGAGGCGCGAAACGATCGTCTCGGAGGGGCTGCAGCTCACGAACGAGCCTGTGCCACAGCCCGCGAATCGCACGTGCGCTGGAGAGATGGGAGCGCAGATCGCGCCCCTCCCCACCCAGCGTCACGTCGCATTCGGCCGGAATGGTGTTGGGACCGCTGCCCCCGCGGATGGCTGTGACCGGCCGCGCCTCTCCGGCGGCAGCGTCGAGCGCCAGATCGATCGCGTTGATGCCCAGATGCGGCGTCGACGAGTGCGCAGCGCGGCCGGAGTGGCGTCGCACCTCCGATGGCCCGAAGGTCTCTCTCTCCCCTTGTGAACGGAGGCTCACGGCGACCATGGCGTAGCCCTTGTGAGCGCTGTGCAGCCGGTTCCGGCACGGCTCTCCGCAGAAGACGAACGCGGGCATGAACGGGCGGTCGGCGATGAACGCTCGGGCGCCGCGCAGGCCGGCCTCTTCGCCGAATGTGCCGAGGAAATAGACCGATCGCGACAAGCGCGACGGGTCGATCCTCCTCAGCGCGAAAAGCTTGCAGAGGGCGTCCAGCTTGACGTCGGCAACCCCCAGCCCGAATGCGCGATCGCCTTCGACGGTCAGCGTGAACGGGTCGGTGCGCCAGCGATCGCGCGGTCCCGGGGCGACGGTATCGAGGTGGGTGACGAAGAGCAGCGGCGGCGTTTCCGTGGCACCGCCACCGATGGGCCCGACGAGGAGATTCGCGTCCCGGTCCGGCGTCTCGCGCGAGGCGATTCGCCTGTAAAGAAATCCGTTTTCGTCACACCACCCTTCGAGCACGCGGACGGCGGGCAGGTTGCCCCGGTCCGTCACCGAGTCTGCGGCGATGAGCTTTCGGGCGACCTCGAGGAACGCGTCGGAGAGCATGTGCCTAGGCTAACGGTCGCCGACGCCTCCCCGCAAACAGGAGGGCCACGGACAGCATCGCGGGCAGGCCCGAGACGGCGCTGTCGCACCCCGCGGCTTCGGGCGCCGGTCCATTCGAAACCGCCACCTCCTCGACCGCGTCCTCTGCCGCGGGAGACCCGCTCGGTGGCACCTTCGCTGAAACAGTCGTCACGTTTGTCATGAGCGCAGCGGCAGGCATCAGGTCGTCGGGCGAGGTCGCCACCGTCATGCCGTCGTGGAAGATTCGCTGCACTTTGCGCACCGACGCGCTCCGGTAGAGCCCCTGTTTCAGGTAGACGCCCTGCCCCGGATAGAGCGTCGCCGCCTTGGTGCGCGCAAGAACGGGAACTCCGTCGTACGTGAGCTCGACCCAGCCGTTGGCCGCCCACTTCACGCGGAAGGCGAAGTCGTGCCAGCGGCCGCGCTCGAGCGGCGCGGACCAGAGCACCTCTCCGCTGACGCGCAGGTAGACGGTCTCACCGTTGACGTAGAACTCCACGGGCGGGGAGCCGCCGTTGCCGTCGTGGTGCCACTGCGTGAACAGCTGCCAGGTCGGCTCGCTCGAGTAGTCGGTCGGCCAGAGCGTGCTCCAGGCGTAGACGCGCTCTTCGCCGGCCGGGTCGTCGTCGGTGAAGACCAGCTCGTTGCGGTTTCCGCTGGCGCGGATCGGGTTGTCACCCGGCTTCACGGTCACCTCCAGGGCGTATGACCCTTCGCGGACCGGATTGCGCTTGATTTTGAGGCGATCGAACGACACCGACTGCTCGGAAGACCACTGCGAGACGTCGCCGGTCTCGAAGTCGCCGCGCCAGAGAATGCGGGCGTGGGCGAGCGGTGACGCGAGCGTTGCGGCCAGAAGGCCGAGGGTGAACAGGCGCATGCAGGACTCCCTGAGTTGCCGCCTCGGCAGGAGGTCGGCGGGTCGTCCAACAGCCCACGCCGCGTGTTATGCCGCGCTCATGCGGGCGGTCGTTCAGCGGGTCAGTCGCGCACGGGTCACGGTGCTGGGCGACGACGGCGCGTGGCGCGAGTCGGGCGCCATCGGCCCCGGTCTTTCTGTGCTCGTCGGCGTCGCGGCGGGCGACGCCGATGAAGACGCGGCGTGGATGGCCGAGAAACTCGCCGGATTGCGCATCTTCGAGGACCACTCGGGGCGCATGAACCGCGACGTCGTCGAGACCGGCGGCGGCCTCTTGATGGTGAGCCAGTTCACGCTGCTGGGTGACGTGCGCAAGGGACGCAGGCCCGCGTTCACCGACGCCATGGCCCCCGAGCCTGCGAAGGCGCTCTACCTTCGAACGTGCGAGCTGCTGCGCGCCCGTGGGCTCACGGTGGCCGAGGGAGAGTTCCGAACCACCATGCGCGTCGAGACGGTGAACGAGGGACCCGTCACCATCCTGCTCGACTCAAAACGTCTTTTCTGAAGGGAGAACCGAAGATGCACTGCCTCTTCTGCAAGATCGCCGCGGGCGTCGTTCCGGCGAAGATCGTCCTCGAAGACGAACACTGCATCGCCATCCGGGACATCAACCCGCAGGCCCCCACGCATGTGCTCGTGATCCCCCGCGAGCACGTCTCGACCATCGGCGACCTGCACGAGGAGCACGAGAAGCTCGCCGGGCACCTGCTCCGCGTCGGCGCGCGCGTCGCGGCGCGGGAAGGCATCGCAGAAAGCGGCTACCGGCTTGTCTTCAACACCAATGGTGACGCCGGTCAGACGGTGTTCCACATCCACCTGCACGTGATGGGCGGACGCCTGCTCGGCTGGCCGCCGGGGTAGCGCCGACGACGGCTTGCCGCAGGGTGCCCATCGCATCAGCTTGGCGGCATGCCGATGAAGGTCTGGTTTCGAAGCCTCGGCGTGCTCCTCGCGGTGCTGCTCGTCTTCGGCACGCTGACGTCGCTCCTCATCTCGCCCTCGGACGAGCTCCGGACCCTCGCCGCGGGTCTGCTCGTCGTTGCGCTTCTCACGGGCCTCCTCGTCGCATGGGTCTGTCTGCCGGACGTCGACTGGCCGGGCCGGACACTCCGCCGAGGCCCGAAACACCGGCCCCTCGTCGCGCTCACCTTCGACGACGGACCCAACGGCGACCACACCCGCGCCATCCTCGATGTCCTCGCGAGACACGGCGCAAAGGCGACTTTTTTCTGCGTCGGCCGCTTCGCCGAGGCGCAGCCGGAACTCATCCGCCGGATGGTGGCCGAGGGCCACGTCGTCGCGAACCACACGCGCTCGCACGCGCTGCTGCCCCGCCTGTCCGTCGCCGCCCTGACCTGTGAGGTGGAGGAGTCGCAGCGGCAGCTCTGCGAGGCCGGTGCGCCAATGCCGACGCTGTTTCGGGCACCGAAAGGGTTCAAGCATCCGGCCCTGCCGAAGGTGCTGCGCGACAACGGCCTCGCGCTCGTCGGATGGACCGTGGGCGTGTGGGACACCGACCGGCCCAGCGCGGAGGTGATCGCGACGCGTGCTCGAAAACGTCTTAAAAATGGCGCGATCCTGCTTTTTCACGACGGCCTTCTCGGCACCGATCGATCCCGGACGGCCGAGGCCCTCGAGCGCGTCCTCGCCGACTGCGCGGCACGCGGACTTCGCCCGGTCACGATTCCTGAGCTGATGTCGGCGCGCTGAGCGACGCGCCCAGAAGGAAGCCCAGCGCCACGAAGACCAGCTGCCGCAGACGCACCAGCAGCCCCAGCGCGAGGCCCATCTCCGGCGGCGCACCGACGACGCCCATCGAGGCCGCCAGCGCCGCCTCCTGCACGCCGACCTGACCCGGCACCATCGGAAGCGTGGCGGCCGACAACACGCAGGCCGAGGCGACGAACAGCCACGACTCGAAGCCCAGCGACACGCCGAGCAGATGCGCCCCCAACCAGAGCTCCCCGGCCGCAGCGACGCGGGCCACCAGATGCAGCAGGAGCCCGCCCGAAGCGGTCGGGAGCGTCGGCGTCAGCGCCAGCTCACGCGGCTCGAACCAGCGCTCGGTCCATCGCCGGAGCCGCGGCGCACGGCTGGCCCCGACCAGCCCCGTCGCCACCGAGAGGTAACCCACCGCCGACAAGATCCCCGCGACGACGAACGGACGTCCGCCCAGCTGCGCTCCACCGCCAATCAGCGTCGCGACGAGGAACAGCGCGCTGGCGAGCAGGTAGAGCGCCCGATCCCAGACGAGCGCCTCGCCAGCCGCTCGTCGCGCCGACGGGGCAACCGCTCGCAGCCGGACCGGCTCCCCGAGCAGTCCTCCGGGCAGCACCACGTTCACCGCGGCCGCCGCAAAGCGCGACGCCACGACGACGCCCCATCCGGGGCGATGAGGCCCCGAAATGAGCAGCCCCCACGGCACGGCGTAAAGCGCCGTCGAGATCGCATACGGGACGAGAAGCCAGAGGAACATGCCGCCGACCGCATGCAAGGCACCGGCCGCTTGCACCACGTCGGTGCGATGCCACAGCCACGCCATCGACAGGGCTGCGGCTGACAAGCCGAGCAACCGCCACACCCACTTCCCGTTCAGCATGCCCGCTCCACGACCCAACGCTAGGTCGTCGCAGGGACAACCTTCGGGGACGTGCAACCACTCCCGCGGCCGCTTGGGAGCGTTACGACACCTCTGCAACCGGAGCGGCGGTCGGGGCCGCCGCGATGCCGTCGGGCTCGTCGAGCAGGATCACCGGCAGAGGCTCGCCGCGGCCTGGGCTCCAGTGCAGCAGCTCCGCCTCCATGCCCTTCACTCGAAGGAAAGTGAACTGCACCCGGTCGCGAGGCAGCAGCACGTCGTGTGTGAAGACCGAAATCCAGGTGCCGGTGTTGTAGTACCAGCCGGTGCTCCCATCGCGCCGACGAATGGGCCAGACCGCCTCCTCGTGCGTGTGGCCGAAGGTGACGAACGGCACGCCCAGAAGGCGCGCGATGCGGCGGGCCGCGCGACGCTGGGGCCATGGCGACGGGGGCGGCCCCTCACGGACTATCAGGTAGGCCGTCGCGCCGCCCACCGCCGCCATCATCACGAAGTTCAGGACGAGGAACAGCAGCGCCTTCAAACCGAAGCCCGAGCTCAGCTCGTTGATCGCGAAAAAGCCGCTGGCCCAGAGCCCAGTCCCGGCCAGCGCGAACCCCGTGGCCAGCATCAAGGCCCGCAGCCCTTGCAGCCCGTACTCTCGGGTCGCCTGCATCAGGTCGCCTCGAACGGTCTTCTGCGCGTCGATGGCCGCCAGCTTCGCGCCCAGACCGCTCTCCATCGCGAGCCGCGCCAACTCGCGTGCGTGCGCCTCCTCGAGCGACTGTCGCCCCTCGGCCTTCTTCGCGGTCAGCCGCCGGATCGCCTGCAGCGCAAACGGCGCATGGCTCCAGACCACGCGCAGGAGCAGCTTCGGCTGGTGCAGCAACAGCCAGCGCGAATACCGGGCGTTGGCACGCGTCGACGGCACGATGAAGGTGAGCGGCCCGAAGCCGTTGTAAAGGTACTTCTGGAAGAAGTTGCCAAGCGGCATGTCCAGCTCGAGCAGGTTCGGGTCGAGCGCGTCGGCCTCGAGCGCGCCCCTCAGCGGGTACCGGTAGGCGTTCTCGGGGTCGTACTGACAACCGTGCTCGATCCAGATCCGGCCCGGCTCGTAGACAAACCAGGGCGCGAACGACAACCGGCCGAGCGCCTCGTCCACCGGAACACTGCGGCGCTCCAGGGCCGCACGCACAGCCCGTCTCATCTCGTCGTGCACGGGCGACCACTGCACCTCGAGGTCGTGGTTGCCCGGCAGGAAGACGACCTGCGAGCCCTCGGCCACGACGTCCGCGACCGCCTCGACGAAAATCGGATGCCCTTCGAGAATCTGCGCAACGAGCTGCGCGGCGACTGCAGGGGTCAGGTCTGCGCCGAAGCGCCGTTCGCGGCGCGAGGCTTCCGCACCGGCCGTGTCGTCCATGCGGAGCAGGTCGAAGGTGTCGCCGTTGAAGACGACCCGCACCGAGGTGCCGCGCGCCTTGGCGTCGCCACAGCACCACTGCAGAAATCGACGCAGGTCCTCATCGAAGAAAAACGTCTCCAGCCCATGGAAGCGCCGGGTGCGCGGGCTGCGCCCCTTGCCGATGTGCAGGTCACTCAGGACGATGACGTCGTGCATGCAGCGACTCTAACGGCCGCAGCGCCGCAGCGCGAAAAGCAGGCCGAACCCGGCCGCGGCTCAGTGCCCGTCGGGCAGCTGCACCAGTTCGAGGAGCACGCCCTTCGCGCCCTTCGGATGCACGAAGGCAACCGTGGTGCCGTGCGCGCCGGCCCTGGGCGCCTGGTCGATGAGCGCCACGCCCTTCGCCTTCAACTCCTCCAGCGCCGCCGAGACATCCTTCACCCGCACCGCCACGTGGTGCAGCCCCTCGCCACGCTTCTCGATGAACTTCGAGACGCCGCTCTCGCGGAACGGGCTGATCAGTTCGATGCGGCCCGGCTCTTCGCCGACGAACGCGACGTCCACCGACTGGTCCTCGACCCGCTCGACGCCGCCCACCGGCATGCCCAGCACGTCGCGGTACAGCGCCAGCGCCGACTCGAGGTCGCTCACCGCAATGGCCACGTGATCCAGTCGATACGCTCCGGCACCCATGTTTTCAGCCTCCGCGGCCCCGGCAGCGGAGCCCTTACGTTCTGATTTCGAACGCTGCATTCTGAATGCGCTGCGTCGCGGGGACAATTGTTGACGGAGGCCGTGGTCTTTGGCGAACTCCGCGCCGTCGCCCCGCTCCGGGGAACCGACATCCGATGGGGAACGGCATGTCTTCCAGGTTTTTCGCGGCCGCTGTCGCCGTGTCCGCGGTCCTTTTCGGCCTCTCCGGCTGCTCGTCGGGCCCATGCGCCGATGAGGCGGCCGTCGCCGACGCGCTCAACCAGAAGCTGCTCGGATGCGAGTCGCTGATTCGGCAAGGCCTGAATTCATACGTTCTTCCGGAGGCCGTGGCCGCCTGCGAGCCCTACACCGACCGGCACTGCACGGCCTCCGACGTCGAGGCCATCGCGTCGCACCGCAGCTGTGTCGAGGACCTTCCGGAGTGCTCCGGCGACGGCGCGGCCTTCGACGCCGCAGTCGAGGCCTGTGAAGCGAAGGTGACGAACGTTTCCAAGAACTGCACCGCCGCCATCGGCGCGATGTTCTGACACCGACGACCGAGGGGAACCTCGTCAGGAAGCCTCATGAAGATCTCGACCCGAACCCTTCTTACCGCCGTCGCCATCTCCGCGGCGACTCTCCTGGCCGGCTGCTCTTCGGGCCCCTGCGCCGACCTCGCCTCCATCGCGGAGAGCCTTCGAGAGAAGATGCTCGGGTGTGAGTCGCAGGCGGCAACCGGCCCTCGTCTGTTCGTCAGCGCGGAGGCCGTCGCGGCCTGCGAGCCGCTCGCCGAGGCGCACTGTACGGACGCCGACTTGGACTCAATCGCCGGATTTCGAAGCTGCATCGAGAATCTCGACGACTGCTCGGGGGACGGTGCGGCGTTCATGGCGGCGCTCGAGGCCTGTCAGAAGTCGGACTCGGTCGAAGTCTCTACGAATTGCAACCGGTCGCTGAGCGGAGCTTCACCGTTTTAGCCAGGCAGAGGTTCTCCATGCACCGAACGATGCTTCCCATTTTCGCGCTGATGCTCGTCGGCGCCGGCTGTTCGTCGGGGGTCTGCAGCGACATCGACGACACCCTCGGCACGCTGCGCGCGAAGGCCGTCCCCTGCGGCGAGTTTGCGCGCGACGTGAGCCGCCTGTTCGTCACCAGCGAAGCGGTCGACGCCTGCGAGCCCTACGCGGAGAAGTACTGCAGCGACGCTGACCGCAGCATCATCGATTCATGGTCGGGGTGCGTCGACGACCTCACCGATTGCTCTGGGGACGGCGAAGCCTTCGGCGAAGCCTTGGAAGCCTGTTTCGACAAGTTCGATGGATTGTCGGACCAGTGCGCCGAAGTCGTGGGGCGTCTGCTCTGACGCGGAGCCCCGCCCACCACCGCTGACGTGCGGTTTCCCGGCAGGTGCGGCATCATCCTCGAGTCCTGCATCACACCGAGGGCCGCATGACTCCGCATCTCCGTCGCTCCGCCGTCTTTCTGCTCTCCGCCCTCCTCTCCGCCTGCACGAGCGCCGGCGAGAGGACCGCTGGCCCCACCTGGCACGCCGACGTCAAGCCGCTGTTCGAACGGAGCTGCAACGGCTGTCACACACCGGGCGGCATCGCGCCGTTCCGCCTCGACGACTACGCGTCGGCGAAGGCGTTCGCGCCAGCCATCAAGAGCTCCACCGCCGCACGCACCATGCCGCCATGGCTCGCCGCGCAGGGCTGCACCGAATACGCCGAGGACACGAGCCTCACCGACGCGCAGATCGCGATGCTTGGAGCGTGGGCCGACACCGGCTCTCCCGAGGGCGACCCGGCCACTGCGCCGGCTCCGAAGAGCGCGGCAGCTGCCCCCGCCGGTCTGTCGCGGGTCGACCTGACGCTGCCCATGCCCTCGCCTTACGCGCCCAGCCGCGCCGCCGCCGATGACTACCGCTGCTTCCTCATCGACTGGCCCTACGCGACCGACAAGTTCGTCACCGGCTTCGGCGCGAAGCCCGGCAACGACCGCATCGTCCACCACGTCATCGCGTTCCTCATCACGCCCGACAAAGTGCAGACGATGCAGGACCTCGACGCCGCAGAGGCAGGCGAGGGCTGGACCTGCTACGGCGCCCCCGCACCGAACCAGCGCGCGATCGCCTGGCTGGGCGCCTGGGCACCGGGCGGCAAGGGGAGCGACACTCCGGCGGGCACCGGCATCCGCGTCCAGCCCGGCTCGAAAATCGCGCTGCAGGTCCACTACAACAGCCTTCGCGCCGGCGAAGGGGACACCGACCTCACCAGCATCGATCTCAAGGTCGACGACGCCGTCGAACACGAGGCGTTCATCCTGCCGTGGACGAACCCGATGTGGCCCGGCACGCAGAACATGAAGATCACGGCCGGTGCGCCGGACACCATGCACCAGTTCCAGTTCGACCCGTCGCCGTTCATCGATCGCCTCTCGAACGGCGGCCTGCCGAAGAACACGCCGTTCGACATTCACCAGGCGGCGCTCCACATGCACACGCTCGGGACGAGCGGCACCCTCGAAATCGTCCGAAAAGAGGCCGATCCGGAGTGCATGCTTCAGGTCGACAACTGGAACTTCCACTGGCAATCGCCCTACCGCTTCAGCGCGCCCAAGCGATTCAACCCCGGCGACCAGCTCCGCATCGAATGCCACTTCGACAACACCGCGGCGAAGCAGCAGTACTCGTCGGAGCCGAAGGACGTTTTCTGGGGCGAAGGCACCGGCGACGAAATGTGCCTCGGCATCTTGTACGTCTCGAAGATCTGAGCGCACCCGCTCGCTGGAGTGCGCGCCCGATGGCCGACGCCCCCGAACGCCCCTGGCACGAGACGGTGCTCGAGCTGGACCCCGCGAAGCAGCGGCGTCTGGGCTACGAGCACCGCGCCCTGCTGCTCGTCACCTCGCTGGTCGGAGTGCTGCTGTCGGTGGGGCTCTGCGAGGCGCTGAACTCGGCGCTGCCGATGCTGATGGTGCCCGTCTGGTGGGCGCTGCAGGCCCGCCTCTTCGACAAGCTCGTGCGGCTGGCAATGCGTCCGGACTGGTCGCAATTCACCTTGTTTCTCGCAGGATTGGTGGCGTGGGTGGCCGCGGGCGCGGCGCTCGCCGCTGGCATGCGGGGGGAATATCGCTCTCCCCACGCTCACACCGCCACCGTGGTCACGGTCAAGCTGTCGGCAGCAGCCCTGCTGCTCGCGATGCTGCGAAACCTCTCGGCCGCGACGCAGGAGCGGTTCGCCGCATGGACCGGGACGATGGCGCGCCGCCGTGTGCTGACTCCGGCGCTGTTGACGCTCGGACTCCTCACGTGGCTCGCCGTCTCGAAGCGTCCGACCGCCGAAAGCCCAGTTGAAAACGCGTCGGTGCTCCTCCTCGCTGCCTTCCTCTTCGCCGTGATGCGCCCGACGAGAACGCGGCGGCTGCTCGCGCTTCTCGCCGCCTCGCTCGTGAACATCCAAAGCCCGGGCCTGGCGCCGATCGCGGTCTTCATCACAGGCCTCGCGCTCCTCGCCGCTGCCGAGTCCGATGGCCCACAGCCCCCGAAATACGCTCCCATCGTGATCGAGCTCGTCGTCGTGATGCTCGGCTCAATCGTCGTGACCCATCGCTTCGACCCGGGCGCGTGGACAACCCTCGTTTCAAGGCTTCGGAACGCCTCACAGGCCCCCTCTGCCGAGTTGCTGCTGGTCACGGGGGCCTCGCTCGCAGGGCTGACGATTGCGGGGCACGGGCTGCGCTGGGTGACCGACCGCACGCGCCGCCTCCGTCTCGCATTGCTCTTCCTGGTCGCGCTCTGGAGCCTCGTTGATGGATCTGCGGTCGTGCTGCTGCTCTCGCTGCTCACCATCGAGGCGATGCCATTGACGCTCCGCGGCGACGCGCGTGAACGGTCGCTCGGCCTGCCCTTCACGGCCATGGCGCTCGTGACCTTGCTGATGGTCCTGCGCTTCTGATCAGCCGAGGACGAGCTTTGCGAGCAGGGCCGTCATGGTGGCTGCGATCGCGCCGGCGCCCGCCAGTTGGGCTCCGGAGAGGGGCTCGCTCGACGGCGGCGCGCGCATCAGCGGACCGGAGACGCGCTCCGCAAAGCTCTCGGTCGGCCCTTCGACACCGGCCGCCACCCGGGTGCGCAGGACGCTGACCTCGCCGCGCAGGCCCGCGACCGTCTCGGCGCCGCGCTGCTCTTCGTCGGCGAGAATCTCTTCGAGTTCTGCCAGCGCGCGCCCCATCGCCCGCGCGTCGCGGAAGATGCTCGTCTCGTTCAGGTTCCCCACCGGCAGCATGAAGCGGAACTTCACGCCGTCGTCGCGGGCCATCTTCGCGAACGCCTTGATCTCGTGGATGTTCTGACGCAGCAGCACCATGCTGTAGACGACCGAGCCGCGCATCTCGCCGCTGCGACGCCGCGCGTGAAGCGCCTCGAGGTTGTCGCGGATGCGGCCGAACGGCAGGCCGCGGTTCACGGCGGCGTAGGTGGCGTCGGTGGCGGCGTTCAGGCTGACGACGAGGTGCATCGGCGCTCGCGTCAGCTTCTGCTGCTCCTTCGGCGTCAGGTACGAGCCGTTGGTGATGAGCGCGATCTCGAGCCCGGGCCACTGCGAGAAGTCCTCTTCGGCGAGGAACTTCCGGAAGACGGGAGAGGCGAGCGGCTCGCCGCCCAGCGCTTCCAGTCGCTGCAGACCCGGCGCGAAGCCCCTCAGCGAGGCGTAGAACGATTCCGGCAGCTCGTCGGAGAGCGTCCCCTCGGCGCCGAAGCGACACATCAGGCAGTCGTAGTTGCAGTAGGTCGTCGTCGGGAAGCAGGCGATGAGCGGTCCCGCCGTCAGCGTCTCGCGGCCATTCAATACCTCGTCGACGAGCGTCAGCTGCGCCTCGACGAACGACGCCGGGCCGCCCTGCAGCTCGATGCGATCCGGCGTATCGGTGCGGCCCGAGAGAACCGGGCAGCTCTTCGAGCAGAGCTGCTCGATGCGCCCGTCGACCATCGCGCGGCGAAACGCCTTCAGCCCCTCGCCGTTCCACAGTTCGGCCGGCTCCGCGCCGTCCGCGCGCAGGCTGTCCGACGAGACGAGGTAACTCGCGCAGCAGGGCCCGTACGATCCGCCGGAGTGGAACTCGAGCCGGGTCCAGGGCTCGACGCAGGCCCACTTCGGGAGGCTTTCGACATCGACCAGACGCCCCAGTCGGATCGCCGTTCCTCGCTGCCCGACGAGCGCCTCGCGCGCCGCGACCTTCCAGCGCCCGGTCCGCCAATCGCCGGTCGAGACCACCTCAGCGTGGTGCTCGACACCGGCGGGAGGTCCACCCGACAGCAGCCGCGACAACCGCCGCTGACGCTCGGACGCCGCGAGGCGTGCGAGGAGTGCCGCACCGCCCTGCGTCGGAAAACGCTCCCCCAGCGCCCTCGCCACCTCGCCGAGTCCCGTGGGATGCGGCGTGAGCGGCCGCCAGCCAATGCGCAACTCGCCCTGCTCGAGGCCCGCACCCGAAGACTCGTCGGCGAGCGGCCGAAGCGTGAACTCGGCCCGCTCGTCGCCGCGCACGGCCTCGATTCGGACCGACGCTCCGTCCGCCTCGCCGGCAGGCTCGGCCCGGCAGACGCTCCAGCCCTGGGCGAGCGGGGCATCCGCGGGCAGAAGCTCATCGAGGCTCCTGGGCTCCGACCAGAGGGCAAGACGATGTGGGCCGGCATCCATGGGCGCGACAGCGTAGCGCAGGCGAGGCCGATTTTTTGCGCCTCCGGGACGCTCGGATAGCGTCGGGCCCATGCGCCCGACGACGACCGCCCGACTGCTCGGCACGACCCTCTTCGCACTCGTCGCATGCGCCGTGCCGGCCTGCCACGAAGAGCCGCCCACGCCTCCGCC